>VFQT010001613.1_pt1 | contig 26463 bp, 23 predicted proteins | sample 3512381 | NCBI WGS metagenome assembly VFQT01 (sample SAMN10412376, study PRJNA504923) | tailings metagenome | isolation source: Relicate 2 Philex TSF3 active mining site | place: Philippines: Tuba, Benguet | collected 2017-08-29
GACGCACTGGTGATGGAATACGCACCGAATGTGCCTTTGGCCGATATGCCTGTCCTCCAGCGGGTGGTGCTGTATGTCGCCATTGCTGAATTACACTATATGACGCCAGAGCAGGGTCGTGGTGACACATCATTGATTATCAACGCTGCCGTCGAGATTACGCGAGCCTATGTCGGTGATAGTGCGGCACGCTTCGTCAACGGTGTCCTCGGCCGGGTCGCCTAGCATGCCAGCACTGCGCTGGTAGGCGGCTATTTATTGTGTAGCCAACGAAGTTTGCTTCGTGGTGATAAATCATGTAAACACGGACGCACATGTGTTGCGTCATGGTTGCGAAAGGAGCATGTAAATGCCATCATCAGAGATTGAGTCACGACTCAAGAGCATCATCGCCGACAAGTTGGTCGTCGATGAGGACAAAATCACCCCTGAGGCCCGCTTTGCAGAGGACCTCGGAGCTGACTCACTTGGGTTGGTCGAGCTCATCATGGCCATCGAAGAAGAATTCAACATCGATATTCCCGATGAAGATGCCGAGAAGATTCTCTCATTCGGCGATGCCTTGAAGTACGTCGACGGGAAGTAGTCCATTCGACACAAGATGACCCAGCGGCAATACACTTGCCACTGGGTCGTTTTTTGTCTCTATGACCTGCCACCAGCAGGTGGTCGACATGTTGTACAATGCACATGTTGTACAATTCCTATTCAGTATGCATGTCACACACGATATGCGCTGTTGTTGTGGTGAAACGAGGGCAACATGAACTTCCTCGGGATTGGCCCCGGTGAATTCTTCTTTATTTTGATTGTGGCATTGCTCGTCATCGGGCCAGAGCGCTTACCCGGATTCGCACGCGCCATCGGGCGGGGCTTGGTACGTTTGCGGAACTGGATCAACACCTCACCTGATGCACAACTGTTCATACAAGTCCAAAATGAGCTACAGACCGAACTCGAAGATATCCGTTCCACCCTGCGCCAGGAAATGCAGAGCGTGCGCGCCGAAGTCGAAAGTGTACGTGGCGACCTCAACAATGCCTCGCGCACCATCGATGGTTCACTCCAAGCAGCCGCCAGTGCCACCACCATTGCGGCACCGACTATCGCACCTGCAGTGCCCATGGCAGCTACCCCCAACAACACACCGATGACGGCGACATCCAGTACCACACCAGCACAACCCACCCCAGCTGATGTGGCCAATACGATCGCAGCACGTCAAACAAAAACCGCACCTACTACAGACACCACAACAGCAACGGCAAATAATATCACCACATCTACGACCAGCGATGTGACCACGCCAATGACCCTCGGCAGTGCGACTACCCCCACCACAGACGAACCAGTGGACGCACACACCGCCGCCGAGACTGCGTCTGCCCCGACTCAGACGGTGGCACGCTCGCGCAAACCCAATTGGGCCACCACAACGCCCAAAGATGACCAGTTGCCCAGCACCGATGGAGCCGCTGACCATGCCTCCCCAGATGACGTGAAAACACCCCCTGAACGCGAGCAACTCATGGCTGAAGTACACGCGTTGCGCCAAGAAATCAGCCAGCTGAAACAACTGTCTGGGACTGCAACCAGTGGTGTGAGTCATGATGCATTTGTCATGATGCGCATCGAAATCGAACAACTGACGCGTGACCTCAAACACACGCGTGACGAATTATCGCGCGTCCAACAGCCCACTTCATCATCATCCGTGTCACACGATGCCTTTATGATGATGAAGCTCGAAATGGGTCAACTGACACAGCGCCTCGAAGAGCTGCAAAAACAACTCCTTTCCCATCAGCAGAACTCGGAGTCCTGATCATGGATACATCACAACTCATCGTCGTTGCCAGTATTCTGGCGGTTCTGATTGCCCTGCCCTTGGTCGTACTCGGCCTGGTACACTGGCTGGTACCCATTGACGATCCCGAAGAGGATTTGCTCGACGACGGCGGCGGAGCAACAACCGCCACAGCCCCCAACACCCTGCAAGATTTTTGGACGGCACTAGCACCGCACCTCATCGAGCTGCGCGATCGCCTGGTCAAAGCCTCTGTGGCAGTCGGAATTGGCACAGCCCTCGGGTTTTATGTGGTCAATAGCTCCAATATCTTTGGCACCCCGCTTCCTGACTTCATGGTGCGCCATCTCGCACCGCCAGGAACCACGCTCCAAGCGGTCGGGGTCGGCGAAGTCTTCCTCGGCTATATGCGCATTGCATTGGTGGTGGGCATCATGCTGGCCATGCCAATAGTCATCTACCAGCTCGTGGCGTTTTTCTCACCAGGCTTGTACAACCGCGAAAAACGCATCGTCTACGTGGCATTGCCCATCGTCACCGAACTCTTCTTGGCCGGAATTGCCTTCGGGTGGTTCTTTACCGTGCCAGCAGCCTTGGAGTTTTTACTGGGCTACGGGCAGACTACCAGCATCAGCACGGTGCCAACCTCCGATAGCTTTTTCGGCACAGTGGCGACTCTGCTCCTGTGGAACGGCGTCATTTTCCAATTACCAGCCATCATGTACCTGCTCGCACGCCTGCATATTGTGTCGACCAGCATGCTGACCTCGACCCGCCGCTATGCCATTGTCGTCATCACCATTGTGGCGGCCCTGATTACCCCCACCGGTGACCCCTACAACTTGCTGTTGCTAGCCATCCCCATGTACATGCTCTATGAATTGGGCATCTTGCTGACACGGCTTGTCCCCAAAAGCCCCGATGACGTGAGCGAAATGACCGCTCCCGCCTAAAACCTGTACTACACACCGGCATCTGCATCAACAACCATCAACCCACCAGCATGCTGGTGGGTTGATCTCTGTGTCAAAACGATCAATAATGGAGCACATTCGATCAGCTCAAAGGCCCTGCATGTCGCTCATCAAACACACCGCACAACTCAAACCGTTCCTCAAATGGGCAGGTGGCAAACGCCAACTACTCCCACAGATTCGATCAGTGTTGGCGACGTGTCCGGCACTCAACTCAACTCAACTCAACTCAACTCAACTCAACTCAACTCAACTCAACTCAACATATATTGAACCATTTGTCGGGGCTGGGGCAGTATTTTTTGATCTAGCGCCCAAGCAGGCCTTCATCAGTGACAAAAACACGTTACTCATCGAGACCTACACCTGTATCCGCGATCATATTGATGAACTGATAGCGCATTTACGGATACACGAAACACGGCACAACGAAGCCTACTACTATGCCATCAGGGCACATGATCGTGATGCACGCTATCATGAACGCACGTCCGTAGAGCGGGCTGCCCGTTTAATCTATCTCAATCGGACCTGTTACAACGGGCTCTACCGCGTCAATCGTCAGGGCTATTTTAATGTGCCCTATGGCAAATACACCAATCCTCAGGTATGCGACGAGCCGTTGTTACGAAGTATCAGCCAGTTTTTATGTACACCCAACATCACGATTCAAGCATGTGACTACCAACACACCCTGATGCATGCCCAAGCTGGCGACATTGTGTATTTTGACCCACCGTATCACAGTCCAGAGGCCAATAGTTTCACGAGTTACCAGGCAGACGGCTTCAGCGAACAGAATCAAGAAGAGCTGGCCCACACGTATGCGCAATTAACGCACCGTGGGGTGTATTGCGTGCTCAGTAACGCGGATACGCCGTTCGTACGCGCGTTGTACAAGGCATACGCCTGTGTCACGATTCAAGCCAAACGCCCCATCAATTCACGAGGGACTGCACGGGGACCAGTCAACGAAGTTTTGGTGTGGAACTGGTCATGAGTGAAAGCAAAACGAATCAGGCCTGGAACATATTATTTGAGCGGCATGATATTTTGCGGCATATTCATGCGTACGGCAGCTATACCATTCAAGCAAACGACATCAAACGTGTGCGCGAACCGCGGCTTATGGCCAAATTTGACGAATCACACACATTGCCGGAGATATTCCAACACCATCGTCTGAGCATACTCCCAATCAGTCGGCAGGCGTACGTGATTGGCCCCTATGCAACATATCGCCCCCTCGAGTATGTGCAGATAGCCGCACGTCCGTTCCATATTCCCCAGCTCGACACGCTTCCCACTACACAATTACATGGCGAAAATCACACCTTGGCCGTGTTATACAACAGTGGTGTCATGCAACAAATCTGCAACAGCCCACACGTTCTCCCTACGTTTCATGGACGCATGGGATCAGGAGTATTTGCCTTTCAGATTGCACATAGCAGCACGGCTCAACAACAACACACAATCGCTGTACACAATGCCCAAATCGAAATTGACGCACTCTATGAAACACCCGATGCCGTATTCATCATCGAGGCCAAAAATAAACACGTCAGCGATATCAATGTGCGCCAACTCTACTATCCGTTTCGTGCTTGGCATGGCCGCGTCCGTAAACCGCTGTACGCCATCGCCGTCGTACATTCACACGAGATGTACTACATCAGCACGTATCACTTTGCTGACGTCCTCAACTACAACTCCCTGACCGCCATCGATCATCAGGTCTACACGATGGCACAACCACCCATTCATTGGGACACTATCGCACAGCTCTATGCCGAACTCCCACTACCCACACCAATTGCCGACATCCCATTTCCACAGGCCGATGATTTCGACCGCCTACGCAAGCTCCTTGAAGCGCTGCATGATGCGGGTGGTGAAATGACGACTGCACACATCACACAATTTTTGCAGTATGCCGCTCGTCAAAGTGATTATTACGTCAATGCAGCGAGATATTTAGGGTTTGTAGAAAAAACTGACCGCCAACTCTACCGTATTACAACACCTGCACGTCATTTGCTGAGCACATCAGCACGCGCGCAAACACTTGCCCTCATCCGAGCCATCTTGTCGCGGCCAATATGGCATACACTTGGTCGCACGCTCATCCAACGCAAACAGCCGCCCACCATAGCGGAAGTTGTTCACGTCATGCAACAGTACCCTCACCTGCACCAATGCACGCAAAGTACCATTCCACGACGCGCCCAAACAGTGCTGAGTTGGCTACGTTGGATCGCACAGCGGGTCGATGAGGTATAGGGCATCACTGATTGTCGAGCGCTACCACCCACGACACATCACCAAACGCCGTATTGCGCAGTGAAATCAAGAGCGTGGTGGCAGTGGGCAGTACCCCACGTTCGACCACGACCACCCCACGCACGCTCCGCTCAGGCTCGACGAGCAGCACTTCTGGGTTCGAGCGAGATTCGCTGATTTCGTAGACGGTGCCCAGCGTATCGCGGATGCTGATAAAGGCATTGCTCAGCGGGATTTCAAAGCGTTGATTGGGGGTATTATTGATGATTTGTATGTCGATGCGGATTTCACCGTCACAGGCATTGACCTGTTGCAGGGTCAACAACACATCAGCCGAAGTGCCAATGGGAGCACTCTGCCATGTACCATCGCGCTGACGCACCCGTGCCACAGTTTGCGCATCACGCCACACACACTGCACAGAAGCAAGGCTGGCCTGAGTGCTCGTCAACGGCGATGTCACCGCAGTAGCCTCGACCATGGCCGGCAGTGTGACCAACTGCGTGCCACGCGTACTCAGCACAAACATGATGGCCAGTGCCAGCAACACCATGCTCACCCCAATCAGTGACTGCCCCGTCCATGTCTGCAACAGCTGTGTAGTAATGGGGCGTGCACGTGGAGGGAGCGCAGGTGGTGGAGCTTCCTCGCCGATGAGTGATTCGATTTCTTCCCAGCGCACACAATGCAGCACCTGCGGAATCCGTTCAAGCTCATCGTCTTGCCACTGCATGTCAGCCGAGTGCTCGGTAAACACAAACGCCGGTAATTCATCGAGACCGACCACCTGCACCTTCCAATCGGTGTCTACCTGCGAATCAGGATGCAAAGATGGGGCGATGGCCACCACACGACGTACCGATCGAGTCTCAACCTGGCGTGTACCGGTAATATCGGCCCGTTGATCGTTGAGGAAGTTGGTGAAGGCGTAGTAGTACGAAATGACCTGATTGTAGGGGTTTTTGCGACCTGGATTGATGCGTTTGCGTTCCTTGTTGGCGTTCTCGACGAACCACGGGCCATTGACGTCGCCAATCACGCGGCCGTCGCAGTGCTTGAGTTCGACCACAAAGAACCCTTCGCGTTTGAGCACCACCAGATCAATGGTGCGCCCACCCACCGAAAAATTGGCCATGATGACATACAAACCGTCTAGGCGTGCCAAACTCGTCGCCAGCTGCGTCAGCGCACGACGTTCGTTGTGGTTTTCTGGTTTTTCGCCTATCCAAATTTGTACTGCCATGATATAGCCATTTGCTCCTCAATAACAATCAGGATTTCCGTCGTGCACCACGGCGTGGTGTGGCTGGGGCTGGCGATTCTGCGCGGTCTTCTTCGAGGGCCAGCGTACGGCGTATGTCCAAAATTTGATCACGCAACGAAGCGGCTTTTTCGAATTCCAGATCACGCGAGGCGGTTTTCATCTGCTTTTCGAGATCTTTGATGAGCTTGGTCAACGCCTCACGCCCCATAGACATGTCCACTGCCTTGTCGGCAGTGTAGACGCCTTGCTCTTCGGCCGCTTTCCGCAGGCGATCACTGAGGTCGCGCACACTTTTGTTGATACCTACCGGCACAATATTGTGCTCGGTGTTGTACGCCTCTTGGATGGCGCGACGACGATTGGTCTCTTTGATGGCCGCATCCATCGAAGCCGTCATGCGATCGGCATACATCAACACGCTACCCTCGATATGGCGTGCCGCACGCCCCACAATCTGGATCAACGACGATGCTGAGCGTAGATACCCTTCTTTGTCGGCATCGAGGATCGCCACCAACGACACTTCAGGCAAATCCAAGCCTTCGCGCAACAGGTTGATACCAACTACCACGTCGTAGATGCCCAAACGCAGATCACGGAGGATTTCGACGCGCTCGATGACATCAATATCAGCATGCAAATAGTGCGTGCGAATGCCGGATTCACGCAGATAATCGGCCAAATCCTCGGCCATACGCTTGGTCAATGTGGTCACCAAACAGCGGTGCCCCTTGTCGACACGTTTGCGCACTTCACCAATCAAATCATCGACCTGGCCCTTGGTCGGACGAATGGTAATCTGTGGATCGAGCAACCCAGTCGGACGAATAATCTGCTCGACGATTTTTTCGGACTGCTCAAGCTCGAGCGGACCAGGAGTGGCCGACACATAAATGGCTTGCCGAATGTGCTGTTGGAATTCGGTGAAGTTGAGTGGGCGATTGTCGAGGGCCGATGGTAAACGAAACCCGTAGTTGACGAGTGTTTCTTTGCGCGAGCGGTCACCCGAGTACATGCCACGAATCTGTGGCAATGAAATATGCGACTCATCGACAAAAATCACGAAATCATCGGGGAAGTAGTCGAGCAGTGTCCACGGTGTCTGACCTGCTAGGCGCCGATCCATGTGCCGCGAGTAGTTTTCGATGCCCGAACAATATCCCATTTCGCTGAGCATTTCGATGTCGTACATGGTACGTTGGCGCAGACGCGCGGCTTCGAGCATCTTGCCCGATCCTTCGAGTGCTTGGAGTTGCTCAGTGAGTTCGTCTTGGATATCACCAATCGCGAGTTTGAGTTTTTCAGTGGTAGCCACAAAGTGCTTGGCTGGGTAGATTTCGACGCGTTCCATGGGGGCAAACATTTCACCCGTCAATGGGTCAAACGTGCTAATCCGCTCGACCTCGTCGCCCCACAATTCAATGCGAATGGCGACTTCGGCATTGGCAGGGAAGACATCGAGGGTATCACCACGTACCCGAAATGTGCCACGATGGAAGTCGATGTCGTTGCGGGCAAACTGCAAATCGAGCAACTGGCGCAACAACTTATCACGGTTACGCACCTCACCCACTACAATCGGCACCATCACCTGACCATAGTCCTGCGGACTACCCAAACCATAGATACACGACACCGATGCCACAATCAGCACATCACGACGCGTCAGCAAAGCCTGCGTGGCTGCGTGACGCAAGCGGTCGATTTCTTCGTTGATCGAGGCTTCTTTTTCGATGTAGAGGTCTTTGCTGGGGACATATGCTTCGGGAGTATAGGAGTCGTAGTACGAAATAAACATTTCGACGGCCGCTTCAGGCAGCAATTCACGGAATTCGGCATAGAGCTGCGACACCAACGTCTTGTTGTGCGCGAGCACCAGAGCTGGTCGCTGCAACCGTTCGAAGACCCAACTCATGACAGCGGTCTTGCCGGTACCTGTCGCCCCCAGCAGTGTTTGATAGCGCAACCCGGCATCAACCCCTTGCACCAATTGGGCAATGGCCTTGGGTTGATCGCCGGTCGGTTGGTAGGGTGCGTTTACCGTGAATCCCATCGTGGTACTCCTTATGTCTTCTTTTTTCATTATACGGGGTAATCGGCATAAACGCACTGAAAAACCGGTGAGTGGTGGCTGGTATGGTAGAACAATATCACCACAATTTGAGTTGTTCAGCAATGGGCTTTTTCGCATCACGACGCGCTTTGCGCAATGTGGCACCTTCACCAAAAAATCGCCCATCAAAGGTCACAAAATCCACGATACGCACTACTGCAGATCCTAATATCACCAGATGGGCTGGCTCGCGCAGACGCCCCGTGGTGCGCAAGCGCATGATGCGTTTGGCGCTCAGTGGTCCCAACCCCGGCACACGCAACAGCTGATAGTAATCGGCCGTGTTGAGTTCAACGGGGAAGTATTCGGGGTGGTGCAACGCCCACGCCAGCTTGGGGTCGTGGGCCAGCGCCAAATTGTGCTGTTCGTCGAATGCTAATTCGGCGGCACCAAAGCGGTAATGACGCAACAGCCAATCGGCCTGAAGCAAGCGTTGACCGCGGACTTGCGGGGTACGGGCGTGGCTCGCAAATGGCGTACCAGCCAGTGGTTGCAAAGGTGCATAGTAGACACGACTGACGTCGAGTTCTTGGTGGAGCCACTGGGTGGCCATGATGAGCTCGCGATCACTTTCACCGGCAGCCCCCACCACGAATTGCGTGGCGATACCGGCTTTGAGCATGCCAGCTTGCTTGAAATCACGCATCCATGCCAATCGTGCGACCACATCACGCCGCCAATCACGTTGGGGGTCGAGCGTGGCTTGGTGTTCGGCACTCGGCACCTCAATATTGAGGCTGAGGCGATCGGCCACGCGGGCGGCTGCCTCTATGACGGCGTGCGACACCCCCGGCGGCAATTTGAGGTGCAGATACCCGGCAAAGGCATGCTTGCGCCGCAAAATCGCCGCCCCATCGACCAACGCCCCTGCAGCGGCATCGGGGCTCCCTGCCACACCTGACGACAACAACAAGCCGGCATCATGATGTTTGAGCTGTGGGGCGGCTACCGCAGCCAATTCATCGGGCGTCAGCGTGGCACGTGGCACATCATTGCCCTGCCGCAATGGACAATACGGGCAGTCATACACACATTCGGCGCTCTGGAGCAGTTGTACGACTGGTCGCCGCTTGCCGTCGGCCATGGTCTCGCTCCCAATGGGAACATCGCGCCAAGTTGCTCGTTTGGAGGTATAACGGCGACCAGCCACAGCATGCGTGTCACACGCATCATAGGCTGCAGCTGGCACCAAAATGTCGAGTTTTTGGTCAAGATTCACCGGAGTGTCTCCGCACCACGTGGAAGTGTGTCGCCCTATTCGTCTTTGGTGGTTTCACGCTGGGCGGTCGTTGCCTCACTAATGGGCATCGTCGGGATGGCCGGGGCATCGTCGTACAGTGGCTTGACCTCGTCGTTGGGTGGCAATTCGTCGAGCGTCTGCTCGCGGTTGTGGTTGAGCCACAGTCCGAGCACGCCCACAGCTACCAGCACCATACTGGCAATTTGAGCGACACGCAGCGAATCGTCACAGGCCCCACCGATGAGGTCTGTACACAGACTGTCGGTGCGCAGACCTTCGATCCACAGACGTCCCAAACCGTACACAATGAAGTAGAACAACAGCATATCGCCGCGGCGCAACACGTCACGGAAGCGACGTTCGATGCTGACCAATACACCGACACCGAGCAAATTCCACAGCGATTCATACAAGAATGTGGGATGGAACAGCGTGGTCAATGGATATTTGTCGAGATCGTTGAATGGGGGCAAGCGGTATTGTGCGTCGATAATCAGCCCAAATCCCCAGTCCGTAGGACGCCCATAGGCTTCTTGATTGAAGAAATTCCCCCAGCGACCGATGGCCTGTGCGAGCATAAATGTGGGCATCGTGATATCGAGGATTTCCCACAAGTTGAGGTAATGGCGCCGTGTATAGATGATTGCCGCCAAAATCGCACCAATAATGGCGCCGTGAATCGCCAACCCACCAGTGGCGGGATTGATGATTTCGAGCCAACTACGGTCTGCAAAACGTGGCCACTCGAAAATGACGTAGTAGATGCGTGCACCTGCAATGCCCATGAACATCCCCAAAACGACCAAATTCCAGATGTGTTCGGGGTCGATACCACGGGCTGCCGCACGATTAGCCGCCCATTGCGCCGCAATCATGGCGCCGCCGACAATCAGCGCACCATACCAACGAAGAGCCAGTGGGAACGAGCCCAACATCACTTGAAAAATAAACGGATCATCTGGCGGATAGATTTGCATGATCTCCATCATCCCTTTTGTTGCATTGTACGGTCTACAATTTTCACCTGTGTATATCATACTCCATCTATGCCATACTCATGAGTATTCACATCAGTCAAATCGCACAGAAATGAGTGAAGGTGGTACAATATCAACGTTTTGTTTGTACACAGCGAAGGAAAAGACCATGCTCCTTGCAATAGATATTGGCAATACGAACATCAAAATCGGTGTCTTTCGTGGCACCGACATCATTGCCCATTGGCGCGTCCTCACCGATCGCCACAAATTGGCAGACGAATATGCGGTACTCTTGCTCAATCTGTTCGAACTCGCCGAGATCGACCTCACCCACATCCATGGCTGTGTGATTTCGTGTGTGGTACCACCACTCACCACCCAGTTCACCCACATTTGTCAGCGCTACCTCAATATCACCCCATTGATGGTGGGTCCACGCGTCAATAGCGGGCTCAGTTTTGATGTCGAAACCCCCGATGAGATGGGTTCAGATCGTATCGCCAATTCATTGGCAGCCACCGTCAAATACGGGAGTCCAGTCATCGCCATTGCCTTCGGCACGGCAACCACCTTTGATGTGGTCGTCGACGACGTCTATATCGGTGGATGTATTGCACCAGGCTTGGGGATTTCGTCAGACGCACTGTTTTCATTGGCAGCTCGCCTCTACCAGGTCGAACTCGTACGACCACCCAGTGTTATTGCCCGCAACACCATGCACCACATGCAAGCAGGCGTACTCATCGGCTATACGGGGTTGGTAGAGGGCATTGTGACGCGCATGCACGAAGAACTCGGCCAACAGTGCCCGGTGGTCGTCACTGGCGGTCTGGCTGATGTCATTGCCAAAGAAACTCCCATTATCACGGCCGTTGAACCCAATCTGACACTTGACGGGCTGCGGTTGATTTTCGAGCGGAACCACACCGCCTAGTCCAGCGAAGGAAATCGCGTACCATGCCATCAGTACTGCCACCATCACCTCAAAAAGCCTCGTTTGTGGCGCACATGTTTACCCGCATCGCCGCAGGATACGACCGCATGAACATCATCATGACCTTCGGTTTGGATGCATGGTGGCGGCGCATTGTGGTGCGGCACATGCGCATCACCCCCACTGCCACCATTCTTGATCTCGGCAGTGGCACGGGGCCATTTATTCCGTTGTTACGGCAGGCAGCCCCCGCTGGCATGGTAGTCGGGGCGGATTTCACCGTGGCCATGATGCAAGCCGGGCTGCACCGACTCGATGCACAATCAAGCTTTGTGGCAGCTGATGCCCAGCAATTACCCTTTGCCGACAATAGTTTTTCGGCAGTTAGCGCCGGATTTGTCATCCGCAACGTCACCGACATCGACGTCACCTTCCGCGAGGTCCTGCGGGTGACCCAGCCTGGTGGTGTCTTTGCCATCCTTGAGGTCGCCAAACCCACGTGGCGCATCGTGCGCTGGGGGCATGGCCTCTACTTCGAACGCATCATGCCCTGGATCGCTGATCGCCTAGGGGCTGATGCCGTCGCCTATCGGTATTTGCCCGAATCATCGCGCCACTTCCCGGATCCACCCATACTAGCCGACATGCTGACGGCGGCTGGGTGGCAGGCCGTGTCGTATCGTCTGCTCGCACCAGGGGCCGTAGCGCTCCACGTGGCTAGCAAGCCACTACCTGCGGGAGGTGTGCATGAGCCAACCACCTGATCAGCCACCCCCACGCCGTGGGCAGACCCGACGGGGTGAGTTGCCAGCCCCACCAAACATCGCCGTCAATCGGCTCGAACACGATGCCGACGATGATGGGATCAGGCGTCGGCCGCCGCATCATATTGATTATCTGCATGCTCCAAATGCCTCGAGCGGCTGTAGTCTGTGGTTGCTTGGTCTGCTCGGGCTCGTCACGGTGGTAGCCTTGTTTGCGGCAAACCTGCCCACTCTGCAAACCATCACCAATGCTGTCACCATGCGTATCAGCGATAGCACATCAGGCACATCGACCGCCCCCGAGGCAATCAACCCACCAACATCTGACACCACCAACATCGGGTCAGACACCCCAGAGTCAGCCGTGGTGTTGGCACGCCTACAACAGATTGCCCGCTTGGTCACTGTCGAACAACACTATACCGAACGCCTCGAATATGGACCGACAGCAGATGACAATACCGCCCAACCACTCGCATCACTTATGGGGCAAATACTACAAGGATTCGGGCTCGATGCCACCGAATTGATGCGTGACACCATCACCGTGGTACTGGTGACCGACGTACAGGCCGGCGTCGACCTCAGCCAATTGCGTGATGGCGACCTGGTAGTATCGACCGATGGCACCAGTGTACAGGTGACACTACCCGCCAGTGCACTCTTTGCAGTCGCCATCAATAGCGAACGTTCGATCATCGAACAACGCACGACCAAACAACGTATCCGACCCAATCAACCCCTCAGCGGAGATACGCACACCACAGCACTGGCCCTCACATTACCCCAAGCGTGTGATGCAGGGGTAATGGTCGCCGCCGCAGAACACGCCAAAATCGATGTCCAACGCTTGTTGTCATTTATCGGATTTACGCAGGTTGACGTGATTGCCCCCGTCGGGGAATGTCGCATGCCTGCTAGTATGGAATGAGCACACCCACATGCATATCTCGTATGATCAAGAACACGGAACGCTGTACTGGTACATGGTCGAACTCGAAATCGGCGATGTCACCGACGAAGACGAATGCCCGGTAGCTCTGCTGTGTGATGCCAACCAGCAGGTGGTCGGCATCCGCCTCGACCTGAATGAGGTCGCCCAGTACGAGCGGGTCATCGCCCTCGCCCAACTACACCCCGAAGTGAGTTGGGACGAAGACGAACACCTGCTCACCATTGCCATGGCGCCCTTTGCACAGGTGCTGCCCCTCGCCGAACCAGCCATCATCGACCTCAATCAACAGGGCAACATGGTGGGGTGCGACATTGCGGACGTCGACCACGAACTCCCCGGTCGCTACCAGCCCTTACACGCCTTCATGATCGATGTGGATGACACCCCAGAGGACACACTACCCAGCCACACCTTGCCAGCGAGCGATGAAAGCATCACGCTGCCCGCTGTAGAACGTGCTGGCGTCGTTGCTATTCTGGGGCGCCCCAATGTGGGCAAGTCGACACTGCTCAACGCACTGGTCGGCCAAAAAGTCGCCATCACATCACCCAAACCACAGACCACACGCAGTGCCATTCGTGGCATTTTGACGCGTGATGATGCCCAAATCGTCTTTGTGGACACACCCGGCATCCATCGCCCGCGCAATCGCTTGGGCAACTACATGATGCAACAAGCACGGCAAAGCGTGCCTGACGCCGATGTGCTGTGCATGGTGGTCGATATCACACACATGCCCAACGAGCTCGACGAGCAAATTGCAGCCATGATTCGGCGCAGTCGATCACCCAAAATCCTCGTACTCAACAAAATTGACCGCCCCAATCCCCATGCCACGGAGTGTTTGACCGCATTCCGAGCCCTCGTCAATTGGGACATGGAAGTGGCCATTTCTGCGCTCAAAGGTGAAGGACTGCCCACGTTTGTCGACGAAATCGTGCGCCGCTTGCCACAGGGACCGGCGTTTTATGCGGCCGAACAAGTTACCGACCAGCATGAACGCGACATTTGTGCCGAACTGGTGCGTGAACGCATCATGCACCTCATCGGCGACGAAATCCCCTACGGAATTGCTGTCGAAGTCGAAGAATGGGAACAACGCCCTCGCAACCTATACATGCGGATGACCATTTCCGTCGAAAAAGAATCCCAGAAGGCGATTCTGATTGGCAAAGGTGGCAGCATGCTACGGCGCATTGGCAGTGAAGCACGGCCCGCCATCGAGCAGCAAGTCGGCCAAAAGGTCTACCTGGATTTGTGGGTCAAGCCACGCACCAACTGGCGTGATGACCCCAATGCCCTAAACTGGCTCGGTTATCGCAAATAACGCGCCACACCCCTGCAAGTATCGTTGGTACTTGCAGGGGTGTTTGTATGGTCCACATTTCGGCGTACAATAGAGTACCTGTGCGGTTCCATATCCATATTCGGTACTCGCAATGATGCCAAGGAGTCATGATTTCCATGCTGAGTAATCCTGCGCCCACCCATCCCAATGATTCCCGCAAGTGGCTCGCTTTGGCCGCTGTAGGGAGCGGCACGTTCATGTCAACCGTCGATGGATCCATTGTCAATATTGCCCTCACCACACTCCAGAATACATTTTCGGTATCACTGGGACAGGTGGAGTGGGTCGTTTTAGCCTATTTCCTGGGCATCGTCTGTTTGTTGCCCAGCATGGGGCGGCTCGGTGACATGATCGGGCGCCGCCGCGTCTATGTGACAGGGTTGGTTATTTTCACTGTCGCATCGGCCTTGTGTGGGTATGCCTGGAGCATCACCTCATTGACCGCGTTTCGCGTGTTGCAATCCATTGGGGCAGCCATGATCCAGAGCATGGGTATTGCCCTGCTCGTACAAGCCTTCCCCAGTAACGAACGTGGTCGCGCCATCGGCTACAACGCCACGATTATTTCGGCTGGCGTAGCCTCAGGCCCTGTGTTGGGGGGTCTGCTCATCAGTCAATGGGATTGGCGGTCGATTTTCTTGGTCAACATCCCGCTGGGCATCATTGCCGTCATCATTGCCATGCGCGCGTTGTCCAACGACAATCAACGCACCCAACAGCGCTTCGACTATGTGGGGGCCAGTAGCCTGGGGGCATCACTCATTGCCGTGTTGTACGCCCTCACCGAAGGGCAGCACATCGGATTCAATATCGCCTGGATCCAAGGATTATTCGGCTTGGGGCTGCTCGGATTTGTGTTTTTTGTGTGGTGGGAATTGCGCACACCCCAACCCATGATCGACATGAGCTTCTTCAAAAACCGTGACTTTTCAATTGGGCTGCTCCAGACCTTTTTGATTACACTGCCACAACAATTCAACTATGTCCTGTTGCCCATTTTTTTGCAAACCGTGGCCGGCTACGACGCACGGACCACGAGTATGGCGATCATTGTGGTACCCATCATCGCCTTCTTCTTGTCGAGCATCAGTGGGCGCTTGTCAGACAAATACGGCCCCAACTGGATCGCCCCCATTGGCGTGGCCATCTGGACGGTGGGACTGATCCTGATGAGCGGGCTCAGCACCCAACCCACAATCTGGGACGTAGCCGGGCGCGTGGCCTTCATCGCCGTCGGTATCACGCTCTTTTTCACGCCCATCAATAGTAGCATCATAGGCAGTTTGCCCAAAGAGCGCAGTGGCATCGCCAACGGTATCATGTCGGTGGTGCGTACCATCGGGCAAATTAGTGGCATCTCGGTCGGAGCCTTTGTATGGACTTGGCAGGTCACAAACATTGGTGGCAAATCGTACGAAATCCTGAGCGATGCCCCAACCGCCGTCTTGCATCAGGGCTACAGCAATACCATGCTCGTCGGGGCTGCCATCTGTGTGATGGGCATCATCCCGGCCTTGTTTCGCCTACGCAAACCCAAATCAGCCGCATAGTCCACCTCATTGCCATTTTTCACGGAGGAAATCGATGTCTGCAGAACATTCGCGCAAATGGTGGGCACTCGCCGCTGTCGGTAGTGGCACATTCATGTCGACCGTCGATGGATCGATTGTCAATATTGCCCTCAACACCATCCAACACACCTTCGGGGCCTCACTTGGTCAAGTCGAATGGGTGGTACTGGCCTACTTGCTGGGGATTGTCTGTCTGTTGCCCAGCATGGGGCGGCTCGGCGACATGATCGGGCGTAGACGGGTCTACATGGCCGGATTCGTCATTTTTACCACCGCTTCGGCGTTGTGTGGATTTGCCTGGAATATCCCCTCGCTGATCGCCTTCCGCTTGCTCCAGGCAGTGGGGGCGGCCATGATCCAAAGTATGGGTATGGCCCTGCTCGTGCAAGCCTTCCCCAAAGACGAACGTGGGCGAGCGCTGGGCTACAACGGCACCATTATTGCCACAGGCGTGGCAACTGGGCCAGCCCTGGGTGGTCTACTGATTGGCACGCTGGGTTGGCGGGCTATTTTTTATGTCAATATTCCAATCAGCATCATCGCTATCATTATTTCATTGCGGGCGCTTGCCAACGACGATAAACGCAGCGAACAACGCTTTGATTATATCGGGGCATTTAGCTTGGGGGCGGCACTCGTAGCCATGTTGTTTGCCTTGACTGAGGGGCAACACATTGGCTTTACGGTACCGTGGGTCATGGCCTTGTTTGGGGCGGGTGTAGCTGGTTTGATCGCCTTTGTGTGGTGGGAACTGCGCACGTCAGACCCCATGATTGCCATGGATTCGTTTCGCATCCAAAACTTCAGCCTGCCGTTGTTGACCACAATGATTGCCTTTAGTGGTTTGCAATTCAACTTCATCTTGTTACCGTTTTATCTGCAGAGTGTGTTGCACTTCACGCCGCAAAAAACCGGCTTGATGATGGTGATTTCGCCGATTGCGATTTCGATTATGTCTTCGATTAGTGGCCGGCTGTCGGATCGCTTCGGACCACGTTGGATTGCCCCGATTGGCATTGCCAGCATGGCCTTTGGGCTCTACAACATGAGTGGGTTGACTGCAGAATCCGACGTACTCGATATTATCTGGCGGGTGGTGTTTATTGGCATCGGTTTTGGGTTCTTTCAATCACCCAACAACAGCAGCATCATGGGGGCCTTGCCGCGTGAACGGAGCGGTGTGGCCAGTGGGTTGTTGTCGGTGACACGCACCATTGGGCAAATCAGTGGGGTCAGCTTGGCGGGGGCTATTTGGAGTTCGCAGGTAGCCACGCTGACCGGGCAGACCTTCGAAGACATCACCACTGCGCCCACATGGGCATTGGTCGATGGCTATCAGACTTCCATGTTGGTGGCAGCCTGTATTGCCACACTGGCACTCATCCCAGCGATTGTGAGACGCAGAGAGGCAATTTCTTAACTGCTTTTCATGTATACCATGCCTCATCGCATCATACGACTATGGTACAATGGCATAAAGCGTTGAAAGGAGGCCTACATGTTGACTGTCATCATCACTATTTTGGCTGTGGTGCTTGGGGGAATTATCCACACGGCCGCTTCACGTCAACCATCGGCCCGTCCAGTCGTCATTCGCACACAGCGCCGACGTGGTTAGTACTTCACATCATCATGAGTGACACTCCTACAAATCTTCTCGCATATTCTGATACCGAGTTAGTAGCATTCATGGCGACACTTGGCGAGCCCGCCTTTCGGGCTCGCCAAATTGCACGCCAAATCTATGTCAACCTGGTCAACGATATCAATCAGATGACCGATTTGCCACGTGTTTTGCGTGAGCGACTGGCCGCCCAAGCCAGCATTGGGTCACTGCAACTCCAGCGCATCATCAGTGATGAAGCAGGGATGACCCACAAGGCGCTCTTTACGTTGCCGAGTGGTGAGCACATCGAGAGTGTGCTGATGCTGTACCCCGATCGCGCTACCGTGTGTGTATCAACCCAAGCCGGCTGCGCCATGGGGTGTACCTTCTGTGCCACTGGGCGACTCGGGTTGTTGCGCAACCTCGACAGCCATCACATCGTCGAACAAGTATTGTGGGCGCGACGGTTGTTGCAGGCGTTGCGACAAACACACGGCCAAAGTACAGCAGCCCACACCCCGACACTTGAAGACAGCACCTGGTGGGGCGACGACGGCGGTCATCCCGAAGCATTACCCCAACATCTCGGCAATGTGGTGTTCATGGGTATGGGTGAGCCGTTCGCCAACTACGATCGCTGGTGGCAGGCCGTCGAACGCCTGCATGATCCGCAGGGCATGAACATCGGCGCCCGTGGCTTGACCGTATCGACAGTGGGGCTCGTGCCTGGCATCAAACGCCTCGCCGAAGCGCCGTTACCGGTGAATTTGGCGATTTCACTGCATGCCCCCAACGACGAAATTCGTTCGGCCATGATGCCCGTCAACAAGCGCTGGAATGTGGCCGAACTGCTTGCTACCACACGTGCGTATATTGCCAAAACTGGACGCAGAGTTTCGTTTGAATATGTCTTGTTACAAGGTCAAAACGATACTCCCGAGCTAGCCCACGAGCTTGGTTTGCAATTACGGGGCATGCTCTGTCACGTCAACCTCATCCCATGGAATCCGGTCCCCGGGTTACCGTTGGGGCGATCCGAACGCCAACGCGTTACTTCATTCCAACGCATTCTCCAAGAACATGGTGTTGCTTGCACCGTCCGCGTCGAACGCGGGGTATCGATTGCAGCAGCATGTGGTCAGTTGGCAGGATCACCCGTTAGCGGCCCCTGATTTCATTGACACAAAGGATATGCCCGTGTACCTGCCTCTTTTGATATTGATTCGGCGGATAATCGGCGGAATTCTGGTCATTGTCGGTATTATTGGCATCCTCATGCCTATCCTCCCCGGTTGGCCATTGCTCATCCCTGGCATTGCCCTCCTCGGCAGCAAAGATCCGTTGATTCGTTACTTGCACATGGCCGTATTGCGCGTCCTGAAGTTTTTGCGTAGCCGCAAAACACCCTGGATTCGTGATAGTGGAGAGCGCTTGTACGAGGCCTACAAACGCACGCGTGATATCGTGGCACCGGCAATCATCCGTGCCGAAAACACCATCGAACGTTGGATTGGCTACACGCCCAAAGACCCACCGCCTCCTACCAAATGACGCTATGCTCATGAACCATACGAACGTGCTATGATGTGTCATAGCATGTTTCTTTGTTGAGGAGACCATGAGCACCAAACCACAAAACGTCAAGGGGATGCGCGACTTGCTCCCACCAGCGATGATGTTGCGCCAACACATCATGCAGACACTCCGGCAAGTGTTTGAGCGCTACGGCTTCGAGCCCCTACAAACCCCCACACTCGAACACGCCGAGACGCTCGAGGGCAAACTTGGTGATGAAGAACGGCTCATTTATCGTTTCGAAGATCATGGAGGCCGACGGTTGGCGATGCGCTATGACCAAACCGTGCCCCTCGCACGCGTCGTAGCCCAGTATCAATCACAACTGCAACTCCCGTGGCGACGCTATGCCATGGGGCCATCATACCGCGGTGAGCGCACCCAGCGTGGGCGGTACCGTGAGTTTTATCAGGCCGATGTCGACATCGTAGGATCAGCCTCACCGGTCGCTGACGCCGAAATCATTGCGGTGCTCACGGATGCCCTGAGCGCGCTCGGCTTCGACAACTTTGTGACACTGCTCAGCCATCGCCAAATCCTCGGCGGCATTGCGCGCGTGTCGGGGCTCGACGAAGCCGCCGCTGGCGGGGTCTATCGTGCCATCGACAAGCTCGACAAAATCGGCAGTGACGGCGTCCGCAAGGAACTCACCGCGAGTGGTGTGAGTGATACTGCATGTGATCAAATTCTGCACTTGGTATCACTACAAGGCGAGCCTGAAGCGGTGCTTGATGCCCTTCAGAGCGCTCTACAAGGCGATGAACGAGCACTTGCCGCCATCGCCAATCTGCGCGACATCATTGCAGCGGCAGACGCCATGGGTGTGCCGCGTGAGCGCTACACGGTTGCACCGCGTCTGGCACGTGGCTTGTCGTACTACACGGGCATGGTCTGTGAGGCCGTCGTCGAATCACCACCCATGGGTTCACTGCTCGGCGGTGGGCGCTATGATGACCTGATTGGGCTATTTGCCGACCGCTCACTCCCCACCGTGGGCATCGCCTTCGGGCTTGACCGCCTCCACGATGTAATGGAAGAACTAGGCATGGGGCCACAGGGTGCCATGGCTGATGTCTTCGTCACCGTGTTTGGTGCCGATTGCCGCACCAGCAACCTAGGGGTAGCGCATCTGCTCCGGCAGGCCGGCTTCAACGTGGAAGTGGCACTTGACGCCAACGAACGCCTCGGCAAGCAGTTCCAAACTGCAGACCGGCGCGGGATTCGCTGGGCCATCGTACAAGGCACCAATGAAATTGCCGCCCAGCAGGCCATTGTGCGCGACCTCAAGAATGGTGACCAGCACGTATTTGCCCTTGACGCACTGGCAGACGGGTTACGCGCCCTCAATACCAGCACCCCAGAGGCCAGCGCATGAGCACCTCGTTGCGGCACCACAGTGTCCAAGATTTTTTGACACAGCTCGCTTCTGCAAGCCCCACACCGGGCGGAGGCAGTGTGGCCGCCTTGAGTGGAGCACTCGCAGCTGGCTTGATTGTGATGGTGTGCGATCTCACCATTGGCCGGCCACGCTATGCGGCGTTCGATGCTGAAGCACAGCACATCCGCCAACAGAGCGAAGCCCTACGCCTCACACTGATGGATTTGCTCGATGCCGATGTGGCCGCCTATACGCAGGTGTCGGCTGCGTACAAGTTGTCCAAAGACGATAGTACGCGGAGCGAGGCCATTGCGACGGCCATGGTCACGGCTACCGATATCCCGTTGCAAATTGCCGAAGCTGCCGCAGCACTATTGCCACTGGCGGCGCCTGTGGCTCAACACGGCAACAAAAGCGCCGTCGGTGACGTGGTAGCAGCTGCTCACCTCAGTGTGGCTGCAGTACGCGCGGCACTCGTCAATGTCACTGCCAACATGGGCAGCTTGGTCGATCACCCGCGTGCCGCCGAATTCACCCAGCGCGAGCAACAGGCACTAGCCAACCTCGAGGCCCGCTGTGCCGAGGTAGTAACCCTGGGGCATGCACGCATGTAAAACGACACGTAGCAGGGGCACGCTCATACGAGCGTGCCCCTGCTGTTGTTATGCGCTGGGAAGTAGTGCACTTAGCCCTGATACAACCGTTCACGGATGGCGTTGATTTCTTGTTTGAGGCGTTGATCGGTGTCGATTTCTTCGGCGATTTTGTCGCAACCATACATGACAGTGGTATGGTCACGGCCACCAATCATGGCCCCGATATCGACCAGACTGGCGTCGGTTTCTTCGCGCAAGAGGTACATGGCCACCTGACGGGGACCGACGATGTTGCGGCTACGCCCACGCCCTTGGATGACACGCAGATCGACCCCATAGAACTCACACACCGTACGCAAAATCACCTCACCGGTGACGCGTTTTTTGTGGCTGGTATCGAGCAAATCACTCAAGGCCGATTGGGCGCTCTCGATAGTCAAAGCCGTACCATTGAGCTTGGCATATGCCACCACTCGGTTGAGGCTGCCCTCGAGTTCACGGATGTTACTCTGGATGCGCTGCGCCAAAAAGTCAATGACATTGGCCGGCACATCGACAGTGAGCTGCTCGGCTTTGGTGCGCAAAATGGCCGTACGCGTCTCATAGTCGGGCATCTGGATGTCGACAATCAGGCCCCACTCGAAGCGTGAACGTAAGCGCTCTTCGAGTGTCAAAATAGCTTTGGGTGGCCGATCCGAGGTCATCACCACCTGTTTGCCTGCCGTATGCAGAGTATTAAAGGTGTGGAAGAATTCTTCTTGGGTGGCATCTTTGCCGGCGATGAACTGAATGTCGTCGATGAGCAAAATGTCGATGTTGCGATAGCGAATGCGGAATTCTTCGGTTTGTTGGCGACGAATGGCATTGATGAGGTCATTGGTGAACTTTTCGCTCGAGACGTACAACACGTTGATCTCGGGATCACGCTCGAGGGCTGCATTGCCAATGGCGTGCAACAAGTGAGTTTTGCCGAGACCAACGCCGCCATACAAAAAGAGCGGATTGTAGGCTTGGGCCGGATGATCGGCGACCGCCATACAGGCTGCACTGGCGAGGCGATTGCTCGAACCGATGATGAATCGATCAAACGTGAAGCGTGTATTGAGCATGCCTCGCGTCGTCGTCTGGAAAAAATCCACCTGCACAGGGCCTTCTTCGTCTACTGACGTGATGACCACTTTGCGGCCCTGACTGGCCGTGGTAATAGTGTCTTTGAAGGGCACTACAGGAGTAGCGCTCGACACCTCGGGGTCTGCCACAGTATCAGCAGCTTCAGTGGTGGTGGCTTGCGAGCTCGAGGCTGCGTCATCATCATCTGACGCAGAACCTGTAGCGTCCACATTCGATTCAGCGGCGCTGCTAATTTGGGCAAGATGCTCGGCGAGCATTTCGTCACTGATAATCGGCAATACACTGGTCGATGCTGAATCAACGACTGGCGCTACTGATGCCGAGTCTTCGGCAAGTACAGCAGGCGTGCTGTCAGCAGCGCTACTCATCGTGCTATCGGTGGCATCTGCAGCGACATCAGATGCGGGCTCAATTGGAGGCGGATCATACGGACCCACCACAATCATCACCGCATAGGTATTACCAAGAATGTCTTTGAGCTGATCGGCTATCATGGCTCGATAGCGCGTCTCAACCACCTCACGGAGCATGGGAGTCGCAACACTTACGACAGCCTGCGAATCGGTCATGTGGACCAACTCGGTGCGTCGCAGCCATGTATTGTATTCGACACGTGGCAGCTGGAGCTCCAACGATCCCAGCACGCTATTCCATGTTTTGGCGAGGTTCATCCATATTCCCCAGGCAACACGACACTTCTTGGTGGCGATAAAAAACCTGCCGACGGGGTCGGCGGAGCAAGGTGTTTACGTGTTTTGTATTACCTCATATAATACCCAATTTACGTCCAAGATGCAATACGCACGACGACTGATGCATGTGCGCAAAGAGGGGTACAAGCATGTCAAATTGCCCTCTGACCACGCATCTCAGCGAGTTTTGGCATACAATACAGACATTCGTACTCGCAATAGAAAGCGAACTGCAATGCGTTGGCACTGGTTTATTTGGGTACTCGGCATCAGTGTGTTGGCAGCATGTGGCGCCAATACGAGCGCCCCCAGCACAGCCCCACAGGCACTACCACCGATCATGATTGCCATTAGTGACGGGAGCATTACCGACCCTATCCCGGCCCAAGTGCGTGTGGGTGACTTCGTGGTATTCACGGGCGACAGCGCCGATTGGCGCATCAGCACGACTACACCCGATGTAGTGCGCGTGGCAGCCGGCGGAGACCAAGGCGGCTATACGACCAATCCAGGTGCCGAAGCAATCGCAGTCGGCACTGCAGTAATCACCCTTGCACACGACACCCATCCCACCATCACGGTGAGTTTCGACGTTATTGCCCGCTAGACGGCGCTACTCAGAAAGGAGCTTCCACCATGCAGCGTAGACCCATCCGCATCCATGGGATCCCCATGGATATCGGGCAAAATCGTCGTGGCGTCGACATGGGGCCGAGTGCTATCCGCTATGCGGGCCTACAAACACGTCTTGAGACGCTCGGATGGGCGGTGCGTGATTATGGCAACCTGAGCATACCCGACCACAGCAATGATGATGTGCTCCCCAATGCCCTCAATAGCGCGGCCGTGGCTACGGTCGCCCAACAAGCCTATGCCGCCATGCTCGATGCCGTGGCGGCCGATGCCACGAGTATTTTTTTGGGGGGCGATCATAGTTGTGCGATTGGCACATTGGCCGGGTCGTTGACCCGACCTGGTCAAACCGGATTTGTGTGGGTTGACGCTCACGCAGATTTCAACACACCCGACACATCACCATCGGGCAATGTGCATGGCATGGTGGTAGCAAGTGTGATGGGGCGTTGCCCGGCTCCGTTGCAGATTGGCGATCACATACTCAAACCCGAGCACATCGTCATGATTGCGATTCGTGACCTCGATCAACAAGAGCGCATCGCCCTGCGCGCAAGTGGCATTCAGGTGTTTACCATGCGTGACATCGACGAACTCGGCATGGCGACAGTCATCAGACGGACACAGCACGTGCTGGCGGGATGCGATGCGCTACACGTCAGCTTCGACATGGATTCACTCGACCCCAGCATTGCCCCCGGAGTCGGCACCCCCGTCAGTGGTGGACTGAGCATCCGCGAGGCACACCTCATCATGGAATTACTTGCTGACGACGGGCGCGTACGCGCGCTCGACCTCGTCGAGGTCAATCCCATCCTCGATCAGTACAATCGTACGGCCGAGCTTGCTGTCGATTTGATTGGGAGTTTGTTTGGGCAGAGGATTTTGTAGTGTGGTCAACCACCACGGGACTACCCCACCTGTAATCGTTGGTGGATGATGTGGCCAACCTGTAGTTGATACTTGGTGTCACAGATGTGATCGGCCATGGCAGCAAAGGCTGCGTCTTCGTTGTGCTGGGCAATTGCATCGACAATGGCACGGTGTTCGCTGGCTGTACGCGTATATCGCTCAGCACTGACGATGAGGTTTGAGGTGCGTTCGTGGCGCCACACCGCGCCCACCAGCAACTCCATCAGAATCATCATCACGGGGTTTTGGGCAACACGAGCCAACTGTACATGGAAGTCGACGTTTTGTTGATTGTAGGTAATCCCTGCATCAGCGGCGGCCACGTCGATTTGCTCCATCACATCGCACATGGCATACAACATGACCACATGCTCTTGGGTGGCATGGCGCGCTGCCAATCGAGCCACCTGTGGCTCGATGGTAGCCCGTGTAGCGAGCAGATCGCCGAGACGCACTTGTTGCTGATGAAACATCAGCATCAGTGATTCGACGGTGCTTTCGGTCAAATTACGATTGATGATAGCGCCCACACCATTACTTGGAGTGACAATACCACGTGCGCTCAACAGCTTAATCGATTCGCGCACCACAGGGCGGCTCACCTCATACTGCGCCTGCAATTGACGTTCAGACGGCAACATGCCGTGCTCGTCAAATTCACCACGCAATATACGCTGAAGAAGGTCTCGGGCAATGGTATCGGGTAAGGGGGAACGCGACACAGGAATGTGTTGCTTCATAAAATTATTGTACGCTACTTCAGCATCTACTGCAATAGGGTACCCCCACTATTGCCATGTATTCTCATCAACAGGCGTATTCCCTTTACACGTATTTCGAATACTGTTACGACTCTCGTATCTTCATTCGATGCTATACTGTAAGCAAAGGTAATATCGTACCACTCAAGGAGCATGTCATGCGTACATGTGGAGTCATCGGGGCTGTAGTGTTAAGTGTTATTGCAGTGCCAGCGTTGATTTTTGCGATACTGTATAACGGTTTTGCACAAACAGTACTCAGCTCGCCATCATTCATGGCGAAGCTCGAGCCAGCCAATCTCGAAGCACAATTCCAAAAAATCCTCCCATATCTCGTGGCCGATGCCTTGACTGATCCCGATAATCCCGATAATCAAGAGATGATCACGCAGATATTCCCGGATGCAGGGGTGCGTGGCATTGCCACGGAGATGTTGCCTGATGTGCTCGCAAGCACGAATGGTGATTTATCCCCTGCTGGGCTCGAGACAGCATTGGGCGCCAACCTCGATACCGCGGTAACGCAGATGGTTGATAACGCACCAGAGTGTACCCCCGAAGCCGAAGCCGAACTGCGTATGGCCATCGAGAGCAAGCGTGACATCCCCGGGCAAATGTGCCGCCCTGCCGACGATGAGACACGGACGCTCGTCATCGCCGATCTGAGCACACGTATGCGCACCGCGTTTACACCATTGCTCGACCCAAGTCAGGCCACCGACCTAAACAGCACGTTCCAGAGCATGGGTGACGGTCCCGCTTCACAGCAGGAGTTCATCGACGGCATCGAACTGTTCAAAGCGGGGGCCATTCAGAGTCTTGCCTTCCCCGCCATTTTGTTGGTACTCATCTACGCCCTAGCCGTCCGCACCGTGCGGTCATTTTTCGCCTGGAGTGGGGCTATTTTGATTACTACAGGGCTATTTGGGCTCGGAATTGCCTTTAG
>VFQT010001615.1_pt1 | contig 26445 bp, 22 predicted proteins | sample 3512381 | NCBI WGS metagenome assembly VFQT01 (sample SAMN10412376, study PRJNA504923) | tailings metagenome | isolation source: Relicate 2 Philex TSF3 active mining site | place: Philippines: Tuba, Benguet | collected 2017-08-29
CACAGGATGCGAAAAGAGTTAGGGAAGCACAATTTTTACGTGGTAGAAAAATTAATGGAATTAGATCATTTGCAAAAACTATTGTGCCGGTTTTAGAAGGAGCAATGGAAAGAGCTTTGAATCTTGCCTCTTCAATGGATTCAAGAGGTTATGGCAGAAGAATTCATCAATCAAAGTTAAAAATGACTATTACTAATATTTTCATGATCTTAGGATTATTGGGAATTATTTTTGGTTTATCTGGACTTTTAGGAGTATTTAGTCAAACAAATATTGGTTTTATCAATTTATTCATAGGTTTATCATTGGCTATTTTTTCGCTATGGCTTGCAGGAAAAAATGCATCTAGAACTAAATACCGTCCAGATAAATGGGAAATACCAGAAGTGCTCGTTGTATTTAGTGCCATATTTGGTTTAGTCGCACTTAGATTTAGTGAATCAAGTATTTTAAATCCACCTACAAGTCCTTTAGGTTTTCCTCAAATTGATTTTGTGTCTTTAACTTGTATTTATTTAGCTCTGTTGGCGATTCCCTTTTCGCCAAAGCCACCAAAGTCCAATAGAAACATAGATATTTCTACTAGGTTTAAAGTTAATTTGGAGCAAAGAGCAGCATGATTAAATTTGAAAATGTAACTTTTAAATACAACGAAACTGATTATCCAATTCTGGAAAACTTAAATTTAACTATTCCAAGTGGTGAATTAGTTCTAGTGGTTGGTAAAACTGGCTCTGGAAAATCTACTTTTTTAAGTCTGATTAATGGTTTAGTACCAAATTTTTCCGGTGGTAGTTTTTCTGGAGACATAAAAGTCTTTGATAGATCAATTAGAGATTTTCAACCACGAGATTTTGCAGATTTGGTTGGCGTAGTTAAACAAGATCCTCGTTCATCATTTGTTACAGATAACGTTGAAGATGAACTTGCTTACAGCATGGAACAACTTGGTATCGCAAGTAACACAATGCGCAGAAGAGTTGAAGAAGTCCTTGATTTACTAGGTTTAAATGATTTAAGAAACCGATCTCTTTCAACTTTGTCTGGAGGACAGCGTCAAAGAGTAGCGATTGCTTCAGTGCTCACTACAAATCCAAAAGTTTTGGTTTTAGATGAACCAACCAGTGCACTTGATCCAAGTGCTGCTGAAGAAGTTTTATCAATTTTACAAAGATTGGTACATGATCTTGGATTAACTGTGGTGTTAGCTGAACATCGTTTAGAAAGAGTTGTGCAATATGCAGATCGAGTAATAGTTATTGATCAAGATGCTGAAGTTTTTGCAGATCGACCTGCAAATGTATTTGCAACATCTCAAATAGCACCACCTGTAGTTGAATTGGGAAGAAATGTTGGATGGAATCCAATTCCTTTAACCGTTAGAGATGCACGAAGATTTGCTGATGAGTTAAGAGTCCGACTTGAAAAATCAAAACCTAGAAATAGAAATAATCCATCGACCAAAAAAGTTGTAGAAATACAAAACTTAAGCTTTGCTTATCCAAATGTGAGAGCTTTAAAAAATATTAACTTAGAAATTAATGATGGAGAAATTGTTTGCTTGATGGGTAGAAATGGTTCAGGTAAATCAACCCTTTTAAATCAAATAGTAGGTCTGTTAAATCCAAATTCGGGAGAAGTGCAAGTTTTAACTAAAGATCCAAAAAGATTAAATGGAATTGAACTTATAAAAACTGTTGGGTTAGTTCCCCAAGAACCAACAGATCTACTTCTTGCAGATTCAGTTTTGAAAGAGTGCATAGCAAGCGATAAAGATGCTGAAGTTAACCCTGGAACAACTTTGGAAATATTTGAACAACTAATTTCAAATGTTTCAGAAAATACGCATCCGCGTGATCTATCTGAAGGTGAAAAATTATCTTTAGCTCTTTCAATAGTTTTAGCAGCAAAACCTCCTTTAATTTTGTTAGATGAACCAACAAGAGGTTTGGATTATGCCGCTAAAAAAATCTTGGTTAAAAATCTACAGAAATTAGGAAAAAAGAAGCACACCATAATTCTTGCCACCCACGACGTGGAATTAGCAGCTGAAGTTGCCACCAGAGTAATACTTTTAGCTGAAGGCGAAATCGTTACAGATGGTCCTGCAAATGAAGTTTTATCAAGTTCACCAATGTTTTCACCTCAAGTTTCAAAAGTTATGGCCCCTTCACATTGGTTAACAGTTTCTGATGTGGTTTATGCGCTAGAAGAATTAAATTGATTAAGAATAATTATTTAACCAAAATATCTTTACTTTTAACTTCAACTATTGGAATTTTTGCTTTCTTTTGGCCATTTATGATGCAAGAAAATTCAATTTTGAATAACAATTCTGATAATGCTGGGTATCTACTTTTGTTACTTGTCCCTTTAGTTTTATTTGTTGCACTAGCTGATGTTTTGCAGGGTGGAATTGATGCAAGATCGTTAGCAATTCTTGGGGTATTAACTGCAGTAGTTGCTGCAGTAAGACCATTAGGTGGTCAAGTTGCAGGACTCGAACCAGTTTGGGCAATCATCATAATTGGCGGACGAGCACTTGGTCCAAGTTTTGGTTTTGTTTTAGGTTCAATTGGAATTCTTGGTTCAGCAATTCTGACTGGTGGAATAGGTCCGTGGCTACCTTTTCAAATGATTGCCGCTGCTTGGGTTGGGACCATTGCAGGACTATTACCAAAATTAAAAGGCACTAAAGAAGTTGTGATGCTGGTAATTTATGGATTCTTTGTGGGATTTTTCGCTGGCCTTCTTTTAAACCTATGGTTTTGGCCATTTGCAAACGGATTAATTCCTGAGATTTCATTTCAACCAGGTTTAAGTTTTAATGAACAGATTATGCGCTGGATCAGGTTTAGTCTTCTAACTAGTTTTGGTTTTGACTTACCTCGAGGAATACTAACTGCTACTTTGTTGAGCTTTCTGGCAAAACCATTATTAAAAGCGATGAGACGAATGACGAAAAAGGCTAGTTTTAATAAGCCGGTAGTCTTACATGCGTGATTAATTCAGTCTTAGCCATAGGTTTTGAATCAGATAATTTCAATTGGGCAGATATTTCCCCCTTAACACTTGAACAAAAAACTTTTACTGAAAATTCTGTTAATGAAGTTAATAAATCAATTGATGCCAATATAAGTTTGCTGGGTATTTATTTAGGTAACAATATTGTTGAAGCAGCCAGTTTAATTGGTACTTTTTATAGCATTGATGCTGCATCTTTATTAGGTAAATCAAGTGTTGGTCAAGATGAAATATGGATTAAGAATGCTACAAACTTAAGGGACTTATTGAGAAAAACTAGAACTCTTAAAACTGAACAGGAAGAATTACTTAAAGCATCTCTTGGTGAAAAATCTATTCATGCACTAAATGTCATAAACGCTGCAACAGAAAGAAACACTCGCGTTGTTTTAGTTGGACCTGGAGCAATTGCTTTAGGTTTTCTTGCCATGAGAGGAAACTCAAAAATTAAAGATTACCTTTTAATTGCAAACACTCCCCATATTCCTGCCATTATCGAAGCTCACAAATATATGGGATGCAAAATAATTATGAACACTAAAGAAAATATTCATCCTTTAGCAGAACTTGCTTTGTCAGTTGGAATTTTAAAAGCTAGCGAACTTTAGAAGTTACGAATGGAGGTTTAACAACTTCGAATTCTGAAGTTCTTCCTCTAACATCCACTTCTACTTTGTCACCTAGTTTTATTGAAGAATCTAATAGCGCCAAAGCTATTCCTACTTTTAATGTTGGAGAAAATGTGCCACTTGTAATTTCTCCTATTTCTTTGCCATCTTTTGAAACTTTCATATGACCTCGAGGAATTGCCCTTTCAATTGCTCTCAAACCAAATAATTTTCTTTTAACTCCACTAGCTTTCTCTTTTTCTAGGGCACTTTTTCCGATAAAAGTTTCCTTATCCATAATTACTGCCCAATTAAGTCCTGCTTCCAAAGGAGAAATAGTTAAAGAAATATCTTGACCATGAAGTGGATATCCCATTTCAGTTCGCAAAGTATCCCGAGCACCTAAACCGACAGGCTTGGCTCCATATTTTTCTCCTACTTTTAAAATTTCATCAAAGAACTTTTCAGCATTGTTTGCAGGAATTAAAACTTCAACACCTTTTTCTCCTGTATAACCAGTTCGACAAACCGTAACTTCGCTTCCGTGCCAAATTAGATCTCGAAAAGACATATATTCAAGATCTATTGGAAAATTCAATTCTTTTAACAAGTCAAAACTTTTCGGGCCTTGAATTGCAATGATTGCTATATCTTTATGAAGATTAGTGATCACGTTATCGGCAGGGATGTTTTCCTTAATTATTTGCAAAACAGTAGTGGCATTTCCAGCGTTTGGAATAAGCAAAATATCATCTTGAGATCGAAGGTAAACAATTAAATCATCAACCACAGTGCCGTCTTTTGATAGAAGCATTGAATATTGGGCTTGGCCAGGTTTGATTCTGTTTATGTCATTGGTCAAAACTTTATTTAAGTTATTTAATGCATTAGGGCCCTTAATTGTTGCAGTTCCAAGATGAGATACGTCAAAAATTCCTACAGCTTCTCTTGTTGCAGTGTGTTCGGTGACAACACCTAATCCTTGATATTCAATTGGCATTTGCCATCCACCAAATGGCGCGAATTTGGCACCTAAAGAAACATGTTTTGCATTAAGGGGTGACTCAATAAGTTTGGCTGTGTCGCTCACAAATAGAAACGCTACTAGGCTATCTCCTATGTCAATTACTCGACTAACAGATTCAAATGAAATTCAGGCTAACGAAGTCTTAGTAGTGGCCTTTGCGCAAACTGAAGATTCTCCAGAACTTCTAGAAGCGGCTCTACCACTTGATCCATCATTAAAACTACAAATCAACCAAGCAATTAAATTAACAAATTTTACGGGTAAAAAATCTGAAGTTACCTACTTAACAATTAATTCAGGAGTTCTATGTGTAGGTCTTGGAAAAATTGATAAAACTATTGCTTTAGATTTAGAAACCCTTAGAAGAGCTGCGGGTACAGCAAGTCGAAGTTTAGTTGCAAAAAATTCTGCACTTTTTGCTTTACCAAATAAAAATTTAACTCAAACTAATGCTGTAGTAATGGGTGTTGAACTCGGTGCATATAGTTTCCAAGAATTCAAATCAAAAAAAGATGATAAATCTAATCCATTAGCAAACGCAAGAATTTTAGTAACTGATGTTAAAAATAATCAAAAAGTATTTGAAGAAGCACAAATCATTTCTGAATCTGTTCTAAATGTGCGAAATCTGGTAAACACTCCTCCTAGCCACATGTACCCATCAGTTTTTGCTGATTATGTAAAAAAGAGTTTCAAGAGAGGCTCAAATGTAAGTTTAGAAATACTTGATGAAAAAGCATTAAAGAAAAATGGTTACGGTGCACTAATTGGAGTAGGTCAAGGTTCAATTAATCCTCCTAGATTCATTAGAGCTACCTACAAGGCAAAAGGTGCAAAATTTCATTTAGCTTTAGTAGGTAAAGGAATTACTTTTGACACTGGCGGTATTTCACTAAAACCTCCAGCTTCCATGCACACCATGAAATGTGACATGGCAGGTGCTGCAACTGTCATTGAAACCTTAAGAGCAATTGCAAAATTGGAATTAAAAATTAATGTGACAGCTTATGCAGCGCTAGCTGAAAATATGCCTTCAGCTACTGCTCAAAGACCAAGTGATGTCGTGACTACTTTTAGCGGTAAAACTATTGAAGTATTAAACACTGATGCAGAAGGAAGATTAGTGTTAGCAGATGCATTAGGTAGAGCTCAAAAAGATAAACCAGATTTTATTGTTGATGTTGCTACATTAACTGGCGCTGCAACTATTGCGTTAGGTTCTAGAACCGCTGGAATTATGTCTAATAAAGATGAAGCACGTGATCAAGTTTTTGAAAGTGCAAAAGAATCTGGTGAAACAATGTGGCCAATGCAAATTCCAGAAGAAATTAGAACAGTATTAGATTCAAAAACTGCTGATATTGCAAATGTTGGTTTCACACCAAATCCTGCAGGCGGAATGATGTTAGGTGCTGCATTCTTAAAAGAATTTGTTGATGAAAAAACTCCTTGGGTACATTTAGATATTGCACCACCTGCATTTAATGAAGGTGCACCATATGGATATACAAATTTTGGTGGTACTGGTGTTGGGGTTAGAACTTTGGTAAACCTTGCGCAAAAGTTACAAAATCGTTAATTTTCCTCACAAAATTAATATTTATTGCTCAAAATTTATGTAATGGTAGACTCTTTGTATAACTAGAAATTAGGTGATATTCCTACATTATTTAAATATAAAAATATTTAAATAGTTATACGTAGCTCTTATGTATACAACAAAAGCGCATAAAGAAACATATAGATTTATTCCAGCAAATCCAAAACCTTTAAACACTGCTAAAGTTGCAGACTTACTTGATAATGAATGGTTGAACTTTAAATTAAGAACTGGAATTTCAGAAAAAGAATCTTATTTAGCTTCTAAAGTAACTCCACTTGGTGTTGCCTCAAGTTTTCAACATTGGGCTCCGTATCCAATTTCGATAACAAGTGCCAATGGTGCGTGGATGCAAGATGTTGATGGAAGAAAATTATTAGATTTATCAATGGGCTTTGGAGCAGTACTAGCCGGTCATCTGCATCCTGTGGTTGTAAATGAAATTAAAGAATCTTTAAACGACGGAATGCTTTTTGTTACTCCTTCCCCAATCACTAGAGATGCTGCAGAAAGAATTTGTACCCGCTTTGGAATTGACATGGTCAGATTTACAAACTCAGGCACTGAATCAACCATGTATGCCACTCGCCTAGCCAAAGTGTTCACTGGGAAAAAAGCCATTGTAAAAATTGAAGGCGGCTATCACGGAAGTTTTGACCCGCTAATGGTTTCAGCTAAACCAACTCTTAAAGATGCTGGAGATCCGACTAGCCCAAATTCAGTCAGCCAAGCAGGCACTGAACCAGGCACCGTCTTCGTAGTTCCATACAACAATTTAGATGCTCTTGAAAAAGTTTTCCGCGAGCATGCAAGCGAAATTGCCTGTTTCATTTTGGAGCCAGTACTGGAAAACATAGCCATCGTCTTGCCTGATGAGGGCTACTTAGAAAAGGTTCGAGAACTTTGCGATCAATACAACATTGTTCTGATATTTGATGAGGTTAAAACAGGGCTAACCGCAGGACATCAAGGAGCAGCTCAAAGACTTGGCATCAAACCAGATCTGATCACCATTGCTAAATCAATTGGTGGCGGAGTACCAGTTGCCGCTTTTGGTGGCAAAAAAGAAATCATGGAATCGATTACTAACGGCAACATGGCCCACTTTGGAACTTTCAACGGTAATCCTCTAGCCATGGCAGGAATCAGAGCAATGGATGCCATTGCGACTAAGAAAAATCTTGAAAAGGCAGAAAAATTAAATCTCCAAGCATTAACTCGAATCACTGAAATTATTGAAGAGTATGAACTTCCAGCTCACACAGTTGGTTTTGGTGTTAAAGGCTGTGTAACTTGGTCTACTTCTCCGGTGAGAAATTATCGCGATTACAAAGCGACAGATTTTCAAGTAGCAGAATTTTCATGGCTTTGGTCTTTGAATCGTGGCATCATCACTCCTCCTGGCTTAGATGAACAATGGCTCATCAGCCTTGCCCATGATCAACATGAGATTGATGTTCTAGTTGAGAACTTCCAAGAAATGGCAGTAGCGCTTCGAAGTTAATTTGTTGGGTAAACCTTCTATTTATTTAAACCCAAAATTGCCCAAAACCTAACCCGTGGAAAGATAGTCATTAAGAAACCTCAAAAGGGTTGAATAATGAAAGGGTCCAAGTGGCCACATACGATCTGGTAATCCTTGGAGCAGGAAGTGGCGGTTATGCCGCTGCATTACGTGGATCTCAATTAGGTTTAAAAGTCGCATTAATTGAAAAAGATGTTTTAGGTGGAACTTGTTTACACCGTGGCTGTATTCCTACTAAAGCTTTGTTACATGCTGCAGAAATAGCTGACAACGTTAGAGAGTCAGCTTCATTTGGAATTAAATCAAGTTTGTTGGGTGTGGATATGCCCGAAGTTAATAATTATAAAGATGGCGTAATTAATCGCTTATATAAGGGCTTACAAGGTTTAGTTAAACATCGCGGTGTTGATTACATAACTGGAGAAGGAAAATTCCAAGCACCAAACAAAGTTAAAGTTGGTGACCAAGTATTTGAAGGAAAATACGTTTTATTAGCCACAGGATCTTTTCCTAAATCACTTCCTGGTTTAGAAATTGACGGCACACAAGTAATTACTTCAGAACATGCCTTAAAACTAACTTCGGTTCCTTCAAGTGTGGTAATTCTTGGTGGCGGTGTAATTGGTGTTGAATTTGCTAGCGTTTGGAAATCACTTGGTTCAGATGTAACCATTATTGAAGGTTTACCAAGATTAGTGCCTGCTGAAGACGAAGCAGTTTCAAAAGCAATGGAAAGAGCTTTTAGAAAAAGAGGAATTAATTTCTCAACTGGCGTTAGGTTTGCCGGCGTTGATAAAACTAAACATGGCATTGTGGCAAAACTAGAAGACGGTCAATCTTTTGCAGCAGATCTAATGCTTGTTGCTGTGGGACGAGGTTCAAGCACCAGAAACCAAGGTTTTGAAGAAGCAGGCCTTAACTTTGAAGGTGAATTAATCAAAGTAAATGAAAATTTACAAACTAATTTAAATAATGTTTATGCTGTCGGAGATATCGTTCGTGGACCACAACTTGCTCATAAAGGTTTCCAAGAGGGAATATTTGTAGCAGAACATATTAAAGGTTTGAATCCAAGAGTTATCGATGTAACAGCTATTCCAAGAGTTACTTATTCTGATCCTGAAATTGCCAGTGTGGGATTAAATGAAACTGCTGCTAAAGAAAAATATGGTGCAGACCAAATCAGAACAATTCAATACGATTTAGCTGGAAATGGTAAGAGTCAAATATTAAAAACAGCAGGTTTCATTAAATTGATTGCACTAAAAAATGGTGGCAAAGTTGTGGGAATTCACATGATTGGCGCAAGAGTTGGAGAACTACTTGCAGAAGCACAAATGATGTATTCATGGGAAGCATCTCCTGAAGATGTTGCACCATATATTCATGCACACCCAACGATGTCTGAAGCAATGGGTGAAGCAGCAATGGCGTTGTCAGGCAAACCGCTTCACACCCACGATTAATAAAAGGAAATTAATACATGTCAACTAACGTAACCATGCCCCAATTAGGCGAATCAGTTACCGAGGGAACAGTTACACGATGGTTAAAAAATGTTGGAGATTCAGTAAAAGTTGACGAAGCAATTGTTGAAGTGTCTACTGACAAAGTTGATACAGAAATTCCTTCTCCTGTTGCTGGTGTAATTTTAGAAATTAAAACTGCACAAGATGCTGTTGTTCCAGTTGGAGCAGTAATGGCTGTTATTGGAGATTCAAATTCTTCAGCAGCACCAACTCCTGCTGCCCCAGTTGCACCTAAAGTTGAAACACCACAACCTGCACCTGCGCCAAAAGTAGAACCGGTTGTTGTTAAAGAAGAAGTAAAACCAGTTATTTCTGAACCAGTAAAAAGTGCACCTGCACTTACAACAAGTGGACGCAGTGTAAATGTTGTTTTGCCATTACTTGGTGAATCTGTAACTGAAGGAACAATTACTCGTTGGTTAAAAAACGTTGGTGATCAAGTTGCTCTCGATGAAGCAATTGTGGAAATTTCTACAGACAAAGTCGATACAGAAATTCCATCTCCTGCCGCAGGAACTGTTACCGAAATTAAAGTAAATCAGGATCAAACTGCTGCAGTTGGTTCTGTTTTAGCAGTTATTGCGATTTCAACTGGTAGTGCACCTGTTGCACCAAAGGCTCCAGTTACCCCAAAAGTTGAAACTCCAGCTCCCGCACATACTCCAAAAGTAGAACCAGTTGTAGTTAAAGAAGAAATTAAATCTGCTCCAACTACAGTTACACAAATTATTACTTCAAGTGAGCCTGCCAATACAGATTTTTATGCCACACCAATTGTTAGACAACTTGCTAAAGAAAAAGGAATTGATTTAGCTTTTGTTAAAGGTACTGGTACTAATGGCAGAATCACAAAAGAAGATGTACTTGGTGCAACTGCTACCTCTACCCCAAGTGCGCAAAATACTCAGACTTTCACCCCTGCTCCTCAACCAGTAACACCAATTACTCCTACACCAGTTGTGGCACCTGCTGCTGCAACTCCAAAAGTTTCAGAAACTGCTAAACCAACTCCTACTCCAAGTGCACCTGCTTCTACTCCTTCCTTACGAGGAAAAGTAGAACAGACTTCAAGATTGAGACGAATCATTGCCGAAAGAATGGTTCAATCCCTTCACATTTCTGCTCAATTAACAAGTGTGGTTGAAGTTGATGTAACTAAAATTGCAACTTTAAGAAATAAAGTCAAAGAATCATTTGCTGCTAGAGAAGGTGTAAAACTTTCATTCATGCCATTCTTTGCCAAAGTAACAATTGATACTTTGAAAGAATTTCCAATCTTGAATGCAACAATTTCTGAAGACGCTACACAAATCACTTATAGCGATTCTCAACATTTAGCAGTAGCTGTCGATACTCCAAGAGGCTTACTTGTTCCTGTAATCAGAGATGCTGGTGACTTATCTATTGCTGGTTTGGCAAGAAAAATTCAAGATGTTGCAAACAGAACCAGAGACAACAAAGTAACTCCTGATGAATTAAGTGGTGGAACATTTACTTTGACAAATACTGGAAGTCGTGGAGCTTTATTTGACACTCCAATTATCAATCAACCACAAGTTGGAATTCTTGGAACTGGAGCTGTGGTTAAAAGACCAGTTGTAGTTAAGGGTGAAGATGGCACAGATCAAATTGCAATTCGCCAAATGGTTTATCTTGCACTAACTTACGACCATCGTTTAGTTGATGGAGCAGATGCAGCAAGATTCTTATCTTCAATGAAATTACGTTTAGAGGAAGCAAATTTCGAGTCTGAACTAGGTTTGTAAAACTAATGAAATTTGTAGTTGCTGGTGGATCTGGATTAATTGGCTCTGCTTTTATTAAAGATGCACTAAAAAATAATCATGAAGTAGTAAAACTTGTTAGAAGAAAACCAAAAGAGTTATTTGAGTCTCAATGGAATCCAGATACCGGTGAAGTTGACTTAGATGTTTTAAATAATGCAACTGCAATTATTAATCTTTCGGGTGCAGGTGTTGGCGATAGAAGATGGACTAAAAGATATAAGAAGTTAATACTTTCCAGCAGAGTAAATGCCACAGAAACTTTGTCAAATGCAATTGTTAGATTAAACAATCCCCCATCTGTATTCGTCTCATCTTCAGCGATTGGATTTTACGGCGACACTGCTGATCAAGCAGTGGATGAAAATGCTGAACTTGGTGAAGGATTTCTTTCAGATGTTGTCTTTAATTGGGAATATGCAACTCAAAAAGTTAAACAACACAAAATTAGAGTGGTTCATCCTCGCACAGGTTTAGTAATGAGTAAGCGCGGTGGAGTATTAAAAAAAGTATTACCAATTTTTAAATTAGGTTTAGGTGGAAAACTAGGTAAAGGTAATCAATATTGGTCTTACATTTCTTTAGAAGATGAAGTACGAGCAATCAATCACCTTATTAATGATTCAAGATTAACCGGTGGGGTTAATTTAACAACGCCAAATCCTGTAACAAATAAAGAATTTACAAAAACTTTATCAAGTGTTTTAAATAGACCAGCATTTTTTAATGTGCCTGGCATTGCAATGAAAGTGGCTTTGGGTGAATTTTCCATTGAAGTTTTAGGTTCATCTCGAGTACTGCCTTCTAAATTAATCGCTTCTGGATTTAAATTTAACAATCCAGATTTATTAAGCACTTTAAATTCAGCACTTAAATATTAAATGCCAGAAACAATCGATGTTGCCATAGTTGGCGCAGGTCTTGCTGGTTTATCTTGTGCTAAGGAATTAAAAAGAAGCAAAATAGATTTTCGTATTTTTGAAGCTTCAGATTCTGTAGGTGGAAGAATAAAGACAGATAACGTCGATGGATTTTTACTTGATAGAGGGTTTCAACTTTACAATCCAAGTTATTCAGAGGGATTAAAAATACTTGATTATAAAAAATTAAACCTCAAATCATTCACACCTGGTATTGCAATAAGAGATAAAAATAAACTAAGAGTTATTACTGATCCATTTAGAAGTAATGATTTTAGATTTAATTTTTTAACAAAAACCCCTGGAAGCCTAAGAGAAAAAATTGGACTGTTGTCATATTTTCTTAAATTCTTAATCCAAGCAGATGCTCAGATTGCCATTTCAAAAGACATTTCAACCAGAGAAGCTTTGTCTGAATCTGGAATAAATAATGATCTATATGAAAAGCTTTTAAAACCTTTTTTACATGGCGTCTTCTTAGAGTCTGAACTTAATACTTCAAGAAAGTTTCTTGATACTGTTTTAAAAACTTTCTTGAAAGGAACTCCAAGTGTTCCAGAACTTGGGATGCAGCAAATACCAATACAAATCGCAGATTCAATAGGTCAAGAAAATATTGCTTTAAATTCAAGAGTTGAAAAAATTACGGAAAACTCAATTTTTGTAAATGGTGCAGAAATTAAAGCTAGAAAAATAGTTGTTGCAACCGATCCACTTCAAGCAATTTCTTGGCTAAATTTGCCTACAAAGAAAATGAACTCAGTTTCGACTTGGTATTTCAAGGCAGATCAAGAAGTTGCCAATTTAGTGAAATCTCTTCCCTTGCTTTTTGTTGATGCAAGTAATTCTGGACCTTTAACTAACGCCGTGGTCTTAACAAACGCTTCCAAAGCTTATGCTCCAAAAGATCAAGTCTTAGTTTCTGCTTCAAGTATTTCTCCTTATGAAAATTCAACTACTGAGGAAGTAAAAAAGCATTGCGCAAAAATGTTTGGAGTAGTGACTTCTCATTGGGATTTAATTAAAAAGTATGAAATTAACGATGCCCTTCCCCAAATGATTTCGCCTTTTACTTTGGTTGACTCAAATAAAATTAGTGAAAATTTATATGTTTGTGGAGATCATCGCGCTACATCTTCAATTAATGGCGCATTGCTCAGTGGAAGAAATACTGCAACTTTAGTAAAGGTAAGTTTAGGTTTATGAAAAAATACATAGTTGCAACCTCTGGTGGATTTGTGTCTACTAATCGTTGGGGTGTTATGCGACCTGGTGCAACTTTTTTAAAAGCCTTAGAACTCTCTAAAAAAGAAAGACCAAAAGTTTGTTTCATAATGACTGCTTCTGGTGATGACGCTTCCTATATTGCAAGGTCTTATGAATCAATGAGTGAGCTAAATGTTGATGTGACCCATTTAAGTTTGTTTCCTCAACCAAATGCTGATGTTGAAGAAAGAATTATGCAATCTGACTTAATTTGGGTAGGTGGAGGTTCTGTTGCAAATTTATTGGCAGTTTGGAAACTTCATAATTTAGGAATTCATTTAAAAAATGCGTGGGAAAAAGGAACTGTGTTAGCTGGAGTAAGTGCTGGTTCTATTTGTTGGTTTAAAGGTGGCACTACTGATTCTTTTGGACCAGAGTTAAAACCAGTTTCTAATGGTTTGGCTTTTTTACCCTATGCAAATGGAGTTCATTATGATTCCGAAGAACAAAGAAGGCCATTACTTCATTCATTAATAAAAAATGGAACATTTGATATAGCTTTTGCTACAGATGACTACACCGGAATTGTATTTGAAAATGAAAATCCAATCGAAGTTGTGAGTGATGTTTCAAAAGCTAAAGACAAAATTCCAAGTGCTTACAAAGTGGAATTAATTAATAACGAAGTATTGGAAACTAAGTTAATGCCGGGAGTTATTTCTTAGTGTCCTGTTTTGGCTAATTTACTTGGCCACCAAATCTTTTTCCCTGCCATTAACGTTAAAGCAGGAACAAGAACTGATCTAACGACGATTGTGTCAAGTAAAACACCAAAGGCCACTGCGAAACCTAATTGAGCAAGAAATACCAGAGGCAAAACTCCAAGGACTGCAAATGTTGCAGCAAGAACAACTCCAGCAGAAGTGATTACCCCACCGGTAACTGTTAAAGCTTTTAAAGTTCCAGCCTTGGTGCCCATTTTTTGGGATTCTTCTCTAACTCTTGTCATCAAGAAAATGTTGTAATCAATTCCCAGTGCCACTAAGAAAACGAAGGCAAACAAAGGAAATGATGTGTCTGCGCCTGGGAAATCAAATATGTATTCAAACACTAATTGACATGCCCCAAGTGTTGCGGCAAAAGACAAAACTACTGTTGAAATCAACATAAATGGTGCAAGGAAACTTCTTAATAGAAGTATCAGAATTAAAAAGATCAGAGCTAAAACCGTTGGAATAATTATGCGATTATCTCGATCATTTGCTAAAGCAATATCTTCATTAACGGCAGTAAAACCACCAACTAATGCGTCTTCGCTAACTGAATCTAAATTGGAGCGAAGTTCTAAAATTGTTTGTTTTGCTTCAAAAGAATCAGCAGCATCAGTCAAAGTTGCACTGATTAATACTTTGTCATCAACAATTTTTGGAGCAGGTAGTGGCTGACCAGGGATTACTGGACCACTTGGAAGTGGAAACGCTTCATCCACACCCTTTGTCTCATTAATGACTTTGATTAAATCTTGAGTTTTGTTAGCAGGTCCAATTATGTAGGTTGGATTTCCTTGCCCTGCAGGAAAATGTTTGGCAAGTGCTTCTTGTCCAACTACTGAATCAGGATTTCCAATTAAAGTTTCGGTTTGTGACAAACCATCTGCATCAAGTTGTGAAGAATAACCGGCAAGTGCAATTAAGACAATACCTGTAATAAATCCTGCACGTTTTGGTTTTCTGCCAACAAAAGCTGCAACTCTTGCCCAAACTCCTGAAAGTTTTTCATCTTTTGAATCAAAGTGTGGCACCTTTGGCCAAAATATCCATCGACCAAAAATTAATAGAAACGCAGGAAGTAAAGTCAACATGGTGACAATTGCAACACCGATTCCAATTGCTCCAACTGGCCCAAGGGATCTGTTGGCATCTAATTCTGAAAGTAATAAAACTAATAAACCTGCAGAAACTGTTGCTCCTGAAGCAACGATTGGTTCAAAAACACCTCTCCAGGCTTTTTTCATAGCTGAAAATCTTGAAGCCGCTAAATGTAACTCTTCTCGATATCTAGCAATTAACAGCAAACCATAATCTGTCGCTGCACCAATTACTAGTACAGACAAAATACCCTGAGCTTGACCATTCAAGGTGATAATTTCTTCTTTTGCCAATAAGTAAACAATCGCACCGGAAACTGCTAAAGCAATTACGGCAGAAAGTAATGGAAAAATCCACAGTAATGGACTTCTATAAACAATAATCAAAATTATTGCCACAACACCTAAAGTTGTGAAAAGTAACGTCGTATCAATCGCACCAAATGCTCCAAAGAAGTCAGCCAAAATACCGCCACCACCAGTGACATTGATTTGCAAATCTTCTACTTCTTTTGCTTTTTCTCTAATTGAGTCAACAATTGCTGGAAGCGCAGGTTCTCCTGCTGGAAGTGGTTCGCTTAATTTTTCGTTAGATAATTCGACACTTGCAAGAATTGCTTTGCCATCTTCTGAAGGAATTGGAATTATTTTACTATTTGGCACTAAATAGCTTTGAACATTTCGTCCTTCGCTATCTTCCACTTCAAAATTTGGAATGCTGGCAAGAAAATCATTGGCTTTCTTTAAATTTGTTGAGTTCAAATCCCCTGTAACAACGACCAGTGCTGGAAGAGAATCAGAAGCGGTAAATTTAAGAATGTCCTCACTTACTCTTGAAGACTCAGCACTTGATGGTAAAAAAGCAGAGTTGTCATTTTCTTGTACTTCAGAAAGTTTGCCAAAGATAGGTCCTGCAACACCTGCTAAAGCTAACCAAATAAATACCACCAAAATAGCTAAAGCTGAAAACTTACTCGTGCCTGTTACTTTTTCTAATTTTTTGTAATCAACTTTTTTATTTCGTGCTTTACGACTGTGTTTTGCAACAGGACTCAAGAAAACTCCCTTTAAAGTTTTTGGCTTTACGGATATTTAAGGCAATTAAATAAATAGCACTCAAAAATCACTATTTATACAGTCTAATAGGACTCTTAAAATGCGCATCCTATGAGTTAAGAATTACGATAAAGGTATGCAGAATCCGGAGTTTCTAATTGAACATTGGGGTTCAGATGTCGATTTTCAAAAAGCTTGGCAAAAACAACGAGAAATTCACTCGTCAATAGTTGAACAAAATCATAAAAATGTAGTTGCACTACTTGAACACCAAAGTGTTTATACAGCTGGTCGTTCAACAAAACCTGAAGATAGACCTGTTGATTCTTCACCTGTTATCGATATTGATAGAGGTGGTCGAATCACTTGGCATGGCAAAGGACAAATCGTGTGCTATCCAATTATGAAATTAGATGATCCAGTAGATGTAGTTGCACATGTAAGACGGTTAGAACTTTTAATAATAAATGTTTGCAAAAAACTTGGTTTAGAAACTTTTCAAATTGAAGGCAGAAGTGGTGTTTGGGTTAAGGGTAACCCTGATAAAAAAATAGCTGCAATTGGAATCAGAGTGGCAAAAAAAGCTACCATGCATGGATTTGCATTAAATTGCAACAACTCCTTAGATCCATTTAGAAAAATAGTTCCTTGCGGCATAGGTGATGCTGATGTCACAACTCTAAGTCTTGAATTAGGTAGAGATGTTAGCGTTGCTGAAGTCATTCCCTTAATCGAACAAGAGATTAATGAAGGTGCCTTGATGGTTAAAATCCCTAAACGTCCTAAAGTAGAAGTGTCATGACAACTGAATTAGTCACTGGTCTTAATCAAGACGGCAAAAAACTTCTTCGAATAGAAGCAAGAAATGCTGAAATTCCTATTGAAAAAAAACCTGAGTGGATTAGAACTAAATTAAAAACTGGCCCTGAATACACCCGCATTAGAGAAATGGTTAAAAAGGAAGGCTTACATACAGTCTGCCAAGAAGCAGGTTGTCCAAATATTTTTGAATGTTGGGAAGATCGTGAAGCAACATTTTTAATTGGTGGTTCTGCCTGCACAAGAAGATGCGATTTTTGTTTGATTGATTCTGGTAAACCAGATCCATTAGATATAAAAGAACCAGAAAAAGTTGCCTTAAGTGTTAAAACTATGGGACTTAAATATGCAACAGTAACTGGCGTAACCAGAGATGATTTGGAAGATGAAGGAGCTTGGCTTTATTCCGAAACAATAAAAGCTATCCATACACACAACCCTGAATGCGGAGTTGAAATTCTTACACCAGATTTCAGTGGGAAAAAAGAATTACTTCAACAAATTTTTGATGCTAAACCTGAAGTTTTTGCACACAATCTTGAAACAGTTCCAAGAATTTTCAAAAGAATAAGACCTGCTTTTAGTTACGAAAAGTCATTAAATGTTATAACTCAAGCAAAAGAAAGTGGAATGATTACAAAATCAAATCTAATTTTGGGTATGGGTGAAGAAAGGGATGAAATTGAAACAGCTTTGCAAGATTTAGTAGATGCAGGTTGTGACCTTATAACTATTACTCAATATTTAAGACCTTCTAGCCTTCATCACCCAATATCAAGATGGGTCAAGCCAGAAGAATTTATAGAATTAGGAGAACTTGCCAGAAGTATTGGATTTAAAGGTGTAATGTCTGGACCTTTAGTGAGATCTTCTTATCGCGCAGGAAGACTTTACAAAGAAGCGTTAGCAAAAAAGAAAGAAGAAATCAGTGGCAAATAAAGAACCTAAAGTCAAAAAAGAACGTTTCAAAACTTTAAAACAAATCGGACAAACTTACACAATCACTAGAAAAACCGACAAAGCTTTACCTTTTATTCTTTTAATTTCTTTCATTGGAACTATTCTTCCGGTAATTCTGATCTCACAATTTGTTTTTAGCACTACTTTTTCAAGATTGATAACAATTTCTCTTGGAGTCTCAACAGGATTATTAATAACTGTTTATATTTTTGGTAAACGTGCAGAAAAAGCCGCTTATGCACGAATCGAAGGTCAACCTGGTGCAGCAGCTGCTGTACTTAATACTTTAAGAAAAGGATGGTTTGTTACTCCAGCAGTAGCAGTAACTAGAAACCAAGATTTAGTTCACCGAGTCATAGGTCCAGTTGGAGTCGTTTTAGTTGGTGAAGGTTCCCCTAATCGTGTTGCTCAACTATTAGAAAGTGAAAAAGTTAAAGCAAAAAGAATTGCTGGAGAAATTCCTGTTTTTACTTTAATTTCAGGAACCGGTGAAGGCTTAGTTCCATATAAAAACTTAAATAAAACAATCATGAAAATGGGTAAAAAAATATCACCTGCTGAAACTAGAGAGTTAAGAAATAGATTTGGTGCAAGTGGGGCGAGTTCTTTACCTATACCTAAAGGTGCCATGCCTAAAGGTATGCGAATTCCTAGAAGATAATTAGTTCTTCTTTAAATCTGCACTCACATAACGATATTTATTACTCATTCGATCTGCATCACTAATAGTTGTTAATATCAGTTTCCAACTATTATCACCTATTTTCACAGCTGCTGGATCAAGATAATTTACACCTTCTTCATACATCAAAGGTTCTTTTTCTATATCCCAATTTTTTCCATCTTTGGAATAAGCCATATAAATTTTTTGTGGAAGTCTTGATGGATCAGGAGTTGTCGAAAGCATCAAAATCCAATTACCTTCTTCAACTTGAAGCATATATGGATCAACATATCCATCTTTAATTACATAACCTTCATTTTGTGTAAATTTAATTCCATCTTTCGAAGTGGCCGTAACAAGAACTTCATATCTTTCACCAGGAATTTGCGTAACCCACATCATTTCAATTTCACCATTTAAATTGAAATAAGTGTCAGGCACACCCCAAGCCATTGTGTTTTCGGTTTGCTCAATTCCAGTTTCTTCAGGGTCACTAAAACTTATTAAGTCTATTGAAGTAGATACAAAAACTTTCTTCCCGCCTACGACTGCTTCCATTTGCTGTGCAGGTTCTTGTCCTGGTTGAGGTGGTTGCACTGGTTGACCAGGTTGATTCTGATTTGGTTGCACTGGTTGTCCAGGTTGATTAGGTTGACCTTGACTTGGCATATTTTTCATATCTTGACCAGTGAAATAAAGTAACCAAGTTCCATCATTTTTCTGAATTAATGAATAATCAGAACCTATTGGTAAATTAATGTCCTGTTCGCTAAACGTTATCGCATCACTTGATTTTGAGACTCTTTTATTAGACATATTTGTTGCGAATAATAAATAATTTCCTTCACTATCTTGGATTAATTCAGGAGAAACTCCTTCAATTCCAGTTTCTTGAATATTAGTGATTGTAAATAAACTTTTCTGACTTTCTCCCACTTCTGCCGCTGCTTTATCAGTAGCTTGATTTGACTCATTTGATGAACATCCAGAAATTATAAGAAATGATGCGAGTAGAAGTGATATTTTTTTCAAATTGAACACCTTTCAAGAATTCACCTATATTCTAACTATTTGTGTCTTTGCTAATCGATCGTGTAGTCCTATACCGTCTTTATCGGTAAGTAATGGTGGAAAAACCAAAATAATAAAGAAAGTTCTCAAGATAGATTGAAATAAATTAGGGTTACGTTGGTTTTTATTGCTTAGAACTCTAAGTCCTAGAAACCTATGTCCAAATGATGATCCGGTAAGTGTAACTAAGGTAATGATTTGAGCGCTAAAAATTACAAGTGTGAAAAGTGAGTTGGTTCTGGTTCCATAATCTCCACTATTGGGAATTAATTGCGTGATCAAGATGGCAGAAAACCAATCGATTGCCAAAGCCAAAATTCTTCTAAAAGTCACATTCCTAAGGCTAGGGCCTGGAGTTATAAAGTGCCACTTTGTAATTAAAGTACCCAGATGTGAAATTTTGTTACATCCCCGAAACAAAAGGGTTACCCTCGCGATACGAGCCTTGGGTATGTTTAGGGAGTAGAAGTTTGGCACAAGGTGGTGTCAGAAACAAAGTTAGGTAAATCAGGAGGTTAATAGGTGTTTAAGAACGCATCCGAAGCGATCAAATACATCAAAGACAACGGAGTTGAATTCGTTGACGTTCGTTTTATGGACTTACCTGGTGTGATGCAACATTTCAACATTCCCGCAAAAGCATTTAATGATTCTGTTTTTGAAGACGGCTTAATGTTTGATGGTTCTTCCATTAGAGGTTTCCAAGCAATCCATGAATCTGACATGAAACTTGTGCCAGATGTAACAACTGCATTCATTGATCCATTCCGTGAAGCAAAAACTTTAGCAATGAATTTCTCAATTAGAGATCCATTTACAAATGAACCATACTCAAGAGATCCAAGAAACGTAGCTGCAAAAGCTGAAGCATTTTTGAAGGCTTCTGGAATTGCAGACACTGTTTATTTTGGACCAGAAGCAGAGTTCTACATATTTGACGATGTTAGATACGACAACCAGCCTCAAGGATCTTTTTTCAAAATTGATTCCATTGAAGCTGCTTGGAACACTGGAAGAGAAGAGGATGGTGGAAACCTTGGATATAAAACTCCATTCAAAGGTGGCTACTTCCCAGTTCCTCCTGTAGATCACTTTGCAGATTTACGTGATTTGATTTCTTCAACTTTGATGGAAGTTGGATTTGAAGTTGAAAGAGCACATCACGAAGTTGGAACTGCAGGTCAAGCAGAAATTAACTACAAGTTTGACACTTTATTAAATGCCGCAGATCAAGTTATGTTATTTAAATACGTTGTAAAAAACGTAGCATTTCTAAATGGTCACTCTGCAACATTTATGCCAAAACCAATGTTTGGTGATAACGGTTCAGGTATGCACTGTCATCAATCACTTTGGAAAGATGGCAAACCTTTGTTTTACGATGAAAAAGGTTATGCAGGATTATCTGATACTGCTCGTTGGTACATCGGTGGTTTGTTAAAGCATGCTCCAAGTTTGTTAGCTTTCACAAATCCAACTGTTAACTCATATCACCGTTTAGTTCCAGGATTTGAAGCTCCAGTTAACTTGGTTTACTCACAAAGAAATCGCTCTGCTGCGATTCGTATTCCAATTACTGGCTCTAATCCAAAAGCAAAACGTATTGAATTTAGAGTTCCAGATCCAGCATGTAATCCTTATCTTGCATTTGCTGCAATGCTTATGGCAGGTATTGATGGTGTCAAAAACAGAATTGAACCACCAACTCCTGTAGATAAAGATCTTTATGAATTACCACCAGATGAAGCAAAAGCAGTTCCACAGGTTCCAGGTTCATTACATGAAGTATTGGAAGCTTTGGAAAAAGATAAAGATTATCTAACTGCAGGTGGTGTATTTACTCCAGATTTAATTGATACCTGGATTGAATATAAGAGAACTAAAGAAGTAGATCCAATTCGTTTAAGACCTACTCCTTATGAATATCACTTGTACTACGACATTTAAAAATGTCTGAACTTAAAATGCCCCGCGATATTTGCGGGGCATTTTTATTTTAAATTTCTACTTTTCTTAAAGCAGTTAATGCCCACAAAATTGCAATTACATCTATAAATTCTTGCGCAATAGCACCTTGGGAAGCATTAAATATTCCAAATGCTCCTAAAAACATGGCGACTAAAGATAAGCCCATGCCAATGCCTGCTGCCTGTAATGCTTTATTCCTTGAGAATTTAGAAATAGAAATTGCTTTTGTTAATCGATCAATTGTGTCATCCACAATCACAACATCAGCTGCTTCACTTGCTGCGGTTGCTCCTCTTGCACCCATTGCAATTCCTACATCTGATGCCGCTAAAACTGGGGCGTCATTAATGCCATCGCCTACTGCAACGACTGTTCCTTTAGCTAATTTCATCTCAGCTAAAACTATTCTCATTTTGTCTTCTGGTTTACAAGAAGCATGAATTTCATCTAAATCAAGAACGGAACCAACATTTTTCGCAGTCTCAATACGATCTCCTGTAACCATTAATATTTTCTTAATTCCAGAGCTTCTTAAATCTTTAATCATTTGTTCCGATTCACTTCTAATTGGATCTTCTAATCCAAGAATTCCTATCAGTTCATCATTTTGATAAATCCCGACCCTTAAAGGTGAATAAACGTTGCACCAATCAGGAATTGAATCAGTGATTTGGCCAACGCTACTTTTTACTCCAGAAATGTTTCCTGAGATGCCTTCTCCATGATTTTCTTTAACTTCCAGTGCCGGAAGTAGATTAATTTTTCTTTCATTTGCTGCATTTACAATCGCTTTTGCAATTACGTGTGGAGAGTATTGATCTAGTGAGGCTGCAATTTGTAAAACTTTTAATTCATCAAAACCAGGTTTTGCTTGGATTTCACTTACTTCTGGTCCTCCATAAGTTAGTGTTCCTGTTTTATCTAATAAAACAACTTCAGCTCTAGCTAATTGTTCAAGTGCTGCTCCACCTTTAATCACTGCCCCATTTTTTGCTGCATTACTCATTCCTGCCACAACTGCAATAGGCACAGCCAAAATTAAAGGACATGGAGTTGCTGCAACTAATACTGCAATTGCTCTACTTATTTCACCAGTTATTAACCAAGCACCACCAGCAATAATTAAGGCAACGGGCACAAATCGCAATGCCCAAGTATTTGCTATTCGAACTCCTGGTGCAGATTTAGCTTGTGCAGATTGGACAAGTCTAATAATTCCTGAATAAGTACTTAAATCTAAAGTTTGTAAAGCTTTGAATTGGAAATTATTACCTGCGTTTAAAACTCCAGATAAAACCATTTCATTTGATTCTCTATTGACCGGGAGCGGTTCTCCCGTAAGTGCTGATTCATCTAAAGTCGCATCGGTAATAAGCATGCCATCTACTGGAACAATTTCACCTGATCTAACAACTAAAATATCTCCCACTTTTACATCATCTGCACTAATTGTTTTTAAAGATCCATCTTCAAGAAGTATGTGCGCAACTCTGGGCATTCTTTCTAGTAAAGATTTCAATTGTCTTTCAGCTTGACCTTCTGCCCAAGATTCCAAAACTCTTCCTGTGGCCAGCATGAAAGAAATAATTGCTGCTGCCATCATTTCATTTGTCAAAATTGTGCCCAGTAATGCAAGAACTGCCAAAATATCTGAACCCATATTTTTACTTAAAAATTCATCTATCACCCATTTAGTTGCAGGTACTAATCCTGCTAAACCGCCTAATGCCCAAATGAAAGATTGTAAATTCAAATAACCCAAAAAAGGTACTAGAAAGCCAAGACTTAATGAAGCAAGAGAAATTGCGAACAATAACCAATTTATTTGTCTGGTTGTAAGTTTCACATTATTAATTTATCCTCTAGGCTGACTAAATAATGTCAAAGGTGTCAATAACTTTTCTTGGTGCTGCTGAAACAGTAACTGGATCTAGATTTCTAGTCGAATTTGAAGATAAAAAGGTACTTGTTGAAGCTGGACTTTTTCAAGGTTTAAAAGAATTAAGACTAAAAAACTGGGATCCTTTCCCAGTTGATCCTTCTTCTATTGATGCTGTAATTATTTCTCATGCTCATTTAGATCATTGTGGTTATGTTCCGTTATTAGTAAAAGCAGGATTTAATAAGACTATTTATTCCACTGAAAACACTTTAAAACTGGCAGAAGTTATTTTAAATGATTCAGCAAGAATTCAAATGGAAGATGCTAAATATGCACTTAAGAAAGGATTTTCCAAACATAATCCCCCTAAACCTTTGTATGACGAGAATGATGTTGATAAAACTTTAAATAAATTTAAAACTTTAAGATTTAGGAATAAGACCGAAATATTAAATGATGTATTTCTTACTTTTTTTCCAGCAGGTCATATTCTTGGCGCAGCTTATATTTTGCTTCAAATTGGGAATGAAAATTTATTATTCACAGCTGATTTAGGAAGAAATCAACATCCAATACTAGTAGCACCAGATCCAATTCCAGATGTTGAAATTTCTGCCCTTATTACAGAATCAACTTATGGCGCTAGAGTTCACGAAAGCCCCATAGAAGAATTCACAAGTGCCATAAATAAAACTGTTAAGCGTGGTGGTTCGATTTTAATCCCAGCTTTTGCAGTGGATAGAACTGAAGTAATTTTAATTAGATTAAAAGAACTTATGGATCAACAAATAATTCCTAGAGTTCCCATTTATGTTGACTCCCCTATGGCTTTAAGTTCTTTGAAGCATTACCGAAGTGCAGTCAGTAGAGGTGATACTGAAATACGTTTGTCATTTATTGCCGATTACAAAAATCAAGATCCATTCGACCCTCAAACAGTTAAAGAAATGAAAACCGTAGAAGAATCTATGCAATTAAATGATCCAAAACATTCGTGCATAATAGTTTCTGCCTCAGGTATGGCAACGGGTGGCAGAGTTGTACACCATTTGAAAAATATGTTGCCCAATCCAATTCACACAATTCTTCTTGTGGGTTATCAAGCTATTGGCACCAGAGGACATGCCTTAGTAACTGGTGCGGAGCAAATCAAAATGCATGGAGGAATGGTTGACGTTAAAGCAGAAATAGTCAAAGTTGAAGGATTTTCTGTCCACGCCGATGGTTCAGAGTTAATTCAATGGTTTAAAAAAGGAAGAACTCCCAAAAAAGTCTTTATTGTTCATGGAGAACTTGAATCTTCAGTTATTTTTGCTCAAAGATTAGAGGCAGAATTGAAATGGAATCCCGTAATTCCAAAACCGTCACAGAAGTTTGAACTCTAAACACAATTCTCAGATTTCGTTAAGGTAATTCACAGAATTCTCTATTTTTCAACCTTCATAATAAAAATATGAAAAATAACTTATTTACCAAAATAAAGAAAAACTTCACTAAAAAAGACGCCTCTTACTTAATTGTGGTTGGTGTTTTATCTGGACTTTTAATCGGCTCATTTATCGGTGATGGTCCAGGTCATAGCAAAAGATTTGAAATGGGAAAACCTGAAAACATTTCATTTCAACATAAAAAAGATGGACATAAAAGAGGGCATGATGGAGATCACTTCTGGCAAGATGACTATTTAACGCCAGAGGTTTCACCAACTCCAGCACCTTCAAATACTTTAAGTCCAACTCCAAAGGTCTAAACCCTCCATAAATATCTTGTCTAACTTTTGTTTCCCCACAAAAGTTAGACAAGATTTATTTTTATTCAATAAATAACCTGATTATCTTCAATTTCGAGATACCCTTAAAAGTAAGCGAAGGGATCAATTAATGGCAAAAATAACAAGCCAAAAAGCATCAAAACTAAAAACATTTAATTTAGTAGCTGGTGTATTTCATCTACTGCAAATGGTTTTAGTTTTACTCCTATCCAATAGTTTTTCAATTCCAGTGACTGCCTCTTATTTGGCAGGTCCTCCAGGAACATTAATAGGCGCACCAGTTGTGCTATTTAATACTCCTGTTGGATTAATGGTCGCACTTTTCCTAGGACTTTCTGCACTTGCTCACTTTATTGTGGCAAGTGGATATGGATTTCCTAAATACATCAAAGGCTTGGAGAAAAATCAGAATATTTTCCGTTGGGTTGAATATTCAATTTCTTCTTCAGTAATGATTTTGTTAATCGCACAAGTAAGTGGTATTTCAGATTTCGTAGCACTACTTGGAATATTTGGAGTAAATGCTTCCATGATTTTGTTTGGTTGGTTGCAGGAAAAATACACTCAACCAAAAGATGGAGATTTACTTCCATTCATTTTTGGCTGTATTGCAGGAATTATTCCTTGGCTTGCAATCTTAATTTTAGTAATTGGACCAAATGCACCACGAGAAGTTGAAATTCCAGGATTTGTTTATGGAATTATCGTTTCTTTATTTGTGTTCTTTAACTCTTTTGCGCTAGTTCAATATTTACAATACAAAGCTAAAGGTAAATGGAGTGACTACTTAAGAGGTGAAAGAGCTTATATTGTGCTAAGTCTTGTTGCTAAATCTTTACTTGCTTGGCAAATATTCTCAGGAACTTTAATTCCTGCTTAACCAGTAACTCAAATAAAAAAGGTCCCTAAAGTTTAGGGACCTTTTTTATTTACTTTAAATTAAATTTTTTCTTCTCTCATTTTCCAAGGTGCACCATATTCATTCACTTTGTCTAAATAAGGTTTTGGGCTAAACCATTCTGGTCCCATCACACCTTGTGGTTTCCATACACCTTCATGAATTAATTCCATAGCTACAACTGGATTAAAAGCAGTTTGCCAAACAACGGCTTGATCGCCATATTCTTTCATTGACCATTCGTTATCAACGACGTGATAAAGATA
>VFQT010001617.1_pt1 | contig 26390 bp, 24 predicted proteins | sample 3512381 | NCBI WGS metagenome assembly VFQT01 (sample SAMN10412376, study PRJNA504923) | tailings metagenome | isolation source: Relicate 2 Philex TSF3 active mining site | place: Philippines: Tuba, Benguet | collected 2017-08-29
CGCAGAACTCGCGCATCGGGCCGTTTTGAGTGGTGGCTTGAACGCGCAAAATGCGACTGGCGCAGTTAGTCAGTTGCGCCCGCACGCGGTTGATGTCAGCAGTGGCATTGAATCTGCCAAGGGCGTAAAAGATGTCGCGCTGATGCGCGCATTCATCGCAGCGGTCCGCAGCGCGGACCACGAGTAACCTGGCAATGAAGAGGCACCCATGGATCACAATCCCACGCATGTAGGCGCGTATCAATTCCCGGACGCGTCAGGACACTTCGGCCCTTACGGCGGAAGCTTCGTCTCTGAAACCCTCACGTTCGCACTTGAGCAGCTGAAAGCGGCCTACGCGCACTATCAGCACGACCCCGAGTTTCTGGAAGAATTTCATTACGAGCTGAAGCATTTTGTCGGCCGCCCGAGCCCCATTTATCACGCCAAGCGTTGGTCACGCGAGAATGGCGGCGCGCAGATTTTTTTCAAACGCGAAGACCTCAACCATACCGGTGCGCACAAGATCAATAACGTGATCGGGCAGGCGTTGCTGGCCAAACGTATGGGCAAGCCGCGCGTGATTGCCGAAACCGGCGCGGGCCAGCACGGTGTGGCTACTGCCACGATTTGCGCACGCTTTGGTTTGGAGTGCGTGGTGTATATGGGTGCAGAGGACGTCAAGCGGCAAGTACAAAACGTGTACCGCATGCAGTTGCTGGGTGCCACCGTGGTACCGGTGGAGTCGGGCTCCAAGACATTGAAAGATGCGCTGAATGAAGCTATGCGCGACTGGGTGACCAATGTCGACAATACTTTTTACATCATTGGTACCGTGGCGGGCCCGCACCCGTATCCGATGATGGTGCGCGATTTTCAATCGGTGATCGGTAATGAGTGTATCGAGCAGATGCCCGAGATGACCGGTCGTCAGCCGGATTACGTGATGGCGTGTATTGGCGGCGGCTCGAACGCGATGGGTATTTTCCATCCTTATCTCGCGCATCCCGAAACACAGCTGATCGGTGTCGAAGCAGCGGGCGAGGGTATCGCAACCGGTAAGCATTCGGCATCATTGAGCGGCGGTACCCCGGGCGTGTTGCACGGCAACCGTACGTACCTTCTGCAAGACGAGAATGGTCAGATCATTGAAACCCATTCGGTGTCGGCTGGACTGGATTACCCGGGTGTCGGCCCCGAGCATGCGTGGCTGAAAGACTCGCACCGCGCCCAGTACGTGAGCGTGACGGATGGCGATGCGATCAAGGCGTTTCATGACTGCTGCCGTATCGAGGGCATTATTCCGGCGCTCGAGACGAGCCATGCGATTGCCTATGCCGTGCAGTTTGCCAAGACGCTACCGAAAGATAAAACCATTCTGGTCAATCTGTCGGGGCGTGGTGATAAGGACATGCACACGGTTCAGGGATATGACAAGCACGGATCGGCGCACCATTAATATGTCCAGAATCAAGCAAACCTTCGACGCGCTGCAGTCGAAAAAAAAGAAGGCACTGATTACGTTCATCACTGCGGGTGACCCGTCACCCGAGCTGACGGTGCCGCTGATGCATGCGATGGTAGAGAGTGGTGTCGATATTCTGGAGCTGGGCGTACCATTTTCCGACCCGATGGCGGAAGGCCCGGTAATACAACGTGCCAACGAGCGGGCGCTCAAGTTCAATGTTGGCATGCGCGATGTGCTCGAGTATGTGCGTGTGTTTCGGCGCAATGACTCGAACACACCCGTGGTGTTGATGGGCTACGCCAATCCGATCGAGCGTATGAGCGTTGATCGGTTTGTGTCTGAGGCCAAGGCGGCCGGCGTGGATGGCGCCATCGTGGTGGATTACCCGCCAGAAGAGGCGCACGATTTTGCGGACAAGCTGCGCGCCAATGATATGGATTTGATTTTCCTGCTGGCGCCCACCTCAACCGACGCACGCATCAAGCAGGTAGCGCAGATCAGCAGTGGCTTCAGCTATTACGTCTCGCTGCGGGGTGTCACAGGTGCGGGTCATATCGATACCGCCGAGGTATCCGAGCGCATTGCAGCGATTCGTCAGCATGTGAAATTGCCGATTGGCGTTGGCTTCGGTATCCGCGATGCTGCCACCGCAAAGACAGTAGCCGCAGTGTCTGATGCGGTGGTCATTGGCAGCCGCATCATTCAGGAGTTGGAAAACACGCCGCACGACAAGGCAGTGGATGCGGTGCGGTCATTCCTGACCGGCGTTCGAACGGCGATTGACGAGGTTGCCGCTTGAGGCCGGCGGGGACAAATGTTTTTCGTTTGCTAATTCCTGGCCAAGCTGGCTTGGCAGCCGCTGCCACGGGTACAATGCCGGCCAACCCGGCCGTTGCGCCGCCTTGAGGAAGAGAGCCCCATGAGCTGGCTTGAGAAACTGCTCCCGCCCCGCATCAAGCGGTCCGACCCCAACACCCGGCGCTCGGTACCCGAGGGCCTGTGGGTCAAGTGCCCATCGTGTGAATCGGTGCTGTACCGCACTGATCTGGAGACCAATCAGCAAGTCTGCCCCAAGTGCGATCACCACATGCGGATCAGCGCACGTGAGCGGCTCGATGCCTTGTTGGATCATGAGGGGCGTTATGAGATCGGGCAGGAGGTGCTGCCGGTCGACACCCTGAAATTCAAGGACAGCAAAAAATATCCCGATCGGCTGAAAGCGGCGATCGATGCGACTGGCGAGACTGATGCCCTGATCGTCATGGGTGGCGCAATTTTGTCGATGCCGGTGGTGGTGGCGTGTTTCGAATTCGAATTCATGGGCGGCTCGATGGGCTCGGTAGTCGGCGAGCGTTTTGTACGTGGCGCGCAGACCGCGCTTGAGCAGAAGGTGCCGTTTATTTGCATCACCGCGACCGGTGGTGCGCGCATGCAAGAAGGCTTGCTGTCGCTGATGCAGATGGCAAAGACGACTTCCATGCTGACTAAGCTGTCCGAAAAAAAACTTCCCTTCATCTCGGTGCTGACCGACCCGACCATGGGCGGTGTTTCTGCATCCTTCGCCTTCATGGGCGATGTCGTGATTGCGGAGCCGAAGGCATTGATTGGCTTCGCCGGCCCGCGCGTGATCGAGAACACGGTACGCGAGAAACTGCCTGAGGGTTTCCAGCGTTCAGAGTTTATTTTGCAAAAAGGCGCAATCGATATGATTGTTGACCGACGCAAGATGCGTGAAGAGATCGCGCAACTGCTCGCCTTGCTGCAGAACCAGCCTGCGGATGTTCTTGCTTGATATGTCTGGATCCCGGCCTGCGCCGGGATGACCATGACTTAGCCGGATAGCTTTTCAATCGTCATCCCGGCGCAGGCCGGGATCCAGCCGCCTCGTGACTAGATCCCTTCATGTCTGATTCGCTGTCATTAAGCCAATGGCTCGTCCACCTCGAGTCTATGCATCCGGTCGCGATTGACATGGGGCTGGATCGGGTGGCGGCTGTTGGCGAGCGTCTCAAGCTTCACTTCGATTGTCCGGTGATTACCGTTGGCGGTACCAACGGTAAAGGCTCAACCTGCGCCATGCTGGAATCCATGCTGATGCAAGGCAGCTACCGGGTTGGCTTGTATACCTCGCCGCATATTCTCGACTTCAACGAGCGTGCCCGCATCGATGGCCATAGCGCGAGCGATACAGTATTGTGTGACGCCTTTACAGCAGTTGAGGCTGTGCGTGGCGATATCTCGCTGACGTATTTCGAGTTCACCACGCTGGCCATTTTGAAGTTATTCGCAGATACCAAACTCGATGTAGTGATCTTGGAAGTCGGCTTGGGTGGTCGTTTGGATGCCGTGAATATCATTGATCCCGATGTCGCTATTGTGACCAGCGTCGATCTCGATCACCAGCAATACCTGGGCGACACGCGCGAAAAAATCGGCTTTGAGAAAGCAGGCATCTTCCGCCCACAGCGCGCAGCAATTTGCGGTGACCCTTCACCACCGCAATCAGTTGTCGAGCACGCAAACAATATTGGTGCTGATCTGTGGTTGTTCGGTCGTGACTTCAACTACTCAGGCGATCGTCAGCAATGGAGCTACGGCGGTCGCTCCGTTCGACGACATGCGCTGGCCTATCCAAGTTTGCGTGGTGCTAATCAGTTACTGAATGCCAGTGCTGCGTTGGCTGCGCTTGAAGTGTTGCGCGATCGTTTACCGCTCGGTGCGCAAGAAGTTCGTGCCGGGTTGGTCTTGGTTGAACTACCTGCGCGGTTTCAGGTATTACCGGGTCGGCCGGCAGTGATTCTTGATGTTGCCCACAATCCGCATGCGGCTGCAACGCTTGCACAAAATCTTGATCAGATGGGGTTCTTTCCCTACACCTACGCAGTGTTCGGTGCCATGTCCGACAAAGATATTGCGGGCGTGCTTTCGCATTTGAAAGACAAGATCGATCACTGGTACCTCTGCGACTTACCATTGCCGCGGGCTGCGAGCGCTGAATCGCTGGCGGTGGCTTTGGGCTCCGAAGGGTTCGTCGCGGGTAATACGGGTGGCACCGAGCGCAGTGTTCAGTGCTTTGCAACGCCTGCCGAAGCTTACGCGGCGGCGCGGGATAGCGTTAGCGAGAATGATAGAATCGTTGTCTTCGGATCCTTCCTCACGGTGGCCGGTGTGATGGCGGCGCGCGCAGCGCGATAGTCGGCATCGTTACCTTCCTACGCGCTCAGATTTATGGGTTTGTTTTCATTCGGTGGTAACACACAGCAAGACGCTGACGACGAGCAGACGCCGGTTCGACCAAGGCGCAGCAGAGCGCCGGAAGAAGAGCCGATGGATCCGATGCTGCCGGAAAAAAAGCGTGCCCGGCGCAGACTGATAGGGGCGACCGCCTTGGTGCTGGCGGCAGTAATTGGGCTGCCGATGATTTTTGATTCCGAGCCGCGACCGATTTCGCAGGACATCACTATTCAAATCCCGCCGCGCGATAAAGCGCCGCCCATGAATGCCAGCCCTATGCCGCTGCCTCCAGCGCCTGCGGCATCCGCCGAGCCGGCGGGCTCGAGTGCTGCGGCAAGCGCAAGCCCTGTCACGGTGCCCACCAAGGCAGAAGCCAAGCCGACAGATAATGTTCCGGCAGCGTCGGAAACAGATGCGACGGCCAAGGACAAAGCCGCGACAATTGCTGTGGGCGAGAAACGCGTCGATAGCTTGGTCGATAAACCAAGCGCTTCGCCTTCAGAAGCGACCAGGTCAGCCGACAAAGACAAGAGCCGCTACATCGTGCAGGTAGCAGCGGTGTCGAACAAAGCGAAGGTTGACGAGCTGCTGCAAAAATTGAAGCGCGGTGGTATCGAAGGCTACTGGCAGAAGGTCAGTACAAAAGAGGGTGAGCGGTTTCGCGTGCGGGTCGGGCCGTTTTCCAGTCGTGAGGAAGCAGAGAAAATGTCGAAGCGTATCGACAAGCTCGGCTTGCCGGGTACAGTTCAAGCAATCTGAGATCTGAAGGAGCCCACCATGTGTGGCATTGTTGGTGTTGTCTCGCACAGCCCGGTGAACCAGCTGATCTATGACGCGTTGTTGCTGCTGCAGCACCGCGGTCAGGATGCGGCTGGTATTGCCACCAACCACGGCAGCACTTTCAGCATGTACAAAGCAAACGGGCTTGTGCGTGACGTGTTTCGTACTCGTAACATGCGCTCACTACCGGGTAATTCCGGTATCGGCCAATGCCGCTACCCAACCGCAGGCTCATCCAGCGAGGAAGAAGCGCAACCGTTTTATGTGAATGCACCCTTCGGTATCACGCTGGCGCACAACGGTAACCTTACCAATGCCGAGCAGCTGAAGATTGATCTGTTCAAGAATGATCGGCGCCACATCAACACCGATTCAGATTCCGAGGTGCTGCTGAACGTACTCGCACACGAAATACATCAATGCTCCAGCGGCTTGTCGCTTGACCCTGCTGCGATTTTTAATGCGGTCGCGATTTTGCACAAGCGCGTGCGCGGTTCGTACGCAGTGGTTGCGCAGATCGCCGGCTACGGCATGCTGGCATTTCGCGATCCTTACGGTATTCGTCCGCTGTGTATTGGCTTTGCAGATACCGAGATGGGGCCTGAGTATCTGGTTGCATCGGAGTCGGTTGCGCTGGAAGGCTTGGGCTTTCACTATCTGCGTGATGTGATGCCCGGTGAAGCGATTTTTATCGATAACGATGGCAAGCTGTACAACCAGCAATGCGCTGAAAACCCCACGCTTAATCCTTGCGCTTTCGAGTTTGTTTATTTGGCGCGACCCGATTCAGTTATTGATGGTGCGTCGGTGTACGCCACGCGCCTGAAAATGGGCGAGTACCTGGCGGACAAGATACAGCGCGAGATTAGCTCAGGTGAGATTGATGTTGTGATGCCGATTCCGGATTCATCACGCCCAGCGGCGATGCAGCTCGCGCTCAAGTTGGGTATTGAGTACCGCGAAGGTTTTATCAAGAACCGCTACATCGGCCGCACCTTTATCATGCCGGGGCATAGCGTACGCAGAAAATCTGTACGTCAGAAGTTGAACGCGATCGGCTCCGAATTCAAAGGCAAGAGCGTACTGTTAGTCGATGACTCGATCGTGCGCGGTACCACCAGCCGAGAAATCGTGCAAATGGCCCGTGACTCCGGCGCGCGTCGTGTAATTTTTGCGTCGGCTGCGCCGCCAGTGAAATTCCCGAATGTTTATGGCATTGATATGCCAACGCGCGGTGAATTGATCGCTTACGGGCGCAGCGAAGAAGAAGTCTGCCGCGAGATCACTGCCGATGCTCTCGTCTATCAGGATATCGAGGCGATGAAACAATCCATCTCCGACGTCAACCCGGCGCTCAAGCGCTTCGAAGCTTCTTGCTTCGATGGCCACTATGTTACCGGCGATATATCGATGGATTATCTTGATCGTGTTGAGTACGCTCGCGCAAACCCGAAGATCGTGGCGGAAGATATTGTCCGTACTCAGCTCAACCTGAATCTCGCACGTGCTGAGTAAATATAGGCGCGGCATTCATGGATAAAACATGTCAATTCGGTTTCACCACCACCATTCTGCATAGCGATCGGCAAAAAGCTATCGAGCACGGCTCGCTACACAAACCTATCCACACCGCAGTCGCCTACGGCTACAAAGATGCACGTGAGTTGGCCGACGTCTTCCAAGGTAAGAAGCTGGGCTACCGTTATGGTCGTCAAGGTAACCCCACAGTCTCAGCGCTGGAGGACAAGATCACCCGTATGGAAGATGGTCTGGTCACGCTGTGCTTCTCCACCGGCATGGCGGCGATTGGCGCAGTAGTGCAAGGCCTGCTGCGCGCGGGCGACCATGTGGTTTCTTCATCCTTTTTGTTCGGTAACACCAATAGCCTGTGGCAGACGGTTGATCTGCAAGGCATGCCGGTATCGTTTGTCGACCCAACCGATGTAGCCAATGTTGAACAAGCGCTGCAAGCGAATACACGCTTGGTATTTGTCGAGACTATTGCGAACCCGCGCACGCAGGTTGCAGATCTCGAACGAATCGGTGCCTTATGTCGCGAGCGTGGCATCTTGTATGTGGTCGATAACACCATGACTTCGCCCTATCTGTTTCGTCCGAAAACGGTTGGCGCGAGTCTGGTGATCAACGCACTCACCAAATCTATTGCGGGTCATGGTAATGCCTTAGGCGGTAGTCTGACTGATACCGGCTTGTTTGGTTGGACGCAGTTCCCAAACATCGCGCCGGGCTATAAGCGTTTCCCGCCGCAGCACTGGGGCATCGCACAGTTGCGTGCCAAAGCGCTGCGCGACTTCGGCGGTGCGCTCGGACCCGAAGCTGCGCATCATATTGCGGTGGGTGCAGAGACCATGGCGCTGCGCATAGAGCGTGAGTCGGCTAATGCGTTGGCACTTGCGAGAATGCTTGATGCGGATGACCGCGTATCCGCAGTGTACTACCCCGGCTTGCCGAATCACCCGCAGCATGCCGTTGCCACAAAATTGTTTCGTGCCTATGGCGGCATACTCAGTTTCGAGCTTAAGCCGGGAATTGACTGCTTTGATTACATGAACCGGTTACAACTCGCTATTCCTGCGAGTAATCTCGGTGATACACGTACGCTGGTAATACCCGTAGCGCACACCATCTTCCACGAGATGGGTCCGGAGCGACGTGCATCGATGGGCATTGCAGAATCGCTGATTCGCGTCTCGGTTGGCATCGAAGACACAGAAGATCTGCTGCAGGATTTTCAGCAAGCGTTTGGCTAACTAGGGTCCCAGCGTACTTGCCGCTCGTCGGCTAAACACGCTCACACCTTCCGGCATCTCGAACGCCGTCATGCGATCGAGTAGCTTGGTGATATCCGCCTCGGTGATCAGCAGCGCGTGGTGCGCTGGCTTCAGGAAACCTGCGTCGCGCTGCTTGTTCAGCATGCGCAACAGATCATCGTAAAAATCCATCGTATTCAGCAGTCCGACCGGTTTGCGGTGGTAGCCAAGCTGCAGCCAGGTCATCACCTCGAATAATTCTTCCAGCGTACCGATACCGCCGGGAAGGGCGATGAAGCCATCAGCTAATTCGGCCATCAAGGCTTTACGCTCATGCATATCCTTCACCACATGCAGCTTGGTCAGGCGTGTGTGTCCGACTTCGCTATCCATCAGCGCACTCGGAATCACACCAGTCACTTCCGCGCCCGCCGCGAGTGCGGCATCTGCGACCACCCCCATCAAGCCGACATGACCACCGCCATACACCAGCGACATGCCGCGTCGCGCGATCTCCAGACCGAGCGCGCGCGCCGAATCGGCATACGCAGCATCATGACCGCTGGCCGAGCCACAGTAAACGCACAGAGATTGAAGGGAGCCGGCCATGTTTACGTATTGCGCTGCGCGCCGATCGGTTTGCCTTGAAGTGGATCCTTTGCAGCAGCGCCGACGACCAATCGCGTACCGGCAATTCTGTCATGCAGAAATTGTCTATCCGGATCGAGCCGACTCGTTAGCGCCCACAGCGCTGCACTTAGCATCGGCAGTAGCAGCAGCATGCCACCACGTGCTTCAAGCCACCAGGCCAACGCGAGACCCGGCAAAAACCACAGCCAAGCAAGCGCGTAACGTAAAAGCGCACGCGGCCAACGCAGCGCTTGCCCATCGCGCATCACAACGCGCACGCGCCAGGTTTTCATGGCTAATGTTTGTCCGCCATGGGTCCAGAACCAGCCGAAGTACATCGCTAGTACGATGAACTGCCACACCTGCTGACCGTGCCGCAGCGCCAGCGCATGGCGTTGCTGCAGTAGTGTAGAAAACAGCCAGCCAGCAATAAACACTACACCGAATAGTAGTAACGCTTCGTACACCATGCACAGCAATCGGTTTTTCAGCGGTGCGGTTGGCAACGGGTAGGGCATGGCCTCCGTCATCGAATCAGGTATCGGATCCTGCGAGGCATCGGGTGGGGTGTTTGACGCGGGGTCAGCGGTGCTCATGGTGATCGTGGCGGTAGCGGTCGCGGCAAATTGTAAGCGCTGTGCGTTAGCGGCTCACATTGCCCGAGTGACAACGTCTACCTAGCCTCGTGCTTCCAGGTCTGAATAGCTGGCTAAAACGCTTGATTTCATTGGCTTTTTTAAAAGATTTTTCTTGACCTTATTGCTGCAACGCATTAACTTATGCGCTCCCTCGCCACCGCGAGGGATATTTTTTACCTGTTCCGCGCGGCCCAAAACGCCGCGCGGCGATGGGAAAGTGTTTCGGGCGCTGTGGCGCCCTATTACGTTGTTTGCTCCAACCCGCGTCAAAAGCGTGAGGGGGCGAGATCAGCGACAAATACGGAAGCTGAACGAAGTGCACTCAGCGCCGGTTTGAACTGCGCCAGCCGCGCAGGACGGATCGACGTGAACGCACGCTCAAGGGACGCTTCAAGTGGGTCGCTGTTACCGTCACCGCAGGGGAGAGCATCCGATCAATTTCCTATGGACCTTGAAAGGACAGGAATGTCTACCGAAATCACCGGCGCCGAGATCGTCGTGCGCTGTCTTGCCGAAGAGGGCGTCGAGCATGTGTTCGGCTATCCCGGCGGCGCAGTTCTCTATATCTACGACGAGATTTTCAAGCAGGACAAGTTCCGCCATATTCTTGTCCGCCACGAGCAGGCGGCGGTGCATGCAGCGGATGCGTACTCGCGCAGCTCAAACAAGGTGGGTGTGTGCCTCGTGACCTCTGGTCCGGGTGTGACCAATGCGGTCACCGGTATCGCCACTGCGCATCTTGATTCAATACCCATGGTGATCATCACCGGGCAAGTGCCGACCCACGCGATTGGTCTGGACGCTTTCCAGGAGTGCGACACCGTTGGTATTACCCGACCCTGCGTCAAACATAACTTCCTGGTGAAGGATGTGAAAGACCTGGCGGCGACGATGAAGAAAGCGTTCTACATCGCGACCACCGGTCGTCCTGGGCCGGTGCTGGTTGATATTCCGAAAGACATCACGATCGCTAAAACGACCTACGAGTATCCGAAGACGGTCGATATGCGCTCGTACAAACCGGTCGACAAAGGACACGCCGGACAAATCCGTAAAGCGGTGCAGCTGCTGCTGACGGCCGAGCGACCCATGATCTACACCGGCGGTGGTGTGATCTTGTCAGATTCCGCACCTGAGCTAAACAAGTTGGTCGATAAGCTCGGCTACCCTTGCACCAATACTTTGATGGGGCTGGGCGCTTACCGTGCCGCCAGCGATAAATTCGTTGGTATGCCCGGCATGCACGGCACCTACGAAGCCAACATGGCCATGCAGCACTGCGATGTGCTGATTGCGATTGGCGCGCGCTTTGATGATCGCGTGATCGGTAATCCGAAACATTTCGCCACGCTGCCACGCAAGATTATTCATATTGATATCGATCCTTCTTCTATCTCTAAGCGTGTCAAGGTTGATATTCCCATCGTCGGCAACGTCAAAGAAGTATTGCAGGAGTTACTGACCCAACTCGACGCCTCGGAAATCAAACCGAATGCAGCGGCGCATGAGGCTTGGTGGAAGCAGATCAATGAGTGGCGCAAGCGTGAATGCCTGAAATATGCGCTGGCAGATGATTTGATCAAGCCGCAGATGGTGGTTGAGAAGCTTTGGGAAGTCACCAAGGGTGATGCTTTCATTACCTCGGACGTGGGGCAGCATCAGATGTGGGCGGCGCAGTACTACGGCTTCGACAAGCCGCGTCGCTGGATTAATTCCGGTGGCCTCGGCACCATGGGCGTGGGCTTGCCGTATGCGATGGGCGTGCAGATGGCGAATCCTGATGCGACGGTAGCGTGCATTACCGGCGAGGCATCGATACAGATGTGCATACAAGAGCTCGCTACCTGCAAGCAGTATCACCTGACACCCAAAATCGTTTTGCTGAACAACCGTTATCTTGGCATGGTGCGTCAGTGGCAAGAGATCGATTACGGCTCGCGTTACTCCGAGTCGTATATGGACTCATTACCCGATTTCGATAAATTGGTTGAGTCGTTTGGTCATGTTGGCGTCACCATCAGCAAGCCGGGTGATGTCGAGGGCGCGCTGCAAGACGCCTTCGCCATGAAAGACAAGCTGGTGTTCATGAACTTCATCACCGATCAAGGTGAAAATGTGTGGCCGATGGTCAAGGCAGGCAAAGGTCTGACTGAGATGCTGCTTGGCTCGGAGGATTTGTAATGCGCCATATCATTGCAGCCTTACTTGAGAACGAAGCCGGCGCATTGTCGCGTGTTGTGGGCTTGTTCTCGGCACGCGCTTATAACATCGAGACGCTGACAGTCGCGCCCACCGAAGATCCAACGCTGTCGCGAATGACCATCGTCACCTCGGGTTCGGACGATGTGATCGAGCAGATTACCAAGCACTTGAATCGTTTGATTGAAGTGGTCAAAGTAGTCGACCTCACTGAAGGCCCACATATCGAACGCGAGTTGATGCTTATTAAAGTGCGTGCCGTCGGCAAAGAGCGTGAAGAGATGAAGCGGACGGCGGATATTTTCCGTGGCCGCATCATCGATGTCACCGAAAAGACGTACACCATCGAGCTGACCGGTAACAAGTCGAAACTCGACGCGTTCATTGATGCGATTGACCGCACGTCTATTCTGGAAACCGTTCGCACCGGCGGCTCTGGTATCGGACGTGGCGAACGCATCCTGAAAGTTTGAACCTCATCACCATTACTTTTTTACGGGAACATCATGAAAGTTTTCTACGACAAGGACTGCGACCTCTCGCTCATCAAAGGTAAGAATGTCGCCATCATCGGCTATGGCTCGCAGGGTCATGCACACGCGCAAAACCTGTCGGAATCCGGCGTCAAGGTGGTGGTGGGGCTGCGTAAGGGCGGTTCTTCGTGGACCAAGGTGGCCGAGGTGAATGATGCGGTCAAGTCGGCTGATGTGATCATGATCCTGCTGCCCGATGAGAACATCGCGCAGGTCTACAAAGAGAACGTCGAGCCGCACGCCAAGCAGGGCGCGGTACTCGCGTTCGCGCACGGCTTTAACGTGCACTACGGTCAAGTGATTCCGCGTGCCGATCTGGATGTGATCATGATCGCACCGAAAGCACCAGGGCATACTGTGCGCGCTACTTACACGCAGGGCGGCGGTGTTCCGCATTTGGTAGCGGTGTACCAAGACAAATCAGGCATGGCGCGTGATATCGCTCTGTCGTATGCAATGGCGAATGGTGGCGGCCGTGCCGGCATTATCGAAACCAATTTCCGCGAAGAGACCGAGACCGATCTATTCGGCGAGCAGGCAGTGCTGTGCGGCGGCACAGTTGAGCTGATCAAGGCGGGCTACGAAACTCTGGTAGAGGCCGGCTATGCGCCCGAGATGGCGTACTTCGAGTGCCTGCATGAACTCAAGCTGATCGTTGACCTGATCTACGAAGGCGGTATCGCCAACATGAACTACTCGATCTCGAACAATGCAGAGTACGGCGAATATGTCACCGGCCCGCGTATCGTGACCGAAGACACTAAGAACGCCATGCGTCAGTGCTTGAAAGATATTCAGACCGGTGAGTACGCCAAGAGCTTTATTCTCGAGAACCGCGCGGGTGCGCCGACGCTGCTGTCTCGTCGCCGTTTGAATGCCGAGCATGAGATTGAGATCGTGGGTGAGAAACTACGGGCGATGATGCCTTGGATCGCTAAAAATAAAATGGTTGATCAGTCGAAGAACTAAGGTCTTAAAGCGTTCTAAAAGCCATCCTAAGGGATGGCTTTTATATTTACAGAGTGCCGATCTCTTTACGCATGGACATCCATTCATCCCAGTCCAGCATCAAATCCCACTCCTCGCTCACTTCGGCAACACGGCAAGTCGCAGGGATGCGCTCGAACTTTGGTACCGTCAAGCTCAATGAAACACTACGTTTGACAGAAAATCCATCGGCGCCAGCCTTTTTCATCTCTCCGGGATTGGGGATGAGCGGAATAGAAATCTGTGCACGTGATCCCAACCCATCGCTTGGTACACCGACGTCGACCGGATCAGCCAAAAGACGTGCAGCGTTCGCGTAGTGCGTTCCATGCAAGGTAAACTGATCAGAAAAAGCATCAAAACTGCTGAGCCGATTAGCTTGAAATGCTGTCTGAGCCAGAGTGTTATCTCCCGACACACTTACCGAGTATTGGCCGCTGTTTTTGAACTGTGTATGTGAAAAAACAGCGACGTCACCGAATAGTGAATGAGACTCAAAGCCCGAAATGATTTGAATTGCCCGTTCTGAGCCAGCCCATCGAATTCGCTCTTCAGCCCACTTCGTGTAGTCCTCAGTAGACAAATTTTTTGGATTTTTTCTTCGTTCACCCTCAACCTCACTGAATTCAGTATCCACTGCATCATCTGTAAGTAACTCAAATCGATTCCCGCGCACCATGTCTTCTACGTGCTGTGAGTAGAACTGAGAAAATACTGGGGGTAATGAAACTTCATGAACGGGTTTGCTGGCGTCACATTTAGGCTTTGCAGCCATGAGTGAATCAGCTTGATTGGCCAGTGCTTGCTCGGTATCTGTTAATGGCTTGTCGCCGCCGATCATGGGCGATGGTTTCGGAAAACGATGTGTCGATGATCCTCGGATGTGTGCGCCTTGGTGAATCTGGTCAACCACACAACCCTTTGGCATAGCTTGTTGAAGAAATTTAAGATCGGCCAGATTGCGGCGTATCTCTTCAATTGGGTTCACGTCGGTATACTTCGCATCTTGTAGCTGAAGATAGCGAATCGCAGCACTAATGCGCACTCGTTCCGGCTGCTTTGGAAGTTCGGGAATCGCGTGATCCAGCGTTTTCATCGCGCGCTCGATGCTGTCCATACCAACGCAAAGTTGGTTTAGTGGAGCACGTAGATCGATGGCGTAGTTCAGAGCATCTTTATGGTTAAATCCGTGCCGGCTAATAAGTCGACCCGCGCAGAGCAAAATTTCCTTGCCTTCCTGTGGAATAATATTCCTCTTTTCATACAGTTTCCAGGCATTGCTAGCCAGTCGAAATGCATCGTGAGTACTGATGTTCAGAGATTCTTTCCAGCTTTCCGTATTTTTAGCGATAGTCTTGGCTGCATCAATGCTGACCTTTTTGTTTTCATTGCGTTGCTCAGCAACTGCCTGCCAGATCAACTTACGTAAATTTTTGTCAGATTCATTCGTGATGGCTTTAATGTTTTTCAGAGCATCGCCTAAATCATCGGGGAGATCTTTTATATTTATGGCGACCCTATTAATCATTTTGTCCGCGACCTGATCGATCGCTGAAGCAATCTCTTTGGTTAAAGCAGCTGAGTTGCCTCCCGAGATCGAGCCGGCCAAGGCCGATATCTCGTTACTCAACTTTGCCTTGACTGCCTCTCGTGCTTCATTCCTTCGCCGTTCGGCTGCGCTTGCGTCAAAGAAGTCCACGATTCCGTAAATCACTTTTTCCAGCGCGTTAGCTTCTCGTACGTCACCTGACCAGCTAACTGTAATTTTTACATCTTCGTATTGTGATGATGTACTGATTACGCTAGCTGCCTGAATCGAGGTTTGATAGCTTATGCGGTTCATTGATTGAAAAACAAGGCGGTTTATCTGGTAGCTACGGAGGTTAAACAACCATCGTTTAAGTCTTATCACGTACGACTGGGCATAAACGAATCTCATGCAGTCCGTGAAGTTGAGTTCCCTCAAGTGCGCGTAGCTCACCATTTCGTGCCGCTGCAATATCTAGAGTGAAGCTGAAATGTGTATGTCGTCCGTAGTTTTCCGGGCCCGGATCACCAGACCACCTTTCTCCTTGATTCATCCGCCATAACCGACTACTAAGATTTTCCAGGTTACCGGGTAGATCGACTGTGTCGATTTTTCCGTACGTGTCAACGCTTAGCTCGACAATCTCGCCGCGTCGCCGAATCTGAAAAAAAGAGGATTCTTCGTTTTTTTTGTCGGCTTGATACAGCAGCTCGATGGTACCGTTGTCATCCGATACCACGCCTTGCTGATTGCGCTCTGCACGGGCCCAGACCGTAAGTGCAGTATCTACATCTTGTCGTTCGGGTATCGGTTTCATCTGCAGGCATTTTCTGGAAAGAAAATTCTTTGCCAATGTGTAGCGATAAACGGACAGATGTTCCGAAATTAGCCCCGTTTTACCCAATTCTGGTTGCCAGCGACACAAATTCCGCCATGGCGTGCCACACGCTACAATGTCGGACTTTGCTGAAAAGTTTCAGTTCAGAAATCGAGCTATCCGTTGGCAGCGCGTCACAAAGACCTGCAGGAGTCGTATTGAATTCTTACCCCCACCCCATCATCGCCCGCGAGGGCTGGCCGTTCCTATTACTCGCCATTGTCGTGGCTGCGGCTGCAACTGCGTTTGTCGGGGCTTGGTCCTGGCCTTTCTGGCTGATCGCGCTGTTCGTTTTGCAATTTTTCCGGGATCCGCCGCGCATGATTCCGCAGCAGGCCAATGCGGTGCTGTCGCCGGCCGACGGTCGTATCGTGGTGGTCGAGAAAGCCGAGGACCCGTACGCCGGTCGCGAGGCATTGAAGATCAGTGTGTTCATGAATGTCTTTAATGTGCATTCAAACCGCTCGCCAGTCGATGGCACCATCACCAAGGTTGAGTATTTCCCGGGTAAGTTTGTCAATGCTGATCTGGACAAGGCCTCGACCGAGAACGAACGTAATGCGGTAGTCGTCTCAGCAGATAGCGGTGCGGTGGTGACCTTCGTGCAGGTGGCCGGTCTGATTGCACGTCGCATCCTCTGCTATGTCGCGGTGGGTGATCGGCTGACGCGTGGTCAGCGTTATGGTTTTATCCGCTTCGGCTCGCGTGTGGATGTGTATTTGCCGTTGAGTGCGCGCCCGCTGGTTGCTGTTGGCGACAAGGTGAGTGCTACTGAAACTATCTTGGCCGAGCTGTGATTGTATCGAGGCGCTATGCCGATTTTTAATCCGCGCAAGCAAAAGCTGAAGGCTGCATCAGGCAAGCCAGCACTGGCCAAACCGTTTCGTTTCAACCGGCAGGCTGCGCGGCGGCCCAATGACGATCATCCGTCTGCGGTCGGGCGCTTGCGCAGCCGCGGCATTTACCTGTTGCCGAACGCGTTTACGACCGCTGCCTTGTTCTGCGGTTTCTACGCCATCGTCATGGCGATGAACGGGCAGTTTTATAACGCTGCTGTCGCTATTTTCGCGGCGATGGTGCTTGATGCGACTGATGGTCGCGTTGCGCGTCTGACTAATACCCAAAGTGAGTTCGGTGCGCAGTACGATAGCTTGTCGGACATGGTGTCATTTGGCGCAGCACCGGCGCTGATCGTCTATGAATGGGCGCTGCGCGGCATGGGTAAGCTGGGTTGGTTAGCTGCGTTTGTTTATTGTGCGGGCGCCGCGTTACGACTAGCCCGCTTTAATACCAACATCGCGGTGGTCGACAAGCGCTTCTTCCAGGGGCTGCCCAGTCCGGCCGCGGCGGCGTTGGTGGCAGGCTTTATCTGGTTGATGGATGACCTGCGGATTGGTGGCGCGGATTTCAGCTGGCTGGCCTGGATAATTACGGTATACGCTGGCCTGACCATGGTGACCAATGCGCCGTTCTACAGCTTCAAGGATGTTAATTTCAAGAAGTCGGTACCGTTCATTGCGATCTTTCTGATTGTGTTGATTTTTGTGGCCGTATCAAGCGACCCGCCCAAGGTGCTGTTCGGGCTGTTCGTTGTCTATGGGTTGTCGGGTTATGCAGTGGCGCTGTGGTTTTGGGCCAAGGGTAAGCCGGTGAGTCTGGTTCAGACCAGTTCGGAGCCGGGTGACGAGAAGTAGCGCGGCTGGCTATCGGCGCAATAGAAATCTCGTGGTTGCGCTTTGCGGCATTCCCCCGTATTCTTACTCTCATGCCAAGCGCCAACCGCCAGCCTCAGTCTCTTCCCCTCGGTAGCCCGACCGGTCTGCTACTGCTGTATCTACTGCGCTAAGGCGCAGATACTCTTACACCCCCAACCTGAGCTTTGCCGGGCCAGCGCAATAAATGCGAGGGCAGGCGAAAATATGCCAAATAAACTGATCCAATTTCCCGGGAGCCGAAAATGCCCGATTCGAACAAGCTGATTATCTTTGACACCACCTTGCGCGATGGTGAGCAATCGCCCGGCGCGTCTATGACCCGCGAAGAAAAAATTCGTATCGCGCGTCAGCTCGAGCGGCTAAAGGTGGATGTGATTGAGGCAGGCTTTGCAGCCTCGTCTCCGGGTGATTTTGATGCAATCCGCGCGATTGCAGGCACCGTGAAGGAGTCGATCGTTTGCTCGCTGTCGCGCGCCAATGATCGTGATATTGCGCGCGCTGCAGAGGCACTGGAGCCCGCACCACGCAAGCGCATTCACACCTTCATCGCAACATCGCCGCTGCACATGGAGAAAAAGCTGCGTATGTCGCCGGATCAGGTCTACGAGCAAGCGCGGCTGGCGGTACGGTTTGCGCGCCAGTTCACCGACGATGTCGAGTTCAGCCCGGAAGACGGAAGTCGCTCGGACATGGACTTTTTATGCCGAATATTAGAAGGTGTTATTGACGAGGGTGCGACCACCATCAACTTCGCAGACACGGTCGGTTACGGTGTACCGGAAATGATCGGGCATACCCTCAAGACGCTGCGCGAGCGCATACCCAACTCAGATAAGGCGGTATGGTCGGTGCACTGCCACAATGATCTCGGCATGGCAGTAGCGAACTCCTTGGCCGCGGTGATGATTGGTGGTGCGCGTCAGGTTGAGTGCACGATCAACGGCTTAGGCGAGCGTGCTGGCAACACCGCGTTGGAAGAGATCGTAATGGCAGTAAAAACACGCAAGGATCATTTCAGATTAGATGTGGGTATCGACACCGCACAGATTGTGCCGACCTCCAAGCTGGTGTCGCAGATTACCGGTTTTGCGGTGCAGCCCAACAAGGCAGTGGTGGGCGCGAATGCATTTGCCCATGCCTCGGGTATTCACCAAGATGGCATTCTCAAGGCGCGTGACACCTACGAAATTATGCGTGCCGAAGATGTGGGCTGGAGCGCGAACAAAATTGTGCTCGGCAAGCTCTCTGGCCGAAATGCTTTCAAGCAGCGGCTGGATGAACTTGGTATTGCATTGGATTCCGAGTCTGAGGTGAATGCTGCGTTCGCTCGCTTCAAAGAACTGGCGGATCGCAAATCCGACATCTTTGATGAAGACATCATGGCGCTGGTATCGGATGAGCAAAGCGCGCATGAGAAAGAGGTTTATAAATTTGTCTCCCTGTCGCAGCACTCCGAGACCGGTGAAAAGCCCAGTGCCAAGGTCGTGTTCGCGGCAGACGGCAAAGAGGTGAAATGTGAGGGCGAGGGCAATGGCCCGGTGGATGCGATCGTGAACGCGATCGAATCACACACTGCAAGTGGAGCCGAGTTACTGCTGTTCTCGGTGAATGCGATTACTACCGGCACTCAGTCGCAAGGTGAGGTAACGATGCGCTTATCGAAGAATGGGCGGATTGTGAACGGTGTCGGCGCTGATCTGGATATCGTGGTGGCTTCGGCCAAGGCCTATCTCTCTGCGTTAAATAAATTGCAATCCAAGAACGAGAAACTCAACCCGCAGCTATAAAGTCGCCCGCTGGCTCGCCTTGGCCCTTACATCGACGCAGATTTGGCTGGGGATTCCGCGCTGTCTTGCGCCGTGGTTCAGACTGCTGTCCAGTTTCGGCTATAATCGAACCTTGGCCTGAAAAGGCCATGTTATCAATGTTGTCACGGTTTCAGGGGTTGCGACTCCGAAATCCGCATGTGAAAGGGTTTAATCATGGCAGTTTCCAAAGAAGGCAAGGCTGCGGTTATCGCCGCCAACGCCCGGGCTCAAAATGACACCGGGTCTCCAGAGGTGCAGGTTGCATTGCTGACTGCACGCATCAACGAACTGAATGGCCACTTCAAGGCCCACGCGAAAGATCATCATTCGCGTCGTGGCCTGATCATGATGGTCAATCGCCGTAAAAGCCTGTTGGCCTACCTGAAGCGCAAGGACACAGACCGCTATCGTGCCCTGATCGAGAAGCTGGGTCTGCGCAAGTAAGCCGTCACAATTGATTTATCTGCAAATGCCTGTATCAGCCAACTGATGCGGGCATTTCGCATTTTTACAGCCTGCATAGTTCTATGCAGGGGGGGTAACGCGAAAGTTGTGCGGTGGGCTGGCAATGCCTGCCGGTGGTGAGGTGAACGACAGCGCCTGAAACTCTGTCGGCAAAAAATGAAAGGATGTACCCAATGTTTAATAAAGTCACAAAAACCTTCCAGTATGGCCAGCACTCGGTAACGCTGGAAACCGGCGAGATTGCTCGCCAAGCGTCAGGTGCTGTCATGGTGACGGTGGATGACACCGTTGTTCTTGCGACAGTAGTCGCACGCAAAGAGGCCAAGCCGGGCCAGGATTTTTTTCCGCTGACGGTTGATTATGTTGAAAAAACGTACGCCGCCGGACGTATCCCCGGCGGTTTCTTCAAGCGCGAAGGTCGCCCTTCGGAAAAAGAGACACTGACATCACGATTGATTGATCGTCCGATTCGTCCGCTGTTCCCCGAGGGTTACCTGAATGAAGTGCAGGTCATTATTCATGTGCTGTCGGTCAATCCTGAGATTGATCCAGATATTCCCTCGATGATTGGTGCATCGGCCGCGCTGTGCGTGGCGGGCATTCCGTTCAACGGCCCGATTGGTGCGGCGCGCGTTGCTTACATCGATGGTCAATACGTGCTGAACCCAACGGTTTCGCAGATGCATCAGTCGAAAATGGATTTGGTGGTTGCCGGCACCGAGGCTGCGGTGCTGATGGTGGAATCCGAAGCACAAGAATTGTCCGAAGAAGTCATGCTGGGTGCGGTTGTTTACGGCCATGAGCAGATGAAGGCCGTGATCGATGCGATCCATGATCTGGTACGCGAAGGCGGCAAGCCGGAAGTGCCATGGACGGCCCCTGCACAAAATGAGGCCTTGATTGCGCGTGTTACTGCGCTGGCGGAAGACAAGCTGCGTGATGCGTTCCGCACCAAAGAAAAGCAAGCGCGCTCCGACAAGCTGCGCTCGATTCACTCAGAGGTATCGGCCAAGCTGGCGGAAGAAGCCGCTGCGGCGGGTACCTCCGCACCAGATTCTGCCGAAGTCGGCGATATCATGTTTGGTCTGGAGTCGAAGATTGTTCGCTCGCAGATTCTGGATGGTGAGCCACGCATCGACGGGCGTGATACGCGAACCGTGCGTCCGATTTCGATTCGCAGCAGCGTACTGCCACGCACCCACGGCTCTGCCTTGTTCACACGTGGTGAAACACAAGCGCTGGTGGTAGCCACCCTTGGCACGGCACGCGATGAACAAAAAATCGATGCGCTCACGGGCGAGTACAGCGATCGCTTCATGCTCCACTACAACATGCCACCGTTTGCAACGGGCGAAACCGGTCGCGTTGGCTCACCGAAGCGCCGCGAAATTGGTCATGGTCGTTTGGCCAAGCGCGCACTGATCGCTGCATTGCCCAGCCCGGAAGAGTTCAGCTACTCGGTGCGCTTGGTGTCCGAGATCACTGAGTCGAACGGTTCCTCGTCGATGGCCTCGGTCTGCGGCGGCAGCCTCGCGCTGATGGATGCGGGCGTACCGATGAAAGCGCATGTTGCAGGTATTGCGATGGGCCTGATCAAAGAGGGTAACAAGTTCGCGGTGCTGTCCGATATTCTCGGCGATGAAGATCACTTGGGTGATATGGACTTCAAAGTCGCGGGTACTGCCAATGGCCTGACTGCCTTGCAGATGGACATCAAGATCCAGGGCATCACCAAAGAGATCATGCAGGTCGCGCTCGCGCAAGCCAAGGAAGGCCGTCACCATATTCTCGGCAAGATGCAGGAGGCGATGCCTACTGGCCGTGCTGAGCTCTCAAACTTCGCGCCGCGCTTAATCACCATCAAGATCAATCCGGAGAAGATTCGTGATGTGATCGGTAAAGGTGGTGCAGTGATCCGCGCGCTTACTGAAGAAACCGGCACCCAAATCGATATCACCGATGAGGGTATCGTCACCATCGCTTCGGTTGATGCGGCTGCTGGACAAGAAGCTAAGCGCCGTATTGAAGAGCTGACCGCGTCGGTGGAAGTCGGCAAGATCTACGAGGGCACAGTCCTGAAGCTGCTGGATTTTGGCGCTATCGTGCAGGTGCTGCCTGGTAAAGATGGCTTGCTGCATATCAGCCAGATTGCCAATGAGCGTGTCAATGCTGTGTCGGATTACCTCAAAGAAGGCCAGCAAGTGCGCGTCAAGGTACTCGAGACTGACGATCGCGGCCGTCTCAAGCTGTCGATGAAAGCAGTGGCAGCCGAAGAATCCGGCGAGGGTGCACAGCAATAAGGCAGTAACACCGGTGGCCCTGACAGGGCCAACTAATGCTTTGCCCAGAAAGGCTGTCTGCAATCGCGGGCAGCCTTTCGTGTTTGATGGCTCTGGAGGATTACAGCGATGAAGGCGATAGAGATTTCACAGCCGGGTGGCCCTGAAGTACTAAGGCCGTGTGAGCGACCCATGCCCGTGGCCGGCGCTGGCGAAGTGCTGATTCGCGTGCATGCGGCAGGAGTGAACCGCCCCGACGTTCTGCAGCGCGCCGGCGCCTATCCGCCACCACCCGATGCCTCTGACTTGCCCGGCTTGGAGGTGGCAGGCGAGATCGTCAGCGGCGATCTTGATGGTAGCGATTTCAAAAAGGGCGACTTAGTGTGTGCCTTGGCCCATGGTGGCGGCTACGCTGAGTATTGCGTGGTACCAATCGGGCAGTGTCTGCCGATACCCAAAGGCTGGAGCCTGCTGGAGGCGGCATCACTACCCGAAACTTTTTTTACCGTGTACGGCAATGTATTCGACCGTGCCAAACTCGCCGCCGGTGAAAGTCTACTGGTACAAGGCGGTAGCTCTGGTATCGGGGTGACTGCGATACAAATGGCGACTGCGCTCGGGCATCGAGTATTTGTTACTGCCGGCACCGATGATAAATGCCGTGCCTGCGAAAGCTTGGGTGCAGAGCGTGGCATTAATTACCGTAGCGAAGATTTTGTTGAGATTGTGAGGTCGCTCACCGGTGGCAAGGGCGCTAACGTCATTCTCGATATGGTGGCAGGTCCTTACGTTAACCGTGAATTGCAATGCCTCGCCGATGATGGGCGACTGGTGATCATTGCGCTGCTCGGCGGTGCCAGTGGCGAGATTAACTTCGGTGAAGTGCTGCGTCGTCGCTTGGTGATAACCGGCTCGACCCTGCGCCCACGTCCTGTCACGTTCAAACGCCATATTGCGCAACAACTTCGCACACACGTGTGGCCTTTGCTTGAGTCCGGTCGCATCAAACCCGTGATCTACAAAACCTTTTCGCTGGAGCAGGCGGCGGATGCGCATGCTCTGATGGAGTCGAGCACGCACGTCGGAAAAATCATGCTGCAAGTGCGTCGGTAATCGCGCATCAATGCCCGTGGTACTGAACTGAAGGGGTTCAGTGGTTACTCGTTTGTTTTGGTAAATCTAAACAAAGGAGTCAATCATGTTCAGTACGACGGTGCACACCGATCCGTTCGTTCAATCGACGACGAATCCGGCAACGCTTGCCAACAATGTCATCAAAACGCAGACAGGCAAACAGGCGCCTGCAATCAAATCGATTGCAGATAAAAAAGTAGCTGGATGCAGTGAGCGAGACCGGGAAATCGCCCACCTGCTGTCACTCAAGCTGAACCCAGTGGCAACGACGGGCGTGGCATCAAACATTCCTGTCTTGAAGGTTCGCAGCCCACAGTCTATGTCAGCGGAACAGGCAACGGCAGCAGGATTTCGTTTGGTAAATCAAGGAGTACCGGAACATGGTGTGATTCTCCATTACGGCCAATTACATCATGTCGAAATACCCGGTCTGGCGGCATCGGAAAACGCGCCATACAAAACGGGGCCGTCGCTCAAGGCAAAAATCATTCAGTGCCAGCGCAAGATATTCGATGAGCTTCTGACCCGCGGAATAAGTCATGTTTTTTCCGAGGGGCTTCAAGAAACGCTGGTGCCGGATGAGTTTGTGTCAGGAAGTCAGCATGCGGTAGTACGGGACAAGATTCGTGCAGGCTTTCATGGCTATCGGCCCGGCGATATTCTTTCTCCGGAGTTGGAGAACTGGCTGTATGCAGGCGGATGCCTGATCTACGGCCACTTAGCTACCGGCGTGACGTTGCATCCGACAATGACGGCGAGCCAGGCCGCTAAGCATGATGCCTATTACAACGACGAGGCCAGTCGTGCCCGGTTCATCGCCAACCAATTTACAGTTCCGAAAGACGACCGTCATATCTTTTTTGGAGAAGTCGAGCAGATTACGATGGCCGAAATGCGGCGCGTCATGCAGGGCAAATCGCTGAGCGTCGCGCTAGTCTTTGGTCGTGCTCACCTCGCTGAAGATTTTTCGAAGTATTGCAAGGACGCTGATTTCTCACCCGCCTTCTATTTCAAGGAGGTCACTGCGTAAGCTCAAGCGAGCCAGGATCGAGATTGCGCTGTCTCGGGAAGGCTCCTGATTAGGGCGAGAGTGACCGCCAGCAATCGTGCGCGGTCTCTGGTCCATCGATGCTGGCGGTCGGACGTTGTTGCTGAAGTTGAAATTTTTCCCTGCCTTGCTTCTTAGGCTTTCTTTCGGCATCAATTTGCCCGCATTCTCGTCACAGGATAGAATCGAGGGTTTTGTGAATGAGCGTCTCAATGCGCCGCACCCTAATCGCCGGTAATTGGAAGATGAACGGCAGCTTTGCGTCAAACGCGGGCTTACTGGACGGTGTTCGTGCCGGCGCGGCAGCGGTAAGCGGCGAGCTGGCGGTCTGTGTGCCCGCACCTTACCTGGCGCAGGCGCAGTCGGCGTTGGGTGGTTCGCCGGTGCGATGGGGTGCGCAAGATGTGTCCGCGCATGAACGAGGTGCTTTTACTGGTGAAGTGTCGGCCGAGATGCTGCAGGAATTTGGTTGCAGCTACGTGATCGTCGGACATTCGGAGCGACGCAGCTACCACGCCGAAAGCGATGAGTTAGTGGCGCAAAAAGCGCTGAGGGCAGTAACTACAGGGCTTACCCCGATTGTCTGTGTCGGCGAGACGCTAGAAGAGCGCGAGCAGGGTGCGACTGATGCTGTAGTCGCGCGACAGTTAGCGCCAGTACTTGATGCGGTAGGTACGCAACTGACCAGCATGGTGATTGCGTACGAACCGGTGTGGGCGATAGGCACCGGAAGAACAGCGACGCCCGACATGGCGCAGCAAGTGCATGCGCGCATACGGGTATTAATTGCTGAGCGCGATGCGGAAGGCGCGCAGCAGGTTCGACTACTTTACGGCGGCAGTATGAAGCCTGATAACGCGAAAGATTTGTTGGCCATGCCCGATATCGATGGTGGATTAATCGGCGGTGCCTCTTTAAATGCGCCAGATTTTTTAGCGATCGCCCATGCCGCCTGAGAGTGATCAGCCGCAAACCAATTTGGATCTACAGGAATTTATTCAATGAACTCACTACTCGCTATTGTTATTGTGGTCCAGTTGATCAGTGCGCTGATCATTATTGGCCTGGTACTGCTACAGCACGGCAAAGGTGCTGACATGGGCGCTGCATTTGGCTCCGGCGCTTCCGGTAGTTTGTTTGGTGCTACGGGTTCGGCCAACTTCCTGTCACGTTCAACCGGAATTGCCGCGGCAGTGTTCTTTGTTGCGACGCTGTTGCTCGCTTTTCTTGGTAGCCGGCCACAGGTCGGTGGCGCAGGCATCATGGACCAGGTCCCTGCATCCACCAAGCCCATTACTGCGCCAGTTGGCGATGCTCCCCCGGCTGAGCCAGCCAAGGCGCCCGCTCAATCCAGCCAGATTCCTAAATAGACCGTATCGTTAACGCGTCTTAGCCTAATCCCTCATTGAAGGGGGTGTGCAAAGCCGGTTAAAATTAGATGCTTTGCCGACGTGGTGAAATTGGTAGACACGCTATCTTGAGGGGGTAGTGGCGAAAGCTGTGCGAGTTCGAGTCTCGCCGTCGGCACCAGTTAGTAAGAAGTAAATAAAATTTTTCAAGAAAAAGCCTCGGGAGTGGCTGTCCAGGCGCCTTGTACTGGGAAAACTGTGGACCTGCAAAATTATCTTCCGATCCTGCTGTTTATTGCGGTGGGTATCGGCGTTGGTGTCGCGCCTCAGGTGCTTGGACGACTGCTCGCTCCTCATCGACCTGACTCCCAAAAAAATTCTGCCTACGAGTGCGGCTTCGAGGCTTTCGAAGATGCGCGAATGAAATTTGATGTTCGCTATTACTTGGTAGCGATCCTGTTCATCTTGTTTGATTTAGAGGTCGCTTTTTTGGTGCCATGGGCGGTCGCCATGAATGATGTCGGACTGATTGGCTTCTGGGCCATGATGATTTTCCTGGGCATCCTGATTGTTGGCCTGATCTTCGAATGGAAAAAGGGTGCCTTGGACTGGGAGTAACACATGGCGATCGATGGCATTCTCAATGAAGGCTTTGTTACCACAACAGCCGATAAGCTAATCAACTGGACCCGCACCGGCTCAATGTGGCCGATGACCTTTGGTTTGGCTTGCTGCGCGGTTGAGATGATGCACGCTGGTGCTTCGCGTTACGATCTTGACCGCTTTGGTGTGGTGTTCCGTCCTTCACCACGACAATCCGATGTGATGATTGTGGCTGGTACCTTGTGCAACAAAATGGCGCCCGCACTGCGCAAGGTGTACGACCAGATGGCCGAGCCGCGCTGGGTGCTGTCCATGGGGTCGTGTGCCAACGGCGGCGGCTACTACCACTACAGTTATTCAGTGGT
>VFQT010001618.1_pt1 | contig 26377 bp, 19 predicted proteins | sample 3512381 | NCBI WGS metagenome assembly VFQT01 (sample SAMN10412376, study PRJNA504923) | tailings metagenome | isolation source: Relicate 2 Philex TSF3 active mining site | place: Philippines: Tuba, Benguet | collected 2017-08-29
AATGGCGTAGGAGATTCCGACTTTGTTCAGGATGGTGACAAATGCCTTGGTGATGGATTGGGCCCTTGCATCAAAGCTTCCGGCACAACCTACCCAAAAAAGAATTTCAGGCTGATTGCCTTTGTTGAGTTCTTCTGACCAAATGGGGACTTTCATGTTCATTCTTTTGTCCAGTTGATTCTCTGATCCGGTGAAAATTTCCAGGGAGCAAAATTGTTTTCAATGTTTCCGAACATGGCTGTCCATTCTTGTGGAGATGAACTTTTTTCCATGATCAGGTATCTTCTCAATTCCACTATGATATCAAGAGGATTGATGCTGACCGGACATGCTTCCACACAGGCATTGCATGTAGTGCATGCCCTGATCTCCTCCTCAGAGATATAATCGTACAACAATGTTCGGTTCTCTGCTTTCCAATCTATTCCCTGATTTATTTTTGTCCCAATTTCCTCTGCCCGGTCACGCGTGGCCATCATGATTTTTCTGGGAGAGAGTATTTTTCCTGTTTGATTGGCAGGACAAGCCGCTGTGCATCTTCCGCATTCAGTGCAACTAAATGCGTCCAATAAATTTTTCCAAGACAAATCATTGATATCTTTCGCACCGAATGAAGACGGGTTCTGATCATTCGATGCAGATGTTGCCAATTCAGGTTGGAAGGCATACAAAACTTCTTTTTGAACAGAAGGCATATTTTTCAATTTTCCCTGAGGTTCCAGTCTGGAAAAATAAGCATTCGGGAAAGCCAATACAATATGTAAATGCTTGGACCATGACAGGTAATTGAGGAATCCCAGCACACCAATGATATGCAACCACCAGCAGATCCGCTCAGTCATTACCAATGTTTCTATTGAAAAACCATTCATCAGCGGATGCAGCAAAGAAGAGATGTAAAAATTTCCGGTAAATTGATCGGCATACTGACCAATACCTTTTGATTGCAGCAGCGTATCTGCAGCATTCATTTTCAAGAACAGCATCATCAATACAATTTCAACCAGCAGGATGATGTTTGCGTCTCTGGAAGGCCAGCCTTTGAGATCATTTGACCAGAGTCGTTTAACATGAATGAGATTTCTGCGGACCAGAAAGATGATACATGCAATGATTACCAGTGCGGCCAGTATCTCGAATGAGTTGATGAGAAGAGGATAGAAGGAAGGAATGATGCTCAATAAAAATCGATGTGTCCCGAACAGTCCATCGATCATGATTTCAATCATTTCGATGTTGATGATGACAAAACCCGCATACACCAGCAGATGCAAGAGAGCGACGGTTGGGTTTTTAAACATCTTTTTTTGTCCCAATGCCAACAGGATCACATTTTTCCATCTTTGGACTGGCTGATCATGCAAATCCTCTTCCTTTCCCAGCAATATGAGCTTTCGGATCAGCGACATTCTTTTTGAAAAGAAATAGATTGCTGTTGCAAGTGCCAGTCCGAAAAGAATTTGTTGGAAAATTTCCATGCAAAAAATTAGTTGTGCTAAATTACACGATGTATCATTAAAACAGTGTCAAAATGAACAAGAAATATATACTCACTGCAGAGAAAGCACACATGAAACTGAGGCGCATTGCCTTTCAGATATTAGAACGAAACACCCATCTCGATTCAATACACATTGCAGGCATCAAAGAAAATGGATATCTCCTGGCGAAGGAGCTGAAAAAAATCCTGCAAGAAATTTCTGCTTTTCAGATTGAATTATCATCCATTGAATTGGACAAATCGAATCCGATAGATTGCAAACTGGATCCATCAGCTGATTATCACAAGAAAAATGTATTGATAGTGGATGATGTGGTCAACAGCGGAAAAGCCATGCTCCATGCCATTCACCCCATACTGGCATTGTCGCCCCATCAAATCCAAACTGCCACCCTGGTAGAGAGAAGCTATAAAACCTATCCCGTGCATGTTGATTATGTTGGGGTTTCACTAGCTACTACACTGGAGGATCATATTTCAGTCATTTTTGAGGATGGGAAATTACAGGGCGCTTATTTAGCATAGGCTTCTCACGCTCAATTGTTATTTTTGCAAAAATCAAGCTATGGAAAAGGCAATTGCAATCAAAGTTGATCAATGGTTGAATGGAAATTATGATGAGGTTACCAAATCAGAAATACGCCGTTTGCAAACAGAACAACCCAATGAATTGGCAGATGCCTTTTATAAAAACCTGGAATTTGGTACAGGTGGTCTCCGTGGAATCATGGGTGTTGGTACCAACAGGATCAATCAATACACCGTGGGCATGGCAACGCAGGGTTTTGCCAACTACCTGATCAAAATGTTTCCCGGACAGCAGTTGCGCATAGCCGTAGCGCATGACAGCAGAAACAACAGCCGTCTCTTTGCTGAATTCACTGCCAATGTCATGGCCGCCAATGGCATACAGGTTTTTCTGTTTGAAGCATTGCGTCCAACCCCGGAATTGTCTTTCACCATCCGCCACAAGGCATGCCATGGCGGTGTGGTATGTACTGCATCTCACAATCCCAAGGAATACAATGGCTATAAAGCCTATTTCAACGACGGTGGACAACTGGTTCCCCCGCACGATAAGAATGTCATTGTAGAAGTCGAAAAAATTGCCAGTGTGGATGATGTAAAATGGAAAGGTGGTGAACAAAACATCCATCTCATTGGTGAGGAGATGGACAAGGCATATGTTGACATGGTCAAAGGCCTCAGTGTTTATCCGGAAGTCATCAAAAAACAAAAAGATCTCAAGATTGTATACACACCCATTCACGGAACAGGTATCACGCTGGTGCCGAGGGTATTGCAGGCATATGGATTTGAGAACATTGTTTTGGTAGATGAACAAATTGAACCCAATGGTAATTTTCCTACAGTAGTATATCCCAATCCCGAAGAAAGTGAAGCCATGAGCCTGGGACTCCAAAAAGCAGAAAAAATCGATGCTGATATATTGCTTGGAACCGATCCCGATGCAGACCGCGTTGGCATTGGTGTAAAAGATCACCACGGAAATTGGGTGCTGATGAACGGTAATCAAACCGCAGTGCTTGCATTCAATTATCTCATCGAGGCAAGAAAGAAAAAAGGAATTGCCAAAGACAATGACATGGTGGTCAAAACAATTGTGACAACCGATATGATCGATATCATCGCCTCCAGAAACAACATCAATTGTTACAGTGTGCTGACCGGATTCAAGTGGATTGCCGAGTTGATCAAATCAAAAGAAGCCAATGAAAATTATGTGATAGGAGGAGAGGAGTCATACGGACTCATGATAGGTAACCAGTTGAGAGACAAGGATGCAGTCAGTGCAGTTGCCATCCTGTGTGAAATGGCAGCCTATGAAAAAGAAGCTGGTAATACACTTTTTTCAAAGTTGGTTGAATTGTACCAGGCTTATGGTTTGTTCAGGGAACACCTCATATCCATTACCAAGAAGGGAAGAGACGGACAAGCACAGATTGCTGCCATGATGGAGCAATACAGATCAGCACCACCATCCTTATTGGGAGGTGTCAAAGTCGTGGGACTATATGATTATGATAAAAAAGAAGCAAAAGATCTCAACAACGGTCAGGTGTGCAGCATCGATCTTCCAAAGAGCAATGTACTTCAATTTGTTTTGGAAGATGGAAGCAAAGTCAGTGCAAGACCATCCGGTACTGAGCCTAAAATAAAATTTTATTTCAGTGTGCAAGGTAAGCTGGAGAAAGCAGAGGAATTCGATATGGCTTGGAAACAGGCAGGTGATAAAATCGATGCTATCATACGTGATTTGGGCTTGAACTGAGTGAAAAGAAAAACATGAGAACAACAGAGGATAGTTATCTGCACAAGGGATTGAGAAAAAAATTGGTTGATCAAATCAAGGAGAAGGGAATCACTGATCAGGCAGTATTGCAGGCCATCCTCCATGTACCCCGTCATTTTTTTCTGGATTCCGCTTTTGAAAAGCAAGCATATGAAGACCGGGCATTTCCCATTGGTCAGGATCAAACGATTTCACAACCATATACAGTTGCCTATCAAACGCAGTTGCTTCAGGTGAAACCGTTTGAAAAGATCTTAGAGATAGGAACAGGAAGTACCTATCAAGCATCTGTGTTGGCTGAATTGAAGGCCAAAGTGTATACCATTGAGAGACAGAAAAAATTATACGATGCAAACAAAGAGTTTGCTTTTTTGAAAAAATACCCAACGCTGCAAATGTTTTATGGGGATGGATTTGAGGGACTTCCCACCTATGCACCATTCGACAAAGTTTTGATCACAGCAGCGGCACCTTTTGTTCCTGAGAAACTCATTGCACAATTGAAACCCGGAGGCATGATGGTGTTGCCATTGGATGAAGATGATAAGCAGCGGATGCACCGCATCACCAAAATGGAGGATGGGAGTCTTGTGGAAGAAAAATTTGATCAATTTTCCTTTGTACCCATGTTGGTTGGGAAAAGGGAATAAAAAAAAGCCGCTTATCAGCGGCTTTCATTTTATTGTTGCATGTTCATGCCTTCTTGCATTCCATCGGCACCTGCCTTGGTATTTTTTCTCTTGAATAAACTTGCATCCACCTTTCCAAATCGATAGCTGAAGTTGACTCTCAACACTTGCCAATCTCTTCTTCTGCTATTGGTCTGTGTAAAATATTGAGAAGAAGAATATGATCCAAACACTTTAGTTTTAAACATATCGTTCATGCTGAAGGTGAGTGAGCCTCTTTTTTCCTTCAGAAAATCTTTTCTCAATGCAAATTCAAATCCATAGTTGGGCATCACATAACCCTGTGCAGTAGTCTGGGTAAAACCTCCCCAGCCTCCACCGCCGCCGCCTCTGCCGCCACCTCCACCTCCACCGCTGTTCTGTGGCAGGATTGATTTGCTGCGATAATCGCCTGTGAGTTGTAAAGTAAAGCTGGAAGGCAATTTGATGTTCATATTTATTTTTCCAAAGAAACTCCACAAAGAATTGTTGAGATCTACTTGAAGGTTAGAACTGTTGATGCTTGAATTGAATACGTTCAGATTGGTTGTTGTTTCAAGCCATTTGGTGATGGGATTTCTGGAAGTCAATTCGAGACCGTATGCCCTGCTGCTGTTGGCATTGATGTAGGTATTGATCAATACATCTTTGCTGGAAACAGTGCTTGCTTCTTTGACCTGGAACCTGGTGATCAAATTGTCGGTCTGCTTGAAATATCCGGAGAAAAAGAGTCCGTGGTTGCCTTTCATGGAAATCTGGTAATTCAATTCCAATGAGTTGGTGAATTCAGGAACCAGATCCGGATTCCCTCTGTTGATGTTCAGAGAGTCTGTGTAATCAATGAAGGGGAGTATTTGAAAGAAGTTGGGACGATTGATTTTTCGGGCGTAGCTCAATTGCAGATCCTGTGACTGAGAAATTTGATGAGTAAGGTTCAAGCTGGGGAAAAGGCTGAATGGATAACTGTTTGAAAATCCATTTCCATTGGTGAGCAGTGTTCCTGAATACTTGGAGTTCTCAACACGCAAGCCAACCTGATAGTTTGTTTTTTTGCCAACGACATTGGAGTAAGTGGTGTAGGCAGCCAATACACGGTCATTGAATTTATAGTTGGCATTCAATGAAAATATCGGCAAACCATTGATGTAATTCAGGTTCTCACTTTGAAAATCTCTTATGGCAACCCTTGCGCCCATTTCAATTTTGGATTGAGCACCGAGTGGGTTGGAAAAGTCAACCTGTGCGGTATAGAAGGTATTGGATCCTTTTCCTTCTTGTGCCTGGTTGATTGGATTTCCTTTGGCGATCCTGTTTACATCAAAGTATTGGGTATTGAATCCGCCTCCGTTGTTGTTGTTGCTTTTATTCAAATTCAAGTCAGCCGTCAATTCTTTACCTGGTTTTGCAAACAAATGTTTGAAGCCAGCTGTTGCGCCATAATTTTTAAACCTGCCTTCGAAGTCAGTCGCACGCTCTGAAAAAATCGATTTAACGCCTGATGCAAACAAGGTATCGGTTTGGATGGATAGGAGATCAGTGTTCCCAAATTTTCCCTGTACAAAATTACCTGCAAGGGTAATGGTGTTTCTGTTATCGATGAAGTAATCCAATCCTGCTCGGTTAAAATTGAAGAAACCGTTGTTGATTGGATTGTTGTTCTGTGTGTAACGAATGGTAGGTGTATAAAAAAACTCGTCTCTTACGGATTCTCCTGTTCCAATTGATTTTCTCCTGTTGTACATGGAGCTCACGAAAAAATTTACTTTGTCCTGCTTCACATTGATATCTCCGCCAACATTGGGCATCGCTCTTGTATCGATACCAGTTCTGATGTTTCCGTTGTATCCCGCTTTTCTGTTTTTCTTTAAAATGATGTTGATGATGCCGGCTGTGCCGCCTGATGCATCGTACTTGGCAGAGGGATTGGTGATCAGTTCAACGCTTTGGATGGCATCAGATGGAATTTGATCCAATGAAAGATTGGTGGGTCGGCCGTCCACAAAAATAGTAGGGGAGGCATTTCGCAACGAAACATTCCCGTCGATGTCAACATCAACTCCAGGAATATTTTTCATCAACTCTGTTGCTGTTTGTCCGGTTGACACCAGGTTTCTTTCGACATTGAATATTTTTCTGTCAACCCCCATTTGCATGAATGGTTTTGTTGCTACCACCTTGATTTCCTCCAATTGTTTGGCGTCTTGTTCCAATTTTATGTTTCCAAGATCGACATCAAAATTTGGCGCTTGGAACTTCACTGATTTTTCAAGTGTGATGTATCCGATGGCAGTGATTTTCAATTTCATTTCTCCACTTACTGGAAGGTTTTCGAGACTGAAATCACCATTTGCTTTGGTCAATTGTCCAGATACAATGGTTTCTGTTTTCTCTTTGGTCTGAGGATTGACTTTTACTTGGGTCAATTGAACAGATGAGGCATCAATTCCTTTGTTGGTATTTCCATCCACAATTCGTCCGTAAAAACGTCCACTGGCGGAGAATCCACCGCCTCGGGCGCCAGCAGGCGGTTGGGCAAAACTGTACGAAAGGGAGCAAATAAGTAAAATTCCTAATATTTTGGTCATGCGTGTCATTTATGGCATTTTAGATGTCATATAGGGTTGATTCCTTCGAAAACAAGGAGGAATAAATGTTAAAACAAATGCAATAACAGCTTTACGCGGTTATTGTTGTGAGGAGGACTTGAAGCAATCCGATGATGAAGCCGAGGACTCCACCGATGATTTCTACGAACCTGAATTCCTTAGACATGATCTGATTCAGAATCTGTTCCAGTTTGTCGCTTGAAAAGCCAGCAACTTTTTCTGTTACAATTTTCTCCAAATCCAGTTGTGATTCCAATTGTTTGACGTGCTTATTGATGACTTGAGGAAAGATGATCTGCAACTCCTGCATGAAAATCCCCTTTAATTGCTGAATGGTATTTTCTCCAATAAACATGGATATGATGGGGAAGGCCTCATTTAATTTGACACGAAGAAATTCATCAACCTTGGACTCCACAAATGGCATGAGCTTTTCTACATTTTGAGGGGATGTTATTTTTTCCTCTATTTCGTTGAAAGAAAGCAACTCACTGCTGACCAATTTCCCCAGTTTCTCAGCAAATTGTTTTTGTTGTTTTGGGAAGATGCCATGAATGGTCATTCCAAGCACTCTTTTGGGTTCTCTGGGGTGAAAAAGCATCTTGATGGCGATCCAGTTTGTGAACCATCCGATGAAAGCAGAGATCAGGGGTATCAAAAAGAGCCAATAGTTCATGCTTGCTGAATTTTTGCAAAGGTAATTTTTTGAAATCCATTCAAAATGTATTTTGGCAAAGAAAACAATTGTCATAATTTTGCACTCTTCACAATACGGAGGATGTAGCTCAGCTGGTTAGAGCGTCTGATTGTGGTTCAGAAGGTCGTGGGTTCGAGCCCCATCTTCCTCCCTCCTTATTCTTAACATTTCTTTCATTCATCAATAGCTTTTCTGCTTTTTCAGGCCTTGTAAATGTTTTACATTTGGAGATGCCTAATCAATTCATTAAAAATATGTTTAGCAGAAGATCGTTGCCGCTTGTGGTTGTTTTTGTTTTAGCCGGATTTCTCATAGCGTTTGGATCTACGCGTTTGATCAATCCGCCGGACAAGTACCAAGTTATTTTTACGCAGGTAGCAGAGATGCTGGAAGTAGCGCATTACAGTCCCAAGAAAATTGATGATGAATTTTCAAAGAATATTTTTAAAAAATACCTGGAAGCGCTGGACCCCAGCAAGGATCTATTTCTATCCACAGACATTCGTGATTTAAAGAAATTCGAAACAACCATTGACAATGAATTGCATGGAGCCCCTATCCAATTTTTCTATGCAGTAGAACAAATCTATCTAAAGCGAATCAATGAGGTAAATGGATTTTATCCTTCCCTGTTGCAGTCTCCTTTTGTGTTCAATCAGGATGAAACTGTAGTACTTGATCCTGAAAAACTGGATTTCCCTAAAACAGATGCATTGCGCAGAGAGACCTGGAAAAAAAGATTGAAGTTCATGGTGCTGGAAAGATACAGTGACTTGTTGGACGCCAGAGATCAACTGAAAAAAGGAGACACTTCATACAAGTCAGATGCAGTGTTGGAAAAAGAGGCGCGCGAAAAAGTGAGGCTGTTGATTTCAAGGAATTTTGACAGAATGATTTCCAAGACCAAAGAGAATGAGCGGTTTGATTTACTGGTCAATACAGTGACTGAATTCATGGATCCCCATACCACCTTTTTCCCTCCCTTGGAAAAAAGATCTTTTGATGAACAAATGAGCGGCAGATTTTTTGGAATAGGAGCATCCCTTAGAAACGATGAGACCGGTTCAATTAAAATTGCAACGATTGTAGCCGGACTCCCAGCTTGGAAATCGCAACAAATTGCAGTGGGTGACCAAGTGTTGAAAGTTGCTCAGGGCAGTGAAACACCTGTGGATTTGGCCGGTTATGAAAGCGCCGATGCTGTAAAACTGATTCGTGGGAAAAAGGGGACTGAAGTAAGATTGACCATCAAAAAAGCTGATGGTACCATCAAAGTAGTTTCCATGATTCGTGAAGAAGTGGAGTTGGATGAGACCTATGCGAAGAGTGCAGTTATACAGGAGGGAGGTAAAAAAATTGGTTATATTTTCCTGCCGGAATTTTATGCCGATTGGGAAAGACCCAATGGAGCAAGATGCTCACAGGATGTTGCCAAAGAAATTCTCAAATTGAAAGAGCAACAGGTCGATGGACTCATCATGGATTTGAGAAACAACGGTGGAGGTTCACTCTATGATGTCGTGCAGATGGTTGGTTTTTTTATTCCTGAAGGTCCCATTGTTCAGGTAAAGGACAGGGAGGGCAATCCTTCCATACTAAGAGATCGGGACAGATCTGTTTTGTATGATGGTCCCCTTGCAGTGATGGTCAATGAATTTTCAGCATCCGCGTCAGAAATTTTTGCAGCAGCCATACAGGATTATGGAAGAGGAATCGTGATTGGCAGCAGTTCAACATATGGAAAGGGGACGGTTCAGCGCAACATCGGACTCGATCAGGCCAATGGCATGTTCAGCAAGGATATGGGGGAGATTGGAACACTGAAATTGACCTTGCAGAAATTTTACAGAATCAATGGCGGATCAACACAATTGAAAGGAGTTACGCCTCACATTATTTTACCTGATCAGTATGAAAATTTAAAGTACAGGGAAAAGGACAATCCTGATGCATTGCCATGGGATGAAATTCAAAAAGCCTCATATCCTATTGTTGGGTCGGCCAATGAAACCAACATGGTGCGTCAAAAAAGTTTGGAGAGGGTTGCTGCCAATCCAATATTCAATGCCATCAAAGAATCGTCTGCGTGGACCGAAAAAATGAATCAACGGATATATTCTTTGAATTTGGTAAAGTACCGTGATGAGCAAAAGAAAATAAGAGATGCGTACAAGAAAATTGACGATGCTGCAAAAGCTATCAATAAACTTCAAGTCAACCTAATGCCAACAGACAGCACAAGATTGTCAGCTGATCAGGATAAGTTTGAAAGAAGAAAACAATGGATTTCCAACCTTTCCAAGGATGTTTATATCAATGAAACCACGCAGGTTGTTTCAGATATGATTGGTCAAGGAGTGCTGGTCCGCAAATCTGCCTGATCAGCTCTTCTTCTTTTTCATTGGAGCAGGCAGGGGAGTAGCTGGCTTTCTTTCACCTTTTACAGTGGATGCCATTTTAAATGCTTCATAAGTGTTTACAACAGCCCCACTGATGCTCAGTTCATTTAACATGACTTTCTCGTCAGTACCAGGCTTTGGAAAAGAAGCATCAATTTTCCTGGCAGATTTTTCCAGTATTTCAATCAATTGTTTGGGAGACAGATCCGGATAATAAGAGAGCAAGAGAGCTGCAATGCCTGTTACCACGGGAGCTGCCATGCTCGTCCCATCTTTATCTCCGTAAGTATTTCCACCTGGAATGGTGGAATATATTTTTACACCAGGTGCAAAAACATTTACCTCTCTTTTGCCGTAGTTGCTGAACGATGCAGCAATTTCATTGGCAACTGCACCACTGGCACCAACAGTGATCCAGTTGCTGAATACCTTCAACGTATCATTGTTGAAATTTCTGGATGGGAAATTGTCTTCCACATCAATGTTTTTGGCATCATTGCCTGCTGCATGAACCAGCAATACGCCTTTGGATTCTGCATATTTTACTGCTTCGTCTACCCATTTTTTCTGGGGTGAAAAGCTTTTTCCGAAACTCATGTTGACGACAAGGGCGCCATTGTCAACTGCATAACGAATGGCATTTGCAATGTCTTTGTCGTGTTCATCTCCGTCGGGTACCGCTCTGATGGGCATGATTTGGACATGATTGGCAATTCCCTCCATTCCCTTTTCATTTCCTCTGACCGCTCCAATGATTCCAGCCACATGTGTGCCGTGTGAGGCATCAGTACCCATCACATCATTGTTGCCATAGTATTTATCGTTCGGATCGTTATAGTTGTCTTTCACGATTTCATGCCGGTATTGTGGAGGTTCATTTTCCAGTGCATCTACTTTGGATTTTTCGCCTTCATAAAACTGCATCAATTCTGCAATCAATGTCTGGTTGGTAGTTTCCATTTGTCTGGTCTGCTGAAAAATGCCCAGCATGGTTGCTCTGGCCTTGCTTACCTGGGGGTCATTGCTTTTAAAGTTTTGAAGTTCATCGCCGGTATAGCTGCTCTTTGACATGGCAGTTTTGATCAGAGAATCTGCTGCAGGAATCTTTGCAACGATGTCTTTTAGAATCATGACATACATGGAGGCCTCTTTCGCCTGACTCTCCAGCAACGATGTTACTTTTTTATACAGCCTGTATTGAGCCGCTTTTTCTTCATCCAGGCTTTTTTCATTGATGCTGTCGGTGCCAAATACTTTTTTAAGCTGATAGTAAATTCTTGCACCTTCATAGCTGTCCTTTCCCACATTTCTTCCGTCTTTTCCGCCAATGAAATTCCAACCATGGACATCATCTTTGTATCCATTTTTATCATCATCGATCCCATTGTTTGGTATTTCTCTTTTATTCACCCATAGAACTGGTTTTAGATCTTCGTGGACGGTGTCAATTCCTGAGTCGATGACCGCCACGATGATTTTTTTTCGGGGCTGAGTGGATTTGATCAGTTCTTTATAGGCCCTCTCAGTAGAGGTGCCGTAGACTGCATTTGAATCGAGGTCACCCAGATGCCAACCCTTGTAATATTGTTGGGAAATGGCAACATCCGCTAGGGTTACAATCAAGAGGAAAACGATCGATATTTTTTTCATGGTCATTGATTCATTGGCAATTTACATATTCGGAATTTCTTACAACGATGCATCTCAGTGCTTTCAAAATTTTTATCAATCCTTTAAGTTTGGATATTATTCTTCTTTTTATTGGTGATGAAAAGCAGCAGAACGGAGGCTGGACCTACTACAAATAGCATCATCGTTTGCACCAACCACAACAACCATCCAAATGCCAGTCCGGTCACCTCATGGATGCCATACAATACCAAGGTTTTTTGAACTGCCAATTGATAAGCACCAATGCCACCCTGGGTCACAATCATGGCAAAGCTTCCAAACGTAAGAATGCTCAATGAGGGGACCCATCCCAGCATATTCAAATCTTCCATTCCATAAAATCCTATCCTGATGCTTGCCAGGTAACAGATCCATATGGCAACCGTGTAAAAGAGGTACAATTTGAAATGACTCACTTTTCGGATGGTCATCAATCCTTCAATCATACCCTTGATCAGCTCTTTCAGTTTGAAAAGTTTTGGATGGTTTTTAGATACCCTGAACAAGCGAATCATGGCAATGATAAGCATCAATACCAGCGCAATGGCCAGTCCCCAGTAGAGTGGAGTAAGATTCATCTTTGCTCGAAGCATCTGTATCATTTCACTTGCATAGTTTCCCACCCGATCTATTTGCGTGAGAATGGTAGCCAAGATGACCATGATCAGACAGAGCATGTCAACCAGTCGCTCTGCCACCATCGTTCCAATCAATTTATCCACTGGAACTTTTTCGTACTTGCTCAGAAAAGTACATTTCATGACTTCGCCGAGCCTCGGAAAAAGCAGGTTGAAAAAATATCCGGCCAACACAGCAAAAAATACATTGGATGAAGCGGGATTGCAGCCCAAGGGCTGTATCATCATTTTCCATCTCAAAGCGCGGATATAGTGACTGAAAAGCAATGTGGCAGTACTGATGACAATAACCTGAACATTGGCATTTTTGACCAGATGCTGTAGTTCCAGGATTTCTTTCTCACCGAAGGATCTGGTGGTGAGCCAAAGCAAGAACATTCCCAATGCAAAAAAGAGCAAGAACTTGGAAATTGTTTTTACCCTGTTGATCATTGAATGAATTTACTGGTGAAGTTAGCAAATATGACATTTAAAGAGTTGATAATCTTTTCATTGCATATCCCGTAAATAGCCATGCTTCCACCATATGCAGGCTTCTATTGGCATTTTTTCGTATCTTTGCACTCATTTAAAATGTTCCCCTAAAGCCTTTACATGGTGAGTAAAAAGAGAATTTTATTTATTGCCAATGAGATGTCACCCTATTTGGAACTGACTGCATTCTCAGAGATCGTCAACAAACTGGCAATAAAAGCAAATGACACGGGTTTTGAGGTCAGATGCATCATGCCCAGATTTGGAACAATCAATGAAAGACGACACAGGTTGCACGAGGTGGTCAGGCTCTCAGGTATCAACATATCAATTGAAAACGACGATTATCCTCTTCAAATCAAAGTGGCCTCACTGCCCAATGCGAGACTGCAGGTGTATTTTCTTGATAACGAAGACATGTTCAAGCGAAAATTTGTTTTTCAGGATGAACAGGATGAATGGTTTGATGACAACGGTGTGAGATCCATATTCTTTTGCAAGGGTGCTTTGGAGACTGTCAAGAAATTTGGCTGGCCTCCAGACATCATCCATTGCAGTGGCTGGATGACAGGACTGATCCCTATGTTTTTAAAGACTGCATACAAAAAAGAGCCCGTCTTCAGCAACAGCAAAGTAATATTCACGATTGGGCAATCAACTTTTAAGCAAAAGTTGGGAACTGATTTTGTAAAACAATGTCTGATCAGTGCTGCCATCAAAGAGAAAGACATCGAGCCATTCAAAGAATCCAACAACCTCGCCATGTTCAAGGGTGGTGCGACGTATGCAGATGCGATTTCTTTTGGAGATGAAGATGTCGACAAGAAATTGATCGAAGCGTTTTCAAAAGTGAAAGGCAAGAAAGTTATACCATATAATGAAGGTTCTGATTTAACAGAGTATTTACAATTGTATAGCGACCTTGCAAACAAGTGATTGAACAAAAGGAGTTTTAAAAATTTATACGTGAGTTTACAGCGTTTGTCGAAAGCCTTTTTTTCCCTTTTCGTACTGATTTTATCAATTGGATGCACCAAAATAAAAAACACTGATATTGGTGTTGATCTGTTGCCGGAAATAGACAATGTCAATACTTTTGATACTACCCTGAGTGTTTCTGTTCAAGGTGATTTCACACCTGATTCACTGTTGCCCAAGTCTTCCAGAGATGTATATGGTAATGTAGGAGATTTTGTTTTAGGTCAGTTGAACAACGATCCAGTATTTGGTTCTACCACTGCATCCATTTTTTGTGAAATGAAGCCTTCTGAGTATCCTTTTACGTTTCAAAATGTTCCCGACAGTCTTTACCTGGATTCTGTTGTACTCACTTTGAAATACAGAGGTACGTATGGTGATACCAATGGGGTACAAGGTGTTGATGTATACAGGGTAACTGACTTTATACGTCCGGATTCTGCCTATCCATTGTCAGCTTCCGTTCCCTATGGCGAGCTACTCGGTTCAGCCCGTTTCACTCCAGCTGTTTTAAATGATTCTCTTTACCTCGGAACTTTCAATACAAAAGATCAACTCCGGATTTCATTAAAGGCTGTATTTGGGAGGTCTCTTATATCATTTGACACTGGATTTGCAAAAGGTCCCTTGAAAAGCGATTCATTGTTCAGAAATTATTTAAAAGGTTTTGCGATTGTACCCCAAAAGCTCAATACAGCCAATGCGCTGATGACTTTTGACATGGATGATACAACCACGCACCTGAGATTTTATTATCGCTACACCAAAAATGGTGATTTGGATACTGCCTACAAGACGTTTTCATTCAAGAACCTGAAGCCAGGAGGTGCCATCAATCAGATCAAACGTTCATACGAGAATTCAGAAGCAAAAAATATCATCTCCAACAAACTCTCAGATAGTTTAGTGTACATACATTCAACACCTGGTACCTATGCCAAGATCAGCATGAAAGCAGTCGAAGCCTTCAAGCAGAAAAAGGGAAATGTGATTGTACATCTCGCGGAAATGTCCATGCAGGAAGTTATTACTTCCGGTAAGCGGGGGGAGATATTTACCGCACCCACCTACCTCTATTTGGAGGGAATCGATTCATCTTCCAATAGCTTCGTTCCTTTCACTGCTGACGGATTCCCCGGCGGTACTTTTGATCCCACTTTTTTTGGAGGAATAAGAAAAACCACACTGGATCCCAAAACCAGAACAGTTTCGAAATATTCAATGAACATTACCAGGTACATCCAAGGAATTTTGACAAGAAACAATCCCAACTATCCATTGAAATTGCATTCACCATACGTGGTCTCTTACCCATCTGCAGTTACCTCTTTTTACCTGAATCCGCTTTGCCGAGGTGGTGTAGTATTAGGTGGAGGTAGTCATCCCACACAACCCATGAAATTGAGGCTGGTATACTCTAAGCTTTGATTTTATATATACATTTGCAAAAAAAATTACCATGCCGTATTTATTCACTTCCGAAAGTGTATCTGAAGGACACCCAGATAAAGTAGCTGATCAAATTTCAGATGCTTTGATCGACAATTTTCTTGCATTCGATCCCATGTCAAAAGTTGCATGTGAAACGCTTGTTACAACCGGACAAGTAGTGCTTGCTGGTGAAGTAAAATCAAAAGCAACATTGGACGTACAAAAAATTGCACGTGATGTCATCTCGAAAATTGGATACACCAAGAGTGAATATATGTTTGAAGCAAATTCATGTGGTATTCTTTCTGCCATCCATGAACAATCTGCTGATATCAACAGAGGAGTAGAGCGCAAGAAAAAAGAAGATCAGGGTGCGGGTGACCAGGGAATGATGTTTGGATATGCAACCAATGAAACCGAGAACTACATGCCGCTTGCATTGGATCTCGCACACAAAATATTGATCGAATTGGCTGCCATTCGCAGAGAAAAGAACAGCAAAATGCCTTATCTGCGTCCGGATGCAAAAAGCCAGGTTACCATCGAGTACGATGACAAGGACAGACCTATGCGCATCGATGCTGTGGTGGTTTCAACGCAACACGATGATTTTTCAAAAAATGACAAGCAGATGCTTGACCAAATCAAAAAAGATGTAATCAACATCGTGATGCCTCGTGTAAAAGCCAAATGCAAAAAAGAAGTTCAAAAATTATTCAGCGATAAAATTATCTACCACATCAATCCAACTGGAAAGTTTGTGATTGGCGGTCCGCATGGTGATACCGGATTGACCGGCAGAAAAATCATTGTTGATACTTATGGAGGAAAAGGTGCTCACGGTGGTGGAGCATTCAGCGGAAAAGATCCTTCCAAAGTTGACAGAAGTGCAGCCTATGCAGCACGTCATATCGCTAAAAATATGGTTGCTGCAGGTGTTGCAGATGAAATGCTTGTCCAGGTTTCTTATGCAATTGGTGTGGCAAAGCCAATGGGAATCTTTGTAGATACCTATGGCACTGCCAAGGTTAAAATGACCGACGGACAAATTGCAAAGAAAGTTGAATCACTCTTTGACATGAGACCCTATGCCATTGAAACAAGGCTCAAGCTGCGCAATCCCATCTACCAGGAAACTGCAGCATATGGACACATGGGAAGGAAAAATGAAGTAGTGAAAAAATCATTTGATGTTCCGGGTGGCGGAAAGAAAACAGTAGAGGTTGAACTTTTCACCTGGGAGAAACTCGACTATGTTGCAAAAGTCAAGTCATCTTTTGGAATCAAATAAAGAAAACCAAAACATACATCATCAAACCCTCCATATTGGAGGGTTTGATTATTTTTAGGTATGTCGAAACAAAAGGATTGGCAAAAAATCAGTGGTGAAGTCAAATACGACAACCCGTGGATCAGTGTCACGGAAGACCAGGTGATCAATCCTGCAGGTAAGCCCGGTATTTATGGCAAAGTACATTTTAAAAATCTTGCCATCGGCATCGTACCCATTGATGCAAACGGATGCATCTATTTTGTAAGACAGTTTCGTTATGTTCTCAATGAGTACAGTTTGGAAATACCCGAAGGCGGGGGTCCGCTTGACATCGATCCTTTGGAGACTGCCAAAAAAGAATTGAAAGAAGAAACGGGTTTGAGTGCAGGTCGGTGGACCAACATCCTCGATATGCATTTGTCTAATTCTGTTTCTGATGAAAGATCAATAGTTTACCTGGCCGAAGAGCTCACTGAGGGAATTCCGGAGCCGGAGGATACAGAAGTTTTCACCATTCACCGATACCATATCGATGAAGTATTGAAGATGATTGACAGGAAAGAAATTACAGATGCCATCACCATTGCAGCTATCTTTAAAGTAAAATTCATGTTGCTTTCAAAAAACAACATATGAGAAAATCAACCAATATCATAGGAAGACAGCCAGTTGTGGAGGCGCTGCGCGACGGGCAGCAACTGGAAAGAATTTTCATCCAAAAAAATATTGGTGGAGAAATCATCGATGAAATCAGATCATTGGCACAAAAACTTCAAATCCCCATCAATGTTGTTCCTGTTGAAAAACTGAATTACATCACTCGTGCCAATCACCAGGGTGTTATTGCCATCAACAGCATTATACAGTATCATGAATTGCAGGATGTCATTGATCATGTGGTAGCGAGGGGGGAACATCCGTTGTTTGTCATGCTCGACGGTATTACAGACGTTCGTAATATAGGTGCCATTGCAAGGACATCCTTGTGTTGTGGTGCTCAATGCCTGATCATACCCGACAAGGGAATTGGCGCTTTCAATGAGGAGGCATTGAAATCATCCGCAGGTGCGCTCCAAAAAATAATGGTATCCAGGGTGTCGTCTCTGTTGAAAGCAGTTGATACCCTTCACTTGAACGGCATTCAGGTTTGCAGTGCTGAAATGAAGTCCAGTACCACACTGATGCAGATTGATTTTGAAAAACCCTCCTGCATTGTGATGGGCAGTGAAGACAAAGGAATCCAACCTTATATCAGCAAAGCTGTCGATCAAAAATTTACTATTCCCATGCAAGGTGATTTTGACTCTTTCAATGTGGGTGTTGCTACCGGCATCATCCTGTTTGAAGCTTCTAAACAAAGAATGAAATTGAACAACTGATATGGCGATTGATTTTCATATGAATTTTGATCCGCCGCCTTTTGATCAAAAAATAAGGTATGGAGATCAACTTTTCCTGATTGGATCTTGTTTCACCAATCACCTTTATGACCGCTTTCACATGCATAAATTCCATGTTGCTCAAAATCCTCATGGAATACTCTTCAATCCGGTCAGCATTTTTCATTCAATCGACAGTTATATTCAGGGCAAGCAAATCCTTGAACAAGAACTTTTCTTTGATCAGGGTTTATGGCATCATTGGGACTTTCACTCTGCATACAGTCACGAGAACCGCCAGGAGGCTTTGTTGGCAATGAATCATCAGGTGCAGCATGGAAAAACATTCCTTGAAAAATCCAATTGGATCTTCATTACATTGGGCTCTGCTTTTGTTTACAAATTCCAGGATGAAAAGTTTGTTGCAAACTGTCATAAAATTCCAGCTCATCAGTTCAAGAGAACCCTGTTGGACCCTTCAATAATCAAACATGATTTCTTTGATACCATCCATCGACTGAGATCAATGAATCCAGACATCAGGATCGTCTTGACTGTTAGTCCTGTACGCCACCTCCGTGATGGTTTCATTGAAAACAACCGAAGCAAGGCGGTACTGTTGCATGCTATTGATATGATATGCCAATCCGATCCCTCCGTGTATTATTTTCCATCCTATGAACTGATCATTGATGATTTGAGAGATTACCGATTTTATGCAGAAGACATGGTACATCCCAACTATCTTGCCACCCAATATGTTTGGGAAAAATTTGTGCATGCCTGCATCGATGGAAAAACCCAGGAGGCCATGAAAGAAATTGCACAACTCCAACAGGCATTGAAACACAAGCCACTACATCCACATTCACCTGAACACATCAAATTCAGAAAAAAATTCCTTTATAAAGCGGTTGAACTTTCAAAACGATTTCCGCATATCAATTTCAATGATGAAATAACATTTTTTTCCTAATCCTCGCTTTCACAACCGAGGTCAATTATTTTGACTAACTTTAGTCTATTCTATTTTTCATATGAAATATGTCATATTCTTAATCAGTCTTCTGGTCAATGCCGCTCTTTTTTATGTATTGGGCACAAGGGAAGTCTTGCCAATTCCCTTGGGTGAATTTTTAAGTGTGCAAGAAGGGATTTGGCAAAATGCTGAATCTGTTGATCATGATTTTTCTGAGAATGTTCAATTGAAGGACTTGAATGGAGAGGTAAACGTTTATTTGGATGAGCGGTTGGTTCCACACATTTTCGCTGAAGATGAAAACGATGCTTATTATGTACAAGGTTTCTTACACGCAAAATTTCGTTTGTGGCAAATGGAATTCCAAACCTTTGCTGCTGCTGGAAGACTCAGTGAGTTTGTAGGGGACAAGGCCATACAATTTGACAAAAATCAGCGTAGAATGGGTATGGTATATGCTGCTGAAAATGCATTGTATGCCATGGAAAAAGATGATTCCACCAAGGCAGCCTTGGATGCATATACCAAAGGAGTCAATGCCTATATTTCAACATTGAACAAAGCTGATTTGCCCATTGAATACAAATTGCTCGGATACATGCCCGAAAAATGGAGCAATTTCAAATCCGCCTTGTTCACCAAGCAAATGACATACACACTTGCAGGATATGACAAAGATTTTGAATACACACATGCATTGAAATTGCTGGGAGAAGAAAACTTTCAATTGCTCTATCCTGAAATAGCAGACTCTTTGTATCCAGTCATTGCCAAAGGTACTCCATACAATCAACCCCTTGCAGAACTTGTGCCTCCCTCAGATGCTGATTCTGTTTACTTCAAACGAAAGGATACCGTTCACATCGCACAAGAGTTCAAGCCAAATCCCTCCAATGGAAGCAACAACTGGGCGGTGTCAGGTAGTAGAACGCAAAGCGGAAAACCTATCTTAAGCAACGACCCCCATCTTTCATTGAGTTTGCCATCTATTTGGTTTGAAATTCAATTGCATACAAAGGCCTTCAACTCATATGGGGTCTCTTTTCCTGGTTTGCCTGGAGTGGTCATTGGATTCAATGACAGCATTGCCTTTGGATTCACCAATGCGGGTAGGGATGTAAAAGATTACTATGAAATCAAATTCAAGGATGCATCTAAGTCTGCTTACTGGTTCAATGGTGAATGGAAGAATGCAGAGCAGAGAGTTGAATCTATCAAAGTAAAAGGGGCCAAAGACTTGCTGGATACTGTTGCATATACGGTATTTGGACCTGTTATGTATGATAGGAGTTTCAAGAATGATCTTACAGATGAGAAAGCCTATGCTTTGCGATGGGTAGCACATGATACATCCAATATTTTAAAAATGTGGTTGTTGCTGAACAGGGCAAAAAATTATGATGATTATCACCATGCCATTGGTTATTTCAATGTACCCGGACAAAACATGATTTTTGCTTCACACAGCGGCGATATCGCCTTATGGCAACAGGCGACTTTTCCATTGCGATGGAAAGGGCAGGGTTTGTTTGTAATGCCAGGGTATGACAGCAGTTACATGTGGAAGGGATATATTCCCATGGAAGAAAATCCACATGCTGTGAATCCGGCCAGTGGATATATCAGCAGCGCCAATCAACGTCCGGCTGACTCCACTTATCCATATTTCATCCCGGGAAGTTATGAGGTGTATAGAGCCATCACCATCAACAAAAAACTTGATGGCATGTACAACATCACTCCAGATGATATGAAGGCATTGCAAAACAACAATTACAATGTATTTGCTGAATTGGCAAGGCCATTGTTGAGCAAATATGTGCAACGCGATCAATTGAATGCTGATGAGACGAAATATCTCCAAATGGTGGAAAATTGGAATCTTCAAAATGACCCCAATGAAAAGGGTGTAACTGCTTTTCATGCATGGTGGGATTCTTTGTACAACAATATTTTCATGGATGATCTTCATCAATCCAGTCAGCCACTTGTTCGTCCTGAGAAGTTCGTTTTGTTGGAAGCATTGACAAAAGATTCAACATTTCGGTTTATCGACGATAGAAATACTACTCAACAGGAGGATCTTGCCATGCAGGTTACCAATGCTTTAAAAAAGGCGACCATCAATTTGAATGAACTGGCATCAACCAATAAGTTGGAGTGGGCTGCATTTAAAAACACAACAGTGTATCACTTATTAAAAACCAGCACATTGCCTTTTGCCAGATCCGGAATCATGAATGGAGGCGGAAATGGGATTGTAAATGCAACACAACATGATCATGGTCCGAGTTGGAGGATGGTCATTGAAATGACACAACCCATTCATGCATTTGCTGTTTATCCTGGTGGGCAGAGTGGTAATCCCGGCAGCAAGTTTTACGACAATTTTATTGATACCTGGGCAAAGGGGGAATACTATACTTTGTTTTACATGCACAAAGAAGATACAAGCAATGATCAGGTGAAATGGAAGATCAGTTTTCAACCTGTTTTATAAATGAATCAACTATGAAATTTCTCGCATCAGTCATCATAAGCGCAGTATTATCATACGCACTTGGACTCTTTCTTCCCTGGTGGTCGGTGATGATCGTTGGACTCCTCATCGGATTTTTTATTCCCCAGAAAAGGGTTTTTAGTTTGTTGGCAGTTTTTTTGGGGGTCGCAATTTTTTGGGGTTTGTTTGCCTTCTACATGAGCAATGCCAATGACCATATTTTGGCATCCCGAGTAGCAGTACTGGTTATCAAAAAAAATAATCCAATGCTTTTGGTATTGACAACTGCTATGATAGGCGGATTCTCTGCGGGTATGGCTGCTTTGACCGGAAGATCACTTGCTATCCTTTTAAAAAAGCAATAGCTGCATTCAAATAGCTACCTTTGCAATGTTTGGATTTTGCCTGGCCTGCAACCAGGGTTCTGACAACAAGAATTAAAATCATTGTATGGCTATACTGCACAACCGTGTGTCCAGGAAAGAGCTCAAACAAAGAGCACTTCAAGACACTACACCCCGCACTACTATTTCCTTCTATTGTTATTTCCCCATTCAAGATCCGGTATCTTTTCGCAATACATGGTACAGCGAGATGAGCAAGCTTTCTGTTTTGGGCAGAATTTATATTGCCCACGAAGGTGTGAATGCGCAAATCAGTTGTCCGGATGAACACATTGAATTACTGAGATCGCTTCTTGCATCTGAACCTGCCATGCAACATATTCGTCTTAACAAGGCAGTCGACGAAAACCGTAATTCATTTTATGTGCTGGATATCAAAGTCAGAAATAAAATTGTGGCAGATGGAATTGAAGATGCAACATTTTCTATGCAAAACAAAGGAAAATATGTATCAGCTGAGATGTTCAATGAAATGGTGAAAGATCCCCATACGATGGTTATCGATATGAGAAATCATTATGAATATGAAGTGGGGAGGTTTAAAAATGCCGTCGAAATACCAAGCGATACATTCAGAGAACAATTACCCATGGCTGCCGAGATGTTCAAGGCTGACCATGAGAGAAATATCATCATGTACTGCACGGGAGGCATCCGCTGTGAAAAAGCCAGTGCATGGATGTTGCACAAGGGGTATAAAAATGTTTTTCACCTGGAGGGCGGCATCATTCATTATATCAACAATGTGCGTGAAAAGCAATTGGAAAATCATTTCATCGGGAAAAATTTCGTCTTTGACGAGAGATTGGGTGAGCGCATTACCGATGATATTTTATCCAATTGTCATATATGCGGACAACCATGTGATACCCATGTAAATTGTGCCAATGCAGCCTGCCACTTGCTTTTTATTCAATGCGATGCATGCAAAGAGAAACTTTCTGCATGTTGCAGCAAAGAATGCCAGGACTTCATCCATATGGATGCTGGTGAACAGAAACGTCTAAGGCAGGGGATAGACAAAGGGAGAAATATTTTTAATAAGTCCAAGAAGCGCATGGAGGGTTTATCTGAAAAAAAGGACCCTGCTTTATAGGTTCTTGATGGCTTCGTTGATTCTCAATGCTGTTTCCTCATCACTCAACGCAATCGGATTGAATTTTTCTCCTATTAATTTTTCATACAGTTCAATGTATCTGTTGGAAATGATCTGAATCCATTCATCAGTCATTTCTGGCACTGTTTGTCCTTCTTTTCCCATGAAATGATTTGCAATCAGCCATTCCCTCACAAATTCCTTGCTGAGTTGTTTTTGGCGTTCACCTGTTTTTTGTCTCTCATCAAATCCATCGGCATAGAAGTACCTGGAGGAGTCGGGTGTATGGATTTCATCCATCAGTACAATCTCACCATTTAGTTTTCCGAATTCATATTTGGTGTCAGCCAAAATGAGGCCCTGCTTGTTTGCCAATGCTTTGCCTCTCTCAAAAAGAGCGAGGGTGTATTTTTTCAACAGCTCCCATTCATCCTTGGTTGCGAGTCCCTGTGCAATAATTTCCTCTTCGCTGATATCTTCATCGTGTCCGGCTGATGCCTTTGTTGAGGGAGTAATCAGGGGAGTAGGAAAAAAATCATTCTCCTTCAATCCCTCAGGCATTGTTTGTCCGCAGAGCAGTCTGCCATGCTGGTAGGTTCTCCATGCATGTCCCACAAGATTTCCCCTCACCACCATTTCAATTTTAAAAGGCTCACATTTTTTTCCAATGGATACGTTTGGGGCTGGGACGGACAAGAGCCAATTGGGACATATATCGGTTGTTTTCCCAAGCATGTAAGCTGCGATCTGATTCAAAACTTGTCCCTTGAATGGTATGGGTCTTGGTAAAATCACATCAAAAGCAGAAATCCTGTCACTTGCAACCATGACGAGGGTAGAATCATTGATGGTATATACATCCCGAACCTTGCCAGCGTAAAAATTCGTTTGTCCTGGAAAATCAAAAATTTTCATGTTGCTAATGTAAATCTGATGACTGATTTGCGCAATTTAAGTTATTCAGAATCAGTTAGTTTTTAGATGAGGAGAATTACTTATTTGATTTTCAGTAAATTGCCGTAAATTGATCAAAACTAAATGCTTATGAAAAGATATGCTTGCCTAGTTGCATTGCTATTTTTGCTTTCACCTGTATTGGTACTGGCTCAAAGTCAGGTAATCACAGGTAGCGTTAAAAATGCATCAGGTGGAGAAGCCATTGGATCTGTTTCAGTCACACTGAAAGATGGTTCAGCGGGTACTTTCACCGATAATAAAGGAAATTTCAGATTGGTAGTGCCTTCTGGTGCAAAATTTCCACTTACACTTGTTTTCAGCTCAATCGGATTTGGTTTAACCGAAATGAAGGTTGAGTCAGCCGGTGCCATGAAAAATATCACCTTGCAACCCAGCTCAACGTTGGGCGAGGAGGTAGTGGTTTCCGCAACCAGAACCCCCACCAGAATCATCGAATCACCTGTTTCCATTGAACGCTTGAATACCACTGCCCTCAGAAATGCAGCAGCGGCTGATTTTTATGATATGGCATTGAATCTCAAGGGTGTAGACATGGTTGCATCAAGTTTAACTTTCAAAACCATTACAACCAGGGGTTTCACCGGCAGCGGTAATACCAGGTTCACACAAATTGTGGATGGAATGGACAACCAGGCTCCTGGATTGAACTTCTCCGTTGGTAGCATCATCGGATTGAGTGAGTTAGATGTGGAGAGCATGGAATTGATGCAAGGTGCCTCTTCAGCACTTTATGGATCAGGTGGTATGAATGGTACCCTCATTATCAACAGCAAGGATCCTTTCAAATACCAGGGACTTTCATTCCAAGCTAAAAACGGTGTGATGCATGTTGACGGTAAATACCGTGATCCATCACCTTATTACAATTATGATTTGAGATATGCCAAGAAAATCAATGATCGTTTGGCATTTAAAATAACCACCGGTTTGGTCCAGGCGCAAGATTGGCTGGCAGCGGACAACAGAAACGTGTTGAGATCTGGTCCGTTTTTGGGCAAGGTAATCGACGGTACCCGTCCAACTGACCCCAACTACGATGGAATGAATATTTATGGGGATGAGACAACCATTGATTTGAATCTGGTTCTCAGAGGCATCGGCCAACAAGCCCCTTTCCTCGCTCCATACATCAATTCAATCACTGGAGCTCCAAATCCGGTTTCCAGAAGTGGTTATACAGAAAAAGAGGTTACCAATCCAACTACTTTCAATGTGAAAGTAGGCGGTGCATTGCATTACAAAATCAACAACAATGTGGAAGCAATCATTGCCGGACATTGGGGAACGGGTAACACTGTTTACACTGGTAGTGACAGGTATTCTTTGTTGAATTTCAAAATGGGACAATACAAGGCTGAGTTGAAGAGCAAAAATTGGATGCTCAGGGCTTATACTACCCAAGAGAATGCAGGTGACTCATACAACACCACTGTAACAACGAGGATTTTCAATGAAGGATGGAAGAATTCTACCACTTGGTATACCCAATACGGACAAGCATACTTGAACGGAATGCTTTCCGGTTTGAATTCAAATCAGGCTCATGGCTTTGCGCGTTCCATTGCCGATGTAGGACGTCCTGCAGTTGGAAGTGCTGAGTTCGACAGAATATACGATTCATCCAGATCAAGAGCGATCTCTCAGGGTGGAGGTAAGTTCATCGATCGCACCAATCTTTATGCAGCCGAGGGACAATACGATCTTAGCTCGGTATTTAATGATTGGGCGCAGGTGCTTGTAGGTGGAAATCTCAGAAGATTTGTGTTGAACTCTCAAGGAACCTTGTTTGCTGATTCAGCAGGAACCATTCCAATTACTGAATCAGGTGCATATCTCCAGGTCGTTAAGGGTTTCTTTGATGATGCCGTGAAATTCACCGTTTCCGGTCGATATGACAAGAACAACAACTTCAAAGGAAGGTTTACTCCAAGAGCTACTGCACTTTTGCGTGTGGCAAAGGACAACCACTTCAGGGTATCATATCAAACAGCCTATCGTTTCCCGTCTGTTCAACAGCAATACATCAACCTCGCAGCAGGTGGTGCTATTTTGATTGGAGGTGTTCCAGAAATGTTGAATTTTTATAAAGTAGCCAGCAATCCCATTTACTCTTTGAGCGAATTGGCAAGTGGAAGATTGACCGTTCAACAACTGGGTGAGTTCAAACCTGAAGCTGTAAAATCTTACGAAGTTGGATACAGAGGTTTGATGGAAAACGGCAAATTGATGTTTGATGCCTACTATTATAGAGGCAATTACCAGGACTTTATCACCAGGGTATTGGTTGCACAATCAACCACTGCGAGTCCCAAGCCTACTGATGTTCTCGCAGCATCCACCAGAAGAATTCTTTCTATTCCAGTGAACAGTCCGAAAAGGGTAGAGAACTCC
>VFQT010001620.1_pt1 | contig 26370 bp, 19 predicted proteins | sample 3512381 | NCBI WGS metagenome assembly VFQT01 (sample SAMN10412376, study PRJNA504923) | tailings metagenome | isolation source: Relicate 2 Philex TSF3 active mining site | place: Philippines: Tuba, Benguet | collected 2017-08-29
AGTAAATCATATTTTCAAAAAATTCTATCGCATAGGCGACGAAAACACCCGCAAAACGAAAGGCTCTGGCCTAGGACTATATATTGTCAAGTCTATTTTAGACTTACATCAAGCAAAAATTAACGTATCAAGTTCAATTGGCGAGGGAGCTACCTTCGCCATAACATTTTTAAATCATGAGTAAAGTTGGATTAATCATATTGGATGGTTGGGGAATTGGCAAAAATGACAAATCAAACGCCATTCTGAATGCAAAAACTCCTTTCACACAAGAATTATACACCCAAGCTGCCCATGCCACGTTGCGAACAGATGGCGAGTTTGTAGGCCTTCCAGAGGGACAAATGGGAAACAGTGAAGTTGGACACATGAATATTGGAGCGGGCCGAGTAGTTTACCAAGATTTAGTAAAAATTCATTTGAGTATTCGTAACCGAGAGCTACACGAAAATGCGGAACTCCAATTAGCCCTTCAACACGCAAAAAAAGAAAATAAAAATGTACATTTTATTGGACTAGTTTCTGACGGCGGTGTTCACTCGCATATCAATCATTTGAAAGCACTCATTGATATCACGGAAGAGCAACAACTCTCCAACGTATTTATTCATGCCATAACAGACGGACGTGATTGTGATCCCAAAAGCGGAAAAAACTTCATAGAAGAGATAGAAAATCATTGCGCAGATAAACACGCTAAAATAGCTAGTGTTATCGGGCGCTATTATGCCATGGATCGCGACAAGAGATGGGAGCGAGTAAAAAAAGCCTATGACCTATATGTTGTAGGCTCCGAAAACGAATTCGCTTCTGCGAGTTCTGCCGTAGCACATTCATACACCCAAGGCATTACAGACGAATTTATTGCGCCTGCAAAAATCACGGGTAACTTCATGCAGATCGGTGAAGGAGATGTTGTGGTCTGTTTCAACTTCAGAACGGATAGATGCAGAGAAATTACCATGGCTCTGCACCAACAAGATTTCCCCGAATACAGCATGAAAAAACTACCGTTGTATTATGTGACAATGACCAAATATGACGAATCATTTGAAAATGTGCATGTTCTATTTGAAAAAGACAATTTAACGAATACTTTGGGTGAAGCCTTGGCTCTGGCCAATAAAACACAATTAAGAATAGCCGAAACGGAAAAATATCCGCACGTAACTTTCTTTTTTAATGGAGGAAGAGAAGAGCCATTTTCAGGTGAAAGTAGAATCATGGTTCCCTCGCCCAAGGTTGCCACATATGACCTTCAGCCAGAAATGAGTGCTCATGAAATAGCATCTTCATGCATTGATTTCATTAAAACTCAATCTCCTGATTTTTTCTGTTTGAATTTCGCAAACCCGGACATGGTCGGACACACTGGTGTATACGAGGCCATTGTTAAGGCCATTGAGACTACTGACGCATGTTTAAAGCGTGTGGCGGAGATTGCCACAGAACAAGGATATTCATTGATTGTTATTGCTGATCATGGCAATGCCGATTGTGCTATTAATGAGGATGGATCACCTAATACCGCGCATACAACCAATCCAGTACCTATTTGGATCATGGATAACGAAGTAAAACAAATTAATGATGGTAAACTTGCAGATGTGGCCCCAACCGTTTTATCATTAATGGGCATAGAAAAACCCCAATCCATGACTGGGGTTTCTCTGATCAATTAAGTGATTCGATTTCTTACTTGCGCATGACGTGAACGTATCCATCACGGCTTACTCCGTCACTGCGCATCAATATCCAATAGTAAACACCATCTTCAAGGTCTTCTGCCTTCCATGGATTTGCATTATCATAATTGCTAGATTCATAAACCAATGTTCCCCAACGGTTGTATACTTCAACCTTTGAATTTGGGAAACTTTCAATTCCCTCTACAATAAAGGCTTCGTTCAAACCATCATTGTTAATGATCATGATGTTCGGTTCTTTCGTATCACAAACCACAACTATGAATGGAATAACAGCAGACTGGTTGCAAGCATCTGTTATGGTTACATCAACAACTTCGTTTGTAGTACCTGTAATGACGTTGGTTAACGGATCCAGGATTAACGTTGCAGAAGTAACGTATATATAGGGCTGTAGTCCTCCTTGTACCAAAACTTCTGATGGATCAAAGGCACATAAATCTTGTGGACCAGCAAATGAAATTGGCGCTGGTTCAGAAATAACAAAGCTATCTGATTGTGTTCCCTGACAATAGTCGGTCACTGTGTAGGTGTATGTTCCCGCAGACCCTTGTGCGAAGTTTTGAATTGATCCGTTTTGATTGTTACTCCACGAATAGGTATATGGTCCATAACCGCCTGAAGCAAGAATGTTCACTGAATTGGAAGTGCCAGGACAGATAAGAAAGTCGTCTGTTTGTGGAACAGCCATTCCTTGATAATCAAGTAAATCTACTTGCGTTGAAACACTTACCGAATCACACATACCATCGCACATGAATTGACCTGAAATAATGATGGTCTCGGTCGGTTCTACTTCATTGTCTGGTAGTGGAATAATATCAATAGACGTAGACTGTCCTACAATAATTTGTGTAACTCCATTCGTTGTATAGTCTACCCCATAAGTTGCAGTCCCTCCAAAGATGAGCTGGATGGTATCACCTGGCTCTAAACAGCTTGGCATTGTAAAATTCACTTGACCGTTTACACATCCTTCCAAAATAGAATTTGGAGGTAAGTTGGGAGCTGGATTCACTACCACGCTCGATACACCCGCATCATTCGTTCCAGTAGTAAAAGACCCGGCCTCAATGATAACGTCTGATTTTAGCGCTTGGTCAGAACCATTTGCTATAGCCAAACGAATATGATAGGTCTCACCACACACCAAATCATACGCTGCTGTAATTTTTGTAGTGAATCCGTTCAATTGAATTGGAGCAGTAGCTTGTCCTTGATTGTCTGTGTAATATGCTGTATTTAACACATTGTTTACTGAAGAAATGGTAATTGGAAGCGGTGGTGCCGATTCTGGCACAATGGCAATGTTTACTGCTCCTCCAGGAAATGCTGCTGGAGCAGCATAAGGGCCTGTAATACCAGGGCCGCTCAAGAAAAATGCGAATACGTCATTGTAAGTTGTATTTACCCAAGTCAAGTACTCATCAGAACCGAAAATGTAGTTGAATTGAAGAGAATCTCCAATTGCCACGAAATCAAATTCAAGTGAAGCAATGTTATTCACCGAACTCACAGAAAAACCCTGACCAATTAGGGGCGGAACTGAATTCGCAACACTTAACAAATCCGGATCACCACTGATATTGGGCGTTATTCCAGCTCCAAAATAATTTGGAACCACATCTTGAGCATCTGAACAGCCAATTACAACACCTTGACCGATTTGAAAATTGGTTCCCGCCATACCCGTCATTTCACCCAATTGGGTGCTAATTCCATTGAATGTAGCGTTGCTGAATTGAACACCTGGACCCAATAATGTTTGAACAGCTTGATTGGCTGTGACGTATGTAACAACAGGTTGAGACATCCCCGCCATTGCAACAGCGCAGAGGATAAAAAGTACACTAACTTTCTTCATATAAATCTTGGTTCTTGAATAGGTTGACGCAAACCTTCTATAAAAAGTTGCCTTCCGTTCAAAGATACAATTTAAACCCGCTTGCTCAATTATATTTGCAACTCAAACTCAGAAAATGACAATCAAAGCCATCCTTTCAGCTCCCGCATATGACACCGAGACCACCATTGAGGGTTGGGTGCGCACTTTCAGAAATGAACAATTCATTGCAGTCAATGATGGTTCTTGCATTTCCAACTTGCAAATTGTAGTAGATGCAAACAGTTTAAATGAGTTGGATAGCAAGCGCGTGCATACCGGCACCAGTATAAGAGTAAAAGGAGTGCTCAAGCCCAGTTTGGGCAAAGGACAGGTGGTTGAACTTATTGCGGAAAAAGTGGAAATTTTAGGTGAATGCAATCCAAATGAGTTTCCTATTCAAATGAAAAAGCACTCTTTGGACTTTCTGAGAGAAAAAGCCCACCTCAGATTTAGAACGTCAACTTTTAGCGCAGTATTCCGTCTTCGCCACCTACTAAGTTTCGCCATACATGATTATTTCCATAAAAACGGATTTGTGAATATTCACAGTCCCATTATCACTGGCAGTGACGCTGAAGGTGCAGGTGAAATGTTCACCGTTTCGAATTTCGATTTAGAGAACCCACCGCGCAACGAAGATGGCAGCATTAATTATCAAGAAGATTTCTTCGGGAAGCATGCCCACTTAACAGTTAGCGGGCAACTTGAAGCTGAATTAGCTGCATTGGCCCTAGGCAAGGTATACACTTTTGGCCCAACGTTTCGAGCAGAAAACTCGAACACAAGCAGACACCTCGCGGAGTTTTGGATGATTGAACCGGAAGTAGCATTCAATGATTTGAATGACAACATGGACTTAGCGGAAGATTTCTTAAAACACTGCATTCGCTTTGCCCTTGAAAACGGAAGAGAAGACCTTGAGTTTTTACAAGAAAGAGAAGCAACTGAAGATAAACAAAAACCAACTGAAGAGCGTCAATCATCGCCTCTGATTGAACGGTTAGAGTTTGTAGTCAACAATACATTTGAGCGTATTACCTACACGGAGGCAATAGACATACTGCTCAATTCAAATCATTATAAAAAGAAAAAATTCAAGTATCCCATTGAATGGGGAATTGATCTTCAAAGTGAACATGAACGCTATTTAGTCGAAAAGCATTTCCAAAAACCAGTCATTCTCACCAATTACCCTGCAGCTATCAAGGCCTTTTATATGCGCATGAATGACGACCAAAAGACCGTTGCAGCCATGGATATTCTTGTACCTGGAATTGGTGAAATCATAGGAGGTAGCCAGCGTGAAGAACGATATGATCGATTACTAGAAAAGTGCAAACAGTTTAATATTCCTGAAGAAAGTATGTGGTGGTATCTAGAAACACGCAAGTTTGGAACCTGTCAACATGCGGGCTTTGGATTGGGATTCGAAAGATTGGTGATGTACGTTACCGGTATGACCAACATTCGTGATGTCATACCCTTCCCGCGCACTCCCAAAAATGCCGAGTTCTAATTATTTTTGAATCAGCGCGGTTACAACCTGTGTACCGCCTTGTGCATCCATGATTGTCCAAATGGGACGAACAACACCGTTGTGAGCACTAATGTTGTTGTAATCACCCAAGAAATAATATGCATTTGGCGTGAACGAAACTTCACTTATTCGCTCGTCACTCCATGTCTTTCCACCATCTGTGCTTGTTGAGAGGTATACATCTGTTTTAGCATCATTATAATTTCTTCTGTCGTAATAGACCACGTACAAACATCCAGTTATTTGATCTACTGCTATCCAAGGAAAAAACTGTTCACGACCGCCAGTATCTTGATTCACCTTTACAGGTTCATTCCATGTTTCACCTTCATCACTTGACACTGAGACATAGACATTGATATCACTCGTTCTCGAATCACTCCAACACAAATACAAATTTCCTGCATGTTTTGATTTTCCAATGTCTGACACCAAAACAGGCATACCATTCGCACGATATACTCCTAAAATTTCTTGATTCCATCCTCCCGGAATTTGTTGAATAACTCTTGACTTCTTCAACCATGTTCTTCCGTTATCGAGAGACTTATTAAAATAAATATTTTCTTGGTGGGCCCATGCAACATACACTTGATTCATTAGACCTGCTGCGGGCACAGCCCCTTCAGTAGTTTCATCGTCATCCATACACCCCCCCATGACATCACTGAGCAATATTGGTTTAGAGAAACACTCACCTTCACGATTACCAGCGGAAAATAATATTTTAGAATGATCCTTCGGAGATTTACTCTCATATGCATCAAATTCAGTCCATGTTACATACACAAATTGCCCATCTCGTGATGTGCATGCCCACTGTTTGTCTTGGTCTTTCGGGGGATTTGTACCTATAGCAATTCCGTCAGTAAATTGGATTGACTCCGATTCTTTCGAAGGTAGAATGCGCTGTATGACAATAGACTCTAGTAACCTTTTCCCTTTCCAACCTTGATGACTAGGATCACCTAAGTGCAGATAAAAAAGATCACCAAAGGGGCTAGAGATAAGCGTTGGATCTCCATAAACACCATGCTTTTCGCTCTTAATCTGATTTACTTTCCAAGTCTTTCCGCCATCATAACTTTCATAAACCAAATCCAAAATTGCACCTGCCAGGATATGATTTTCATTCAATGGATCAATGACTATACTTGGCTCACACGGTTCGAAATTAAACTGATTGCCTTTGGGTTTAGGCAAAGTAATATTCTTGTACTGCGATTGCGCATGTATTGCAATAGAAACAAATAAAACAACATTAATGATTAGAAATCGATTGAGCATATTCTTTGGCAAAGTAAGTCAATATAACATCGGCTCCTGCCCTGGCAATACTTAATAGCATTTCAGGCATGGCTCTTTGATAATCAATCCATCCACGTTCTGCAGCGGCTTTCAACATGGCATATTCCCCACTCACGTTGTAAGCAGCAATGGGTAAATTCGAATTCGATTTCAAAACATGAATCACATCTAAATAACAGAGCGCTGGTTTTACCATTAGAAAATCTGCGCCTTCCATTTCATCTAACTCAGCCTCAATTAACGATTCACGCACGTTAGCCGGATTCATTTGATACGTTTTTTTATCACCCATTTTAGGTGCACTATCCAAGGCGTCACGGAAAGGACCATAATAAGCACTTGCATATTTGGCTGTATATGCCATAATTCCCGTTTGGGTATATCCTGCATCATCTAACGCATCCCGAATAGCGCCAACTCGACCATCCATCATATCACTTGGGCCAACTAAATCAAATCCAGCCTCGGCTTGCGCAACGGCCATGGCGCTTAGAATGGGCAACGTTTCATCGTTAACAATTTCACTGTTAATCACCAATCCGTCATGTCCATCACTGCTATACGGATCCATTGCAACATCACTTATGAGGGTAACCTGGGGAAATGTCGCCTTAATTCTTCGCGCAGCTGACAAATAGAAATTATTCTTTTCAATGCTGTAGGTGGCATATGTATCCTTTTTCGAGTCATCCACAGCCGGAAACAAAATGAAATTCGTTATTCCCAAAGCAACACATTCCGTAATCTCCTTCAGCATTGTCACAATGCCCCATCTGTTTATTCCTGGCATAGAAACAATAGGAATAATAGCGTTCTCATCTTCTACCAAAAACAAGGGGTAAATGAGTTGATCTAGACTCAAGCGAGTCTCTTGTGCCATGGCCCGAATAGACGCACTTTTTCTATTTCTTCTTGGACGTTGTCTCATCTCAGAAATCTTCATAAAGGAGCAATTCAGATTCAATTTCACTTTTCAAAATACTGAAAATAGAATCTTGGTCTTTTACCATTTTTAACACATCCTCATCTTTCAAGTCTTTGAATTTAGGATCGTTTTTCAACTGACCCGGTTCTGGCAACAAAACTATATTTGTTATTGCCCAATTCTCCACTTTGTCGCGCAGTTCATCAATCGCCGACTTCTCTTCCTCCATAAATAATATTTCGCTCGAAACATCACGTGTTGTATCCGAGGAAACGCTTGTTGATGCGGTCGCAATTTCTTGCTCCACTTGCTTGTATCGATTGTCTAATTCCGTCATAAGCGACTGCTTTTTCGACACCAAGCCTTGTTGAGTCAATCGAGCCTGTTGAAGCACATCAGACTCTGTGTTTTTGCATGATGCCAAAACAAGTAGGCCAACCAATGCAATAAAAGTAATTTTTGATTTCATCTTTTTATTTTTTTCGTTTTAAAACTCTTTCTTTGGAACTGGATCATAGCCAAAACCTCCACGCGGATGACAACGACCAATTCTTTTCACACCCATCCAAACTCCTCGGAACACACCCCACTCTTTTATGGCTTCGATCATGTAGTGACTGCACGTTGGTGTGTATCTGCAATTTGAACCCAACCACGGCGAAATAAACCACTGATAAAACCTTACGGGAATAATAAACAACCATTGCCATATTTGGTTCAGCGTATTCAATAGTCACTCAGCAAACTTTGCTGCTCTCGCGTTTTAGAAATTTTTCTTTTTGAATTTTTTCTTTTTTCTCTTTTTGTTTCGATTGAAGCCCTCCTCCACGAAATCTTGAAACTTATTGCCTTGAATGGTCTTAACGGCGTGTATCTCAGTAATTCCATCCACACTCAAAGCCCCGTTACTTAGATATTTCAAGTCGTTTAAAACAACATCATCTGTTACAGTATTTCTATTCCAATTCAGCGCATTCTGCTTCATTAGTCTTGCAATAGCACGAATAAAATTTTGCTTTTCTTCTCCATCTTCCATCTCCACACATTTGGCAATCATACTTTCAACATATCTCCCGTAATGACCAAATTTCGGTGCGTGTTTCGGATAAGGAATTGTACTTGGTCTTGATATGAATTGGCTTGGTTCCGGCTTTGGATATGGAGAATCTACATCTAACTGAAAGCCACTCATGATATGCAAATGGTCCCACAGTTTATGATTAAAATCCTCCATGTCGCGCAAATAAGGAAACAGCTGCCCCATCACTGATATGATAGCCTTGCAACATTTTGCCCGCTCTTCGCGATCTTCGATCGTAAGTGCAAACTGAACCATTTTTTGAATATTCCGACCATATTCGGGAAGTGTAATCTCCGGCCTCGCCGAGTTCATTTCCATGGGATAAACCTCACTGTTGAATCTATTTCTTTGCATGTAATGTAGAATGAAACAAAGATAGAGAGAAAGCAGGGCTACCCAACTATCTTTAACTTGGCAAACTTAAGTAGAAGCGTTTTTTGTCCTTCGGACGGAAAAAAGACAGTGGCCTTTTCATTGGGCGACTCTCCCTCTATTTTCACCACCTTTCCTTTTCCAAATTTCTCGTGAGAAACTTCTATTCCAATGACAATTTCATGCGGCAATGCCCAATCGCCCTGAATTGGTTCACGAGGCGACGAAACGTCGTCAATTTTTTTCAAATTTCTTGGCACAACCGTTTCCTGGGGTGACCCTGTATTTGCCGAATCATTTCGAACACTTGCGTTTCGTTGTGTATAGAAATTCGAACGCTCATCAGAGAAGGATACTTGGCTTCTGGGAGTGGGTTTCGATTTCACTGCATCCTGAACATCTAAAAAAGAAGGATCCAATTCTTCAAGAAATCGACTGGGCTCACAATACGTAAACTGCCCCCACTTAAATCGGGTGCTTGCATAACTTAAAAAAGCTCTTTTCTCAGCACGTGTTAGAGCCACATAAAACAACCGACGTTCCTCTTCGAGCTCTTCCAAATCCGATATTGATAATTGCGACGGAAATAAATTCTCTTCCAACCCAACAACAAAAACATTCTTGAACTCAAGACCTTTTGCGGCATGTATGGTCATTAAACTTACGCTTGCCTGATCTTCTTCAGTCTCATTATCGGCATCAGTAAGCAAAGCAACATCTATCAAAAAATCAGATAGTGTTAAAGGCTCTCCAGTCAATGTTTCTCGTTCAGAAAACTCCTTTAATCCAGCCAATAACTCTTGAATATTATCAAGACGAGCAACACCCTCAGGAGTTCGATCATCACCTAAATCTTTGATCATTCCTGAAGAAGCCGCAATGTGCATCCCTAAATCATAGGCATTCTTTGTATTCAAATCAACGGCAAAACTTTGAATCATAGTTACAAATTCATAGAGCTTTTTGGCGATACTTCCTCCCATGCCCAATTCAGCGCTTTTATGAATCATATCCCAAATACCAATGTTTCTCTCTGCTGCACCTACGATTAGTTTTTCAATAGATGTCTTTCCAATGCCTCGTGCAGGGTAATTAATTACACGCTTCAAAGCCTCCTCATCATTGTGATTGGCTGTTAGTCTGAAGTATGCCAATAAATCCTTGATTTCTTTTCGCTGATAGAAACTCATTCCCCCATAAATGCGATACGGGATATTCAATTTTCTCAGTGCCTCTTCCATAGCCCTTGACTGGGCATTTGTTCGATACAAAATGGCAAATTGATCATAGTTCTCGGCGCACTCCTTGTTGATTTTGAAAACAGTAGATGCCACAAACATTCCCTCTTCATTATCCGTGGCGGCTCGATGAACTTTGATTTTAGACCCCTCATCATTCTGAGTCCAAACATTTTTTTTAATCTGGTTCTTATTCTTCTGAATAATGGAGTTTGCAGCTTCTACAATAACCTTGGTGGACCTGTAGTTCTGTTCCAATTTATACAATGCGAAATCAGGGTAATCATTTTTGAAGTTCAAAATATTCTGAATGTTCGCACCACGGAACGCATAAATACTCTGTGCATCATCGCCTACAACGCATAAATTCTCATGTGCGGCTGACATACTTTTCACAATGAGATATTGTGAAAAATTGGTGTCTTGATACTCATCAACCATGATGAAATGAAACTTATGTTGATAGCGATACAACACGTCGGGGCAATCGCGAAACAAGAGATTCGTTTTAAATAGGAGGTCATCAAAATCCATCGCCCCTGCTCTAAAAAGACGGTCGTCATATTTCTTATAAATTTCAACCAACTTCGGTCTTTTTGCCTGGGTATCATCACTTATCAAATCAACGTCATTTCCATAATCACCGGGACCAATGAGACTATTTTTTGCTGAAGAAATACGGTGTTGAACAATTCCGGGCTTGTAGATTTTATCATCAAGCCCCATCTCTTTAATAATATCTTTCAAGAGACTTTTGCTATCAGCGGTATCGTAGATTGAAAAATTTCTCGGATAACCAATACGGTCAGCTTCAGTTCTGAGAATTCTGGCAAAAATACTATGGAAGGTCCCCATCCATATGCTCCTTGCCGCAGATTCTCCAACCAATTTACCAATTCTATCCTTCATCTCGCGAGCTGCTTTGTTGGTAAACGTCAACGCTAAGATTTGAAAAGGATCTACTCCCAATTGAATTAAATGAGCAATTCGATACGTTAAAACACGAGTCTTTCCAGACCCTGCGCCTGCAATGACCATAAATGCTCCATTCACATGAGAAGCCGCCGCCCGTTGCGCTTCATTCAATTCACTTAAAAAATCACGTTGCATGCGCACAAAGATAATTTCGCAACTGCAGACGCCTCAAGTATGTTAGTAACTAAACACAAAACTTATTAACGTCGCTGCGCATTGGCTATTTTTGTACAAACCAAAACCGATTATGAGCAAGATTTTAATTATTGACGACGAGTCAAGTATTCGCGCTGCACTAAGAGATATTTTAGAATACGAGGGCTATACTATTGACGAAGCCGGAGATGGAGATGCTGGATTAAAATCTGTTTTAAAATCGAATTACGACGCTATTTTTTGCGACATAAAAATGCCAAAAAAAGACGGATTGGATTTCCTTACAGAGTTAAAAAAAGAAGAGATTCAGGTTCCAGTGATTATTATGACAGGTCACGGAGATATTGAAACTGCGGTTGAAGCGCTGAAAAGAGGAGCTTATGACTTTGTTCAAAAGCCCTTAGATTTAAATCGAATTTTGGTTACGGTTCGCAATGCAATGAGCCACGAAATGTTGGTTCAAGAATCGAAATCGTTAAAAAAGAAATTAGGCAAAGTAGTTGGCACAACAATCATTGGCGAGAGCCAAGCCATTCTTGATATTACATCAATGATTGAAACCATTGCTCCGACAGAAGCTCGTGTACTCATTACAGGTGGAAATGGAAGTGGAAAAGAATTAGTGGCAAGACAAATCCATGAAAAGAGCAACAGAAATTCACAACCTTTTGTAGAGGTTAACTGCGCTGCTATACCAAGTGAGTTGATTGAAAGTGAATTATTCGGTCATGAAAAAGGCGCCTTCACTTCTGCAATTAAAACCAAGCCGGGCAAATTCGAAATTGCCGATGGCGGCACGTTATTTTTAGATGAAATTGGAGACATGGCCCTCCCCGCTCAAGCCAAAGTTCTGCGTGCATTGCAAGAAAATAAAATCACTAGAGTCGGTGGCGAGAAGGACATGAAAGTAAATGTTCGCATTTTAGCCGCAACCAATAAGGATCTCAAAAAAGAAATTGCAGCAGGAAATTTCAGAGAAGATTTATACCATCGCCTTTCTGTCATTGTTGTTCGCGTGCCTAGTTTGAATGAACGAAAAGAGGATATTCCGTTACTTGCTGAACACTTCTTAAATCAAATCGCAGCCGAATACGGACAACCAAAAAAACAAATTAACGCGGCCGCATTGAAAGCCTTGCAGCAACACTCTTGGTCGGGTAATGTCAGAGAATTTCGAAATGTCATTGAACGACTGGTTATTTTAAGTGATCAAACCATTGATGAGAAAGCGGTAAAGCTATACGCCTCCCCTTACTTTCACTGATTTTTTGTTTTAATCAAAAAGGGCGTATTGGCCATTAGAATGGCTACAGACCCTACAATTAGGAAAGAGATATTTGGCGTATGTGGTGGCATAAGGAATGAAAGCAAAATCAACCCAAGCGTATAACCATATAAAACAAATGCAACTTGCGCGTGATTTAAACCCAATCGCAAGAGCTGATGATGAATGTGATTTTTATCGGCGCTAAAGGGTGATTTTCCTTTTGAAATTCGAATAATAAAGACACGTAAGGTATCAATTAGTGGATAAGACAATATGGCCATTGCTAGAACGGGCTTGCTAACATCTTGCATGACCAAGGAAACTTTTGCAGGTGGAAACTCAATCATTTTCATGGCCAAAACATACATGGTAACGCCAATAATGAGAGAGCCCGAGTCGCCCATGAAAATGCGGGCTGGGTGAAAATTAAAAACTAAAAATCCGAGCAACGAACCTGCTAAACCAACAGCCAATAACGCCAGTGGAAGATCACCACTTCTGTAAAACCAATAGGCAAATGTTGCACTTCCTATTAATCCAATTCCCCCCGCCAAGCCATCGACGCCATCAATTAAGTTAATCGCATTTACGATAACCACGTAAACGAAAACTGAAATAGCAACACTCCAGAAATATGAAATCTCATTGATTTCAAACAGCCCCCAAAAACTTGTTAAGCGAATATCTGCAAGTACAACCAAAACAAAACCTATGAATAGGTGCACCGCTAACTTTTTCAATGGATCAAGACCAATGATATCATCTTTCAACCCGATGAAGAATAAAATAAACATGCTTGCAAGAACAAATTTAAATTCGTGCAACGCCTGAAGCGGATTGTAATTCGCACCCAATTGCCACGCTTCATGAGCAGGAAACCACAAGCAATACGTGATAATGGTTGAAGCAAATATGAGTATACCGCCTAGAGTAGGAATACTCTTTTTGTGAAGTTTTCGTTGGTCTCCAGGCTCATCTACTAGATGTTTCAATTTAGCTACTTTGATGAGTATGGGCATGGACACCAAAACAATAATTAACGCACTCATAAAGGCCAACACTACTTCTTTCACAATAATTGATTTTGGTTATTTCAAATGTATCAAAAATCCTGATAGTTCGCATGCAAATTCGAGCGTATTCCTAAACTCAACCAAGCAGAGTGATATCCAAAATCGTCATTCGTATATGAATATGTATCAATTCGATCTGCGTACTGAATAAAAATCTGAGAATTTGTTTTCGGATTAAACCAATAGCTAGCTTGAATTTCCCATTGAGACAAACTGCGATCTCCGTATTCAAAACCATCAATGATTGGCCTCGCAACCGTTTGATTAATCAAATTCAATTTAGCATTGACCATCCAACGCGAATACCTGTATGAGATCCGCAATAATTTCTCCTTACAATTTTCTAACGGATGACCTATGTTTTGATTCATGTGGATTCCATTAGCCACTTCGAACGATTGACTATAAGCGTGAGGCGCAATTTGATTCATTTCAATATTCACATCTAAATTGGGAACTAAAAATTGAAAAATCTGAATTCCCAATTGACGATTCCACGCCAGCGTATTTTCATCAGAAAACACCAGAGACGATTGACCATACAAAAGCATTTTCTTTTTTAAACGCAGATTAAAATCTAAACCCAAAGTAGATTTATTTCTACTCGAGTTAAATTGACTTAAACCAGATAAGGGTATGGGAGAATAATACAACAAGTCAGGCGAGCCTATTTCATTCTTTCTGTATCGATTCCAAATGGTTGATTCGAAAATAGAGAATTCCATCCAAGGCTTCGGCATGTAACTAATCACTGAAAAACTTCCACCTTTTCTTTCAAACAAAGATTCCGGGGTATCCCCCAAAGGCAACCTCCGCATGTTCTGCATAACACTCCAAACATGCATAATCCGAAAGTTCTTTTTCTGCAAAGCATATTCAAGATAAGGGTAGCAGAACATTCCATCTGACCAAAGCAGTGATCTATACCCATTCCCTATTTTATGCTTCCCATATCCCAAAGCAACTGTAATATCGGGCTTAATTTTCACCCGAAAAACGGAGAACGCCATGTTGTAATCCACCCCTTCTGTCCGATAAGGTTTTACTCTTCCATACCCCGGGAAAATATTTAGACTATCTTCCTGGGCTAATCGTTGAAGATACTTGGGTAAAAAAGCCTGTGTTTCATAAAAACCACTTTCAACGTAAGCTCGATCCTTAAAATTGACTTGTAACCAAGCTCCTCTTCGATTTGTGTACAACTTCTCACCTCTCGAATAACCTATGGTATCAATAAAATCCCTACCCGCAGAAAAATCATAGATTAAGTTCAACCGCACACGCACATCATTCAATCTGAAATCTACCATATTATTCCGAAGAAAAAAAGGAGCCAAATCATGATACACTTTCACGCTATCTGCTTTCTGACCTTCCATTATTGATAAGGGAAGTTTCTCTTTCATTAAGGGATAAGAGCTAAGAAAACAGAGCGAGTCAGAAAGCAATACACCACGTTGAGCTTGTTGTTGAAACAAAAAACCCATGGGAAAACTCTCAACTTGACCAAATGATTCTAAACAAGTTGCAAAACAAAATAAAACAACGCATACAAGTAATTTCCTCATGATTTGATTAGGCAGATTTTACATCAAACTTATCACGAAGTGAATTTCCAATGATCATAAAACTTAAAACAAGTAGCATGATACACACTCCGGGTACAACGGCAAGATAAGCCATATCAGTGGTGATATAAGCATAACTTTCTCGAATCATATTGCCCCAACTTGATTGTGGCATTTGAATTCCCAATCCTAAAAAACTCAATCCGGCCTCTATCAGTATTGCCGCCGCAAAATTACTCGCCGACATCACAATGATAGGCGCGCTTGCATTTGGGAGAATGTGAAAAAATAAAATCCTAAAATGAGATATGCCAGCAATCTGGGCCGCTGCCACATATTCCTTCTCTCGAATACTGAGAACTTGACCTCGTGTTACGCGTGCAACTTCTACCCACATGGTTAATCCTACACCAAAAAACACGACCCACAGGTGATTACCGAAGGCCACACAGATTGCCATAACAAACAAAAGCGTTGGTATTGACCAAATAACCTGAATACAGAATTGAATAACCGCGTCTACATTCCCTCTATAGTAACCCGCCAAAAGACCCAATGGCACTCCAACAAGCAATGAAATGAAAACCGCAATGATGCCCACAAGCAATGAGACAGAGATACCCGACATAAGTCTTGACAAGACATCACGTCCATATTTATCCGTTCCAAGTAAAAATGATTTTGTACCTACCCAATTGCCACTATTCCATTGCTCCAAATTGATTTTTGCCTCATTCAAGACCTCATTACCGCTGTTATATACAACACAAAAAACAGAATCTTTCGTTTCTCTAAAACTTTCAATGGGAATCCATTTTTTTGGAATTTGTCGACCACCCGCATACCACATTTCCCATTTTGACTGTGTTTCGGTTTCCTTGTACTGTATATAATTCACATTAAACCCAGGACTACTCAGCGCCAAAGCAATTTGTTGATCATTCGCAAATTGACTATCGTCTGGGCGAATTAAACTTCCCAAAATTGCAACCAGTGTTAATAAACATATAAAGCCAAACCCCAATTTAGCGGGGTTTGAAAAAACACGTTTATTTTCCAGCCTGAGAGACATGATTCAAACTTACATGTCTTCCCTTCCATTTCACATTTACAAACTTGGAAGTTATAAAAAAGAAAAGGCTCATAACAGGGTAAATAACAACAAATCCGAGGTGCTCCAATGCAGAAAATTTCCCGTTTACCTGCTTTTGATTTCTCCGCACAAATGCAAGTTGAACCCCCGCAAGACAGAGCAAAGGAATGGTGAACATCCAATGATAAAAAACGAGTCCTTCTAACGTGAGAAGCACAAGATTCCAAACAAAAAATAAAAATGCAAAAACATGAAACGCAGCCTTCGGATAGTGCTTAATTTTCCCCGACCATCTCCAACGTTGTAACAAAAATTCCGACCACTTTTTAACAGCATGAATTTGTACCGAAACCGTTTCCAAATTTTGAAAGCAAATTTTAGAAGAACTCGTCATGGCATGATGTAGGATATTCATGTCATCGCCACTTAAATTTCCAAAGCGACTAACCTCTTGTTCAAGGAATAATTTCCTTTTAAAAACCAAGTTTGCACCATTCGCGAGCAAAGGAAAACCTGCCTCCAAAGAAAGAAAAGTCCAAGCCTGAAGCAATTGCCATTCGATCATTTGCATTTTACCAACGAGTCCATCGCCAACATTCATTGAAACCGGTAATACAAGTAAATCAAATTCAAGTTGCTTCCAAAATTTTAAATGATTCAATTGAAACTTATTCATTCTAACATCGGCATCAACACTCCAAAAAATTGAAGATTGAGCGTATTCCACTCCAAATTCTAACGCTTTTTTTTTCCCGAATAATTCAGCGGGAAGTTCAAGAAGTGTTAGGAAGGGAAACAGCGGGTGTAATTCAATAATTTGAACAGAGTGATCTGTTGAATGGTCATTAATGAATATCAATTCACACTCCTCTTTAAAATTCAAATCATGTAAATCTTGGAGCAAGGAAACGAGATTCTGCTCTTCATTACGAAAAGGAATCAAAATAGCTATATCTTTATTTTTAGTCAAACGTAAAGATTAGAAACGAAGATAGTGAGAGTATGAAAGAACGAATTATTTTAGGCATTGACCCGGGAACATCTGTTTTGGGATACGGACTAATACACGTGAAAGGAAATGAAATTCGATTGATTACAATGGATGTTCTAAGACTTGAAAAAATTACTGATCACGCACTCAAACTTGAAAAGATTTTTAACTCGTGTATTGAAATCATTGAAAAACACAACCCTGACGAATTGGCAATCGAAGCTCCGTTTTTCGGAAAAAATGTTCAATCCATGTTGAAATTAGGTCGGGCACAAGGGGTGGCCATTGCCGCAGCACTCTCTCGAAAACTCACGGTCAACGAATACGCACCAAGGAAAATAAAACAGAGTATTACCGGATTGGGAAGTGCTTCGAAAGAACAGGTTGCAAGTATGCTTCAGCAAACATTGCACATTCCACAAGACATCATGCCAAAAAAACTTGATGCAACTGACGGACTTGCTGCAGCCCTTTGTCATTACTATCAAACTAAAAATCCTGCACTACTTGGGAGTAAATCAAAGAATTGGGAATCGTTCATTCGTGCAAATCCAGGTCGAATAAAAGAATGATGTTTCATTCAAAGATTTGTCTTGTTTATAAAAGCACTTCTCAGTATTTTTGATACATGCTTAACCGAATTTATACCGCCCTCTTTTTGGTTGTATTATTTTCCCATGCACAAAAAGGGTACACTCAAGTTTTGGGAATACCTTTATTTACATGGGATTTTAGCACTGGCCTTCCTTCGGGTTGGACAAGTTCAAACGGCAATGGCAACACTCTTGGTGTTTGGGAATACAGAGGCCCGAATACCACGCCCAACACAACCATAACCTCCCGGGGGTCTTGTTCTGGCGGAAGCCAACAATTCACGTCAATATCCCAGTCGAATGGGTTCATGATTTTTGATTCAAATTATTGGGATGATCCCGGCACAGTTTGCGGTGGTGGTTTCGGAACTGGTCCAGCCCCTGCGCCTCACAATGCGTGGCTCATTACAAATTCTTTCGCACTCACAGGAGTAACTGGTGCAGCGGTAACCTTCCAACAGCAATTTAGAAATAACGCTGCCATTCTAAAAGTTCAGTACAGCATAAACAATGGAACAACTTGGATCGACATGCTCACCCAGCAAAACGTTTTTCCTACTGCAGCTGCTGAATGGAAGACAGCAAGTTTCCCGTCAGGAGCAATTGGTCAAACCAATGTAAAACTGCGATTTTTATTTACTGGAAGTTATTATTCTTGGTGTATCGATGATATTACGATATACAAGCCTAGCATCAATGACCTGAGTATTGGCAATACACGCTACACCACTTTTGGAAATACAACCCCCACCCCACCAAACGATTTTCACGATTTACCTTATGACATGTATCCGATTCCCATGGCATCCGTGGTACCCTTCAAATTTTCTGCTAAAGCGAACAACATTGGAAGTGCTTCACAATCGGGAGTGAACCTGAATGTTAAAGTATTGAACAGTGCGAATACCACACTTTTCAATCAAACAACATCAAACACAACTGTTGCATCTGGAGCTACTCCAACTTTGACCATTACTCCAACCTATACCCCCCCTAGCACAGCTGGATATTACCGGGTAGTCTATCAGATTAACCAAACACAGACAGACGAAATCCCAAATAACAGCAAAGACACATTGGATTTCAAAATGCATCCCTTTCAATACGCAAGAGATGAAGGTGCAGTAGAAGATGTTTTCACGCCCTCGGGTTTCTATACAGGACAACCATACGAAGTTGGCAACATATTCCAAGCAAGAACAACCAGTTTACAATGTAAATCTATTGCAGTGGCTGTAGGCCCAGGAACCACACCCGGAACCATCATACAAGGAAAAATCTTTAAGAACTCGTTCACGCAAGAGGTCGCTCAAACTGTAACCTACACGGTCAATGTGTGGGATATCAACAACATTGGACAAGAAAAACTCATTACACTAAACCTGGAAACACCATTGACATTGCAACAAGATAGCCTGTATTTTGTCATGGTTGGAAATACCGTGGGTACAATGCCGCTGCGTATCGGTAGATCGGGAGCTGCAATTCCAGAAACCAGTTTGGTGCGTTACCCTCAAAACAATGGACTCGCTTACATGGCAAAAATGCCCATTGTGCGCATGAATCTATTTACACCTGCGCAAATACCCGGATGCACTAATCCCATTGCCATCAATTATCTTCCAACAGCTACAATCGATGACGCTTCATGTGATATTCCCGGTTGTACCAATCCATCAAGTAGCAACTACAACGCAGCAGCTACTTGGGACAATGGCACATGTATTTTATTGGGTTGCACGAACCCCCTTGCTACAAATTACAATCCACTGGCAACGGTCAATGATGGCTCATGTATAATTCCTGGGTGTACTGACCCCAACGCAGATAACTACAATTCTTCTGCAACAGTTTCCAATGGTACATGTATTTATTATGGCTGCACCAATCCACTTGCTGCGAATTACGACCCTACAGCCAATCAAAATGATGGTTCGTGTATTTTCCCTGGATGTACAGATCCCCTTGCTAGTAACTTCAATCCACAAGCAAATCAAAACAACGGATCGTGTATTTACCCCGGTTGCACCGATCCAATTGCTGCCAATTATAACCCTCAAGCCAATCAAAACAACGGAACATGCATTTACCCTGGCTGCACAGACCCCATTGCGTCTAACTATAATGCTCAGGCAAACCTAAACAACGGAACCTGTATCTATCCAGGATGCACTGACCCCAATGCTTCGAACTACAATGCTCAAGCGAACCAAAACAATGGAACTTGCATTTATCCGGGGTGTACAGACCCCACAGCGGCAAACTACAACCCGCAGGCCAATGAAAACAATGGCACATGTATTTACCCAGGTTGCACCAATCCAGAGGCTGACAATTACAATCCGCAAGCCAACCAAAACAATGGAACATGCCTCTTTTCTGGTTGTACCAACCCTGAAGCAATTAACTTCGATCCTCAAGCCAACATAAATGATGGCAGTTGCATCATTGTTGGCTGCACGAATCCACAAGCCGAAAACTATAATCCCAATGCCAACCAAGATAATGAGACCTGCATTGTTCTTGGCTGTACCGACCCTTCGGCATCCAATTACAACCCTTCAGCCAATACAAACAACAATACCTGCCTTTATCCAGGATGCACAATAGCAATTGCAGACAATTACAATCCTGATGCGAATTTCAATGATGGAAGCTGCATCATCTCGGGATGTACAGATCCATTGGCAGACAATTATTTTCCTCAAGCCAATTTGAACAATGGCACTTGCCAATACTTAGGCTGCACAGCATCTGATGCAAATAATTTCGACCCCCAAGCAAATGTTGATGACGGAAGCTGCATTTTCCTTGGTTGTACAGACCCTCAAGCAAATAACTTCAATCCCATTGCAAATGTGAATGATTATAGTTGCGAATACAACACACCAACTCTCGTGTTACAAGACTCCGAAATTTGCGAGAACTCCACAGTCAATGTATTCAATCAAACAACCTTTAGCGCGGATAATACGTGCTTGATTGATTATGGTGATGGAACAGAAGAATACGGCTGTTTGACTCATTATACCCACACCTACTCCAATCCTGGTGAATATTTGATTACTCTTTTTTATACGCAAGGCGACACCACGTTAACTACAACTTCAATCATCACAATTCACCCAAACCCTGAAACTCCAATTGTTTTAAATGACCAACTTCTTTTCGTGGCAAACACACAGTCAGATTTGAACTATTCTTGGTTTTTAAATGGACTTCAAACTACAATTCAAAATGATTCATTGAATTACTTCATCTTAAACGAATCATTGAACGCCAATGGTAATTATTTGGTCCAAGCCACAAACACTTTTGGTTGTCGTTCAAACTCTGATATCATTCTTGTCGTTATCCCAGAGATGCAGCTGAGTTCAAATGGTGGATGCATACCTCATCAAATTGAATTCACTAATACAACCGGAATTTCTGAAAATGTGACTTGTTATCTGCAATTCAATGCTGAGGAAGGGTTCATTCTTTTCGAAAACACAGCGTCATATGTTTTTGAAACGGCGGGTACATTTTCTCCTGCTATATATTGTATTTCCAATGGTCAAGAGTATTTTACAAGTGAAGTTTGGATGATAGAGACATACAACGCGCCTTCCACCCCAATACTCACCACACAGAACAATCTTGTTACGATAGCCAACCCTCAAAATTGCAACATTACTTGGTTTTTAGACGGAGAAATTCTAAGCACTAACAACAACCCAACAAGCATTAGCACCTACTTCAACAATGCCTATCAAAACGGAGTTTATTCCGCAATTTTAACGAACCAGTTTGGTTGCTCTAGTAGTGCAGGAAGTGTTTCTGTTTTACAGTCTTCCATTGCGGTATCGAACAATCAAGGCTGTGCTCCTCTCGCGGTTCAGTTCACAAACACAACAGATTTTACAGCGAACACTACGTGTGAATTATCAATAGATAATAATGTCTATCCAATTGACTTTGGCGAAACGCTTTCAATTGTGATAAATAACTCAGGAACCTATTCCGGCGTTCTTTCGTGCCAGCAAGGAAATATATATTCCCAAGTTATTTCCAATGACGTCATCGTTTTCTCAAACCCAGCTTCACCCATACTTACAAGTGATTTTGGAATAGTTTCTACAACCAATAATCAAGGAAATTCTGTGACCTGGTCTCTCGACAATGTGAATTTGAACTTGAACTCTCCTTCAATTAGCACATTTATCAATGGAATATATCAAAGTGGAACCTACGCCGCTTATTACACAAATAGCTTTGGTTGTATCTCTCAAACAACAGCTTTAAATGTGTTACAGCCAACGCTGTCATTCGATCCAAGCGCTATCTGTCCTGGTGACAGTATCACTTTTACGAATACAACAGATCCTTTACCAAATACACTCTGCCAATTAACACCCTACAATGGAGGGACAAGCTATTCACTGAATCCGTATGAGTCCATTACCCTTCCATATGATTTTTCGGGAACAGCAAGCGTAACACTTTCTTGTTCAAGTGGAATCGTGCAGGAATCAAATGCTTATACCATTCTCATCAATCCAGCTCCTCTTGTACCTCAACTCTTAACGAATACAAATCAAATAACAGCGTACAACATTCAAGAGAGCGACTCACTCATTTGGTTCTTGGAAGGGAATATCGTAGAAGGTGGGAATCCGTTCACCACTTCACAAAGTGGCACCTACTTCGCGGAAATAAGTAATGAGTTTGGATGCACTACAACCTCAAATTCCGTGTTTATTCTGCACCCCACTTTCACTTTAAATACAAATGCTGTTTGTCCAAATGACACCATCACTTTTATCAATACAACTCCGTTTTATGAGGGAATGAGCTGCACCTTATTGCCAGGTAACGGAAACTCATACAATTTCAATGGGTCTGTAGATATCTTCTTTGAAATAAGTAATGTATATACACCTGAAATTCAATGCAGCGTGTTCGGCAATACTTATTCAGCAGCTGGTACATCGTTCGAAATATATCCAACTCCAGAAACACCTGTATTGCAGGGGCAATACGGTGCAGTAATTTGCACCAATTGTAATAGCCAACCCACTTCCTATTACCTTTCTGGAAATCTCGTTGAAGTGAGCGGTTTCAATCTTTCTACATTTGTGAATGGACAATATTTGAATGGTTATTTCTCAGCTCAAACAATGAATAATTTTGGCTGTATCTCAAATATGAGCGATAGTATTTTATTAATTCAACCGGTTCTTACCACTAACGTACAAATTGGATGTACTCCCATGGCCGTTAGTTTCACTAATAATACGGAAAATTTAGAAGGCTTGAATTGCATACTAAATGTGAGTGATCAGCTAGGCGATATCCTATTAGCACCTTCCACTTCATACAACTACACTTACAACTCAACGAATAATTACAACGCTTTTTTAACTTGCGACCTTGCTGGTTCATATTTTGAAAGTCCGGTTCTAATTATTGAGGCAAATGGCGGCACCCAGCCAGAATTGGTTCAAGACGGTGATACCATAAGTTGTTTGAATTGTCTTATTGAATCAAATACCAGCTGGTTAATTGATGGTACCGTTAGTTTAAACGGAACCATTTCAGTTGATACGCTGTACGGAACATTTTTCAGTGCAACCTATATAAATGAATTCGGGTGCAGTGCTGAAAACTTCATTCAAGTTATTCAAGTGGACGAAGTAAACACCTCAGTAGGACTAGGTCTCACTTATTATCCAAACCCAGCCAACTCTGAAATTTCCATACTGAATCAAGCTGGCAACCAAATTGAAATTCTCACCATTACAGGAAAATCATTGGGATCATATCTAATTAATACAGATCGTTACACCATTGAAACGAGCCACTTGGCAGAGGGAACCTATTTATTATATTTGAAAACCAAAACTTCGAACGAAGTTGGCACGTTTTTAGTAATGCACTGACAAATTCAAAAAACCATGAAACAAACTTTATTTTTCCTTGCAATAAGTATTTTCACTCTCGGAATTACCGGTTGTGCAGAAGCTCAGCCTGGTAAAATCTCTACATTTGGTGCTCCCATGTTGACACCAGATAAGATTGAGCATGACTTTGGGCAAATCAAAAAAGCCTCTGATGGGAACTGTACTTTCGAACTTTTTAATACCGGAGATCAAAATTTAATTATTTCTTCGTGTCAAGGTTCATGTGGATGCACAACTCCAAAATGCGATGCGAACTCAGTCATAGAGCCTGGAAAAAGTCAAACAATTACAGTTCACTACGATACCAATAGAATGGGACCATTTCAAAAAACAGTTATGGTGAACTGGAATAATCCTGAAAACAAACCAACTGTCTTAACCATTAAAGGTGAAGTCATCGAATAATCAAATAAAAAACCTATATCCAATGAAAAAATTAATTTTCTCTATCGCAGCTGTTTTAGCTCTTACAGTAGCTAGCAATGCTCAAACTCAAGTTGTAACTGGTCCAGCTATTGCTGTTGACAAAGAAGTGCATGATTACGGAACTGTAGCTTACGGAGGTAACGGAGCTTGTGAGTTCAAAGTAACGAACGTAGGAACTGAGCCACTTATCCTTAGCAAGTGTAAAGGGTCTTGCGGATGCACCGTACCAACATGTGACACTACACCCATCTTACCAGGTGGTTCTTCAAGCATTCAGGTAAAATACGATACAAAGCGTGCAGGTGCTATTAACAAAAGCGTTACAATCAACTCAAATGCAGTAAACGAACCTGTAAAAGTTGTACGTATCAAAGGAACTGTTGAAGCTGATCCAAATGCTCCAGCCCCAACTGGTACTCCAGGTGGTGCTCCTGTAAAAGAACAGGGCGGTGCTCCAAATAACTAAATGTATTCAAAATAAAAAAGGGTCCCGAGGGACCCTTTTTTTTGTCACTCTCCTTACCAACTCGCAATGACCGTCTCGTTTCCAACGGTTACATCTCCAATGTTCACCTTCATTTCTGTTCCTAAAGGAAAAAACAAGTCTACACGTGATCCAAACTTGATAAAGCCGAATTGATCACCCTTATTCAATCTACTTCCTTTATCTACATACCATACTATACGACGTGCAACTGCTCCAGCAATCTGACGCATCAAAACCTCTTTATTATTAGATGCTCTAACAACAACTGTTGTGCGCTCATTTTCCGTGCTACTTTTCGGATGCCATGCAACTAAAAATAATCCGGGATGGTACTTAAAAAAAGTAACTTCACCGTCAACAGCGGTCCAATTCGCATGAACATTTAAAGGTGACATAAAGATTGAAACTTGAATTCTCTTGTCTTTGAAATATTCCGTTTCTTCTACTTCCTCTATAACTACAACCTTGCCATCGCAAGGTGCAACTAATTCACCATCTGCGCTGCTATTCGTTCTGTGGGGCAATCTAAAAAATTGCAAAAACAAAATGAAAACTATAAAGCATGCGCTTGCCGTTAGAATCCAAATTAAGTTCGAAGTGAACAACAATGCCGTTGCTCCAGTCAAGATTGTAGATACAAGTAATGTCACTCCTAGTATTTTGTACCCTTCTTTGTGTATTGTCATAATTGTATGATTAAATAAGCTATTATTACCGGTAATGCCAACAAAAGTCCATCAAATCGATCCAAAACACCACCATGTCCAGGTAGCAACTTACCTGAGTCCTTCACCCCACGAATCCGTTTAATCTGTGATTCTACAAGATCACCAATGTTAGCGAAAACGGCTATTATTATTGAAATAAACACCCAATCCATTCTGTTCAAACCTGATGGAATAATGTCTGTTACAAAAAACCCCAATAAAATCGCAGTCAACATACCTCCAACCAATCCCTCCCATGTCTTTTTAGGTGAAACACGTTCATGTAATTTATGCTTTCCCAAAAACCTTCCGAAAAAATAGGCACCACTGTCATTTATCCAGAGAATTCCAAATAAACCAAACGGTAACCACGGGTTAAAATGATTTGCTTCCCAATTTGAGAAAATAAGCAATAAAGCAAATGGCATGACCACATAAAAAAGACCGAAAAGTAAAACTGCCATTTCATGAATAAAATCTGCGTTTACTCGAATCATTTCCAATGTTAAGAGCAGCACCCAGATGATTGGAATGATCAAAAGCAGCTGGTATGGCCAATGAAACAGAATACTCCCCACCAGCAACAAATAAAATAATCCGCCCCAAATAAGTACAATTCTTCTCAGCGATTTTCTCAAATTGGGAAGTACCATTCGAATAAATTCCTGCAGGCCCTTAACAGCGAAAAATCCAAATAAAAGGGAAAACATGTAAGGACCTGCAAATGCAGATCCTATAACTACAATGCTGAATACAAACCCTACTATAGATCGAGTCGCTAAATTACTCATTGGTTGAACCACCATCTATTTTATCGTTGTCTAGGTCAAATTGGAAACCGTCTTTCTTATCCTCGTCATCTGTAGTCAACTCAGAACTTGAGCTGCTCACTTCTTCAGCGACGTCAATAACAGCATCAATCATTAATCCAGCGTCTTTCTCAGCTTGGTCGATTTGAGATTGACGATCTATATAAGGTCGAACACCAAGTATGCGCTCCAAATCTTCTTTGAAAATAACTTCCTTCTCAAGTAAGAGCG
>VFQT010001622.1_pt1 | contig 26322 bp, 28 predicted proteins | sample 3512381 | NCBI WGS metagenome assembly VFQT01 (sample SAMN10412376, study PRJNA504923) | tailings metagenome | isolation source: Relicate 2 Philex TSF3 active mining site | place: Philippines: Tuba, Benguet | collected 2017-08-29
GTGGAGCTAAAGGGAATTGAACCCTTGACCTCTTCCATGCCATGGAAGCGCTCTGCCAACTGAGCTATAGCCCCATTCGGGACCTCCGAACGATACCAACCGGTCCGCCGTCTCCCCAACCGGATCGGCGATCTCTCAACCGAGCCGGGCGAACGAGGACTCCGCACCGCAACGACACCTCACCAAGAGTGAGGTGTTCGGAGGGTCGGGCGGCGGCGGCAACGGGTCGTAGACCCCGCGGTCACGCCACTCCTGCGACCGGGCCTCCGTCAGATCGAGGTCGGCCCAGAGATCACTCGACACCGCTCCTGTGCCATCGACACACGGATCGAGAATCGTCGCCTCGTCGGCCTTGGCCGTGATCCGCCATGCGTCATCGCTCGCGTCAGCGAGCCACATCGCACACGACGGGCAGATCAGTCGCGCCATTCCACCCGAGGTACGTCTTTGTAGAGACGCTCGATCTCGTAGAACTCGCGGGTCTCCTGAACGAACACGTGAACGACGACGTCGCCGTAGTCGATGAGAACCCACTGCTGCTCGCGGTGGCCTTCCACGCGAATCGGAGACCGATCGAATTCTTCTTTCACACGTTCTTCCACGTGATCGGCGATGGCTCGAACTTGCCGGCGGTTCGACGCAGCCGTGATCACGAAGTACTCGGTGATCGACAGCACCTCCCCGACGGCGAGAACGAGGGTGTCGGCTCCCTGCTTGTCGTCGGCGGCACGCGCCGCACACGTGGCGAGAGATAGTGACTCGTTCATTCGTCCTCCGGGTAGGTGGTGGTCGGAGGGAGTTTCGATGCAGCAACCTCGTCGAGACTCGCTCCCGCCGTTTCTTCGAGGAATCGAATGAACGACTCGCCCAGGACGACCCGCAGATCGACACCCGCGACCCGTTCGGTCGCGCGTTCCCACTGCACGTCATCGAGAAGGATCGTGAGCGGCTCGGCCATTCCGCGATCCATCTCGTCCGAGTAGTAGATCGTGGTCACCGCGGGCGGCGGCTCGGTGGTGTTGCGAACCAACACCACGTTCGCTCCCATGTAGAGCAGCCGGAAGACGGCCTGGCGGAGCGTCTCGGAATCGGGGTACGAACTGTCGACCTGCAGACTGAGCGTCGGCAACACCGCGACCATGGCACTCGGCGCAACGCTGGCGAGAACCATCACGACTTCGCCGTAGTCGTACCCATAGAGATCGAGGCCTTCCGGGTTCGATTCACCCTCCGGGACCTGCTGGTAACCGATTTGCCACACTCGAATCGGGCCTGCGAACAAGGCCGACATGAACGTCGGCATGTCGGCCGGAGCCTGCGCGCCGACGTCGGGAATCACCGGCACCGGAGTCGTGCCGATCTTGCCCGCTCCCACCGTGGTGGCGATCGCTTCCCACATGAGCTTCACATCGGGCAATCGGGTGGCTTCCGCTGCGTCGTCGACCCGTGCCGCGAGAACCTCGGCGGCTTCAATCGGGGTGAAGGTGTTGGGGCCTTCCTCGGCCACGACCCGCTCCCGGGATCCGTCGGTGTCGATCACCTGAGACGGAAACGTCACGTCGATCGAACCGGCGCGAGCGATGAGGTCTCCGGTGCCAGCGGCACCTTCCACCGCGATCATGTCGAGCTGTGAACTCGACATCGACTCGAGAGTCTCCTTGAGCGCCTGCGGTCCATCAGATCCGTACACGTCGGCCAAACGGCGCGGCTGACCGACGTCTTGTCCGGAGATCGAGAGCCCCACCGGCAACGACACGATCGTTCCACCCGCGCCGTTCGGGGCGAGAGCGAGAATCGCCAACGATGTGAGATAGTTCTGGTCGTCGGTCGTGGCCAGAATCGCCGTCGGAGTGGTCGGAATCGACACGGTCGGCAACGCCACGACCGCCTCTGCGGCTCGCGAGTCACGTACCGCGCGCCACGCGATCACCGCCGACACCGGAAGCAAAGCAGCGACGACGAGACCCGAGGTCAACGCGATCACGGTCGCCCGCCGACGGCGCCGACGCAGATAGCTCACGACACGACCTCGGACGAATACAAGCGCCGCTCACGAATCACCTCGAGCACCGGCTCGGTGATCAAGTAATCGAGCGGGCGACCGTCACGGAATCGGGCACGCAAGTCGGTACTCGACACGTCGAGATGCGGCACCTCGACGCGCACCCACGAGACATCGGCCGGGAGTTCGGCGCGCACGCCGGGCCGGTCGACCACCACCATCGTGCTCACCGCCAGAACCTCGTCGACCCTCTCCCAGGAATGGATTCCTGCCGCAGCATCATCGCCCACGATCGTGAACAATTCGGTATCGCCCCACCGGGCGGCCATCTCTCCGAGGGTGTCGGCCGTGTAACTCGGCCCCCCTCGATCGATTTCCAGGCGACCCGCTTCGAGTCCGTCGACACCTGCGACGGCCGCCTCGACCATGGCCAACCGGTCGAGAGCCGGAGTGATCGACCGCTGACCCTCCTTTTGCCACGGCACGTTGGCAACCATCAGAACGACCAGGTCGAGGGCCAGTTCGTGACGGACGTTGACCGCGGTGACCAGGTGGCCGACATGGATCGGGTCGAAGGTGCCCCCGAGGACTCCGATACGGCGCGGAGACTCGGCGGACGGACGGTCGGACACGTCGTCGGAGTCTACGGGCGCCCCCATCCCCCCTGTTCAGGCCCCCAGCCCGTCACGAACGCACCGAAACGACGCAACTGGCGAATTTCTTCTCAAGTGCTCGAGCCACCGCGTCGATACTTTCCCCGTCCCCCGCCCACTATCGATGAGACAGACCCCAAAGAAACCTGATAACTTCTGGCTCCCTCTTGCGGGACCCCCCAGTTCCGACCCGAGTTTCTTGAACCCCTCCAACCCCCCGCTCTTCGGCTCACGCCTCTGGGTGGCTCATCCGTTCACTCCTGTGTCGGACGCCACCGAAAAGTGGGGAACAACCTCCACGTACGAACAGTTGAGACAAGCATCATGAACGACTCCATCGGCATCTACTTGAACGACATCGGCAAGGTTCCCTTGCTCACCGCCGAAGACGAACGAATCCTGTCGCGCGCCATCGAGAAGGGCCGTGAGGCCGCTGCTCGCAAGGCAGCCGGCGAACGTGGCGCAGCCATCAATCGCGACATTCGCGAAGCCGCCAAGGCCAAGGATCGCTTCATCCGCGCCAACCTCCGCCTCGTGGTGTCGATCGCTCGCCGTTATCCGCTCCCCCAGGGAATGGATCTCCTCGATCTCATCCAAGAAGGCAACCTCGGTCTCGAGCACGCCGTCGACAAGTTCGACTGGCGTCGTGGCTTCAAGTTCTCGACCTACGCCACCTTCTGGATCCGCCAGGCGATCGGCCGTGCCCTCGATCAGAAGGCCAGCCTGATCCGCATCCCCGGCGACCGTTCGGCGAGCCTGCGCGCCGCTCTGCGTCAGGCCAGTGGTGACGGTGAAACCCTCGACATGGCCAATGCCGAACTCCACCGCCTCACGACGCCGGTGTCGCTCGACAAGACGATCGGCGATGATGGCGATGCCACCCTCGGCGATCTGATGGCCAACGGCGATCCCACACCGGAAGACCACATCATCGCCCAGGGCGAGACCGAGCAACTCACCAAGTTGCTCGACACCCTCGATGCTCGTGCTCGTTATGCGGTCGAGGCTCGCTTCGGTCTGATCGACGGAGAGCGCAAGAGCTTCCGTGAGGTCGGCGAGAAGTTGGGCGTGACCGCCGAGGCCGCCCGTCGACTCGTCAGCCGCGCCGTGACCGGGCTCAAAGAAGAGGCCGACGGCATCTTCGCCGCCTGAACGGAGAGGCCGACGGCATCTTCGCGGCCTGAACGCTCGATTCGAACACTCGAAAAACGACCCGGCTCCTTTCGGAGCCGGGTCGTTAGTCTTTCCGGCATGCCGAACACATGGTCTCCGACGTCATGGCGTGCATTTCCCGCCGTGCAGCAACCGGAGTGGCCCGATGAGGGCGACCTCGACCGTGCGCTGAAGCAGATCTCGTCCTATCCCCCGCTGGTCTTCGCCGGCGAGGCACGGTCACTACAGGCGGCGCTGGCCCAGGTGTCGGCCGGCAACGCCTTCTTGCTGCAGGCGGGTGACTGCGCCGAGAGTTTCGAGGAGTTCTCGGCCAACAACATTCGGGAAAAGCTGCGCGTCATCCTGCAGATGGCCGTCGTTCTCACCTACAGCCTCGGCGTCCCGACGGTGAAGGTCGGACGCATGGCCGGACAGTTCGCCAAACCACGAAGCAGTCCCACGGAAAAGGTGGGCGATCTCGAGCTGGCGAGTTTCCGCGGATACATCGTCAACGGTCCGGCTCCGACCGCGGCCGCCCGTGTTCCCGATCCCGATCGCCTGGTGCAGGCCTATCACCAGTCGGCTTCCACGCTGAACCTCGTCCGAGCGTTCACCAAGGGTGGCTTCGCCGATCTCACGCGCGTTCACGCCTGGACTCAGGAGTTCGTCGGGTCGAGTCCGGAGGGTCAGCGCTACGAGCAGCTCGCGTCCGAGATCGATCGTGCTCTCAAGTTCATGCGCGCCTGCGGCGTCGACACCGAGAACAACGCGGCGTTGCACGAAGTCGACGTGTTCACGAGTCACGAAGCTCTGATTCTCGGTTACGAAGAGGCACTCACTCGCCAGGACTCCCTGACCGGCGCCTGGTACGACTGCTCGGCACACATGCTCTGGATCGGCGAACGCACACGCCAACTCGACGGGGCCCACATCGAATTCCTCCGTGGTGTCGGCAACCCGATCGGATGCAAGATCGGACCCTCGACCGACGTCGACTTCGTTCTCGAACTCTGCCAAGCCCTCAACCCCGCGCGGGTGCCCGGACGGCTGACCCTCATCAGTCGCATGGGGGCCGACAAGGTCGAGAGCGCGCTGCGACCTCTGCTCCGAGCCGTGACCGATGCGGGTCATCCGGTCGTGTGGGCCTGCGATCCGATGCACGCCAACACGTTCACCTCGTCGAGTGGGCACAAGACACGTCACTTCGACGACATCATGCGTGAGATCGCCGGCTTCGTGAACGCTCACCGAGCGGAAGGAACGTGGCCCGGCGGAATCCACGTCGAACTCACCGGCGACAACGTGACCGAATGCCTCGGTGGCGCCGACGACCTCCAAGTTGCCGACTTGGTCGATCGCTATCACACCGTGTGCGATCCGCGCCTCAACGGCCGCCAGGGACTCGACCTCGCTTTCGCGGTCGCCGAACTGATTCGCACCTCCGGCTTTGCCTGAATCGAATCTCGTCACGAGCCTTCAGGCAATCGATCGTTGGCCGGTCGACCACGTCGCCGTGGGCGTCGTCCGACATGGAGTTCTCGCAGCATCTCGCGGTGCCGTCGACCGCACGTTTCGATTGGCGTCGATCTCGAAGATGATCACCTCCTGGGCGGTACTCGTCGCCGTCGAAGAGGGAACCGTTGCTCTCGACGAACTGGTCGGCCCTCCTGGCGCGACCCTCCGCCACCTCTTGGCTCATGCCGCTGGCTACGGCTTCGACACCGAGGTGGCGATCACTCGACCCGAACGCAACCGCATCTACTCCAACACCGGCATCGAGAAAGCGGCCGAGCACGTCGCCGATCGATCGGGCATCCCCTTCGCCGACTACGTGCGCGAGGCGGTGTTCATCCCTCTCGGCATGTCGCAATCCGAACTGCGCGGCTCTCCTGCTCACGCGGTGTACAGCAACGTGGTCGATCTCGCGAATTTCGCCGCCGAACTTCTGTCGCCACGCCTCGTCTCTCGCGCGACGGCCGACGACGCGACCTCGATCCAATTCCCGGATCTCAACGGCGTCGTCCCCGGGGTCGGATCCTTCCGACCAAATCCCTGGGGGCTCGGTCTCGAGATCCGCGGCGAGAAGTCTCCACACTGGATGGGCACCCGAAATTCCCCACGCACTTTCGGTCACTTCGGGGGCAGCGGAACGATGATGTGGGCCGACCCGACGATCGACACGGCCTTGATCGCCTTGACGGATCGAGATTTCGATCAATGGTCGGCCGACGCATTACGCGAATGGCCGGCCTTGAGTGACGCCGTCGTCGACTGGGCGCGAACCGTCAGCTGAGGCGTTCGACGATCATGGCGAGACCCTGCCCGCCACCGACGCACATGGTCTCGAGGCCGAAGGTCTTGTCCTTCTCCTGAAGACCATGAATGAGGGTGGTCATGATGCGAGCACCGGTCATGCCGAACGGGTGACCGAGAGCGATCGCGCCACCATGAACGTTCAACTTGTCCCACGAGATGCCGAGGTGCTTGGCCGACGGGATCACCTGGGCCGCGAACGCCTCATTGATCTCGACCAAATCGATCTGATCGATCGTCATACCCGCACGCTTCAGGGCCTGACGGCTCGCGTCGATCGGTCCGAGACCCATGATCTCGGGGTTGAGTGCCGACACTCCACTCGACACCACGCGAGCCAACGGCGTGAGGCCGAGGGCCTTGGCCTTCGTGTCGCTCATCACCATCACGGCGGCCGCTCCATCGTTGAGCGGACAGGCATTACCAGCGGTGATCTGGCCGTCGGGGCGGAAGGCCGGCTTCAACGATCCGAGGCCCTCGAGGGTCGTGCCTTCACGCGGGCAGTCGTCCTTCGACACGACGGTTCCGTCGGCGAGGGTGAGCGGCGTGATCTCGTCGTCGAAGAATCCGTTCTTCACGTTCTCGCTCGCGCGGTCCTGGCTCAACTTCGCGAACTTGTCCATCTCTTCGCGCGTCACGCCTTCGACTTCGCGCACGTTCTCGGCGGTCTGACCCATCGCGATGTAGGCGTCGGACAATCCGGCCGGCGCCGTCCAGGTGGGCTGTCCGCCCCCCGAGCGCAACTTGCTGCGCTCACCCGGTTCGCCGAAGATCGGATTGGGCGCGGTGTCACTCGCACCCGAGCCGTAACGACTCACGGCTTCCACTCCAGCGGCGATGAAGCAGTCACCCTCGCCAGCCTTGATCGCGTGCGCCGCCATACGGATCGTCTGCAATGACGACGAGCAGTAGCGATTGACGGTCACGCCGGGCGCCTCGGGGATTCCGGCGAGCAGAGCCACGATGCGTCCGAGGTTGAACCCGGCCTCACCGGCGGGCTGACCCACACCCATGATGAGATCCTCGATGTCGGACCCTTTCACCTGCGGCACCTTGGCCATGAGCGCACGAACGATTTGTGCTGCCATGTCGTCGGTGCGCAACGAGGTGAGCGAGCCCTTGTGGGCACGTCCGATCGGGCTACGGGCGGTCGCAACGATCACTGCTTCGGGCATGGTGGTCCCTTTCATCTGGTCGAGGGGTCGACGTTCGACCAGCCGACTGTAGCCAAACGCGGTGCTATGTCCCGGAGTCGACGTGGAGGTGGTGGGTCTCGTTGAACGACGCCAGCGCGACACCCCGCGGCGTGACCGTCAGGCGGGTGACGGCCGCGGTGTCGAGGTGCATCCGCCAACTCGTCGACGGGTCGGTCCCGAGCGCCCAGGCGATGGCGGCCTTGATCGGCGACACGTGGCTCACCACCACGATCCGCCGATCGCTCGCGCGGCGCCTCAGGTCGTCGCAGGCCGCATGCACTCGCTCGGTCACGGCCATGAGCGACTCGCCTCCGTCGGGAGCGAAATGCGGATCGCTCCGCCAGGCCGCCCAGACGTCGGGGCTCACGTCGGACTGAGGCAATCCATCGAACACCCCGTACGACATCTCGATCCAACGTTCGTCGACGTCGACCGGACGACCCAATCCTTCCGCGGTCGCACGGGCCCGAATCAAGGGACTGCTGATCACCAGGTCGTCGTCACCGAGCGACGAGGCCAGACGTCGTGCCACCAGTCGCGCCTGATCCCGGCCGACGTCATCCAACGGTTCGTCGATTCGACCCTGCAGACGCCCCGTTGCGTTCAGCGCCGTACGACCGTGTCGAACGAGAACGATCTCTCCCGTCACGTCAGTTCTCCGACAACACGCCGCGAGTCGCGAAGTCGTGTCGACGGCGCGAGTCCGACAACCCGAACTTCTTCCACGCCACGACGCACAGCGCGATTCCGATCCCCTCGAGAACGAGGTTCCACCATCCGCGCTCCACCACCGGTAGGCGGGCGCCATCGAACGACAGTCCGCTGACCGGCCACCAGAACGTGTCGGTGTCGGTGAACGCGAAATCCACGATCAGATGCACGAAGGCCCCGATGGGCAACGCCAGAAGTCGTCGGCGTATCGGACGACGACCCGCGGTTGCGAACATGATCACGGCGAGCAAGCCCACGATGAGGGTCACCGAGTGCATTCCTCGAGCACCACCCCAGATCGCGTCGACGAGATCGGGCATCAAGACTCCGACGATCAGCAGCCGGTGATCGAAACGCGGATCACGGAAAACGGCCCAGACGCCGAGGACCGCGGTACCGATGAACCAGAAGAGCACGGTTCTACCGTACGAGGATGCGGGCGCAATGCGGACATTCGGGAATCGCGTCGTCGGGAAGTCGCTTGATGGCATCGGTTTCGGCAACCGACAATTCCATGTGGCAGGCGGTGCACGAACCGTGGTCGATCGTGGCCACCGCGATCCCGCCGAAGGCGGTCCGACGGCGCTCGTACTCGGTCGCGCTGCTCGTGTCGAGAGACGCCATCGCCGCCTCTCGGTCGACCCGCAAGGCCTCGAGAGCTGCGTCGGCGTCGCGCTCGGCAACGGTCGCTCGTTCCCGAGCAGTGGTCGCCGCTGCCTCCGCCCGACCGATCGACTCATCGAGGGCCGAGATCTCTTCGTCGGCAGCCGACGAACCTTCGAGCAATTCGATTCCACGGTCGTCGAGTTCGTTGCGACGAGCAGCCAGCACCTGCATCTCGTGTTGAAGCGCCTCGGCTTCACGAGGTGAGATGACCGTCTTCAATTGCTTCTCGAGTCGCTCGCGCGCCCGAGTGATGTCATCGGACTCGGACTCGATCCGGTCGAGTTCGACCTGGGCCCCGGCCTGGAGCATCGACACACGTTCCCGATCTCTTCGGAGAGCGTCCACATCGCCGCTCGCCGCACGCCACTCGAGGACGGCCGGCAACCGACCCCGAGCGTTCAGGGCTTGTTCGATGGCGGTGTCGATTCGCTGCAGCGACAGCATCGCGACCAGGTCCACGTTCGCACCCTAGTCACCGGGGGCGAAGGATCAGTCCGGTGGTGCAGTGGGAGCGGTCGCACAACGCTCGACGTCGAAGTCGGACGGCACGACAGTCGGAACCGGCCACTGGGGATCGATCACTCCACGTGGCACCGTCGTCGAGAAGTCGAACACTTCCTGTCCGGGAGCCAGGGTCGTCGATGTCGTCGTCGTGGTCGACGTCGTGGTGGTCGATGTCGACGAGGTCGTGACCGGCTCTCCGGTCTCCGGGTCGGTGGTCGGAGGTTCGGTTGCGGTCGGATCGGCCTCGTCTGGTGGAGCGGTGGTCGTGACAGCGACTGGACAGTCGACTTCGGGCAGGAAGAGTCGCATCGCTGGCCGCGGATTCGCCGGCGCGACGGCGAAGGTGCTCGCAGGCCGCCCAGCCAAAGCGGCATCCATCGTCGCTTTCCAGATCGCCGCCGGGAAGGTGCTGCCCTGCACGCGGTCGACACCGGCCGCCACGAACTCGGGAATGTCCTCCATCGGCAGGTACAGATCGGGGTGGCCGACCCACACCGCGGTGACGAGTTCGGGCGTGTAGCCGACGAACCACGCATTGGTGTTGTTGTCCTGTGTCCCGGTCTTGCCCGCTGACACCCGTCCGTCGAGGGCGCTCCGACGACCGGTTCCCTCGGTCATGACGCCTTCCAAGATCGACGTCGTGCGCGCAGCAGCATCAGGAGAGAGAACCTCGGTGCCCGTGGACTCGTGCTCGTACAAGATTCCGTTCGGTCCGTCGATTCGTTCGACGAAGTACGGCTCGTGGTGCACTCCTCCGTTGGCCAACGTCTGCATGCCCGATGCCATGTCGAGTGGACTCATCTCGTTCGCACCGGTCGCGAAACTCGCATACGGACGAATGGGCTCGCGTTCGAGCACCGATTGGCCGGCGTAGAGATACGAGCTCTTGGCCATCCGATACGTCGTGTCGACCACGCGATCGAGACCGACCATGAGCGACAACCGCGCGTAGGCGCAGTTGATCGAGAACCAGGTCATCTCCTCGACCGGACCGAGAGCCCGACTGACTCCCGACTCGATCACGAATGGATTGCGCGGATCGTCGGGGTTGGGCAGAACACACGGACGAACTCCGTCGAGCAAATCGTCGTTCTGAACTCCGGCCTGCACCGCAGCGGCCAGTACGAACACCTTGATGCTCGACCCGGTCTGACGGGTGGAGAGGGCCAGGTTGACCTCGTTGCGTCCCCCTTCGAAGGGTCGACCGCCCACCATGGCACGCACGGCACCATTCGTGGAGTCGAGGGTCACGACGGCCGCTTCGACCCCCGCCGAATTGGCCGGGAGTTGCGTCGACTTGGCGTATTCGGCCGCCACCTGAACGGCGGGGTCGAGAGTCGTGTAGATCTTCAGACCACCACGGAACAAACGGTAATAACGCTCTTCGTAGGTGTCGCCGAGAATGTCGCTGCGATTGAGGAGGAAGGCCCGCACCTCTTCACTGAAGTGCGTTCGTGCGATGTTCTGCTCCGGTCGGGCCTGCACCAATTCGGGGATCTGCCAACTCCCGGCACAGCGTTCGTCGAGAGCGAGTTGCTCGGCTGGGTTCGGTGCCTCTCGCGGCGTCAAGCACTCGATGACGGCATCGGCTTCGATCCGCGTCATCAGACCCTCGTCGACGATCGCGTCGAGCACCTCCACGAATCGGCGACGGCTGGGCTCGGGTCGCCGGATGGGGTCGTAACTCGACGGCGCCTGGATCAGTCCGGCAAGAAACGCACCTTCGACGAGAGTGAGATTTTCCACCGACTTGCCGAAGTACACCTCGGACGCGGCCTGGATGCCGTACGAGTTGTTGCCGAAATAAATGGTGTTCAGATACCGCTCGAGGATTTCGTTCTTGGCGCGCTCCTTCTCGAGGCGAAGCGCGTAGATGATCTGCAGGATCTTGTAGCGACCGTCCCGCTCGAGCCCGGCGAGGTAATCGACTTTCACGACCTGCTGCGTGATCGTCGACGCACCCTGGCGAGCACCACCTTCGAAGTTCGACAACGACGCACGGAAGAGGCTGCGGACGTTGACCCCTTTGTGCCGATAGAACTCGCGATCCTCGACGGCCAGCACCGATGCGATGACGTCGTCGGGGATCTGCTCGATGGAAACCGGCTGGGAATTCTCGAGTTCGTAGATGGCGATCTCGTTGCCCTTGCTGTCGTACACGTACGAACGCTGAGCGATGTCTTCGACCGGAGGCAACGACACCGGTGATTCTTCGTGAGCATTGGCCAGCTGCCAGACCCTCGGCGAGGCGCCCACGATCACTGCAGTGAGCAAGAGGGCACCCGCAGCGACGAGCAGACCAAGACGAACCGACCATGAGACGAACCGCACGATGACTCAACGGTACTGGCCGGTTCGCCACCGGGACGGTCACCTACTACCGTCTCGGCATGGCATCACACGCGCGTCCGTTCCGGTTCGGAGTTCAGGCCCATGGATCGAAATCGGGATCGGCGTGGAAAGAGTTGGCACGCCGCGTCGAGGCTCTCGGCTACTCGACGCTCACCATGCCCGATCACTTCGATGATCAACTCGCCCCCGTTCCCGCATTGACGGCGGCCGCCGCCGTGACCGACACGCTTCGTGTCGGCGCGCTGGTCTGGGACAACGACTACAAGCACCCGCTCGTCCTGGCCAAGGAACTCGCGACGATGGACGTTCTGTCCAACGGCCGAGTCGAGATCGGTCTCGGTGCCGGATGGATGATCGCCGACTACGAGCAATCGGGAATGCCCTACGACAGTGCGAAGATTCGTATCGATCGATTCGTCGAGGGACTCGCCGTCATCAAAGGGCTGATGGGGTCCGAGCCGTTCTCCTTCGTGGGCGAGCATTATCGAATCTCGGGCCACAACGGACTGCCCAAGCCCGTCCAGGCGCCGTGTCCGCCGATCCTGATCGGTGGTGGAGGCAAGCGCGTCCTGTCGATCGCGGCACGCGAAGCCGACATCGTGGGTATCAACGCGACGATGAGCGCCGGCGTGATCGGCCCGCAGGCCTTCGACACCATGACCTCTCCAGCCGTCGACGAGAAGGTTGCGATCGTTCGGGAAGCGGCCGGTTCGCGCTGGAACGACATCGAGATGAACATCCGGGCCTTTCTCGTCAACATTGCCGACGACGCCCGAGGCGCGGCCGAGGCCATCGCCGGAATGATCGGCGTGACCCCCGAACAGGTCGAGGCGACCCCGTTCGCTCTGGTCGGACCGGTGTCGAAACTGATCGACGACCTTCTCGCACGTCGTGAGCGGTGGGGCTTCTCGTACGTCATCGTGGGCGAGAACGACGTGGACGCCTTCGCGCCGGTGGTCGCGGCGCTGAACGGCCGATGACCTCGATCGCCCTCTGTGGCGCGGGCACGATCGCGGGAGTCCACGCTCTCGCCGCCCGAGAAGTCGGCCTGAGTGTCGAGGCCGTGGCGTCGCGAACCCGAACGACCGCCGAACGTCGAGCCGCCGAGTTCGCCAGTCGCGCCGTCGACTACGGCGACTTGCCCGCCGGAGCCGACGTGGTCGTGGTTGCGACTCCCCCGGCTCGTCATGCCGAACACGCACTGTCGGCTCTGGCCGGCGGCGCGTCGGTCCTTCTGGAGAAGCCGTTGTGCACGACGTTGGCACAGGCCGACCTCTTGTGTGCCGACACGAATTCCGATCGCATCCTCTACGCCGAGAACTTGGCCTTCGCGCCGATCGTCGACGAGTTCCTCGGCCGGGCGCGAACTCTCGGCCCCCTCACCCATCTCGAAGCACGCACGTTGCAGTCCCGTCCGACGTGGGGAGATTTTCTCGAGCCCGAATGGGGCGGAGGAGTGTTGTTCGATCTCGGCGTGCACCCGATCGCCCTCGTCGTCCTGGTCGCACGCGCCACCGGGAACGGTGACGTCGAATCGGTGCGCGCCGATGTCTCGGGGGAAAAGACGGACACGCACGCCGACGTGTGGCTGACGTTCGGTTCAGGCCTTCGAGCTCACGTCGTGGCCGGTTGGGACGGCCCCGAAGCCGGTGTGTGGGATCTGCAGGCATCGTCACGCACGGCGGTGTTGCGAGCCGATCTACGCCCCGATCTCGCCCTCGAGATGAACGGCGACTCTCTCCGGCTTCCGACGGCGTCGGCCAGGATTCCGCAACTCGAGCAGTTCGGGTACGTCGACCAACTTCGGGCCGTCGTCGAACGGCGCATCGACGGACGTCGTTCGCACATGGACGTCGAGTTCGGACGCTGGATCCTCGAGATCGTGGCGGCGTGCTACGTCTCGGCTCGCCGAGGTGCTCATGTTCCGGTGCCGAGTGGCTGCGATCGCAACTTGACTCCGTGGGAGTTGTGGCGCGCATGAGGTTCGGTCGTCGGCAATTCATCTCCCGATCCGCCGCACTCGGTTTGGCGGCGGTGACCGTCGCCTGCGGCGAGTCCGACACCGCGCCATCGAGCCCCACGACACCTTCCACTCCCCCGTCCGATGCGTCGGCGCCGACCTCGACAACACCGGCGACGACGACTCCCGTCGCACCCGCCACTGATCCGTTCGCGTCTCCCGGCTGGCTCACCATCGAGAATGCTCGTCCCGGCACGACCGACTGGCGGATCGACGACGAGGTTCCGAACCAGTTCTCCGATCCACTCACCGGGTGGATCGAAGGTTTTGCCGACACCACGAGTGCCCGTCCCGGACAGACGGTCACCCTCTACGTGGCCGCCGATGCCGACACGTGGCACGCCGAGGCGTATCGCATGGGCTGGTACGGCGGAAACCTCGGACGCCTGATCTGGTCGTCCGACGAGATCGAGCGAGCGTGGCAGTTCGCCGATGATCCGTCGCCCACCCGAGATGGTCTCGGGAACGACACCAAGATGAAGGTGGCGTCGTGGGCGCCATCACTGACGTTCACCATCTCCGACGACTGGCCGCCCGGGTCGTATCTCATCAAACTCGTCGCATCCACCGGCAACGCTCACTACGTTCCTCTGACGGTTCGACGGGACGGCGCCGCGGGGTCACTCGTGGTGGTCTCGGCCGTCACCACGTGGCAGGCCTACAACCCGTGGGGTGGATGCTCGTTGTACGAATGCTTCTCCGGACCCGGACGCAGCACGGTCGTCTCCTTCGATCGTCCCTACGCCGCGAGTTACAACTGGGGCTCGGCCGATTTCCTCACCCATGAATTGCCCCTCATCGCTCTCATCGAAGAACTCGGTATCGACACCGCCTACGTCACGAACATCGACTTGCACACGAGTGGACTCGGAGAGAACGACGAGCTCGATGCGGTCTTCGCCGGTCGCACCGCTCTTCTCTCGACCGGCCACGACGAGTATTACTCGGCTGCGATGCGCGACACGCTCGAGCGAGCACGAGAGGCCGGAGTGAACCTGGCGTTCTGGGGTTCGAATGCCGTGTATCGACACGTACGGCTCGAACCGAATGGGGACGACAAGCCGTACCGGCAGATGCCGAACTACCGGGTGGCCGACGACGATCCGATCACGGAAACCGATCCGGAGCAGTCGACCGTGCAGTGGCGAAATCCACCATTGGCGCGACCGGAGTCAGCCCTGATCGGCGTGCAGTACTTCGCCGCAGGAGTGACCGCAGCCTTGCGGGTCGTGAATTCGACCAACTGGGTCTTCGACGACGTCGACGTTCGCAACGGATCGTCGTTCAAGAAGTTGGTGTCGATCGAGGCCGACGGACTCGGACCGGCCGACGTCGAACCCGAGAATCTCGAAGTGTTGGCATCCGGGCCGGTGCGCTACCTCGGCAACGAATACGACCATGCGATGACGTATTACGCCCACGACAGCGGAGCCGGCGTGTTCGCCACCGGAACGATCGCCTGGATCAATGCACTCGACGCCGAGTACTGGGGCGACGAGGACACGACCGAGTTCGTCCGCGGCGTGACATCGCGAGTCTTGAAGGTGTTCGCCGAAGGTCCGGCCGGCGTCACCTATCCGAGCACCGCCAACGCCAGTCGATATCGACGCTCGGCTCGTCCGATCGACTCGTGACGTCGGTTCTGGTGCGGGAACTTCACCCATACGGTGAAGAATCCTCACCAGAACACCGTCAGAACACCGGTGGTGGGCGCAGAGGGACTCGAACCCCCGGCATCTTCCTTGTAAGGGAAGCGCTCTAACCAACTGAGCTATGCGCCCGCAGGAGTGCTGAGCCTACCGTCCACCTCGCGACCGCCATTCCGGTATCCACCAACCCCAGTGATCGCGCAACTACCTTTTGGTCGTGGCACCCCGTCCGAGCGATGCAGAATCAGAACTGCTCCGCCAGTACCTCGACGACATCGGCACGTATCCGTTGTTGTCGGCCGACGACGAGCGCCGCTTGGCCGCTGCCATCCTCGTCGCCCGCTCGGCTCAAGAAACGCTCGACGCCGATCCGAAGCCCACTGGTCGTGAGCGCACCAAACTCGTCAAGGACGTTCGCACCGGTGATGCGGCCCGCCAGACCTTCATCCAATGCAACCTGCGTCTCGTCGTCTCGGTCGCCCGCCGCTACGAAGGGTCCGGTCTCGGCCTGCTCGACCTCATCCAAGAGGGCAACCTCGGTTTGATGCGCGCGGTCGAAGGTTTCGACCACCAGAAGGGTTTCAAGTTCTCCACCTACGCAACCTGGTGGATTCGCCAATCGATCGGACGCGCTCTCGCCGACTCCAGTCGCACCATTCGCGTCCCGTCGCACGTACGCGAGGTCTACTCGCTCATCGACCAGTCGACCGAGAAGTTGGCCGCATCCCTCGATCGTCAGCCCACCGTCGAAGAAGTCGCCGAATTGTCCGGTGTGAGCGCCGAGCGCGTCGCCCTCGTGCGCCAGCATCGTCGCCCACTGGTGTCGCTCTCCACTCCCCTCGACAGCGAAGGCGACACCGAACTGGCCGAGATCATCGCCGACGACATGGCGGTGTCCCCCTTCGACGCGGCGGCCGCCGCCCTCGAGAAGCGTGCCCTCATCGAACAGCTCCGTCGTCTCGAAGAACGCGAGGAGGAAGTCCTCCGCGCCCGATTCGGCATCGACGGCCCGCCGCGCACGTTGGCCGAGATCGGCGATCTCCTGGGCGTCACGCGCGAGCGAGTGCGCCAGATCGAGGCACGCGCTCTCGGCAAGTTGCGCCACCCGAGCGTGTCGCGGGTGTGGCATCAGGGCCAGCAGGCCGCCGACGCCGGCTGATCGAGTCGTCTCCCGAACTACGCCGTCACGGCAGGGTCGAACGCACCGCCAACACCCGGTCGATCAATGACCGATGCGCTGCGACCGGTGTTCGCCGCGCCCCATGATCTCTCACCATGAGGTCACGACCTTTGGCATCGCGGATCTCGATTCCGGCCTCTCGCCCGATCAGAAATGCCCCGGCGTAATCCCAGACTCCGTGTGCATCCACCGAACAGTCGACGAACGCATCGAGGGTTCCGTCAGCGACGAGACAGAGGTCGATCGCCGAGGCGCCGAGTGCTCGGTACTGCCACCAACCCGGATTCTGCGGGGGCGGGCCCGACACTCCCACGATCGCCGCCGACCATTCTTCGGGCGTCGGTGTCGTGAATCGTTCGTCGTTGCACCAGGCGCCACCACCTCGCACCGCCCACCAACGAATCGGAAGAGCCTGATGCGCCACGAGAGCGACGAGTGGCCCGTCGGCATCCACGGCGCACAACGACGTCGCGTAGTGCGGAACACCTCGACTCGCATTGGTCGAGCCGTCGAGCGGATCGACGATCACCACGATTTCGCGGTCGAGATGCTCGACCCCCGACTCCTCCGACAACACACCGACGGGAACCAATCGCAGCATGTCGAGTGCTGCCTCATCGGCCAACAGATCGGCGTGATACTGACCGTCGCGCGCTCCCGACTCGCTCCAGTCGGCCACATCGTTCAGGACGTCCGCCACCGAGTCGGCGACGTCGTGGAAGAGCTCGAGCAGCCCGTCAGGTGACACGTCGCACAGGGTAGTGTCGTCCACGTGGCCGTCATCGATGTCGCCGGTTTCGTCTCCGACATGAAGAGCCACGCGATCGATCACGGATTCCACGTGCACGACGAACGCCACTTCGTCGAGACCTACTCCCTTCGTCAGTTGTGGGAGGTCGACCTCCACCCCGAAGAGGCCTGCGACGGCCCGATCGACCTGCACCTTTCCCTCGAAGTCGATCCCCGGGCTCTACTCGGATTCGAGGATGCCGTTGCGTCCCTCGACCCCGACGGAGACGAGGCACCACCCGACGGGTTCTCGTTCCCGCTGCTCTTTACCTGGACCCTTCCACCGCTCAGTCAGCCGCCCGATCTCCTGGTTCTGGCCACCGAATTGGCCGGAGTCGGTGGAATCGACCTACCACTCGAGGTCTCGGCCATCGACTCCACCGCATCGGTCACTGACGCACCGGAACGAAAGCTGTCGATCGTGGCCCGCTTGGAAGTCCCCCTCGTCGACGTGTACGAAAACGACGATCAGCAGTTCTGCGCCACACTCGATCGATGTCGTGACGTGAGCCTGTACCTCCTCGAGGTCGCCCCCGCTTGGCTCGGCGAATCCTGATCACGTCGCCACAACCGCCACGTGCGAGACTTCGTTCATGAACGTCGCCGAACTCCTCGACATCTTGAAAGACCTCGATCCGGAGGCGATTCTCGAGTTGGCCATCGTGGCTCCCGTCGTGGCCGATGACGACACCATCACCGTCGACCAGTACACCGTCGAGGGAATCCTGCCCCGCGACCCGGCCGACCACGACGGCGAGTCGGTGGTCTGGTTGATCGGTGGCGAAGCGAGCGATGTCGACGAGTTCATCGAAGCCATCGGCGGCGAGGAAGACCTTCCCGAATCAGGCGAAGGCGACGTGATCGAAATGGAACGCTGGTCGCGCTGACCGTCAGCTTCGCTGATCCGACATCGATCGGCGTCGAATCACGGCCAGTCCTCCACCGACCGCGAACAGGGCAGTTCCGACGAGGATCGACTCGAGCTCGAGCAACACGATCATCCACACCGTGAAGGCGAATCCGATGATCGGCAACATCGGCCACTGACCGACCGACCAGGGCGATCGGAACGGACGAGCACGCTCGGGATCCCGCCGTCGGAGCACGGTCACCATCACGTTCACCGACAAGAAAATCGCGTAGATGGTGAAGTCGGTGGCACTGGCGATGAGTTTCAACTCACCCCAGATGACGAAGCCGGCCCCCACAACGGCCGAGAAGGCGACCCCGACCCACGGAGCACCCGTTCGAGTGAGTCGAGCCCCGATCGATGGCAAGTCGCCGCTGCGGCTCATGGCGAAGAACATCCGTGACGCCGCCGTCAGGACCAGGATCACGGTGTTGGTCGTGGTCAACATGGCGAACACCGCCATGACCGCACCGGCACGGTCCCCCACTGCATCAGCAGCCACGTCGGTGAGCGGCTGGGTCGATGACGCCAGACCTTCGGCCCCCAGCACGTTGACCGCGGCGATCGACACGAGAACGTAGAGAACGGCCGAAATCCCCAGCGACCAAAGAAGAGCTCTCGGTGTGTTGCGAGTTGGATCGTTCGTCTCCTCCGACAACGTGGCCACCTCGTCGAAGCCGATGTAGGCGAAGAACACCAATGCGGCCGCCGACATGACCCCGCCGAACGAGTTCCACGGCGAACCACCCCGGCCAGTGAAGAGTCCCCCGTCGCCGAAGTGTCCGATGCCGATCACCACGATGAAGACCAGACCCGCGACCTGAGCGAGGCTCAACAGCACCACCAACTTCGACCAACGTGACGATCCCCACACGACCATGAGAGCCGCCACACCCAGGACACCGAGAGCCAGCCAACGATCCTCGATCTCCCAGAAGTACTGCGCGTAGCGCGCGAACCCAAGAGACACCGTCGCCCCGGCGATCACCAATCCGCCGGCCATGGCCCAGCCGATCATGAACGTGACAGTTCGCCCGAAGACGTGGCTCGAGTACTCGTACTCACCTCCCGTGCGCGGGAACATCGATGCCAGTTCCGCGTAGCTCATGGCGGTGAAGACGCACACCACGGCCGACACGACGAACGACAACCAGACCAATCCTCCGGCGTCCTCGGCGGCTGGCGCGAGGAGAACGTAGATTCCGGCGCCGACGATGATGCCCACACCACTCGCGATCACGTGCCCGAGTCCGAGGACGCGTGGCAGTTCGGTCGCTTCGGCCATGAACGCACGTTAGGCGGACAGGTCGAGTACCGAGACGAACGAACCGAATCTCGACGTTCGACGAGGACGTTCGTCATGATGAAGAATGCCCTATGCGCATCACCATCGATTCAGGTGAACTCGACGTCGTCGATCGAGGCCGCGGTCAACCGGTTCTCCTTCATCCGTCACTCGGACGATCGATCGTCGACTTCGAGCAGCTCATCGGTGCCGTGACGAGCGCGGGATTCAGGTGCATCGCCATCGATCCGCGCGGCATCGGCACCTCGACAGGTGACCTGCACGATCTCACCATGCACGACCTGGCCGACGATGTGGTGCGGGTCGCCGATGCGTTGCAGATCGAGACCTTCGCGGTGATCGGTCATGCCTTCGGCAATCGGGTGATGCGAACCGTTGCCGAACGAGTGCCCGATCGAGTTCGAGCCATCGCGTTGCTCGGTGCTGGCGGTCGGGTTCCCGGGGAGCCCGAAGCACGCGATGCCGTCGGACGCTGTTTCGACATGGCGTTGTCGGAGAACGAACGCCTCGCTGCCATCGCTACCGCGTTCTTTGCTCCCGGGAACGATCCCCGGGTCTGGCTCGACGGTTGGTATCCGACCACCAAGGCCGCCCAACAGCGTGCCCTCATCGACAGCGATTGGAGTTCGTGGTGGTTCGCCAACGACGCGCCGATCCTCGTCGTTCAAGGCTTGCAAGATCGCACCGCGCCGCCCGACAACGGGCGATTACTCGCCAAGGAACGCCAAGCACCCACGACACTCGTCGAGATCGACGGTGCCGGACATGCGCTCCTCCCAGAACGACCCGACGAGGTCGCCGAGGCCGTCGTCGGTTTTTTGTGCACGATCAGCGACTGGTCGATCTGACTCCCCGACGATCACATGTGAGCGCGGATGGCCCACAAGTCGGGAAACACGGGACGTCCGAGAGTCGACATGAGATATCCCACACCGCTCGATCCACCAGAACCCGGCTTCGAACCGATCGTGCGTTCGACCATTTTCACGTGGCGATATCTCCATTCCTGAACGCCTTCGTCGAGGTCGACCAATTTCTCGCACAGATCGGCGATCGCATCATCGGTCCGGTAAGCCGCGAGGACCGCTGCTTGTACCGCCTCATTCTCGATCGTCGCCTCGGTCACGGGTGTCGCTGGCCCGAGGTCGTGTCCATGACGTCGCAACAGTGAGCACATGGCCCACCAGATGGACGGTCGGCGCAGGCGCGCTTCGAGACGTCCGCGAGCGACGTGGTCGTTCTCGAACGCGTCCAACACCTCGCGACGCTTGTAGCCGAGTGCGAATTCGAACTCCCTGAACTGCGCCGACTGAAACCCGCTGCTCGACTCGAGTCGCTCGCGAAACGACATGAATTCGCGCGGAGTCATGGTCTCGAGGACGTCCATCTGGGAGACCATGACCTTCAGAATTGTCAGAATTCGTCGCAGGCCTCGGCCCGCTCGAACCGTCTCATCGGAATCCAACAGGTCCATCACGTGATCGAGTTCGTGCAGAAGCTGCTTGAACCACAACTCGTACACCTGATGGATGACGATGAAGAGCATCTCGTCGTGCTCTTCTCGGCCGGCCAATCGCGACTGCGGGACTTGCAGATCGAGAAGGTCGGGTAGACGCAGATACGAGGAGTACGTCAGATGCGGGTCCATGGTGGGGCGGGCAGGGATCGAACCCGCGACCCAGGGATTATGAGTCCCCTGCTCTGACCAACTGAGCTACCGCCCCGAAATGGCGCAGGGCCCGCCGAAGCGGACCCTGCACGTGCTCCGAGAGCAGGGCTCGAACCTGCGACCCGCTGATTAACAGTCAGCTGCTCTGCCAACTGAGCTATCTCGGAAAGGCGTCCCCGAGACTACCAGTGGGTCGGGGCGACGCCCACGACGACCGTCAGGACTCGAGGTCGATCGGCTCCTCATCAGCGTTCGTGAAACCTTCCTCCGGTTGATCGCCCAGACCGGCCGCCGTGCGGACCTTGTCGGACAATTCGACCATGATTTCGGGATTCTCGGTCAGGAAGGACTTGGCGTTCTCGCGCCCCTGACCCATCTGCTCGCCGTCGTAGGTGAACCAGGCTCCCGACTTCTTCACCAGGCCGAGATCGACGGCCAGATCGAGGAGCGAGCCTTCACGACTGATGCCCTTGCCGTACATGATGTCGAATTCGGCCTGACGGAAGGGCGGGGCGACCTTGTTCTTCACGACCTTCACCCGTGTCCGGTTACCGACGACTTCCGCCCCGTCCTTGATGGACTCGATACGGCGGATGTCGAGACGGACCGACGAGTAGAACTTGAGAGCACGACCACCCGGCGTGGTCTCGGGTGAACCGAACATCACGCCGATCTTCTCGCGCAGCTGGTTGATGAACACCGCGATCGTGTTGGTCTTGTTGAGATTGGCGGTGAGCTTGCGAAGTGCCTGACTCATGAGACGGGCCTGCAAGCCGACGTGGGTGTCTCCCATTTCGCCTTCGATTTCGGCCTTGGGCGTGAGGGCGGCAACCGAGTCGATCACGACCACGTCGAGGGCGCCGGAGCGGACCAGCATGTCGGCAATTTCGAGCGCCTGCTCACCGGTGTCGGGCTGCGAAATCAGGAGCTGATCGATATCGACCCCGATGGCGCGGGCGTACACCGGATCCATGGCGTGCTCGGCGTCGATGTAGGCGCACACCCCGCCATTGCGCTGAGCCTCGGCGACGACGTGCATGGCGAGGGTCGACTTACCCGAGGACTCCGGCCCGTAGATCTCGACGACGCGGCCGCGGGGGAGACCACCCACACCGAGTGCGATGTCGAGGGCGAGGGCGCCGGTCGGAACGGTCTCAATTCCCTTGAAACTCTGCTCTCCCATCCGCATGATGGAGCCCTTACCGAACTGCTTGTCGATCTGGGCGAGGGCCATGTCGAGGGCCTTGGCGCGGTCTGTACTCATTGATCAGCCTTTCTGGTTCGTGTGTCGTCGAGTGACGATGCGGACCCTACGAAGGGGGTGTGACACCGCTGGCGATGACGTGCGTGACGGGGACGAATGACAGGAGCGTAACTACGAACAGGCGTTCGGTCAAGCATTCGATCGATCAAATGTTCGATCCACCGGGAGGCTCGGAATCGGCCAGCCATCGGGCGGCCTCGGCCGCCTCGTCGCTGCCAACCGGCCGCACCCGAAGATCGATGGCCATCCACAACGTGTGCGTGATCGGCCAGGTGACCACCGGGATCACGATCGCCGCGGTGGCCAGGACGACGTACAAAGTGACCACCGGGACGTCAGGAATGGTGAGCGCCACCGCCACCGCAACGGCGACGACGACCAGGCCGATGTTGAGGACGAGTGCCACGGTGAGGGCACCCAGTTCGTGACCATCGGTTCCGCGCGTGCGACGCAAACCGCAACCGATGCACCGCTCCCCCTGCCGAAACCACGTCACGAACCATGCGCGCCGACTCGCGCACCTCGGGCATTCGCGAATCACTCCGCGCGAGACGTATCGAAGGAGTGATCCGGAATCGATCACTCGCCGGGCCACGAACAATCAGCCCAACAATTCGTCGACGAAGTCGGAGAACACGTTGGCGTACACCATCGCATCGTCGTCGGTGTGCATCACCGAGATGAGCCACTGCTCGTCGAGTCCGGGCGGGAGAAGGACGCCACGGTTGATTCCGTGGATCCATTGCGCATAGGCAAGATCGAAGTCGGTGGTCTTGTAATCGCGATAGTTGCGGATCGGCTCCGGAGTCCACGTCACACAGCCCTTGGCGCCGAATCGAACGGTGTGCGCAGGAAGATCGGCATCGTCGATGATGCGCGCGCACGCGTCGACCAACATGTCGTTCCGGGCGATGGTGCGATCGGTCGCCTCCGGAGTGCACACCTCGGTGAGGACGGCCTTGGCCGCCGCCATGCACAGCGGGTTGCCGTTGTACGTCCCGAGATGAATCACCCGGCCGACCGTGATCTGATCCATGTATTCCTTCTTGCCACCGAAGGCTCCGAGGGGAAGGCCGCCACCGATCGACTTGGCCAGACTGACGAGGTCGGGGGTCACGCCGAGCGCACCCGTCGCCCCGCCCCACCCGGCGGTGATACCCGTCTTCACTTCGTCGAAGATCAGAAGGGTTCCGTACTTCTCGGTGATGTCGCGGACGGCCTCGAGATATCCCGGGAGCGGTTTGCAGATCCCGATGTTCTCCATGACCGGCTCGACGATGAAACACGCGACGTCGCCGTTGCGCAGCACGCGCTCCAGGGCCTCGGGATCGTTGTAGGGAATCACGATCGTGTCGGCCAGGACGGCCTTGGTGACGCCCGCCGTCGACGGAACCGAATTCGGCCGATCGGCCGGTCCGGCAAGGTCGAGTGACGGCTTCATCGAGATCATCACTTCGTCGTGGTGTCCGTGGTAACCACCCTCGACCTTGACGATCTTGTCGCGACCGGTGACACCTCGGGCCACGCGAATCGCGTCCATCGTCGCTTCGGTTCCCGAGTTGGTGAAGCGCCACATGGCGAGCCCGTAGCGAGCGGCGAGGAGCTCGGCCACATCGGCGTTCATCTCACACGGCGTGACGAACAGTGTGCCGTTGTCGAGCTGCGCATCGACCGCTCGTCGCACGACGGGATTCACATGGCCGGAGAAGAGCGCACCGAAGCCCATGTCGAAGTCGACGTATCGATTGCCGTCGACGTCGATCATGTGGGCGCCGTTCGCCGAGCTCACCACGATCGGATGCGGCTCGTAGGCCTGAAAACTCGACGGAACACCGAGAGGCAGCACACGGCTCGCCCGTTCGGTCGCCTTCTGCGAACCCTTGGTCCGCTCGGCGTAGCTGGCGATTTCACGGGCGGTGATCGCCCGGGCCCGCTGCGCCAGATCGCGGGCACTCTTGGTCGTTGAGTCCGTGGAGGACACGGTTATCACTCCTTCAGAGTTCCGCCCAGGCTAGCAAAGGCAACCAATGGCCGAACACTGGGTGTCCATCACGTGACGAAACTGTGACTGACCTGGTGCGTTCCCGGGTTCTTTCTGGCAGACTCTGACGGTTCATGGTGGTCGTAGCTCAGTCGGTTAGAGCGTCAGGTTGTGGCCCTGAAGGCCGGGGGTTCGATTCCCCTCGATCACCCCAGATCTCTCGTCATTCGGCGAGTGCCCCGAACGATGCGGGTCACGCGGTGAATACTTGGGTCGGTTGCGCAACGGCGCCTACACTTCGCTGTCGCGTTCGGCACCTCTAGCTCAACGGCAGAGCAGTGGACTCTTAATCCATTGGTTCAGGGGTCGAATCCCTGGGGGGGCACCAACCACCGTTGCGACGGTCGGTTCGCGGGAAGGAGGCCACGTGCACGCCACCGTGGTGTTCGCCCACCCCGATCCGACCTCGTACTCCCGAGCCCTCCTCGATCGAGTCGTTCGTGGTCTCGAATCAGCGGATCACGTCGTCGACGTGATCGATCTGTACGCCATCGATTACCCGGGTTCCCTCTCCCCCGCTGAGTGGCACGCCTACGCCTCGGGCCGACCGATTCTCGACGACACCGTCGCCCACCACGCCGACCTCGTTCGAGCGACCGACGCGCTCGTGTTCGTGTACCCCACGTGGTGGAGTTCGGTTCCGGCGATTCTGAAATCGTGGATGGAACGAACTCTCGTCGAAGGCGTGGCGTTCGCACTCGAGGGGCCCGACCACCGTCTCGCACCGAAACTCACCCAGATCCGCAACGTCGTCGGCATCACCACGTACGGCTCACCGTGGTGGTACGTCAAACTCGTGAACGACGCCGGCCGGCGTGTGATCCTGCGGGCCATCGGACTTCTCACGGCCGGTCGGGCCCGCCTGATGTGGCATGGCCTGTATTCGCTCGACGGCCGGAGTCCTCGGCGGCGCGAGCGATTCCTCGACGACGTCGAGCGCACCATGGGAGCACTGCGATGACCGACCGCCGAGTACTCGTCGTGTTCGCCCACCCGTCGCACCAATCCCTGAACGGCGCGGTTCTCACCCGTGTGTTGGCCGGACTCGAGCGAGCGGGTCACGAGGTACGACTCCGAGACCTCTACTCCGAACGATTCGAACCTCGTTTGAGTCTCGACGAGAAGCGCTCGCATCTCGCCTCCCCCGACACCAAACCGCAACTGGCCCGTGACTTCGACGACCTTCAATGGTGCGACTCTCTGGTGTTCGTGCACCCCACGTGGTGGGGAACTCAACCGGCCATCCTGAAAGGCTGGTTCGATCGGGTCTTCGCCGCCGACGTGGCCTGGACCCTTCCCTCGGGCGCGAAGACCATCCGACCCGCACTCACCAACGTTCGCCGCATCGTCACGGTCACCACTCACGGCTCACCGTGGCACGTGAATGCCGCTCAAGGAATGGCCGGACGCCGAATCGCTCACCGCGGTTTGCGGGCGGTGTGCCATCCGCTCTGTCGAAACTCGTGGATCGCTCTGTACGCACTCGATCGACGTACCGAAGCGCGTCGGGAACGTTTCCTGCGGCGCGTCGAGCGCCGGTTGGCCCGCCTCTAACGTTCGCAGAGAGCGACGGCGATCTGCGCGGCGACTCGGGCGTTGTTCTCGGCCAAGGCCAGATTCGCCGGCACACTTCGACCGGCGGTCGCCTCGGCGATTCGGCCGAGCACGAACGGCGTGATGGCCGCCCCCGAAATGTCGGCTCGTGAGCACTCGTCGAGGGCTGCCGAGACCACCGCATCGAGCGTCCACTGATCGAGTTGATCGGCTTCGGGAATCGGTGCCGTCACGAGGAGACCGGTTCGTTCGCGTGAACGATGCGAGAAGATCGACGCCACCTCACCGGCCGAGTCGACTCGGTGAGGAACCGGCAGCCCGGACGATCTCGTGTAGAAAGCCGGGAACCAATCGTGCTTCCATCCGAGGACCGGAACGCCGTAGGTCTCGA
>VFQT010001623.1_pt1 | contig 26303 bp, 20 predicted proteins | sample 3512381 | NCBI WGS metagenome assembly VFQT01 (sample SAMN10412376, study PRJNA504923) | tailings metagenome | isolation source: Relicate 2 Philex TSF3 active mining site | place: Philippines: Tuba, Benguet | collected 2017-08-29
GGCAGACTCCATCATCGAACCAGGCTCGACAAGGCGGTGCTCACCGGAGGAAGACTGCGCCTTTGCAGGCAGCCGCTGCGGGGGCCAGCGTTCGTCTCCATTCGCGTGAGACCAGCCAGGGCGTGACGATGTCACTCGCGGGCAGCCAGCGAAGCCGCAACTGATTTCGTTGTCGCTGATGGACGATGCGCTGTCGTGGCCGACAGTACATTCGTGGCCGACAGTACATTGCTTGCACATAGCGAGCGCATCTGCTTCCGGTGCAATATGTCTTTTTTCAAAAAAGACAACTTGCCGATTTGTCGGGAAGGGAGCATAAATATACCGTTCCTGGAAATATTGGGGTTTGCGATGAAAATCCGCAGTCCAATTCTCCGCGGGCTTACGCTCGCGATCATTTCAGTTTTCTGTGGTCCCGCATTTGCCGGTGCCGGTGGTTTTTTGACGCCTCCGCAGTATCATCCGCTGGATAATATCTGGAAAATTGCGCTGACGGTCGCTGTAATCTGGATCATTGTCCGGCTCCGCCGCCCGGCGTGATCGGGATGCCGGTCCTCCCGGCGCATGCCGAAGCTGTCTCGGTCATTGCCGTCCTCATGCTCGTGGCAGCGGGTGAGCGCCTTCGTCCCCGCTTTGTGAAACAGTTCCGTTCGCCATTGCGTTGCGCGACGAACGTCGTCCTATTCGCGATGAATTCGTTGGTTGTCGCCCTGCCTCTGTCGTGGCTGGTGGGGCGCCTCGACATGCGAAGTCTGTCGTCTCCGGCGGAGGTGCCGGCGTTCGGCTGGGCCTTGGTTTGGGTGTGGATCGTCTGGTTGTCGGTTCTCGATTTGGCGAGTTATGTCTTGCACCGCTTCCTGCATTCGGTGCCGCTGTTGTTTCGAATTCATTGTGCGCATCATTCGGACGATGACGTCGACCTCACGACGGCGTTTCGCCGACACCCCATCGAGTTTGTTTTCAATGCGAGCCTGATGTTTCTCGTGGGAGTTGCCATTGGCGCACCCATCGAAGTCAGCGGCACTTACGGCATTTTGGCTGTCGTGCTTCAGATCTGGCATCATGGGAATGTCGCATTGCCGGGCCGCATGGAACGTTTCCTGGCCACAATATTCGTGACGCCAGCGCTGCATCGCTCGCATCACGCGCTCGATATGCAGATCGCCAATGGTAATTTCGGCACTGTGTTGTCGATTTGGGATCGCATCTTCGGGACCCTGCGGGCCGACGCGGAGCCGCGCGAATTCGGCGTCCCGGGTCTGCAGGATCCGGAACATCAGCGGCTCGGGAATGTGCTGCGCAGTCCCGTTCTCTTCGACGCTCACACCACAGGGGGGCGTTGAAGGTCCACGCCAGCCTTTCTCAAACCTTCCAGGAAATGGGTTCCGGCCGCATCGTTGCGAAAAAGCATTTTCACGACGGTCGGATAGTCGATGGCCAGAGTCTCGATCCGCTGCAATGCGAAAAGCGCTTCACGGGCCTCTGTCTCGCGACCCAACTGACCGAGCGCGGCCACGACGTAACGTAATCCCCCGGGATGGTCGGGCTTCAGCGCCACGGCACGCCGTCCGACATCGATGGCCTCTTCGTATTTACCTTGCTGATAGTGGGCCGCCGCCAGCGCCGGTAGCCACAGGAACATGCGATTGTCGTATGGGCTCAGTCGGATGGCTTTCTGGACCGATTGCGCGGCGTCTTGCGGGCGCCCGCAGTAGTTCAGGAGGAACGCCAGGTTGGCGTGTGCCGCGGCGAAGCTCGGGTTCAGGGCGAGGGCGTCCTCCATCGCGGCGATTCCGGCCTCGATGCGGCCGGTCCAGAGGCATGCGGTGCCCAGGGCGAAATGCGCGGCCGGATTTCGGGTGTCGATGGTGATGGCGTGCCGAGCGAGCTTGCTCGCTTCCGCGAACGTCTTTTCGCGATGGTCGCTCCAACCGCTGTAGGCAGCATGTATTCGGTTCAGGACAAGACCGGCGATGGCATGGGAGTACCCAGGATCAAGCTCGATGGCGGCCTCGAAGCAGCCGCGCGCCGCCGCGTGATCATGTCTAGTATATTTATAATGATACCACATTCCCTGCTGCATCAGATCATAGGCACTGAAGCTCTTGGAGGCTGCGGATATCGCGCGACGGCTCTCGGCTTTTTGAAGCTCCGGCTCGATTGCGCCGACGATGCGGGATGCGATTTCCTCTTGGACGTTGACGGCGCTGTCGAGATCGCTCTCGAAGGATGCGGCGAGCAGGTGATGTCCGGTTGCCGCATCGACGAGTTGAGTTAGAACCCTGAGGTGGCCGTTGGTGCGGCGCACACTGCCCTCCACGACGTAGCGGACCGCGAGTTCCGAGCCGATCTGGCGCACATCCAGGGCGCGTCCCTTGTAAGTAAAGGAGGAGTTGCGTGCGATAACCGGAAAATAACGCCAACAGGCCAGCGAGGTGATGACTTCCTCCGTCAAACCATCGGCGAAGTACTCGTAATGGCTGTCGCCACAGCTGTTGATGAAGGGCAGGATGGCGACAGAGGGGCCGCAGCCCAAGTCCTCGACAGCCGGGGTGTTCGGCGGTGGTGAATCCCTAACGATGTCGCATCTGTCTGTCGGAGCGGCGTTTCCGGGACGCCAGTCTTCGGCGATTTCTCTTGCGATCTTCGCGGGTGGTGGTCGAGGCTCGTCGGGAAGCGGCAGCCGCTCCAGCGACGTGTCGCGCTTGAGATCGCGAAACAGCTTTTGTGTCTCTTGGCTCGGCTCGAGATCGAGCCGCGATTTCAACACCGCGCGGCAACGTTCATACTCCAGAATTGCTTGAGCGCGCTGGCCGGCGGACGCCAGCCCCGACATCAGCTCGCGCACGGCCTCCTCGTTCGTGGGATCGACCGTCACGGCCCGGCGCGCGGCCTCCACGCCATCGGCGCTAGCGTGCGGATCGCGCAAGCGATTGCGGATGTTCGTCTCGTTCCAGCGGCGGATCCTCTCCTCGAGCCTTTGCCGCTCGACGACGAGCCATTGCTGGAACTCGTCACCCAATTTATCCCAACCGTCGAGGAGCAGTGAGCCGCTGAAGACGTCCAGATCGGACCTTTCTCGACCTTCGGCATCCCACTCCACCGTTGCGGCGGAGACCGCGTCGACCCAAACCGTCTCCGACCGCAGGCGGAGGCGCTCGCGCTCGACTTCGACGGCCTTGCGGAAGACCGGTCCCATGGCTCGACTGAGCTCATGCAGCGCTTGCCTGAGGCTGGCGCGACCTTGATCTTCCGGGACACGGTCCCAGAGAAGCGCGGCCAATCGTGATCTCTCAACCCATCGATCCAGGTTGAGTGCGAGGTAAGCGAGTAAAGCCCGGGACTTTCTCGATGGGGGCAGAATATTGTTGCCCGCATCGTCGATGGCTTCCACCGAGCCGATCAATCTCAATCGTATCGCAATCCGAGTGGAACGCTCTGTGGCCGATCGTTCAACCGAATGAAGCATGCCGTTCATGGATGCTCCCCAATTGCAGAGAATGGGTTCAATCGCATATGCGGCAGCGTCAAAATGACACAGTCAAGCTAATGAATCAAAGACTTCTTGTGTCCGACGTCTGACCGAAGGACATCCTCAATCTGTCGGTTCGTCGCAGGACGCCCGCGGGGTCTTCGTTGTTTTGACGTAAAAATAACGATCGTCTCACCGTAAACTGACGTGTCTTTGAGGGGGCATGGTTAGAAAGTCCCTGCGACCGGCGAAGCAGCGGGTCGCCGAAAAAATGGAGACTTGCCATGAAGACGCTCACAGCCACGATCGCTACGGTTCTCTTCATCGCTTCATTCGCCGTCCCGGCTTACGCCACCAAGACGATCTGGGACCAGATCCAAGAGACGGCGCCTCTGCAGCCGGTCTTCGAGACCCTGAGGGACAATGCGCCTTGAGCAGGCGCGCACACCAACGCGGGGTGGGGCCGGGTCTTCCGGCCCCTTGTCCATGTCTTGCAATCCCCTCGTGTGAGGCTGTCGCCATGTCTACGATCTCGGTCGTGATCCGTTTCGGCGCTGCAAGCCCGGCCTTCCTGTCGGCCTTGGCGCGCGATCTCGATGCCACATTGGTCGATCTCAGTGCTGCTGATGCGGTGATCGTGGCGGATAACCGCCCGCTCCTGGGGGGGCTCGGCCGCTTGCGGTGGCTCGGCGCGTCACCCCGAGGCATCGCGCACGCCACCCGATTTCTCCCCTTCGACGCGAGGTGGGACGGGGCAGTAGCCGACCGAGGCGAGTGTCATCTCGTCTTGGGCTGGGCGGCGGCCATCGCGCTTGCCGGAAAGTCCGATGTCGCGACGCTCTGCTTCACCGCTCCGCGACCGGTTCGGCTGAGCCGCATCTCACGTTCGTCGGGTTTGACAGACGAAGAGGCGGCACGTGCCATCGATGTCCACGACGCCCGAATGTCGGCTTATACGCGGGCATCGCTCGGTCACGACGACGGCATTCCCTTCGACCTCGTGATCGACGCCAGCCGATTCGACAGACACGCCTACACGTCCCTCGTGACGGAATGCCTCAAGGCCCGGCTGCTTTCGCGAGCTCGGCAGCCGCAGATCGACCAAGGCCAGGCAGGACCTTCGGTCGATGCGCCGCATGGCCATGTTCGGCACGGCCGGCGCTATGCACTCGTCGAGCACGAGCACGTCGATCTTTCTGCTGTCGATACGCAGGAAGCGGCTATCGCCGCCATCGAAAGCCGGCTGCACCACGCGTGTCATCACCGGCGAAACTGACCGCCGGCACCGGCTGTGCCGGCCGATGGGCGTGTGGCTCGCATTGTCGCGGCTGCGGTTCCGAGCGGCCGACGCTCGCGCCTGCCGCGTCCGGTGAGCGTAACGCTCCGTGGGCAGGGTGCGTACAGCAGCCACTGCCCGCACAGCCTCCGGGTCAGCCGATCTCGGCAGCCATCAAGCGCGGGAGTGTCTCTTCGTGGGCCTCGCGCAGGGCGGCCAGCGCCAATGCCTCCTCACCCTTCAGCGTCAGCTCGGTACCGCCAGCGCGGCCGACGATACGCACGGGCAGGCCCAGCAGACGGGCGCGTTCGGCGATCTCCTCCGCATGGCCCGGCGCTGCGGCGAGCACGTAGCGGCCCTGGTCCTCGCCGAACCAGATGGCGTGCGCGGGCAGGCGGCCCTCGTAGGGGTAGAGCTCCACGCCCATGCCGCCGGCAAGCGCCATTTCGGCGATCGCGACGAGCAGGCCGCCATCGGACACGTCATGGACGGCCGACACCTTGTGCTCGCGGATCAGCGCTCGCACGAGTTGCCCTGCCTTGATCTCCTCGGCCAGATCGACCGGGGGCGGGGCGCCTTCGTTCTTGCCGGTTTCGATGAGCTGGTACAGCGACTGACCGAGATGACCCTGTTCGCGTCCGACGAGGATGAGGAGATCGCCCTCCCGCTTCAGCTTGATGTCGGTCGTCTGGGAGATGTCGGGAATGAGACCGACGCCGCCGATCGCCGGGGTCGGCGGAATGCCCTTCCCGTTCGTTTCATTGTAGAGCGAGCAGTTGCCCGACACGACGGGGTACTTGAGAGCCTCGCAGGCTTCCTTCATGCCCTGCACCGATCCGACGAACTGGCCCATGACCTCGGGCCGCTCCGGATTGGCGAAGTTCATGTTGTCGGTAATGGCGAGGGGATCGGCGCCGACGGCCGTCAGGTTTCGCCATGTCTCGACCACGGCCTGCTTCGTGCCCATGGCGGGATCGGCGAGGCAATAGCGCGGGGTCACGTCGCAGGCGATGGCAACGCCCTTGGTCGTGCCGTGGACCCGGACGACTGCGGCATCGCCGCCTGGCCGCTGGATCGTGTCGCCCATGACGGTGTGGTCGTACTGCTCCCAGATCCAGCGACGTGAGCACAGATGCTCGGTCGCGATCATTTTCTTCAGGCAGGGAAGAACCGCGTTGGGGGCCGGCACCCATTCGGGCAGGATCGTCTTCTGCTCGGGCGTCGGCACCCAGGGGCGCTGGTACTGGGGTGCGGAATTGGCGAGTTTGTCGACGGGCAGGTCAGCCTCCACCACGCCCTTGTGGCGGGCGATCAGTCGGCCCGTATCGGTCGTCGTGCCGATGACGGCGAAGTCGAGGCCCCACTTGCGAAACACCGCCTCGGCCTCCGGCTCCGAGCCGGGCTTGAGGATCATGAGCATGCGTTCCTGGCTTTCCGAGAGCATCATCTCGTAGGCCGTCATGCCCGTTTCGCGCTGGGGAACCTTGTCCAGTTCCAGTGTGATGCCGACGCCGCCCTTGTCGGCCATCTCGGACGTCGACGAGGTCAAGCCGGCCGCGCCCATGTCCTGGATGGCGATGATGCAGTCGCGAGCCATCAGCTCGAGGCAGGCCTCGATCAGCAGTTTCTCGGTGAAGGGGTCGCCGACCTGCACCGTGGGCCGCTTCTCCTCCGACTTGTCGTCGAATTCCGCAGAGGCCATCGTCGCGCCGTGGATGCCGTCGCGACCCGTCTTCGAGCCGACGTAGACGACGGGGAGACCGACGCCTTTCGCAGCCGAGTAGAAGATCTTATCCGCCTTGGCGAGGCCGACGCACATGGCGTTGACGAGGATGTTGTTGTTGTAGGCAGGGTCGAAATTCGTCTCGCCGCCAACGGTGGGCACTCCCACGCAATTGCCGTAGCCACCGATGCCGCGCACGACGCCGGATACGAGATGGCGCGTCCGTGCGTGGTCGGGGGCACCGAAACGCAGTGCGTTCAAGTTCGCGATCGGCCGGGCGCCCATGGTGAAGACGTCGCGCATGATGCCGCCCACACCCGTCGCCGCACCCTGGTAGGGTTCGATGAACGAGGGGTGGTTGTGGCTCTCCATCTTGAACACGGCGCAGTCGCCATCGCCTAGATCAACGACGCCGGCGTTCTCACCGGGACCTTGGATCACCTGTGGGCCGGTCGTCGGGAGTTGTTTCAGCCAGTAGCGGGTGGATTTGTAGGAGCAGTGCTCCGACCACATCACCGAGAAGATACCGAGCTCGAGGAATGTGGGCTCGCGGCCCAGGATCTCCAGGAGGCGCGGGTATTCGTCTCCCTTGAAGCCGTGCTCGGCGACGATCTCGGGCGTGATCTCAGGGTAGACGGTGGGCTTGGCGCTCATGCGGGCCTCGGCAGATCGGGATTCTTTCGCGCCTTATAGCGACCTTGGACGGCCTTGTCGCGTTGCTGCGACAAAACTTCTGGATGGGCACTCGTGACGGGCGAGAGGTCAGGATTTTCCGGCCCGGACCCGTTCCCGGTGCCACGCGTAGAGGCCGCTTGCCAGGATGACGGCGGCGCCCGCCAGCGTCCAGGCGTCCGGAACGTGGCCGAAGGCGACCAGACCCACCGCGGCCGCCCAGAGCAGAAGCGTATAGCTGTAGGGCTGCAGGGCGCTGGCTTCGGCCACCGTCAAGGCTTTGATCAGGAAGAGATGGGCGCCGCTGCCCAGCAGCGCGATGGCGAACAGCAGGACCCAGCCCATCGCGTCGGGCCAGACCCACACCGACGGGCCCACGGTCGACGTCGCCAGCAGGCCGATGACGGCCGACCAGAGCCAACTGGTCTCGCTCGAGTCGGTTCGGGCGCACAATCTGACGAGGATCTGGTAGAGGGCCCAGAGCAGGGCACCGGAAATGGCGATCAGGATGGGCAGGCCGATGTCCTGGAAGCCCGGCCGCACGATGATCAGGACGCCGACGAAGCCCGCCATCACGGCAAGCCAGCGGCGGATGCCCACTTTTTCGCCGAGAATGGGCACCGACATGGCGATGACGAGCAGCGGCGAGGCTGCGGCGATCGCATGTACGTCTGCGAGCGGCAAGTATTGAAACGCCAGCACGAAAACGCCGTTCTCGATCACCTGCACGAGCGCGCGCACGATCTGGAGCCCCGGACGCGGTGTCTGCCAGACGCGGCGCAGGCCCAGTCGCCACAGCACGACCACCGCCAGCGATGTGAAGACCATGTAGCGGACCCACAGGATCTGCGGGATGGCGAGAATGCTGCCCAGGAACTTGCTGATGCCGTCCATGGTGGCGAAGCAGAACATGGAAACGAGCGTCAGCCCGATGCCCAGCGTCAGGTTGGCGGATGCGGCGGCCGCAGTCTCGTTCGTGCCCGTCTGTGCCACTGGCGTCCCGTCGTCTGCTGCTGCGATCGCGCGTCTCGTTGTCCTGCCGTGATGCGCGGTCCAGCGTCAACCGATTTGCGCCGGCCGCAAGGCGCGGTATCGTCCGCGACTGAATGAGGCGGTCCGGTGCGAGGCACTCCGCGAACGAGAGCATCCGAGGAAAGGCAAGCGTATGACGGCGACTCGAGAGACACGGCCCAACCTGCCCTTGGCGGGTATCACGGTGGTGGATCTGGGGCAGATCTACCAGGGGCCGTATGCGACGTTGCTGATGGCGAAGGCCGGAGCACGCGTCGTGAAGGTCGAGCCGCTTTCGGGCGAGGCGGCACGGCTCCGTGCCAAGGTGGCGAAGGCCGCGACCCTTCCGTTCGCGATGCTCAACTCGAACAAGACGGGCATCACGCTGAACCTGAAGGACGAGCGCGGCCGCGCCCTTCTGAAGCGCATGGTCGAGAAGGCCGACGTGCTGCTCGAGAACTATGCGCCGGGCGTCATGGACAGGTTGGGCGTGGGCTACGGGGTCCTCTCGAAACTCAATCCGCGGCTCGTCTATGCGTCGGGTACCGGCTACGGCTTAGACGGGCCCGACCGCGACAACCTCGCCATGGATCTGACCGTTCAGGCCATGTCGGGCGTCATGAGCATCACGGGATTTCCGGACGGACCTCCGGTCAAGGCCGGCGCGGCCTTCGTCGACTTCATGAGCGGCATCCATCTCTACGCGGCGGTCGTCACGGCGCTCTACGAGCGCTCGATCACGGGGCAGGGGCGGCTGGTGGAGGTCGCGATGCAGGAGTCGGTCTATCCGAGCCTCGCGTCGAACTTGTCGTTTCTCTACAACTCGAAGGGCGGGCTGCCGCCGCGCACAGGCAACAAGCACGGCGGTCTCGCGATCGCGCCCTACAACGTCTATCCGACCTCCGATGGCCATATCGCCATCATCGCGGTGAAGGACGACCATTGGCTCGGGCTGCTCGATGCCATGGGACGGCAGGATCTCAAGTCCGAGCAGAGCTTCAAGACCAACGCTCTGCGTTGTCAGAACATGGAGGCCGTCGACGCGCTGGTGGAGGCGTGGTCGAAGACGCTGCCGAAGTACGAGGTGTTCGAGATCCTGCGCAAGAACCGCGTGCCGTCCGCACCCGTGCGCGACCTGCGCGAAGTGATGAACGACCGGCACATGCACGAGCGCGGCATGCTCGAGGAGATCGACCATCCCGAACTCGGCCGCATCACCGTGCCGACCTCGCCCCTGCGTTTCCACGGCGCCGACAAGCTCGAGACGACGCCATCGCCCTCCGTCGGCCAACACAATGACGAAGTCTACGGCGGCTGGCTCGGCCTGAGCGGAGAAGAGATTGCGGCGTTGAAGGCGGATGGCGTGATCTGACACGGTCGGGATGCGACATGGCTGTTGCCTGACCGGAGGCGATGGCGGATGGTGACGGTGAATTTCTCGGAGGACACCCCAAAATGGCAGACTACACGTTCGATCACATCCATCTGTTCACGCGTGATCCGGAAGGCACGGCGGCCTGGTACGAGAAGATGCTGGGCGCCGAGGTGATCCGCACGATGCAAGGCGGAAAACCGCGCCTCGATCTCAAGCTGGGCGGCGGCAACATCTTCATTCTCGACGTGAGCGGAGATCCGAAGGCCGCGGAAGGTCCGGGGCATCCGCATCGCGGCCTCGATCACTTCGGCCTGTCGGTGAAGGGCATCGACGCCGTCTGCGCGGATCTCAAGGCGAAGGGCGTCAAGTTCACGCGCGAACCGGACACGATCCGGCCGGGCATTCGTATCGCCTTCATCGAGGGACCGGACGGCGTATCGATCGAGATCCTCGAGCGCTGGGCCGTCTGAGGGCTCGCGCTGCAACGACATCGTTCAAGGGGGCGGGCGGCCAAGTGCCGCCCATCCCATTTCATAGCCCGGCGAAGGCCGCCGACACGAAGGCCTTTATCTCGGCCTCGTGCCAGTACTTGACGCCCGTGGCTGGCGTCGCGACGGCGGGCCGGCCCACGCGGCGGAACGTGTGGCCGGCAATACGCTCCAGCTTGCGATCGAGATGAGTGAAGTAGCCCATGTTCTCGGGTTCTTCCTCGCACCATACGAGGTCGGCGCCTGGGTGGGCAGACAGAGCTGCGCCGATGGCCTCGGTGGGCAACGGATGCAACTGCTCCAGTCGTATCAGCGCCACCTTGTCGTCCAAGCCGCGCTCGGCGCGGGCGGCTGCGAGCTCGTAGTACACCTTGCCCGTGCAAAGGATGACCCTGGCAGCGCTTTTCACCGCGCTGTCGTCGATCACGCTTTGGAAACCGGTGCCCGTTTCGAAATCCGCCAGACGCGAGACACAGGCCTTGTGACGAAGCAGCGCCTTGGGCGTCAGGACGAGCAGCGGTTTGCGGAAGGAACGTCGCATCTGACGGCGCAGAACGTGGAAGAAGTTCGCGGGCGTGGAGGCGTTGACGACCTGCAGATTGGCGCCGGCGCAGGCGGCGAGCAGGCGCTCGGGACGGCCAGTTGAGTGGTCTGGGCCGCCCCCGTCCAAGCCGTGCGGCAGCAGGATGACGAGACCGGACGAGCGCAGCCAGCGATCCTCGCCGCAGGCGATACCCTGGTCGAAGACGGCCTGCGCATAGTTGAGGAACTCGCCGAACTGCGCCTCCCAGACGATCAGACGGTTCGGATCGGCCATCGATACGCCGTACTCGTAGCAGAGCACCGCGTGCTCGATCAGCGGCGTGTTGTGGATCTCGGGAATTGCACCATTCGCCGCGGCGGCAGCGAGCGTCAGGTGTCGCGCGCCGGTCTTCTGGTCGTGGATTTCGAGATGGCGCTGGGTGAAGGCCCCGCGCAGCGAATCCTGGCCGCCGAGCCGTACGCCCGTTCCCTCGGCGAGCAGTGACGCGATTGCCAGAGCTTCGCCGCTCGCCCAGTTGATGCCCTCGCCGGTCTCGACGGACCGTCGCCGCTCGTCGAGGAAGCGCTGCACCTTGGAATCGATCTCGAAGCCCGCGGGCGGCGTGGTGATGGCGCGGGCGATCTCGACAAGACGGTCGGGTGGAAGGCCAGTCCCGGTGAACGCAAGCATGTCGCTTTCGCTGCCGGCCATCAGCCCTTTCCAGGCGCCGTCGAACCAATCGGCGGAATTGGCCTTCCAGGACTTCGCGGCGGCGAATGCGCCCGTCAGCGCCGCGCTCATCTCGGCGCGAACGGCATCGGCGCCGCTCGTGTCGATTCCGGCAGCGGCGAGAGCGTTCGCATAGATCACGTCGACCGGCGCGCGTGCGTCGATGGCGCGATACATCAGGGGCTGCGTGAAGCGCGGCTCGTCGATCTCGTTGTGGCCAGGGCGCCGGTAGCAGACGAGGTCGATGATGATGTCGCTCTCGAAGGTGGCGCGCCAATTGGCGGCGATCAGTCCGACGCGCCAGACGGCGTCGGGATCGTCGCCGTTGACGTGAAGGACAGGTGTCTCTGTGAGCCGTGCGATGTCGGTGGCGCCGCGTGCCGTGCGTCCTTCCTCGGGACGCGTGGTGAAACCGATCTGATTATTGATGACGATGTGGATCGTGCCGCCGAGATCGAAGGGTCCGACGCGCGAAAGCTGCATCATCTCGGCCACGAGGCCCTGTCCCGCAAAGCTCGCGTCGGTGTGCAAGGCCAGCGGCAGCACGCGCCGGCGTCCGTCGGCCCCGAGCGCGGTCTGTTTGGCGCGGGCCCGGCCCTGGGCGGTTATGGGCGTGAGTTGGAGATGCGAGGGGTGGGGGGATACGGAGACGTGCAGCGTGCGCCCGACAATCTCAAGGTCGCCCGAGTAGCCCAGGTGATACGACACGTCCGACGAGCAGGCGAGGCCCTCGGGCACGGCCGGCTTGCCGAGGATTTCTGCGACGAGTGGCGTCAGCGGCTTGCCGAGAACGTTCGTCAACATGCTGAAGCGGCCGCGATGCATGCCGCCGATGACGGCTTCCTCGATGCCGAGCGCGACGCTTTCGGCCAGAATGGTGTCGAGGCAGACCAGAAATGTCTCGGCGCCGCCGAGGCCGAACAGCTTGCCGCCGGGGATCCGTTGATTGAGGCCCGCCTCGAAGGACGTCGCGCGGGCAAGAAGCGTCAATACAGTCTGGCGCGTTCGGGCGTCGGGCTGGCTGTCCTCCAGGCTTTCCGCTTGCGCCTCGAGCCAGCGGCGCTTCTGCGTGTCGTGGATGTGGCCGATCTCCCATCCGATCGGCCCGCAATAGGCGCGCTCCAGGCGCTCCACGAGCAGATTCGCGGCCTGCCGGTCGAGACCATATTGGGCGGGTTGCAGCTCGGGTATCTGGGGCCGCTCGGCTAGACCCAGGGGATCGAGATCCGCGCGCAGGAAGCCGCGCGCGCGATAGGCCTCGATCAGTGCCACCTCGCCGCCACCACCGCCGATGCTTGCGACCAAGCGCCGCCGCGGCAGGCTCTCGCCCGCTGTCTCGGCATAGAAGGCTTCGAGTGCGCCCGGATCGCCGACGCCGAGGAACAGGTGCTCGTCGTGTCCGGCGGATGTCATCGCCTGTGGCTGATCGTCGGGCGAAGCGGGAGATCTCAGGTGCTCGTTCATGCGTGATCCTTCAAAGGGCGCCGCTTGTCGTGCCCGCATCGCAAATCGATGTCAATGTGAGGGGGGGGGGCAGCGAAAATGAATCCTTTTGCTCCTACTCTCAGGCATAGACGCGCAGCCCAGCAGCAATCGTTTCAGGGAGGACCGAACTTGCAGGCTTGTTGGCATACATGAAATGAGATCGATCCATGGCCACGACCGTCGGTCACAAGTGGCGCAAATTTTGTGTCTCGCGGGGCCTTCGGCATGGCAGCAGCCGGGGTCTCTCCGTAACCCAACTGGCGATATGAACTCTGATCGCAATTACACTCTCTAGCTGTGTATGTGACGCCGCTCGATCCTGAACGGCGGGAGAGAATAGCGGGGTGTCCAGCTGGACCCTTCCAGAATTTCAAAGCAGTGTGGTTAGCATGGGGGTCGGTTGGCACGCTGATGCTCATTTCGCCCGGATCACTCCATGCCTTGGGACGCTCTTCTTTCTTGACGTTTTGCGGCGACCTTTGGCTCGGTTTGCCTTCGGGCGTCGTAATCGAGAGGGGTGGTGACTGTATGACTGTAGCGGTGATGAAGCCGACCAAGTAGGCGGCCAAGAGCCAGAATATCCGTGACATTTAAATTTCCTGCGGAGAGCTGTGGCATTACGTAGTTGTGGGATCGCCATACGCCAGAAAAGACGCATGCGCCATATGGCGGTGCCAAGGTGCCTCATCTGTGTTGTTACCAGATAGAGGCAGGGTGATGCGCGCGTCGGCGATTTGGGGCAAGATCACCGCTTCGTCAGGACGACGACACGAAACGAAAGGGAACCCGAGCATGGCGCCGGATGGGACGATGAGGCGGAACGCACTCGACTATCACGAGGCTGATCCGCCCGGCAAAATCGCCATCCAGGCCACGAAGCCCCTGGCCAATCAAGCGGATTTGGCGCTGGCCTACAGTCCGGGCGTGGCGCACGCCTGCGAGGCGATCGCGGCGGACCCGGCAACGGCGACGCGCTTCACGGCGCGCGGGAATCTCGTGGGCGTCATCACGAACGGCACGGCGGTGCTGGGACTGGGCGACATCGGTCCGCTGGCCGCCAAGCCGGTGATGGAAGGCAAGGCCGTTCTCTTCAAGAAGTTCGCCGGCATCGACGTCTACGACATCGAGGTGGCCGAGAAGGGCGTCGATGCGTTCGTCGAGGCCGTGGCTCGGCTCGAGCCGACGTTCGGCGGTATCAACCTGGAGGACATCAAGGCGCCGGAGTGCTTCGAGATCGAGCGGCGGCTCAAGGAGCGCATGCGTATCCCCGTTTTCCACGACGACCAGCATGGGACGGCGATCGTGGTGGCGGCGGGCATCCTCAACGGTCTCAAGGTCGTGGGGAAGCGCATCGAAGACGTCAAGCTGGTGACGTCGGGCGCGGGGGCCGCAGCGCTCGCCTGCCTCAATCTTCTGGTGAGCCTGGGTCTGAAGCGCGAGAACGTCTGGGTCACCGACCTCAAGGGTGTCGTGTATCGCGGGCGCAACGAGCTGATGAACCCGTACGTAGAGCCCTATGCGCAGGAGACGCAGGCGCGCACGCTCGCCGACGTGATCCCGGGCGCGGACATCTTCCTCGGGCTTTCGGCTGCCCGTGTCGTCTCGCAGGACATGGTTCGGGGCATGGCGCCGCGGCCCCTCGTTTTCGCGCTCGCCAATCCGACGCCGGAGATCCTGCCGGAGGAGGTCAAGGCGGTGCGGCCCGACGCGATCATCGCCTCGGGGCGAACCGACTACCCCAACCAGATCAACAACGTGCTCTGCTTCCCCTTCATCTTCCGCGGTGCTCTCGACGTGGGGGCGACCACGATCAACGAGGAGATGAAGAAGGCGGCGGTGTCGGCGCTGGCGGGTATCGCCGAAAGCGAGGCCTCCGACGTCGTTCTTGCCGCCTATCGGGCGGAGACGCTGGTGTTCGGGGCCGACTACATCCTGCCTAAGCCGTTCGATCCGCGCCTCATCCTGGAGATCGCGCCGGCCGTTGCGCGCGCGGCGATGGAAACGGGCGTGGCAACCCGACCCATCGCGGATTTCGACACGTACCGCGAGAAGCTCACCGGGTTCGTCTTCCAGTCGGGCTTCGTGATGCGGCCGATCTTCGATGCGGCCAAGCGGGCCTCTTCGCAAACGTTGAAACGGCTAGCCTTCGCGGAGGGCGAGCACCCCTACGTCCTGCAATGTGCGCAGCAACTCGTCACCGAGCACATTGCGCGGCCGCTGCTGATCGGGCGCCGGGAGTCCATCGTCAACATGCTGCCGCATCTGGGGCTGCGCATGCGGCCGGAGCGGGATTTCGATCTGTTCGATCCGGAGACGGATACACGCGCCGTGATGATGGCGGAGGAATATCACCGGTTGGTGGAGCGGCGCGGCGTGTCGCCGTCTCATGCGCGCCGTGTCGTGCGTAACGGCTCGACCGTCATCGCCGGACTGCTGTTGCGCCGGGGCGATGCCGACGCGATGATCTGCGGCGCCGTTGGTCGCTATCTGACGCAGCTTCGCCACGTCTCGCAGGTGATCGGGAAGGCCGACCAGGCCAGAGGGTTCGCTGCGTTGTCCGCCCTCATCCTGCCGACGGGCCCGCTCTTCATCGCGGATACCTATGTGTCCTACGATCCCGATGCGGAGCGGCTGGCCGAGATCACGATGCTTGCGGCCGACGAAGTGCGGCGCTTCGGCCTGGAGCCGAAGGTGGCGCTGCTGTCGCACTCGAACTTCGGTAACGAGGACACGCCGTCCGCGATGAAGATGCGCGACGTCTTGGCGCTGCTCAATGCTCGCGCTCCGGAGCTCGAGGTCGAAGGTGAAATGCACGCCGACGCGGCGCTGTCTCCGTTCATCCGTGAGGAGATCTTCCCGAACTCCCGGCTGAAGGGGGCGGCCAACCTGCTCATCGCGCCCAATCTGGACGCAGCCAACATCGCCTTCAACCTTCTCAAGGTGGCGTCGGGCAGCGTCGCGGTGGGGCCGATCCTGCTCGGTGCCGCCAGCCCCGTGCACATCGTCACGCCATCGGTGACGGTGCGCGGACTGCTCAATATGTCGGCCTTCGCCGTCGTGGATGCCGCCCGCCGCGCCAGCGCCCTGTGAGGTGCCGGCGCGGACAGGCGCACCCGGTTACATCTTCGTGCCAGCCGTCCAGCCGCCGTCCACGATGAGGGTGGTGCCGGTGACGAAGCTGGCGTCATCGGAGGCCAGGAAAAGAATCGCGCGGGCGATCTCGCGCGCTTCGCCCCAGCGGCCTATGGCGTGGATGTCCTTGATGCGGGCGGCCATGTCGGCGTCCTGGAAATAGCGCTCGGTGAGCGGCGTGCGCGTGACGCCCGGGCCGACGGCCGTGACGCGGATGCCCTTCTCGCCGAGTTCCATCGCCATCTCCTTGGTGAGGCCGACGACGGCATGCTTGGAGGCCGTATAGGCGGCACGGCGTGGCGCTGCGGTGACGCCCAGCGTCGAAGCGATGTTGACGATGACGCCGGGACGGCCGGCGGCGACGAGCTGGCGGCCGAACGCCTGCGAGCACAGGAACGTGCCGTTGACGTTGACGTTCATCACCTTCGCGAACTCCTCAGCCGGCAGTTCGAGGACGGGGCTGATCTCGCGGATGCCGGCACTGTTGAGCAGGACGTCGAGCTGTCCCAATTGTCTGGCTGCGGCGTCGAAGAGCTGCGCGACGCTATCGGCCTTGGTCACGTCGACCGTGAAGGCGTGCGCCTTGCCGCCTTTCTTGACGATATCCTCGGCTGTCCGCTGCGCCATCGTGGCGTCGAGATCGGCGCAGGCGATTGCGGCGCCTTCCTCGGCGAACTCGAACGCGGTCTCCCGTCCGATGCCGCTGCCCGCGCCCGTGATGACGACGCCCTTGCCTTTGAAACGCATGTTCCTCTCCTCGCTGCGTGGTGATTTTTTCTGATGTCGCAAGACTGCACCGGGGCTCGCTGGACGACAAGCGCATGACGCATGTCGCGAACGCAGCTAGGGTCTGCGGGAACAGGGACACAAGGCAGGACGATAGGCCCGGATGAGTGAATTTCTGACGACTGGCCCGGATGACGCGGCAATATCGGTTCTGCTCGCGCACGGTGCCGGGGCGCCGATGGATAGCGCCTTCATGAACATCGTCTGCGAACTGCTGGCGGAGCGAGGTATCAGGACGCTGCGCTTCGAGTTCCCATATATGGCATCCCGTCGCAGGACGGGGAAGCGCAAGCCCGCGCCCAAGGCAGAGACTTTGATGCCCTTCTTCGTGTCCATCGCGTCTCAGGCGGCGAACGTCACTCCCGGCAAGCTGATCGTCGGGGGCAAGTCGATGGGGGGACGGGTGGCCAGCCTCGTCGCGGACGAGCTTCGCGATACGGGCGTGGCGACCGGGCTTGTCTGTCTGGGCTATCCGTTCCATCCGCCGGGCATGCCAGAGAAGTTGCGGACGGGGCATCTGGAGGTGTTGCGCTGCCCGGCGCTGATCGTGCAGGGGGAGCGCGATCCGTTCGGATCACGCGAGGAAGCATCGGCCTATCCGCTCGCCAAGTCGATCGCCTTGGAATGGATCGGGGACGGCGACCACGATCTTGGACCGCGCGGCGGATCCGGCTTCACGCGCAAGGGCAATCTCGCAGCGGCCGCCGATGCCGTGGCCGCCTTCTGCAAACGCTTTTAGGTGACGGGCTGTCGCGGACCTGCGCTGGCCGCGCGGCCGTCACTTGATCATCGTCTGCGGGATGAGAAGGATGATCGAGGGGAAGGCAAGCAGGATGGCGACATTGATGATGTCGACGAACACGAACCAGCCGCATCCCTTGAACATGTCGCCCATCGAAACGTCGGGCGCGATGCCTTTCAGGACATAGACGTTCAGCCCTACCGGCGGCGTGATCAAGCCGATCTCGACCATCCGCACGACGAGAACGCCGAATACGATCGGATCGATGCCGAGCTGCTTGATGGTCGGCAGGATGAGGGGCACGGTGAGCAAGAGCATGCCGATGCCGTCGAGAAACATGCCCAGAACGAGATAGAGGCATAGGATTCCGATCAACACGACCATCGGCGGCATGTCCAAGCCGAGAATCCACGCCGCGATCGCAGCCGGCATACCCGTGAAGCCAAGGAAGTGGACGTAGATGAGAACGCCGGAGACGATCGCGAAGATCAGACCTGTCGCACGCGCGGTCTCGACCATGGCGCCCACGAAGTCGTTGCGCCTGATGCGAGGCAGGGCGAGCAAGAGAGCTCCGACAGCGCCGACAGCCGCAGATTCCGTGGGCGTGGCGATGCCTGTGTAGATGGTGCCCATGACGAGTAACACCAGCACCAGCATGCCCCATACACCGGTGACCGATCTCATGCGGTCCGCCCAGCTGGCACGTGCGACAGGCATGCCGAGCGACGGGTTGAACTTGAAGCGCAAATAGAGCATCAGCCCGTAGCTTACCGCTTCGAGCAGGCCGGGCAGAATACCCGCGAGCAGGAGTGCCCCGATGGATTCCTCGGCGATGAACCCGTAGACGACCATGAGCACCGATGGCGGGATCATGGTCGCCATCGTACCGCCGGCGGCGACGCAGCCTGTCGAAACCTTGTCGTCGTAGCCGAACTTCTTGAGTTCTGGCAGCGCGATGCGTCCCATGACGGCGGCGGATGCCGTCGAGGCGCCGCAGGCGGCCGCGAAGCCGGCCGAGCCGATGATGGTGGCGATGGCCAAGCCGCCCGGCAGATGCCCGAACCACTGGCGTGCGACGAAATAGAGATCTCGCGTTATCCCCGCATAGAACGCGAAGAAACCCATCATGATGAAAAGCGGCAGCACGAGCAGGTTGTAGTTCGTGATGTGCCCGTAGATCGTCTGTACGGACAGGGATGCGGCAGCGTCGTAGCCGCGCAACATCCAAAGGCCGAGGAAGCCGCACAGCGCGGTGGCGAATGCGATGCGCAGGCCGGACATCAGGAGGAGGGTGAGGGCGAGCAGCGAGAGGAGGCCGGTTGTGATCGGATCCATCGGATGGGCTCACGAGGATGAGGGCGGGGAGAGGGTGCGGAGTTCAATCGGATGCCTGGTGCAATCCGTCTTCGTCGACCGGGGTGTCGTCGGGGAAACGCTGGGGATCCAGACGCGAAAGGAGTTGGATCGTCATGCGCACGCCGGTCATGGCGTAGCCGAGCGCGATGCTGGCTGCCGCAGGCCAAGTCTTGAAATAGGGCGGCGTCATCGTAACGTCGTCGTATTCCCAGAGCTGGCGCGCGTTCTTGTAGCTGAACCAAGCGAGCACCGCGCAGACGAAGATGCTGACGAGCAGCATCAGGATATCGGCGCCCCGGCGGATGGCCGGTGCCAGGGCGTCGAGCACCAGGTCCATGCCCACGTGGCCATGCGTGCGCTGCGTATAGGATATCGCCAGGAACACGATCATCGGCATCAACAGCTCCGAGCCCTCGAGATGGCCGGGGATCGGGGCATTGAAGGCGTAGCGCATGACGATCTCGGCGCACACGAACGCCATCACAACGAGGATGATGACGACGGAGCCCGCCAGGAGCGCGTACTCTGCGTAACGTGCGATCGGGCGGACATAGTCGAACAGGAGTGCCGCGAGGACGACAAGTGCTGCGACGATGCAGACCAGAAGAACGATCTCTAGCACAGAGGAACTCCGCGATTGGCCTGAAGCATTGGGGGGGGGGCACGCACGGGCGCCGACGGGAGCCGAGCGGCCGGATCACAGCGGGCAGCCGGCCGATGCAGGTTGCCTGCCGCTTCCAACGGGCTGTGGCGGACCGTTCCCCATCAGGACCGCGGCGGTATCATTCCGCCGCCGACCCGATAGATCGCCGCCCTGCCCGCGCGCACATGCGGCTCACTTGTATTTCGCGACTTCCTTTTTCGCGAAATCGAGGATCTGGCGGCCTGGCCGTCCGGCCTTCTCCTGATCCTTCACCCATTCTTCCCAAAGCTCGTTCGCGCCCGCCTCGAGCTTGGCGCGTTCGGCTTCTGGGAATGCGCTGACCTCGAGCTTCTGCTTGAAGACCGGGATCCACTTGGCGTCGGCGGCCTCATAGGCGGCGAAGAGGGCCTTGTTCGCGAGTTGCTGGGCGGTTCCCAGTTTCGATTTCAGAGCGTCCGGCAGCTTGGCGAATGCGGTCGCGCTGACGCCCTGGAAGCAGGCGAAGCCGGCCATCGCGACACCTTCGGTCACGTATTTGGAAACCTCGTGCAGTTTGTAGGCGCCGAAGCTGTAGGCATAGGGAAAACCGAAACTGTCGATCGTGCCGCGTTCCAGTGCCGTGTAAGATTCCGGCGCCGTGACCACCACGGGAACGGCGCCGAATTTCTGGAGTGCTTTCGCGTTGAGACCGGAAATGCGGACTTTGACGCCTTTGAAATCCTCGGCTTTTGCGATCTTCTTGTTGCCCATGAATTCGTAGGAAGGAAGGGCAGTTGGACCGAAATATTTGATGTTCCAGCGTTCGGCGAGCTCTTTGACGACCAGAGGATGCGTCATCACCGCTTCGTCGACTTTGGCGCGATCCTGCAATTTGCGCGGCAACAGGAACGGTAATTCCAGGACGCTCATCAACGGCATTTTGTTGGGGTAGTAGCCCACGCACATCTGGCCGCCTTCATAGCCGCCGGACTTGATCGCCTCGGGTGTCTGTTTTTCAGGCCCCAGCGCAGAGCCGTAGGCAATCCTGATTTCGAGCTGTCCCTTGGATTCCTTGGCGTAGAACTCCGCCATAGCCTCGATGCCGGCGGTCACGGCGCGCTTGGGGCCGAAAAGATTCCAGTTCCACACCGCCTTGTCCGCGGCGGCCGCCTCGTGAATTTGTCCAGCTCCAGCGAGGAAAACCGAAAATACGGATATGGCCGCCGTTTTGGCGGCTGGTCGCAACGTCATGGGCCTTCTCCCTTTGTCGTCTTTTTTGAATTTTTTGGCACCGCATCGTTGTTTCGTGCGGTGCTCGGGTGAGAGGGTAAACGCTTTCGCGCTGCAAGTGCAACCTTTACGTTATTTTCGTCGGCTTTCCATGCGTCGGGAAAGCCGACGACTACTTTTTCTCCGGCCGCGGACGATAAGGCGGGCTCGGGATATCGTTGTGCGCGCGCCGCAGGGCGTAGGACCAACGCTCCCGCAAGTCGTGGAAATAGGGTTCGCCGGCCTCGATGCGCCGTTGCGTTTCCCAGGTCAGGGCATCGCGGCGCATGACGCTGATGTCGACGGGAAGTCCCACGCCGAGATTGGAGCGCATCGTCGAATCCATCGAGATAAGGCCCAGCTTCAAAGCGTCGTAGATCTCGGTTTCGTAGGTCACGGCACGATCGAGGATGGGCTTGCCGTATTTATGCTCGCCGATCTGGAGAAAGGGTGTGTCGGTCGTCGCCTCGATGAAGTTTCCCGCACTGTAGAGCATGAAAAGCCGGGGATCGCGGCCCTTCATCTGGCCGCCGAGCAGGATCGACACATCGAACGAGGCGCCGTGCTGCTTCAAGGCAGGGCCATCGGTTTCGAAGACGCGGCGGATCGCGCTTCCGACGAGCTGGGCTGCCTGGAACATGCTCGTCTGATCGATGAGGCGCACGCGCTCGCCCGTCTCGGGGTCCTCCAGACCTTCGCGCAGATGAGAGAGGATCGCCTGCGTGATGGACAGATTGCCGGCCGTGGCCAGGGCCGCGATGAATTCGCCGGGGCGCTCGAAGGTGTGGAGCTTGCGGAACGTGGCGATGTTGTCGAGGCCAGCGTTGGTGCGCGTGTCGGCGATCATGACGAGGCCTTCGCGCACGAGAATTCCGACGCAATAAGTCATGAGCGTTTCACTCTCCGTTGGCGGGCGTCCGGTGTGGTCGCAATGCGGTGGCCGTGCGGTCATTCCTGGATCATTGCGCGGCCTTGCTCGACCCGTATCGCGACCTTCAGCGTTTCGTCGGTGCCGCCGGCCTGCGTGCCGCGAATCGGCGCGGCGTCGAGGTAGTCACATCCGATCGCGAGGCGCACGTAGCGATCGGTCACGCACGTGCCATGTGCCGGATCGAAACCGACCCAACCAAGCCCGGGAATGAACGCTTCGACCCAAGCGTGGCCCGCGTCTTGCTCTAGCGTATCGCTGCGCAGATAGTATCCCGAAACATACCGGCACGGCATCTTGAGTGTTCTTGCGGCGGCGATCAATACGTTCGCGAAGTCCTGACATACGCCTTCGCCGGCATCGAATGCCGCGCCGGCCGGGGTCATCGCGTTGGTCGTGCCTGGCCGGAACGCCATGCGCAAATGCAGTTCGCCGTTCATCCGGTGCAGTGTTGCGAGGGGATCGCCGCCCTGGGAAGCGCGGCAATCGCGGGCGAAGCGAGCGATCGCCGGCGTCGGCCCCGTGAGCGCGGTCTGGCGAAGGTAGAGTTGGGGCGGCTGCCGCTCGATCGCGCCGCGCAGCACCCCGTGCGTGTCTTCCGTATCGACTTCGCCCTCGATCAGGATCCGCAAATGCTCGACGGGACCGTCGATGAACACGAGGTGGGTGACATTGCCGAAGGCATCCTCACTGCGGTCCAGGCGCGAATCGGCGTCGATCTCGACCCGCCAGCGCCGGACGAACTGTCCTTCGTGGGAGCGGGGTGTCAGGCGCAGCAACTGCACGGCGCTGCGCACGGGCGCGCCGTAGGTGTAGGTCGTCTCGTGGCTGATCTTGATGCGCATCTCGTCCAACCGTCACAGCAGGTACTGCTGCGTGATGGCGTTACCCAGTTCGTTGTTGGCCGCAATGAAGTCCGACAGGAACTCGTGCAGGCCAGACTGGAAGATCGCCTCCATATCGGCATTACCGAGCCGTGTCAGCATCATGCGTGCTTGACGCTGGGCCGGACCCTGCCGTCCGTAGGCATCGGCGATCTGGTCGAGATACTCGTTGATACTCGCGTACGTCGAGATCAGGGAGCGGGGCTGCTCGCGCCGCAGAATGAGGAAGTCGGCGACGAGCCAGGGACGTACGTTCTCCCGATAGACCCAGTGGAACGATGTCAACGCATTGACGCTGCGCAGAATGGCGGCCCATTGGAAATAGTCGAGACCGCCGCCGACGGGCTCCTTTTCCGGCAGCAGCACATGATACTTGACGTCGAGCAGGCGTGCCATGTTGTCGGCCCGCTCGATCGTCGTGCCGAGCCTCTGGAACCAATACTGATCCGAACGCAGCATGGTGCGGTAGGCGGCGCCGTCGAAGCGTAGCGACGTCGCCTTGACGCTGTCGAGAAAGCGCGAGAGATCGCCATCCGACATGTTGTCGAGATCGAGCCGGTGCATGTCGTTCCATGCGTCGTTCAGGATCTCCCACATCTCGGTGGTGATCGCGGTGCGCACAGAGCGCGCATTGGCACGCGCGATCTCGATGCAGGATTTGATGCTCGAGGGGTTCGCGTCCGAATCGACGATGAACTTGATGACGTTCTCGCGCGTCGCGCTCGCATATGTCGCATGGAACGCTTGCGAACAGGCTGCCGTGGCAACGGCCGATTCCCATTCGTTCGAGGTGCCCGCATAGCTGGAGGGGAGCGCGGACAGGCGCCGTGCGACGTCGAGAATACGCGCGAGGTTCTCAGCCCGCTCCACGTAGCGCGAGAGCCAGTAGAGACTGTCCGCCATCCGAGAGAGCATCGCGCCTAAACCTCCACCACCCATGTATCCTTGGTGCCGCCGCCCTGCGACGAGTTCACGACGAGAGAGCCTTCGGCGAGTGCCACGCGGGTCAGGCCGCCGGGCACGCAGCGTACGCCATCGGTGCCGCACAAAACGTAGGGGCGCAGGTCGACGTGGCGCGGCGCGATCCCGCTGTCGACCACGCAGGGCACCGTCGACAGCGCCAGTGTCGGCTGCGCGATGAAGTCCGCCGGGCGCGCCTTCAATTTGGCGGCGAATTCGTCGAGCTTGGCGCGCGTGGCGTGAGGACCGACGAGCATGCCGTAGCCGCCCGATCCACTGACCTCCTTGACCACCAGATCCTTCAGGTTGGCGAGGACGTATTTCAGGGCGTCCGGCTCTCGGCAACGCCATGTCGGCACGTTCTTCAGGATAGGCTCCTCTCCGAGATAGAACTTCTGGATCTCGGGCATGTAGCTGTAGATCGCCTTGTCGTCGGCGACGCCGGTGCCGATGGCGTTGGCTAACGCGACGTTGCCGGCGCTGTAGGCGGAGAACAGGCCGGCGACGCCCAGCATGGACGCGGGGTTGAAGGCGATGGGATCGAGGAAGTCGTCGTCGATGCGCCGGTAGATGACATCGACGCGCCTGGGTCCCTGAGTCGTGCGCATGTAGACGATATTGTCGCGCACGAAGAGATCGCGTCCTTCCACGATGTCGACGCCCATCTTGTCGGCGAGGAACGAATGCTCGTAGTAGGCGGAGTTGAAGGCCCCCGGCGTCAGGAGCACGATGGTCGGTTCAGAAGAGGCGCTTCGGGGCGCGACGGAGCGCAGCGTCTGCAATAGCGCGTCGGGATAGTTGTCGACGGGGGCGATGCGCAGCTTGGAAAAAAGCTCGGGCATGAGCCGCAGCATGGCCTCGCGATTCTCCAACATGTAGGAGACGCCCGACGGCGTGCGCACGTTGTCTTCGAGCACATAGAACGTATCCGGATCGACGCGAACCACGTCGATGCCGGCGATCTGGACGTAGATGTCGCCGGGTGGCCGGAAACGTGTCATTTCCGGCTGGAACGCAGGGTTCTGGAGGATCAACTCTTCTGGAACGACGCCCGCGGCGACGATCTGGCGCTCACCGTAGACATCGGCGATGAATGCGTTGAGAGCCCGCACGCGCTGCTCGAGGCCCTTGCGCAGACGGCTCCATTCGTCCGAAGTCAGAACGCGGGGGATGATGTCGAAGGGGATGAGGCGCTCGGTGCCCTGCTCGTCGCCATAAACATTGAAGGTGATGCCGACGCGCCGGAAGAAGTGCTCGGCCTCGCGCTTGCGACTGGCGAGCAAGCCCGGTGGCGCTGCTTTGATCCACGCATCGAGTGCTTCGTAGCCTCCGCGCACGGTCCCATCGAACCCGCACATCTCGTCGAAGCAGCTTTTGCCAGTCATGAGGGCATCGCGTCCAGAACCGAAGCACTTGCGTCAGGTTGGCCGGGCCGGTTCGCGATGGCAAGCTGGAATACGGGATGATCGCCCGATAACCCGGCGAATGTCGCACGAAAATAGGGCGCACTCTTCGGAGACTGCCTCCGAAGCCGGCGTGCCGGCTTTGTCGTCGGATGTCAGCGGGAGCTGTTGCTGCCCGGACTGCTGTTTCCCGAGGCCGCACCACTGCCGCTCTTGCCCCCGTCTCCGCCGCCTTTGTAGCTCTGGTAGGTTGCCTCGCGCCGCTCGCTGGGGCGCGGGACCTCCGGTTTGGCGGTGACGAGATCGGTGGGATCGGCGACCATATTCGCGAGATTGCGTTGCGAGGCACAACCCCAGTTGGGGTAGGCGCCCTGGTCGATGCGACGGGCGACGTTCTCAGACCACTGTCCGCATTCCGGTGACACGGCGGCGATGCGGGTGTAGCGCAGCGAAATGGCGTCGATGCCATCGCGCCGTGTCACAGTCCTGAGGCGGTGGCCGGAGATGCCGTTGCGCTGGAGGAGCCGCGACACGGCATGTGCCGTTCGACCGGCTTCCCGCCGTTGACGCGGCACCGCGACCTCGAGTGGGCCCCGGCCATCGCGGAGATACTGTCGCGCGAAACGCGTCACCTCGAAATAGGCGCCCGATGCCAGATCGGGATCGTCGATGGGGACGTCGAGGGACGTGTGCTGCACCTGCGCGCCGATCGGATGACGCTGCTCGTGATCGTTGCGGAGGATCTCCGCTTCCGCAAGAGGATGGTGGGCCTCGCAACCCGCGAGCAGCATCGCGGCGAGACCGATCGCGCCCGTCAGGACGACCGCGCGTGAAGATCTGTGGTCAGGGGGCGACATCAATCCTTCACTCCGTGCGCGGGGTAGTCGATGATGTAGCCGAACTCGCCGGCCACGGCGCCCTTGGGCAAGTGGGAGTAGACCCGGTTGAGCTGGCCGAGCAGCAGGCCGCGCAGCGGAGACGGCTGTATCAGGCCTTCGTCGGGGCGGCTCAGTTGATTGCGTTCGGTCGGCCGGACGACATAGGGCGTTACCAGGATGACGAGTTCGGACTGATTGCTCTTGAAGTCCTGGCTGCGGAACAGCGCGCCCAGCACAGGCAGATCCTTGAGGCCCGGAACGCCGTCGATGTTGCGGCGGGTCTGATCGGAAAGGAGGCCCGCCATCGCAAGCGCCGATCCGCTCGGCATCTCGACGACGGTCTCGGCCTTGCGGGTCTGAACGGCGGGAATGGTGATGCTCTGCAGCGTCACGGCGCCCTGTGCGGACAGCTCACTGACCTCGGCGGCTACCTTGAGGCTGATGCGGTTCTCTGAAAGGACGAAGGGTGTGAAGGCGACGTTCACACCGAACGACTTCCAGCTTACCGATATGGTATTGTTCTGTTGCGAGACCGGGATGGGAAATTCGCCGCCCGCGTGGAACTTGGCGGCTTCTCCGGAGATCGCGA
>VFQT010001624.1_pt1 | contig 26262 bp, 20 predicted proteins | sample 3512381 | NCBI WGS metagenome assembly VFQT01 (sample SAMN10412376, study PRJNA504923) | tailings metagenome | isolation source: Relicate 2 Philex TSF3 active mining site | place: Philippines: Tuba, Benguet | collected 2017-08-29
CCCGCCGAAAGCTCGCGGGCCGTGGCGGCGTTGCCGAGGATCGCATGGATCCTGGCCGCCTCGATGTGGATCCGCTCGCGGCGCCAGTCCTGTTCATCCGCGGCGCGCTCGGTCGCCAGGCGTGCGTACTTGAGCGCCAGTTCGCGGTCGCCCTTGAGTGCGTAGTGCACGCCGATCAAGCCCTCGCATTCGCCGCGGCGCCAGCCTTGAATGGACTCGGCGCATCGGGCCGCTGCGATCGGGTCGCCAGCGTCCAGGTACGCGAGGGCCACCCACTCTTGGCACTGCGCGCGCTCGCGGTCGTGAATGGTGGTGGGGATTGCGCTGGCCACGGCCATCGCCTGCTCGAGGATCCAGCCCCGATCGGCCGTGGATGGTGGCGCAGGACGACGCAAATCGCTGTTCGTTTGGGTGGCCGGGCCATCGCTCGCACGCGGCGACGAAACCGAGATGGACGGTGCGTTGGCGCTCGGCGTCGGTTCGCCCGACGACTCGGGCGGCATCGCGGGCTTGCTGCAGCCACACGAAAGCCACGCCATCCAGGCGAGCGCAGCAATCGCGAGATTCGAAGACTTCGTCCACGTCATGGTGCGTGCTTGAAAGAGAACGAGCGTCTGGTGGAGAGTCAGACTCAACCACCAGACGCCCGATTGCGGACGCTATGGCTCGCGCGTTAAGAGGCCGTCAACATCGTTCAGGCTGTGTTAAGGATGCGCGAGTTCTGCCGGCCAACTCACTGCGGGCAGTTGCCCCATCCCGACAGCATGATGCCCAGGTCGGCACCGTCCGTGTCGCCGGAGTCGTTGATGTCACCGCCGCCAGTGCCCCAGGCGGACAGCAATGCACCGAGGTCAGCGCCACCCACCGAACCATCGCCGTTGAGGTCGGCGGGGCACGGAGCGGCGATCACGCAGCCACCCGGAGGAGCGATGTTGATGCCGAAGGCATCAGCAGCGGTCCAGCCGCAGAGCCAGTTGCCAGTGGAGCTGAACGCACCACGGAACTGGGCCTGTTCGAAGAAGCCGTCGTTCGGCGCCGTACCGACGCTCGTGACGGCCGCGCCGGCGGCGCGGGGGTCGATGCTCGTCACCGGACGGATGATCAGCGAACCGTTCGGGTTCACCGCCGCACCCTTGGTGATCGCCACGATCGGCATGTCAGCGGGGTTGGCCGCCAGGGTGCCGGCGTTGACGTTGTTGCCGCTGGTGAAGACGCCGTAGGTGTTCGCTTCGGTGTAGGCCGAAGCGTTCAGGTTGTTGTAGAAGACGCAGTCGCGCACATCGATCAGGTTGCCGTTGACCTGCGCCTGGTAGGCCTGGGCGGGGTTCGAGAAGGCGTTGACCGAGGAGTAGGTGTTGTACGGCGTGGTCCAACGCGCGGCGTAGGTCAGCGTGCCGTTGTGGCCGTAGCCAGTCTGGCCGCCGGTGGCTTCACCGTCGGTGTTGATGTTGCGGATGCACTGCTCGCCGACGTCCATGAAGATGCTGTTGCGGATCTGGAGGTTGGCGTTGTCGCGGAACTCCACGGCCGTGTCGCCGCCGGTCGAGCCGGTCTGGCCGATCAGGGTCAGGTTGTAGACGACACCCGTGGTCACCGGCTGCGCGTCCGACTTCTCGGCGCCGTCGATTTCGAGGATGTTGTCGCCCACGCCCGAGCCCTGGGCCGCGTTGCCCGAGTAGCCCTGCACGATCAGGCCGAACTGAGCCTTGCCGCGCCAGCCCTGGTCGATGTCCAGGCTGTCGTCACCGATGTTCCAGACGCTGAAGTACTGCAGGTTGACGTTGCCGCCCCAGATCTCGATGCCGTCATCGACGTTGTTCCAGATGTCGATGTGATCGATGATGGTTTCCTTGCCGATGCCACCGAGAGACAGGCCGTTGAGCTCGTTGCCGAGGCCGATCACCTTGCCGCCGTAACGCAGGCTGACGTAGGAGAAGGTGCCGCTCGAGTCGAGGTCATCGCCGCCGCCGTAGATCACGTTTGGATCGGTGGGCGACGAGGCCGTCAGGCCTTCCATCTGGGCGAAGTTGGCGGCGCTCGGCGCGGCCGTGTTGCCAGCGGGCGCGCCGTTGCCGTACTTGCCGATGTAGGCGCGGCCCATGACCGTCAGGTTGCCCCACTCGTTCATCGCCACGCGGGGCGTTCCGGTCTTGGGATTGCCTGCCGTCCACGTCGCGACGTCGGCCTTCGAGGTGAAGATGATCGGCGACTCGTTGGTGCCGTTGGCGACGATGCGTGCCCCGCGGCAGATGGCGAGCGATCCACCGAGGTTGGTGGTGCTGGCGACGATGGTGCCGGGCTCGATGGTGAGCGTGGCGCCGGGGAGCACGTAGATCTGCTGTTGCAGGTTGTAGGTGTTGTTCGCGGTCCAGGTGGTCGAGGTCGAGATGTTCTGGGTGACCAGGATCTCGGCCGCGCTGGCGGCGCCGGCCACGAGCAGGGTGGCGGCGAGGCACGAGGCGTTCATGAGCTTCATGATGGAAGGCCTTTCTTGGGGTAGATGGTCGACGGACGATTTGGAGTGAGCGGAACGAAGAATGCTCAGGTCCGCATGGACCGAAGCGACGTCACGGGCGAATGTCCTGCCTAGATCAGGATCTCCAGAGCCCGGTCTGGAGAGGCAGAAACCTAAGCCCCCAACGTGTTAAGTCACGTGAGCAGTCCGTTAGGACTGTGTGTGGTTGCTCGATGATGCGCTCGCTTCGATCAACACTCCGCCTTCACGATCGCTGAACGGTTCCTGAACAATGCAATGGCGCGCAGGAGGTAACTCTCCCTCACTCATGAAGCGGGTCATTCATCATGTGGTCTCGTCGAGCGCCGTCACGGTCGTTGCCGCCGCGGCTCTTGCTCAGGATCCTGCTGCCGCACCGATCGTGCCGCCGCCGCCGATCACGCCGCTGCCTGCTGGGAGTGGCGTTGAACCCCTTCCACCGGATGCAGAGCCACCCGAGCCCGCACCGACGCCGAAGCCAGCTAAGGGAAAGCCAGCGCCACCGCCGCCGGTGATCCGCCCGCCCGGTGAGGAGGGCAAGGCAAGCACACCGCTGCCACCGAAGGCCATCGAGGTTCCGGCGGCGATCCAGGAAGCGGGCGATCGCCCAAGTCGGTTGTATGTCGAAACGGGCGCCGGTGTCTCGCTCTTCCCTGACCTATCGCTCAAGGGGTTCCCGGCTTCCGCGCTTGGCGGCGCGGTCAGCCAGATCGGTTTCACTGGGGGGAGCCTGTCGCCCGACCTTGGCGTGTCGTGGTCCCTCCTGGCCGGCATCAGGCTGACGGAGCGAGTGGCCATCGAGGTCGAGTCCGGCTATTCCACCAATTCAGTCAGCGGCTTCAGCGGCACCATGGAGGAACTCGACCTCGCGGTCTCGCGGTTCGGGACGTTTTCATCCACGCAGGATGGAACGCTTTCGATGATCCCCATCTTCGTCAACATGTCGTGGGAATTGCCGCTCGTGGAGCGGCGGGCGGGACGGGATGAGAGCGGGCTATCGCTGAGGTTGGCCGGTGGCTTCGGTGTGACGCAGCTTGAACTGTCGATGCAGGAACTGGTCATCGATGCCCCGACGGCTCCGGCCGATGGCGAGACCTTCGGCATCGATGGAACCAGCTGGCAGATCGCCGGTCAGTTCCGGGCGGAACTGCTGTGGAACCTGAGTGCGAATGTCGATCTTGGCGTGACGTGGCGGCTGATGTACATGGGGGCGCCGAACTTCGGCGATGTCACGTTCACCGACAGCGCCAACTTCGAATCGGCCGATGGCCTTGCCTTCGAGGACCTCTGGGCGCAGTCGATCCAGGGTTCGCTCAGTTTCCGCTTCTGAACCAAGGAGTTCCGCATGCATGCTCACTCCCTGATCGCGGCGTCCATCTCCTGCGTGCTGGTCGTGGGCCAAGCCACGGCTCAGGTCCCGGCGGGCGCGCCTGAGCAGGCCATCGCTCCCGCGACGGCGCAGGAGTTCTCGAACCGTGTCTACATCGGTACATCGCTCGGTGCCGCCTTCCTTCCCAAGCTCAAGATCAGTGATGAGTTCGCCACCGAAGCCGCATACGGCTTGACGGATGTCGGTCTCGACACGGACGTCGGTGCTGCGTTCACGATTGCACTGGGCATCCACGCCACCGAGAACTTCTCGCTGGAAGTCCAGACTGGGCTGACCTGGGTCGGCTTCGGTGGCGCGAGCGGGGAACTGTCGTTCCTGCAGCGAACCGGTGATCCGACGCCGGACTTCGACGCCACGCTCTCGGGCGGCAGCGGTTCGTTCCTGCAGGTTCCCGTGATGGCCAACGCCACCTGGCGCATTCCGCTCACCAAGCGTGCGCCGGGCACGGATGACACGTCGATCGGGCTGATCCTGGGCGGCGGCTTCGGGGCCATCAACACAGGTGCGGACATCTCGGGCATCGATGTGGCGCCGACCACCGGTGCAGTCCCTGACTACACCATGTCGATCAACGGCAATGGCTGGTCATGGGCCGCCCAGGCGCGCGTGGGACTGGACATCGCCCTCTCCAGCCGGGTGAGCCTTGGCTTGGAGTACCGACTGATCGGCCTGAACGAGGCGGACCTTGGGCCGGCTGACTTCAGTGTGGATCTCGATCGCTTCAGCGACATCACGATCGAGACCTTCATCGAACAGACGATTTCGGCCACGCTCGAGTTCCGGTTCTGATTCGCGTGATGGCGCAGGAGCCGGCCGGCCCCGTCGCGCGTGGCGCGTCCCCGGCTGTGGCACCGTGACCGGCGTGGTCGCACGCGGCCGGGCTCTGCGATACTCATGGTGCGTGATGCCGGCACCTCACTGCAGATTCCGACCTCGCCGCGCGCTGCATGCGATCGGCATCGGCGTGCTGGCGTCTTCACTCCTGCCGGCAACCAGCTGGGCCGATGGCGGCAACGTCTTCGTGCTGCACGATCTGCACGACTTCATCCGCTTCTCGCGCCATGGTGACGATGTGGCCTGGATGAACAAGACCCGATCGCTCCTGGGCTTCGACATCATGCCGGGCGTGATGCCGCTGGCGCGCACGGGTTCGCCACGAAGCCACTTCGATTGGTCGGCGCCGCAGCCCGGCTCCCTGGCGCAGCCAGCGGCAACGGGTGCCTTCGCGGATCCCTTGGGATTCGTGGTGGATCCGATGCGCCGCGGCCTGCTCTACGCCCAAGATGAGTGGGGGCTTCGGACCGACTTGTACGAAGCCCTGGTGCTGCAGGCGGCGACGGACACGCTCGCCGGTGCACGATCGACGGTGGGCATGTCGCGCCTCAATCTGCGCAGCGATCTCTTGGTCTATCGCGATCCGGGTGTTGGCATGGGCCGGATCACCTTCCAAGTGCGATCGAACGCCACCATGCCTGGTGGTGCCTCGATGTCGGCTTCGGTCGGTGCGGCCTCGGAGCTCGATGAAGTTCGATCGGGCTTCGACCACCAGCTCGTCCGACTGGCGTGGTCGCAGAGCTTCTTCGACGACCGGTGGATCGTGTCGGTCGGCAAGCTCAATCCCAACGACTTCGTCGCCGACAACATCTTCGCCAACGATGAGACCCGCCAGTTCCTGGCGCAACCATTCGATGGCAACTCGACCTGGCCGGTGACGTTCCAGGACAAGTGCGAGGGCGTGGGCACGATCGCGATTCCGACGGACTGGCTCTTCATGACGGGCTACGCCGTCAGTGCCGCGGGCGTGAACGATGCGTGGCTCGATCTGAATCTGGGCGATGGCTACGCCGTGGCTGGCGAAGTGGGGCTGCTCGCTGAACTCGACGGCCGTCCGTGCCGCGTGAGCTGGGCGTGGTGCGGCACGGATGCGAATTCGGCGAGCGTGGACCAGGGCGTGGAGGGTGCATGGGGGACCTGCCAGGCGGTGACGGCGCAGATGCTGCCGGTGCGACAGCTCGGAACATGGTTCCAGTGGTCGCAAGCCGATGCCGATGTGGCGAGCAGCGCCACGCAGGAGCTGGCTCTGGGTCTGACGATCGATGACTGCTTCGAGCGCCGAGGCGACGGCTTCGGCGTGGCGATCGCGCGCACCGAGCCGCTGGCCGCTGATGACCGGGTCCAGTGGCTCACCGAGACGTACTACCGGTTCCAGGTCACGGGCAGCCTGCAGCTCACGCTCGATGCGCAGGTGCTCGCGCCCAGTGCGAGCGAGCTCGTGGATGACCCGGTGCTCGTGGGCGGCGTGCGCGCGGTCTGGCGCTTCTGAACGCGGGTCAGTCCCTGTGCTGCTGGTGGCAGGCCTTGCAGCTGGCTCCGAGCAGGGCAAGCGCAGCATCGGCCCGCTTCGCCAGCGCCGCACGATCCGGCTCGGTCGCGGTCATCGACTCGATCACCTGCTCCAGTCGCGCGGCGGCCAAGCCTTCGCGCACGAGCCATTCACGCACCACGTCGCGCTCGGATTCTGGCACGTCCTTGAGCTGCGCATCGTCATCGAGCAGGCGGTAGAGGTCGGCGAGACGGCCTGCATCGGCGAGCGGCGCCAGGTCAGGGTGGTCGTCTGGCGCACGCCATCCCGCCCGCTGCGCGAGCTTGAGGCGGTCGTGCACCACGTCAAGCTCGACCATGGCCGCCACCAGTGAACTGGGCATGGTGCGCTCAGGGAAATCCGCGGGCGCGGCATCGAGCAGGGCGGCAGCGATCGGTGCGGATTCGGCGGTGCATTGCCAGAGTCCGGTGTAGCCCTTGGCGGTGCCCGACACCGTCATGCGCGCTGCAGCCTGGTCCGGCGTGAGCCAGCCGAGCGAGACCGCGATCGCCGCGGATGCACCGGCGCTCCGGTGCTTTCCGTGATGGCAATGGATGTAGATCGGCCTTGGCAGATCGCGCACTGCGCGGGCAAGCTCGAGCTTGCGCGCATCATCGAAGCCGTCGTAGCCGATCGGCAGGTGCACGTAGCGCATGCCGCGTGCGCGCGCACGCTCAAGATCGGGCAGCGCACCATCGACCGAGAGGATCGTGCGCACGCCGAGTGACGTCAGCGAGTCGAAGCCGGCGTCGCCTTCGGGGACCGAGCCAGACCAGACGTCCTGATGGAAGGCGACGATGTTGTGCAAGCCAGGAAGGTCGATCGGCTGCTTGTCGTCGATCGTCGGCGCCCTCGTGGGCTGCGACCCCGATGCTGGTGCAGCTGGTTGTGGTGGCTCACGCGGCGGGGGGCCATCGCCCGGGTGGTGATTGATGGAGTTCTCGGTGGCCGTGCCCGCGCAGACGAGCACGTCGGCAACGAGCACGCACGACGCGAACAGCAGCGGGGCGACGGCCTGGTGAGGGATCATCGAGACAAGGGTACCCACGGGCGGTGCCGCAGCGATGAATCGCTACGATTCCCGGCCATGCTCCGCGCACGTCCCACGCTCCCGCTCGCGGCCCTGACGTGCATGGCCGGCTGCATGATGGGGCCCGATGCGCCGAAGCTGTCCACCCCGGACGCCGGCATCGCGGAGCGTGAGAGCTGGATGCCCTCGGCGCTGACCGCCGAGGAGGCCGCCGTCGCCCGCGCGACAGCCGATGCGCACGGTGCCGAGGAACTCATCGCGTGGTGGACGCGCTTCAAGGACCCCGCGCTCGACCGGTTGATTGCACGGGCCGATCGCTCAAATGCCGACCTTGGCCAGGCGCTCTCGCGTGTGCGCGTGGCGCAGGCGCAACTGGGCGTGGCCGAGGCGGACCTCTGGCCCGACATCGCCGGCGGTGCGAACTACGACCGCATCAAGCAGAACTTCTCGCAGCTTGCCGCGCAGGGCGTGGACACCGAGCCCTACTCGGTCTGGGCGTACGGCCTGGCGATGGGCAGCTGGGAGATCGATCTTTGGGGGCGCATCCGCCGCCTGATCGAAGCTGCCAACCAGGATCTTCGCGCCGGTGTGGATGACCTGCGTTCGGCGATCGTCTCGGTGCGCGCCGGCGTGGCCACGACGTACGTCGAGCTGCGCACCCTTGAGGCCCGCATGAAGGCGCTCGATGCGAGCGTCGCGGCCATGCAGCAGACCTTGGACCTCACGTCGCGGCGGTACGCCGCCGGCACGGCCACGCAACTTGAAGTCAACCGTGCGCAGGCCAACCTCGAGGCCGAGGCTGCGCAGCTGCCGGGGCTGCGGTCGTCGTATGCGCAAGCGCTTGGCCAGATGGCGCAGCTCTGCGGCACGACCGTCGATGAGGTGGCGAAGGACCTTGGCCCGGGAGCGATCCCGGCCGCGCCTGTCGCGATCGACGCAGGCATCCCCGCCGCGTTGCTTGAGCGTCGCCCGGACCTTCGCGCCGCGGCTGAGCGCTACTCGGCGGCGGTCTCGCGCATCGGCGCGGCCGAGGCATCCAAGTGGCCCACGCTGTCGCTGAGCGGGAACTTCTACATCTCGGCGACCGACTTCTCTGGGCTCGGCGACTGGTCCAATCGCGCGTACTCGTTCGGCCCCTCGCTCACGATGCCGGTCTTCACGGCCGGGCGCATCGATGCGCAGATCGCCTCGGCGCGCGCGCAGGCCGAGCTGGCGTTCAACGCCTGGCGCGGCGTGCTCGTGCGAGCTGTGGCCGAGGTCGACTCGTCCATCGCCGGTGCCGTGCTCGCCGCGGAGTCGCGAGATCGATTCGGGCGCGCGCTCGCGAGCGCCACCGACACCGAGCGGCTCGGTCGGCTGCAGTACCAGAACGGCACGATCACGCTGGATCACCTGCTCGACCTGCAGGAGGAGCTCTACTCGGTGCAGGATGCCGAGGCGCAGGCAAGGGGTCTGGCTGCGCAGTCCGCCGTGGCTCTGTACCGGGCGCTCGGTGGCGGCTGGCAGGATGTTGCGCCGCTTCAGGACGACGCCATGAAGGATGCGGCGAACGCGACGGGCTCGAGCCCCGCGGGAGCCGCCTCGCGCGATCCCAGCGCAGCAAAGGAATCACGATGAACCGTGCGATGAGTGCCATGTCCCTGGTCGTGATCGTTGCAGCCTCGTGCGGTCAGGCGCCGCCGCAACTCACGCCTCCGCCGATCAGCGTCCGAACCATGGTCATCGTCCCGCAGGACGTGCCCGTCGAGATCACGTTTCCCGCCACGATCGATTCGCCGCGCACCGTCGAAGTCGCCGCGCGAGTGCCCGGTTGGTTGCAGGCCCAGCCGATGGATGACGGTGCGCTGGTCAAGCCCGGCGACGTGCTCTACCAGGTCGATCCGGCGCAATACCGCATCCAGCTCGATGCGGCGATGGCGCGCGTGGAGCAAGCCAAGGCGCAGGAAGATGTCGCGCGGGCGCAGGCCGAGGCTGCCGCTGCGGCGCTCGTCCTTGCCCAGTCGACCTTCGATCGCAACAAGGGACTGGTCGAGAGCGGCGCGATCAGCAAGGAACGCTGGGACCAGATCGCGGCGGACCTGGCCAAGTCCAAGGCCACCAGCGATCAGGCGGCGGCCGACATCGCGTTGGCGCAGGCTAACCAGGCGAGCGCGAAGGCCGACGCCGAGAACGCCCAGCTCAAGCTCTCGTGGTGCACCGTCACGAGCCCGCTCGCGGGCCAGCTTGGCGCAAGCCGGGCCTACGTCGGTTCGCTCGTGGGCGAAGCCAGCTCGCAGGTGCTCAACACGATCGTGCAGGTCGATCCGCTGTGGGCGGGCTTCAAGCCGAGCGCGCGCGTGCTCCCGGCGATCGTCGGTGCGCGCGATCATGGCACGTTGACGGCTCGCGTGGAGCTGCCTGGCGCGATCACGACGGCCCGTCCCGGCATGCCGATCGGCATGACCGACGGTGCCCCCAAGGCCGAGGGCAAGCTGGTCTTCCTGGACAATCAGGTCGGGCAGACGACCGACACGCTGCTCCTGCGTGTCGAGTTTCCCAATGCTTCCGGGCATTTCAGGCCCGGTGGCTACGCGCAGGTCACGCTTGGGCTGGGCATGCAGAAGGACGCGATCGTGGTTCCCAAGAGCGCCACCTTCGCGCGCCAGACCGAGTTGCTCGTCTGGCTGCTGAAGGAGGATGGAACGGTGCAGAGCGCCGTCATCGATCCCCTGGCTGCATGGAACAACGACATCATCGTGCAGTCCGGGCTCAAGGCCGGCGACCGCATCGTGGTCGAGGGACTGGCCAAGCTCCGACCGGGCGTCAAGGTCGTGGACCTTGGAACTGGAGCATCGAGCCCAGCCGCCGGAACGGCTGCCGCTAGCCAAGCGCCCGGCGCCACGGCTGATCCAGCCACGGTTCCCCACGAGAAGCCGGGGAGCTGACGCGCCATGTACCGCTTCTTCATCGAGCGGCCGATCTTCTCGACGGTCATCGCGCTGGTCATGACGCTGTCAGGCGCCGTGTGCGCATGGATCCTGCCGATCGCGCAGTACCCCGAGGTCGTGCCGCCGACGGTCCAGGTCACGGCCACCTACAACGGTGCCGATGCCGCGACCGTGGCGCAGGTGGTCACGCTGCCGCTTGAGCAGCAGATCAACGGCGTCGAGGGGATGCTCTACCTCTCGTCGACCTCCACCAACGCCGGCGTGAGCACGATCACGGTCACGTTCGAGGTGGGCTACGACCTCGACATCGCCGCGGTCGACGTGCTCACGCGCGTGAACCAGGCGATCCCGATGTTGCCGGAGTCGGTGCAGCGCGTTGGCGTGAACATCGCCAAGCAGTCCACGAACCTGACGGCCGTGGTGAGCCTTGAGTCGACGGATGGCCGCTACGACAGTTCGTTCCTCTCCAATTACGCGAACATCACCGTCGAGCCGGTGGTGGCGCGCGTGGATGGGGTGGGCAGCACGACGGTGTTCGGCCTGCAGCAGTACGCCATGCGCATCTGGCTCGATCCCGATCGGCTCACGCAGCTCGGGCTGTCGCCGACCGATGTCTACGCGGCCATCAAGGATCAGAACGACCAGTCGTCGCTGGGCTCGCTCGGTCTGGAGCCTTCGACCGGCCGGCCCTCGATGACCCTGTCGATCCAGGCGAAGGGCCGATTGGTCGACCCCCAGGAGTTCGGCGACATCGTCGTGCGCGCGGAGCGCGATGGCGGGCTGGTGCGTGTGCGCGACGTGGCCGAGCTCGACCTGGGTTCGTATCAGTACACGAGCACGTCGGCGCTCAATGGCGGCTCCACGGCAACCATCGGCATCTACCAGCTGCCGAGCGCCAACGCGTTCGACGTGATCGAAGCCGTGCGCCGCGAGCTGGACCGCCTGTCGGCGCAGTTTCCGCCGGGCCTTCGCTACCGCGTCACCTACGACACCACGCTCTTCGTCGAGGCGTCGCTTGACGATCTCGTCAAGACGCTGATCGAAGCGGGCATCCTGGTGCTCGTCACGATCTTCATCTTCCTGCAGAGCTTCCGGGCCACGCTCATCCCCATGATCGCGATCCCGGTCTCGATCATCGGCACGTTCGCGATGATGGCGGTTTTCGGATTCTCGATCAACACGCTCACGCTCCTGGGCCTTGTGCTGGCCATCGGCCTGGTGGTCGATGACTCGATCATCGTCGTCGAGAACGTGTACCGCCAGCTCGAAGCCGGGGTGAAGGATCCGCGCGAGGCGGCGGTGAAGGCGATGGAGGAAGTCGGCGGCCCGATCGTGGCCACGAGCTCGGTGCTGCTGGCGGTCTTCATTCCGGCGGCGCTCATGCCCGGGATCACGGGGCAGCTCTACAACCAGTTCGCGCTCACGATCGCGTTCTCGATCGCCTTCAGCGCCATCAACTCGCTGACCCTGTCGCCGGCGCTCTGCGCGGTCTTCCTGCGTCACTCCGCACCGAGCACCTTCGCGCCGTTCGTCGCCTTCAACCGCGGCTTCGACTGGCTCAGTGACCACTATGCACGACTGGTGCAATGGCTCTGCAAGCACTGGTACGCGGTCGTGGCGTCGTTCCTCGTCGGCTGCCTGGGCGTGTGGCACTTCTTCCGCGTCGTCCCGACGTCGTTCGTGCCCAACGAGGACCAGGGTGCGTATTTCGTGCTCTACCAGCTGCCGCCGGGCGCGAGCCTGCTGCGCACGCAAGAGGTCTCGAACCGGATCCAGGAGATCGTGCGCCGTGACGCTGCCGTGGCCGACGCGATCCAGATCAACGGCCTCAACTTCCTGACCGGATCGCTCTCGACCAACGCTGGTGTCGTCATCGTCACGCTCAAGCCGTGGGACGAGCGCGACCCTGCGACGGAGAACGTGCGCTCGATCATCCTGCGCGCGGCACCCGATCTGCGATCGATGCCCGAGGCGACGGTGATGCCCGCTCCGCCGCCGCCGATCCCCGGGCTTGGAGCCGTGGGCGGGTGGCAGCTCCAGCTCGAGGCGCTCGCCGGCCAGGACTTCGATGCGCTCGCCGAAGTGACCGACGCCTTCCTGGCCGAGGCATCGACGCGGCCCGAGCTCAGCGGCCTGAACACGCCGTTCACCAATGCCGTCCCGATGATCACGCTCGACATCGACCGTACGCGCGTGTACGCGCTCGGTCTGGACATGGGCTCGGTCTTCGACGCCCTCGGCCTGACGATGGGCCAGGCGTTCGTGAACAACTACAACCAGTTCGGCCAGGTCTACAACGTCATGGTGCAGGCCCAGCCCGGAAGCCGCATGGACGTGGCTGACATCATGGGACTGCGCGTGCGCAACAAGGACGGCGAGATGGTGCCGTTCTCAAGCTTCTCGCGGCCGATGCTGAAGGCGGGCACCGACAATGCGGCGCACTACAACCTGTACAACACGGTGCAGGTGAACGGACAGACGGCGGCCGGCTACGGCTCGGGCGATGCGATCAGGGCGATCGACGAGGTGGCCAAGGCCACGCTGCCGGAGGGCTTCTCCTACGAGTGGACCGGCACGACCTTCCAGGAGATCGAGGCGAGCGGACTGGCGCCGGTGATCTTCTCGATGGCGCTCATCGCGGTCTTCCTGCTGCTTGCAGCGCTGTACGAAAGCTGGGTGCTGCCGTTCAACGTGCTGCTGGCCGTGGCGTTCGCCGTGCTGTTCGCGCTGCTGGCCCTGCACTGGACCGGGCGCTCCCTGGACGTTTACGCGCAGATCGGGCTCGTCATGCTGGTGGGCTTGGCCGCGAAGAACGCGATCCTCATCGTTGAGTTCGCCAAGGTTCGCGCGGACGGCGGCGAGTCCCCGCTGCAGGCGGCCAGCGAGGCCTCGCGCCTGCGCCTGCGACCGATCATGATGACGAGCCTGAGCTTCATCCTGGGGATCCTGCCGCTCGTGATCGCGGTCGGTGCCGGCGCCCAAAGCCGCCGCTCGATCGGCGTGTCGGTCTTCGGCGGCATGCTCGGATCCACGATCATGGACCAGCTCGTGGTGCCGACGTTCTTCTTCCTGCTGTATTCGCTGCGCTTGCGCGGTGGTCGTGGCCGGCCGTCGACGTCGCACCCGCACGGCGGCTGATCTATCCTGCGCGCCGCGCGCAGCGCAGGAGGATCGTCATGCACTGGTACGTCGTCGAATCGGGACAGCCCACGGGACCGCACGATCGCGTGGCTATCGAACGCATGGTGGCCCTTGGCCGCATCACCGCCAACACGAAGGTTTGCCTGGTGGGGGACACCGCGTGGACCCATGCATCGCAGGATCCCGTGATCGCGGCGCTGCTCGCGCAACTTGGCGCGGCGGGCAGCATGTCCGCGCGCGCCGATGCGGTGCTCGGTGCGGCGCACCCGCCGCTGGCGAACACGCCCATTCCTGACGAGGAGCTGCCGGCGTTCACCTACGGTGGTTCGTCGCAACTTGGCCACAAGGCCTTCAAGGCGCGGTGGGGCGCGCTCGTGCTGATCGGGCTGGTCTATCTCGCGCTGTCGTACGCGCTTGGCATTCCCGGCATGATCGGCGAGATGTTGCGGATGGCCGCGGAGCAATCCGGCCAGACGGCGCAAGGCACGTACGTGCTTGATGTGTTTGGCTGGCTGCTGTCCATCTTCGTGGGAGGCCCGCTGCTGTCCGGTTTCGTCCTGGCCGGTGCTCGTGCCGTTCGCGGCGCTGGGCAGATCGCGGACCTGTTCCTTGGGTTCCAGCGGTACTGGTCGGTCGTGCTGGCGTATGTGGTGTCGATGCTGCTGATCGGGATTTCGGTCATGGTGGCCGTGATGCCCGGCCTGGTCATGCTTGGTGTGGCCGTGGGTTTCGAGATGAGCGGCAATGTCGGCAACGTTGGCATCACGGGCGCATTCGGTGGGCTTCTGGCGGGGCTCGGAGCCTTGGCCGTCGCGATCTGCATCATGCCGCGGCTCATCTTCATGGGCGCGCTCGCCGCCGACCCCTCGCTGCCCAAGGAAGGGCTTGAATCCACGCTTCGCCGTTCGTGGTCCCTCACGTCCGGCAAGGCGCCCGCCATGTTCGCGCTGCTCTTCGTGTACGGCCTGGTGCTGGCCCTGAGCGTGTTCCTGCTCTGCGTCGGCCTGCCGCTCCTGGGCATGCCGCTGTTCACGGCCGTGCAGGGTGCCATGTACGCCACGGTGTTCTCGGCCGGGCATCCAAGCCGGTTGGGCTCGTGATTTCCATCATGGGGCTGTCCGGCGGGACCGTGGCATGGCAACTCCACGGGACATCCTGCAGCACAGGCTGATTCGACCCATGGAGAGCCCTGACACCTTTGACCGTCGGCTCGCGCAGGAGCGGTTCCTGCTGGTTGGTTTCATGGCCGCTGCATGCCGTGGCCGCGTGGCCTCGAGCGATGTCGTGGAGGACCTCGTGCAGGACACCCTTGCCATCGCCTGGACCCGCCGCGACGAGTTCGATGCCTCGCGCCCGCTCGGGCCTTGGCTGCGTGGCATCGCGGTCAAGGTCGTGATGGGCTCCGTGCGCCGCGAGGCACGCCGTCGCCGCATCGCGATGGATGACGCGCGCGAGATCGTGCGGATCGAGGGCCTGGCCGAACGGTTCACCGCCATCGAGGACCAGCTGGACGGCCGGCAACTTGCCGACGGGGTGCGCGGTTGCGTGCAAGCCCTGCCCGCCACCTTCCGCGAGGTGCTCGAGCGTCATTACGGCGGCGGGCAGTCGATCGGCGAGATCGCAGGTGCTCTTGGGATCAGCGATGACCTGGCCAGCAAGCGGGCGATCCGCGGCCGCGCCCTGGTGGCGCGGTGCCTTCGATCCAAGGGCTTGGTGCCCGGCAGCGATGAGCGCGATGCAGCCGATGCACGCGACGAGGAGCCATCATGAGCAGTGCCTTTCCTGACCCGCAAGACCCGAAGCAGTTCGATGACGACGTCGTGCACGGCTTGATGGCGGCGCATGCCTCCGAGAGCGTCGGTGCAACCCTCGCGCGGGTCGAGCCGCGGCGCTCACGCGCGATGCAACCGATGTCGATGGGGCCGATCGCGGCCATCCTGCTCATGGCGGTCACGCTGGCTGTCCTCGTTCCGCTGGCGATCAGCCCGTCGGCGGCGAACGCAAGCGATGTCATCGGCTCCGCCGAGGCCGCGCTCGCTGAGCCTGGCTCGCGAACCTACGAGATCCGCATCACGCGATGGGGCGGGCCGGTGGCGAGCCGGCTCATGCAGGGCGAGATCACGCACGTGGCCGGCGGCGATCCGCGATCCTTCGGCTATCTCGAACTTGATGATTCCGGCAAGCGAGTGGAGTTCGGTCGTGATGCCCAAGGGGCCTGGTTCAAGGGTCTCGATGGCCAGATCAAGCGGCGCGAGGGCAAGGCGGCAGAAGGCAGGTCCGATGCCAAGGGCGCAGCGGAGCGGCGCAGCGATCAGGCAGCGGCGGGCGAGGCTGGCACCAGGTCCGATGCGCGCGCCGTCGGCGGCATGCTGGTCGATGTTGACTGGATGACGCTCGATTCGGTGCTGCCGCGACTGAAGAAGGGCTACGACCTGCAAGTCGTTGAGTATCCGCGCTGGAAGACGCTGATTGCCCGCAGGCAGTGGATGCCCAACGGCATCGATGCCAAGGCCGCCGCCGATCGTGCCGAGTCGATGCGCCAGGGCACGCAACCTGATGGCGTGGCGCGCGAGGAACGCGGCGCGGCCGCTCGGGAGTCGTCAGGCGGTGAGGCCGTCGGTGCCGCCGCGCGTCGGCCCAACGCCGATGTGCAGGCCGCGATGCGCACGGGCCTCGTGACCGGCGGTGCGCTGCGAGGCGCGCCGCTGCGGGTCGAGCTCGAGTTCGCCCCCGATGGCCGGGTGATCGAGCGAGCGCGCATCGAACTCGATTCGCCGCGCGCGCCGCGCACGATTGAGCTGCGGCTGAAGACGCCCGGCGAGTCCACCGCCGACGACGACATCGACCTGGGCACCTGGGAGTGACGCGCGGCTAGGCTTCGCGGCATGGACCGCTGGCCATGCATCGTGATCGGGCTGGGCGCGATGGGGTCGTCGACCCTGCGCGAACTCGCCCACCGTGGTGTGGCGGCACTGGGCATCGAACGGTTCACGCCCGGGCATGCGCATGGCTCATCGCATGGCGGGTCGCGCGTGGTCCGTTGCGCGTACTTCGAGCATCCTGACTATGTCCCGCTCTTGACGCGATCCATTGCGCTGTGGCACCGTCTCGAATCCGCGCGGGGCCGGAAGTTGCTGCACCGGACAGGAATCATGCTGGCGGGCAAGCCTGGCAGCGAGGTCGTGCGCGGCAGCGTGTCCAGTGCCCGGCTCCACGGGCTCGCCTACGAAGGCCTGAACGCGCGCATGGTGAACGAGCGCTTCCCGATGTTCGCGCTTCCGCCGATGTTCGAGGCGATGCTCGAACCGGAGACTGGCTATGTCCGCCCCGAGTGGGCGGTTGAGGACAGCGTGGCCGATGCGCGCGAGCACGGCGCGACCGTGATGGATCACACCGTGGTGAAGGGAATCCATGCGCGCGCGGACGGCGTGACGATCGAGACCGATCGGGGTGACGTAGTCGCGGATCGCGCGGTCGTGACCGTGGGGCCATGGTGCGAGCGGCTGGTCCCGTGGCCGAAGGCACCGGTGCGCGTGAGCCGGCAGGTGCTCGCCTGGCTCGACCCTGACGATCCTGCGTCGTGCGCCGAAGGCGTGCTGCCGACCTTCTGCATCGATGCACCGGAGGGGTTCCTCTACGGTTGCCCGATCGCGCCGGACCAGCCCGCGCCTGCGGGACTCAAGGTTGCGTGGCACATCGTTGGTGAGACCGTCGATCCCGATGGTCCGATCGCGCCGCCGACCGAAGCCGAGGGCGAGAGCATTGCTCAGGCGATCACGCGCTATGCGCCAGGCTGTCGCGGTCGTGTCACGACGATGCGGACCTGCCTGTACTCCAACAGCCCCGACGGGCATTTCCTGATCGGGCCTTGGGGCGATACTGGCCGCGTGACGGTGGCGAGCGGCTTCAGCGGCCACGGCTTCAAGTTCATGCCGGTGCTGGGCGAGGCGCTGGCCGACCTGGCGATGAAGGGCGCGACACGCCTGCCGATCGGCTTCCTGTCACCGAGCCGTTTGGGGTGACGGCTCGCGCGTGCGATGCACCGACACCGAGCTCAGGCAGGGGCACGCGCGGCTGTCGAGGATTTCGATGCGCACGTAGCGCGCCTTCGTCACCGGCACGCGCACGATCCGCTTGTGGCCGATCGTCGTGCCCTCGGCGAGCGTGATCCAGTCACGGTGGTTGTTGCTCGGCGTGGCGGGCACGCTGATGCGGAAGCGCTTCACGCGCTGGCCGAGCGCGATCGGTTCGGCCAGCACGACGCGGTCGAATTCCTTCGACGGATCAAGCTCGATCTCCATCAAGGCCGCTGTCGTGCCGTCGTTGGTCGCCCAGAAGGTCGATGGATCGCCGTCGACCGCCTTGTCCGGGCCGAAGGGCTCGGGGCGAAGCGGCTCGTTGGCACCGCGCGGCTCGAAGCCGCGGATCGAGTCGGCGGCCGTGGAGCGACCGCGCGCCAGGTCGGTGCCGGGTCCGTACGCGGCGTCGATCAGGGCCCGCAGGCCGAGCACCGATGCGACATCGCGCTCGTGGATGAGACCGCGGCGATCGACGGGGAAGTTGAGATGGAAGTTGGCGTTGTGCCCGACGCTGCGCTCCCAAAGATCGAAGAGCTGCGCGGGGGTCTTGACCTTGTCGTCCTCGTGCGCGTGATAGAACCAGCCCGGGCGGATCGAGACATCGCACTCGGCGGGGATCCATGACTCGCCGTCCTCGTCGCCTTCGTTCAGGCTCTTCGTCGGCGGCGGGTTGTCGTTGCCGATGCCATGGCCGGCAGCCTTGAGCATGGCCCAGCAGGTGTCGCCCGCCCAGCCTTGCTCGTTCCCGACCCAGCGGATGTCGGGGCCGACGTCGCTGAAGATCACGGCGTCAGGCTGCAGCTCACGGACCACGGCGCGGAAGCTCGGGAAGTCGTAGACCTGCCGCTTGCCGTTGGGGCCCTCGCCGCATGCGCCATCGAACCAGACCTCGAAGATCGGCCCGTAGGACGAGAGCACCTCGCGAAGCTGCGAGCGGAAGACTTGGTTGTAGGGCTCGCCCGTCCCGTATTGCGGATTGTTGCGGTCCCACGGCGAGAGATAGACGCCGAACTTCAGCCCGCCTTCGCGGCAGGCGTCGCTGAGTTCGCGCAGCACATCGCCCTTGCCGTCCTTCCATGGACTCGACGTCACCGAGTGCGTGCTGAACGCCGTGGGCCAGAGGCAGAACCCATCATGGTGCTTGGCCGTGATGACCACGCCCTTCATGCCCGCATCCTTCATCACGCGGACCCATTGGCGCGCATCGAGCGCGGTCGGGCTGAAGACCTCCGCCGGCTCGTCGCCATGGCCCCACTCCTGGTCGGTGAAGGTGTTGGGACCGAAGTGGATGAAGCCCGTGAATTCCAGGTCCTGCCAGGCGAGCTGTCGCGGCGAGGGGAGCGGGGCGATGGGGCTTGGTGGAGGGACGGTGATGGCCATGGTGAGGAGGGCGCTGAGCATGCCGCAGGCAGGGTAGGCGATGGGCGGTGCGGACGAGCGCGATGCGCGAGCGCACGCCGTGCGCCAATCGTGCGTGCTGCGACTGCTCAGGCCCGGCCGTTCAGCCCCGGTCGTTCAGTGACGGATGCGCGTGGGCCTGACGAGCACGCGCGATGCGGCGGTCGTGCTCAGGCTCACGATGGTCCCGCCATCAGGCCTGACACGCATGACGCCAGCGCCGGGTTCGATCGCGATGATCCGCATCGTGGTGCCGACCTTGAGCCCGCTCGCGCGGAGGAACCGCAGGGACTCGCCGCGCTGGTCGAGCACGCGCACGAGCCGTGCCGCGTCGCCCACGCCGAGCTCCGACATCGGCATGGCCTCCGACTCCTGCAGCGCGCCGTCTGCGCGGGGGATTGGATCGCCGTGCGGATCGAACGCCGGGCGGCCAAGATGGCGATCAAGGGCATCGAGCACCATGGGCGAGATGGCGTGCTCAAGGCGCTCGGCCTCGTCGTGCACCACCGACCAATCGAGACCGAGCGTGTCGACGAGAAAGGTCTCGACCAGGCGGTGCCGGCGAAGGATGTCGAGCGCGGCTCGCGTGCCCTTGGCGGTGAGCCGAACACCACCGAACCGCTCGTGGCGCGCGAGCTTGGCCGCCACGAGCTTCTTCACCATGCTCGTGGCCGTGCCGGCCGTCACCCCGAGCGCGGCGGCGATCTTGCCCACGGGGGCCTCGTCGGCCGCGGCCTCGCGCTGCACGAGATAAATGGCCTTCAGGTAGTTCTCGACCGTCTCGGTGGCGAGCATGGCGGAAGCCTAGCGCAGGATTGACATGGAGTCATCAGCACCCTAGAGTTTGAGTCGTCAAACTTATGCGCGTGCATCGTGTCATCCTCGCTCTCGCGGCCGCGGTGCTGGCTTGGTCAGGTGGCGCGGCGGCCGCCGACACGGCACCGCCCCTGAAGGTCGTGGCCACGACCGGCATGATCGCCGACACGGCTCGCGCGATCGGTGGCTCCGCGGTCACGGTCACGGCGCTCATGGGCGAGGGCGTCGACCCGCACCTCTACAAGGCTTCGCCCGGCGATGTGCGAGTCATGACCGGGGCTGGACTGCTCCTCTGGAACGGCCTGCATCTCGAGGGTCGCCTGGGCGACGCGATCACCAAGCTGGGTTCGCGGGTCCCTGTCGTGTGCGTGACCGATTCGATGCCTCAGGATCAGTTGCTGCGCTCCGCGGGAGCTGGTTCGGCCCCTGACCCGCATGTGTGGTTCGACCTCGCGCTGTGGCGCTTCGCCTGCGAGCGCATTCGCGACGCCATCATCGAGTGCAAGCCAGATGCCGCCGAGGAGGTGCGTGAACGCTGCGCCGCCCACCTCGCGATGCTCGATACGGCCGCACAGCATGTCCGGGCCGTGGTGGGCTCGATCCCTGCTGACCGTCGGCTCCTGGTCACGGCGCATGATGCCTTCGGCTACTTCGGTCGTGCGTATGGGCTCGATGTGCGCGGCATCCAGGGCTTGTCGACCGACAGCGAGGCAAGCCTTCGCGAACTCAACGCACTCATCGACGTGATCGTTGAGCGCAAGGTGCCCGCCGTCTTCATCGAGAGCAGCGTGCCGCGCAAGGCCGTCGAGGCCTTGGTCGAGGGGTGCAGCGCACGTGGCCATGCGGTCACGATCGGCGGCGAGCTGCTGAGCGATGCGATCGGCGCAGCGGGCACCGAGCAGGGCACCCATGTGGGCATGGTGGTGCACGATGCGGAGGTCATCGCGCGGGCGCTCGGCGGCAGCGTGCCTGCACGGCCTGCTGCATTTGCGGCTTGGCTCGATGCCGCAGGAAAGGCTCCGTGATGCAGGATACCCTTGCCTTTCACGGGGTTTCGGTGGCCTACCGCGATGAACTCGTCCTGGAGCGGATCGAGGCATGCATCCCGCCGGCATCGATGTGCGCCATCGTTGGTCCCAATGGAGCCGGCAAGAGCACGCTCATCAAGGCGGCGCTGGGTCTGGTGCCGCTGGCAGCCGGGAGCGTGACCGTGCTCGGCGGCACCATGACGCAGCGACGCGGTGACGTGGGATACGTGCCGCAGCGTGAATCAGTCGACTGGGAGTTTCCCATCAATGCACTGGAGGTCGTGCTGATGGGGTCGTATGGTCGGCTCGGGCTCTTCCGGCGGCCGGGGCGCACCGAGCGCTCGCAGGCCGTGGAGTGCCTCGATCAGGTTGGGCTCGCCGCGATGGCCGGCCGGCAGATCAGCCAGCTCAGCGGCGGCCAGCAGCAGCGCGTGTTCCTGGCGCGTGCGCTCATGCAGCGTGCGCAGCTGTACCTGCTCGATGAGCCGTTCGCAGGCGTGGATGCCGTGACCGAGCGTGCCATCATGGGTGTCCTTGCGGCGCTCCGGCAGCGCGGCTGCACGATCGTGGCGGTGCATCATGATCTCTCGACCGTGAGCGAGCGCTTCGATCATGTGCTGCTCCTGAACAAGCGCCTGATCGCGGCTGGCTCCGTGGCCAGCGCGTTCACGGTCGATGCGTTGCAGCGGACCTACGGCGGGCGCTTGGCGGTGCTACCCGTCGCCTCGTCAGGTCCTGAAGCCAGTTCGGCAGGCCACTGACATGGCCGAACTCCTTCGACTGCTGTCGCTGCAGGATTCGAGCACGCGCGTGGTCATGCTGAGCACGGCCTCCTTGGCGGTGGCTGCTGCCCTGGTGGGCTCGCTGGCCATGCTGCGTCGTCGAGCGCTGGTGGGTGATGCGGTCGCGCATGCATCGCTGCCGGGCATCTGCCTGGCGTGGTTCGTGGCGGGTGATCGCAGTTTGGCCGTGCTGCTGGTGGGCGCGTTCGTCCTTGGGCTCGCGTGCATGGGCACTATGGCGCTGGTCCAACGGCTGACCAAGGCTCGCGCGGATGCCACCACCGCCATGGCCATCAGCGGGTTCTTCGGGCTCGGCATCGTGCTGTCGCGCATGATCCAGAACCAGCCCGGCGGCAATCGCGCGGGGCTCGATGGATTCCTGTTCGGCAAGGCTGCAAGTGCCGTGACGAGCGATGCATGGCTCGTGCTGGCGGTGGCGGCCGTCGCGGTGGCCATCGTCCTTGCGCTGCGCAAGGAGTTCGGGCTCTTGTGCTTCGATCGTGACTTCGCCGTCGGCATCGGTCGGCCGGTGCATCGTCTCGATGCGTTGCTGCTCGTCATGATCGCGCTCGTGACGGTCGCAGGATTGCCCAGCGTGGGTGTGGTCCTCGTGGTGGCGCTGCTCGTGATCCCGCCGGCGGCCGCGCGCTGCTGGAGCGCGTCGCTCGGCGGCATGCTCGCGATGGCAGCGTCGATCGGCGCGACGAGCGCCATGGTCGGCACAGGCTTGAGTGCGGTGCTGCCGCCACCGGGCGGCGCCATCGGCGGCTGGCCGACGGGTCCGATGATCGTGCTCACGGCAGCGGCGCTCTTCGCCCTCAGCCTGCTGATCGCGCCCGAGCGCGGCGTGCTCATGGTGCTCTGGCGTCGGCATCGACGGCGCGCGGTCGACTCGGTGGTCCCCGGGAGCACACGATGATGGATCGCGGAGGCGTCGTCGAACGTGCCATCGAGCCACGCTCGCTCGGGAGCACCACATGATCGATCCGTCGCTCGCGCCCGAACCGTGGCTCACGGTCGACGACCTCTGGACGATGGCCACGGCGGTCCTCGCGAGCGTGGCGTGCGGGCTCGTCGGCTGCTGGCTCGTGCTGCGCAGGCTGTCGCTCCTCGGCGACGCGATCAGTCATGCCGTCCTGCCGGGCATCGCCGGTGCCTTCCTGCTCACCGGCACGCGTGAGGTGATCCCGATGCTCGTCGGTGCCACGGTGATCGGAGTGGCCACGGCCTTCATCTCCTCGGCACTGGGCCGATGGGGACGCGTGGACCGCGATGCGGCGTTGGGGGTCACCTTCACGTCGCTCTTCGCGCTCGGGGTCGTGATGATGTCGCTGGCGGCTCGGCAGGTCGATCTTGATCCTGGCTGCGTGCTGTACGGGCTTCTTGAGTTCGTCCCCTTCGACACGGTCGACCTGCTGGGAACGCCAGTGCCGCGCGCTGCGGCGTGGCTTGGTGCGGCACTCGTCATGGACCTCATCCTGATCGTGATGTTCTTCAAGGAACTGCGCGCGACGAGCTTCGATCCTGCGCACGCGACGAGCGTTGGGTTGAGGGTGGGCCTCGTGCATGTCGGATTGATGGCTGCGGTTGCGGCCAACACAGTCGTTGCGTTCGAGGCCGTGGGCTCGATCCTCGTGGTCGCCATGCTCGTGGCACCGGGTGCCACGGCACGGCTCTGGACCGACCGACTGGTGCCGATGCTCTGGCTGGCTGCAGCCATCGCCGCAGCCACGGCCATCGTCGGCTGCCTTGCCGCGATTGAACTCAATACCTCGATCGCGGGGATGATCGCGACGATGTCGCTGGTCGGCTACCTGGGCTCGGTTGCAGCCGTGGCGGCCATGGATCCATGGCGACGACGGGCACCTGTCGTCGCACCGATCGACGGCGCGCCGCTCAGCGAGCCGCAGCCACGATCCGGTCGACCGTGATGCCGAAATGCTCGTAGAGCGTGGGCGCCGGTGCGCTCAGCCCGAAGCCGTCGACGCCGATGAATGTCCCATCGGGGCCGATCCACCTGTGCCAGCCCAGGCTGGTCCCGGCCTCGACGGCGACTCGCCGCGTCACGGTGCTCGGCAGGACCGATTCGCGGTAGGCGGCATCCTGCGCCGTGAAGACCTCCATGCTCGGCATGCTCACGACGCGCGTCGGGCAGCCGTCGGCCTCAAGCCGCTCGGCGGCCCGCAGGCACAGGTGCAGCTCGCTGCCCGTGCCGATCAGGATCGCCTTGGGCGACGCGCTTGCTTCGCGCAGCACGTAGGCGCCGCGCGCGCATCCTGATGCTGGTGCAAGCACGGAGCGGTCGAGCGTGGGGATGTCCTGCCGCGAGAGCACGAGCATGGACGGACCGTGCGTGTTCAGCATCGCCTGGCGCCAGCACTCGGTGACCTCGTTCGCATCGCCCGGGCGCCACACGGTCAGGTGCGGCATGGCACGGAGTCCCGACAGCTGTTCGATGGGTTGGTGCGTGGGGCCGTCCTCGCCCAGGCCGATCGAATCGTGCGTGAAGACCCAGACCACCGGCAGGTCCATGAGCGCACCGAGCCGGATCGCAGGGCGGGCGTAGTCGGTGAAGCAGAAGAAGCTCGCTCCGAAGGCGCGAAGCCCCGACAGCGCCATGCCGTTGCACGCCGCGGCCATCCCGAATTCGCGCACGCCGAAGTGGACGTTGCGACCACCGGGTGTGTGCGACTGCATGCCCGGTTCACCGTCGATCAGGGTCTTCGTGCTCGGAGCCAGGTCAGCCGAACCGCCGACGAGCCACGGCACGCTCTTGGCGACGGCATTGAGCACCTTGCCGCCGCTGGCGCGCGTGGCCATGCCCTTCGGATCAGCGGGGAACGAAGGCAGCGTCGCGTCCCAGCCCGCGGGCAGCGTGCGGTGCATGATGCACTCGAGTTCGGCCGCGAGTGCCGGGTGCTTCACGCGATAGGCCTCGAACCGTGCCTGCCACGCAGCATGGGCTGAGCGGCCGCGCGCACCGAACACGCCGTCCATGCGTTCACGCACCTCGCCCGGCACGAGGAACTGCGCGTCCTCGGGCCAGCCGTAGACGCGCTTGGTCGCCTTGATCTCGTCCTCGCCGAGCGGTTCGCCGTGGGCAGCGTGCGAATCCTGCTTCTTCGGGCTGCCCCAGCCGATGTGCGTGTTCACGATGATCAGCGTCGGTCGGTCCGTGCAGGTGCGTGCGGCGGTGAACGCCACGCGCAGCGACGGAAGGTCGTTGGCATCGGCCACGTGCAGCACGTTCCAGCCGTGGCCCTCGAAGCGCTGGCGCACGTCCTCGCTGAACGCAAGATCCGTGTGCCCCTCGATCGTGATGCGGTTGCTGTCGTAGATCCAGCACAGGTTCCCGAGCTTGAGGTGGCCGGCGAGCGAGGCTGCCTCGGCGCTCACGCCCTCCATCAGGCAGCCGTCGCCGCAGATCGCCCACACGCGGTGCGCGATGAGTTCGAACTCGGGTCGGTTGTAGCGGGAGGCGAGCCAGCGCTCGGCCATGGCCATGCCCACGCTCGTCGCGATGCCTTGACCCAGAGGTCCGGTGGTGACTTCAACGCCGCCCGTCATTCCGTACTCGGGATGGCCGGGCGTGCGGCTGCCGAGTTGGCGGAACGCCTTGATCTGGTCGAGCGAGACGGCCTCGTCGCCGGTCGGCTTGCCGTGGCGGTCAAGCTGCTTCACGCCCGCCAGGTGCAGGAGCGAATACAGCAGCATCGATGCATGCCCATTTGAAAGGACAAATCGATCCCGATTGATCCAGTCCGGCCGGTCCGGGTCGAAGGTCAGTTCATCCTGGAAGAGGGACCATCCCACCGGGGCAAGCCCCATCGGGGCGCCCGGGTGGCCCGATTTCGCCTTCTGCACGCCGTCCATGGACAGGGTGCGGATCGTGTTGATCGCCAGGGCATCGATGGCAGGGACCGAGGCCGGGGTGCCGGCCTTGACGGTGTCGAGCAGCGTGGAGGTCATCATGGTGGTCGCGGCACACTGTACGCCGGGCGATCCTGTTGACGCGCGCGTCGTGCACGCGTCTACTGCCGGGATGAGTCGCCTGAAGACCATGGCCGTCACGAGCCCCAAGGCCTGGGTCACGATGACGGCTCCGGTCCGACTCGAGATGCTCGAAGCGCTGCGCCTGCTCGGGCCATGCGCGATCGCCGACATCGCCACCATGCTCGATCGGCCCGCCGACGCGCTCTACCGCCACATGGAGAAGTTGGTGCGGCTCGGCGCGGTGCGCGAGCTTGAACAGCGCAAGGTTGGACGGCGGCTCGAGCGGACCTATGACATCGTCGCTGACCACATCCACCCCGGCTTCCGCGATGGCGGCAGCAAGGCCGCGAACCAGGCGTACGACCACACGGTGAAGGTGATCTGCAAGATCGCCGGCCGCGCGAGCCGCGATGCAGCGGAGAGCGGTCAGCTCAAGTTCAGCGCCGAAGCACGCACGCTGGCGGCGCTTGTGCACCATGGTTGGCTCACGCCCGCTGAGTTCGCACGGGCACGCGAACTGCTGATGGAGCTGCAGGCGCTCCTAGGTGCTGGCCGGCGCCGCCCCGATGCGCGGCTCTACGTCATCGCGTCCATGCTTCTGCCGGTCGTGCGCAAGCGCGGTGCACGGCGGGCGCGCGTGGGTGGTGCGACTGCGGCCGGCCAATCGACCTCCGCAGCTGATGCCTCACGCGACCGCGCATCGCGTCCCGCGCGCAGGCCGCGATCGGGGAGCACCCGTCGGGAGCGGTGATCGTCGTAGGCTGCGATCCATGCGCGCACTCAGCACGGTCCTGCTCTTGGTCTGCTCGAACATCTTCATGA
>VFQT010001625.1_pt1 | contig 26258 bp, 22 predicted proteins | sample 3512381 | NCBI WGS metagenome assembly VFQT01 (sample SAMN10412376, study PRJNA504923) | tailings metagenome | isolation source: Relicate 2 Philex TSF3 active mining site | place: Philippines: Tuba, Benguet | collected 2017-08-29
ATCCTGTTCATCGACGAGATCCACACCGTGATCGGCGCCGGCGCGACCAGCGGCGGGGCGATGGATGCGTCCAACCTGCTCAAGCCGGCGCTTTCGGGCGGGACGATCCGCTGCATCGGTTCCACCACCTACAAGGAGTTCCGCAACCACTTCGAAAAGGACCGCGCGCTGCTGCGCCGGTTCCAGAAGATCGACGTGAACGAGCCGACCATCGAGGACACGATCAAGATCCTCAAAGGTCTGCGCACCGCGTTCGAGGAGCACCACAAGGTCAAGTACACCCCCGACGCGATCAAGACCGCGGTCGAGCTGTCGGCGCGCTACATCAACGACCGCAAGCTGCCCGACAAGGCGATCGACGTGATCGACGAAGTCGGCGCGATGCAGATGCTGGTGCCGCCGAACAAGCGGAAAAAGACGATCACCGCGCGCGAGATCGAGCAAGTCATCGCGACGATGGCGCGCATCCCGCCCAAGTCGGTATCGAGCGACGACAAGAAGGTGCTCGAACACCTGAACCGCGACCTCAAGCGGGTGGTCTTCGGCCAGGACAAGGCGATCGAGGTGCTTTCCACCGCGATGAAGCTGAGCCGCGCCGGCCTGCGCGATCCGGACAAGCCGATCGGCTCGTTCCTGTTCTCCGGCCCCACCGGCGTCGGCAAGACCGAAGTCGCGCGGCAGCTCGCCAGCATCATGGGCATCCCGCTGCAGCGCTTCGACATGTCCGAGTACATGGAGCGTCACAGCGTCAGCCGTCTGATCGGCGCGCCTCCGGGCTACGTCGGCTTCGACCAGGGCGGCCTGCTGACCGACGCGATCGACCAGCAGCCGCATTGCGTGCTCCTGCTCGACGAGATCGAGAAAGCGCACCCTGATCTGTTCAACATCCTGCTGCAGGTCATGGACAACGGCCGCCTCACCGATCACCACGGCAAGACGGTGGATTTCCGCAATGTCGTCCTGATCATGACGACCAACGCGGGCGCGTCGGACATGGCCAGGCAGGGCATCGGCTTCGGCGACGTGTCCAAGGCCGATGCCGGCGACGAGGCGGTGAAGCGGATGTTCACGCCGGAGTTCCGCAACCGGCTGGATGCGATCGTGCCGTTCTCCTACCTGCCGACCGAGGTGATTAGCCGGGTCGTGGACAAGTTCATCCTCCAGCTCGAACTGCAGCTGGCCGAGCAGAACGTCCACATCCAGTTCGATACCGACGCGCGCGGCTGGCTGGGTGCCCGCGGCTATGACAAGCTCTACGGCGCACGGCCGATGGCGCGGCTGATCCAGGAGAAGGTCAAGCAGCCGCTCGCCGAGGAGCTGCTGTTCGGCAAGCTGGCACACGGCGGCGAAGTACACGTATCGTTGAAGGACGACGCGCTCTCGTTCGAGCTGACGCCGGCGCCGCCCAAGCTGGTCAAGCGGGCGGCAAAGCCCGCGCCCAAGCGCAAAGCCGCGAAGAAGGCCGGCGAGCAGCCGGAGCCGAGCACCGATATCGAGTAAACCCCACAAGCGGGAACAAGGCGGCCGCTCCGAAAGGGGCGGCCGTTCTTGTTTGAGCGATCCGTCGCCCCTGCGCAGGCAGTCTATCTGCCCTGGCGTTTAAACGCGCGGCAAAGGTCAGAACAGACAGCTCATCTGGACCCCTGCCTGCGCAGGGGCGACGGAACAGGAAGTCGTTTCTGCCCGCTTGGAACAATCGCCCTTTCCGCCCATCTACCCTCCTATGGCGCGGCCGTTCTCCTGGATTTGTCCCGAGCCGCAAGGCATCTACATCCCCCACGCCGACTGCTGGATCGATCCGGCGCGCCCGGTGGATCGCGCGCTCGTCACCCATGGCCACTCCGATCACGCGCGCGGCGGGCACGGGTGCACGATCGCCACGCCCGCGACGCTGGCGATCATGGGCGTGCGCTATGCCGTGAACGAAGGCGCCACTCCGGTCGAATACGGCGAGAGCATCCGGCTGACGGACGGCATGACCGCCACTTTCCTGCCCGCCGGCCACGTGCTCGGTTCGGCGCAGATCCTGCTGGAGCACGCGGGCGAGCGCGTAATCGTGACCGGCGATTACAAGCGCCGCCCCGATCCGACTTGCGCGCCCTTCGCGCCGACCCCATGCGACGTGTTCATCACCGAGGCCACGTTCGGCCTGCCGGTATTCCGCCATCCACCGGTGGAGGAGGAGATCGCGCGGCTGCTTACGTCCCGCGAAGCCAACCCCGACCGCTGTGTGCTCGTCGGCGCCTATGCCTTGGGCAAGGCGCAACGCCTGATCGCGGAGCTGCGCCGCGCCGGCTATCGCGAGCCCATCTACCTGCACGGCGCGATGGAACGGATGTGCCGGCTTTACGAGGAGTTCGGCATCGACCTGGGCGAGTTGCAACTTATCGGCGGAATGCCCAAGGGCGCGCTCGCCGGTCAGATCGTGGTCTGCCCGCCTTCGGCGCTCAACGACCGCTGGAGCCGCCGCCTGCCCGATCCGATCACCGCCATGGCCTCCGGCTGGATGCGCGTGCGCCAACGCGCGCGCCAGCGCAACGTGGAGCTGCCGCTGGTGATCTCCGACCACGCCGACTGGGACGAGTTGACCCAGACGATCGCGGACGTCGATCCCGCCGAAACCTGGATCACCCACGGCCGCGACGAAGCGTTGCTGCGCTGGTGCGAGCTTCACCAGCGCCGGGCGCGCGCGCTGGCAATGGTCGGGTACGAGGACGAGGATGACTGAGCATCGCGCGCCGATCCTCCCCGGCACGGGGAGGTGGCAGCCGTCGCAGACGGCTGACGGAGGGGGCCATCGGAGAGCCGCAGCGCTCGCGGAGCCCCCCTTCCACCACGCGCTACCCGCGCGGTCCCCCTCCCCGCACCGGGGAGGATGGTAGGTGGAAGCATTCGCCGACCTGCTGGACGCGCTCGTCTACACCCGCTCGCGCAACGGCAAGCTCAAGCTCATTGCCGACTACCTGCGCGCCACGCCCGATCCGGATCGCGGCTGGGTGCTGGCCGCGCTTACCGATGGCCTCGATTTTCCGGCGGTCAAAAGTTCGACCATCCGCAACCTGCTGATGGAGCGGATCGATCCGGTGCTTTGGACGCTATCGCGCGACTATGTCGGCGACACCGCCGAGACCGCGAGCCTGCTCTGGCCCGAACCGCCCGGTGAGAGCGATCCGCCCAGTGTCGCCGAAGCCGTGGACACACTTTCAGCAATGACCCGCGCCAGCGTGATGCGCGAACTGCCGGCGCTGCTCGACCGGCTCGACGCCAACGGACGCTACGCCCTGCTCAAGCTCGCCACCGGGGCGATGCGGATCGGCATTTCCGCCCGGCTGGCGAAACTCGCCTTCGCCCAGGCGTTCGATGTCGCGGTCGATGATGTCGAAGAGTACTGGCACGGCCAGACGCCGCCCTACCTGCCGCTGTTCGACTGGGCTGCGCGGGGCGCCGAGCCGCCTTCGGGCGAGAACCTGCCCCTGTTCCGCCCGTTCATGCTCGCGCATCCGCTGGAGGAAACGGTCATCGACATGGCCGACTATGCCGCCGAATGGAAATGGGACGGCATCCGCGTTCAGCTCGTTCATGCTGGCGGCGAGACCCGGGTCTATTCGCGATCCGGCGACGACATTTCTGGCACGTTCCCGGAAATCGCAGCTGCGCTCTCGATCCCCGCCGTGCTCGACGGGGAGCTGCTGGTGCGCGGCAGCCATCAGGGCGGGCCGGGAGAAGACCGGCAAGGCGGCGCGGCCAGCTTCAACGCCTTGCAGCAGCGGCTCGGCCGCAAGCTGGTGTCCCGCAGGATGCTGGAGGAGTATCCCGCATTCGTCCGGCTCTATGACATCCTGCTGGCGGAGGGCGAAGACTTGCGCCCGCTCTCGTGGGACCAGCGCCGCGCCATGCTGGAGCAATTCGCGCCCCGCCTTGACGCGCAGCGGTTCGACCTGAGCGAGGTGATCGGAGCGGCGAGCCTGGATGAGCTGGCGCTGATCCGCGAACGGGCGCGCGACGACGCGATCGAGGGCGTCATGCTCAAGCGGCGCGACAGCCCCTACATTGCCGGCCGCCGTACCGGGCTGTGGTACAAGTGGAAGCGCGATCCGCTGCTGGTCGATTGCGTGCTGATGTATGCGCAGCGCGGCTCGGGCAAACGCTCGTCATTCTATTCGGACTACACGTTCGGCTGCTGGGACGGCGATCCCGACTCCGGCGCGGAGTTGCTGCCGGTCGGCAAGGCCTATTTCGGCTTCACCGACGAGGAACTGAAATGGCTCGACCGCTATGTTCGCAACCACACCGTCAACCGCTTCGGCCCGGTGCGCGAAACCGACAAGAGCCTCGTGTTCGAAGTCGCGTTCGATTCGGTGCATGAAAGCAAGCGCCACAAATCAGGGCTGGCGATGCGCTTCCCGCGTATCAGCCGCATCCGCAGCGACAAGCCCGCGCACGAGGCCGACCGGATCGACACGTTGCGGGCGATGGTGAAGGATTAGGGGCGCTGGGGGCGTCTGGACGATTCAAAGATCGCGCAGAGCCCGCAGAGAGCGCAAAGAGGCAGCGCCGCAGGCGATCTGACGCACTTTCTCGGAACGGCGGAGACGTGAAATGCGGCTGCGCCGCGACAACCGCATCTCTGCGGGCTCTGCGCGAACCATTCTTCGTCTCGATCGCCCCAAAGTTGCGCCGCGCAACATAGCGGGCTTCAGCCGCCGGCGAGAGCCGCGCCGTGGCGACGCCCGTTGAGCACGTACCTGCGCACCCCGTCCTGCATGCCGGCCAGCGCTTCGTCGGTGAGGTCGCGCATGTACTTGGCCGGGCGGCCGCCCCACAGCTGACGCGATCCAATCGCCTTGCCCGGTGTAAGCAGCGCGCCCGCCGCCAGCATGCCTTCCGATGCGATCCGGCACCCGTCCATGATCAGCGAACCCATGCCCACGAAGGCGCGGTCCTCCAGCACGCAGCCGTGGATCATCGCCATGTGGCCGATCAGCACGTCTTCGCCGATCAGCGTCGGATAGCCATCGGGATTGTCCGGATCGGGTCCGTCGCAATGGACGACGCTGCCGTCTTGGATGTTCGAGCGCGCGCCGATCACGATGCGGTTCACGTCGGCGCGGATCACGCAGTTGTACCAGATGCTCACGTCCGAGCCGATCTCGACGTCGCCCACAATCCGGCAGCCCGGCGCAATGAAAGCGCTGGAGTGGATACGCGGCGCCTTGCCGTCGATGGCGAGCAGGGTCACGTCGGCGGGATTCGTCATTGCGGGGCTCCGAGCAGATATTTCCAGCGTACGTAAGGCAGGATCGATGCATGGTCGTCGGTCCAGACGTCGCGCGCAGGCGATTCGAGGGGATCCCATGCGACATCGGGGCTCTGTGCAGCAAGCGCCTTGAGCTGCGCCGGATCGCGCGTCAGCACCACCCAGGACGAAGGAGTGAGCGCAGTCCGATCGGCCGGGTTGTCGTTGCGCACCGCGGCTGCCAGCCCGCGCTCCCTGGCGATGGCCGACAGGATCGGTTCAAGCTCGATATAGCGGTTGGAAATGTGCACCACGAGCACGCCCTTCGGCGAAAGCGCGCGCAAGTAGATGCCGAACGCCTCTTCGGTCAGCAGGTGCAGCGGGATCGCGTCGGACGAAAACGCATCGATCGCCAGCACGTCGAGCGAGCCGGGCGCCGCCTCGGCCAGCTTGAGCCGCGCGTCGCCGAGCACGACTTCAGCCTCGCGCGCGCAGCGGGTGAGATAAGTGAAAGTGCCGTCGAGCGAGAGCCGCAGCACCGCCGGATCGATCTCGTAGAAGCGCCACTTTTGGCCCGCTCGATAGTAGCAGGCCAGCGTTCCCGTGCCGAGCCCGACCACGCCGACGCGCGCCGCCGGCCCGAACAGGGCGCGCGACCGGTCCAGCACCAGGCCGATGCCGGAGGTGGGGCCGTAATAGGTCGTCGGCACCAGTGCGTTTTCGGGGTCGAGCGCCTGCTGCCCGTGCAGCGTCGTCCCGTGAGCGAGCGTGCGCACGCGCGATCCCGGATAGTCGCGCACCGTGTAGATGCCGAAGTAGCTGCGCGTGCGCGCGCCTTCCAGCGTCGCGCGGAAGGTCTCGACCCCGCCCTGCGCGAGCAGCAGCAGCGCGAGCACGCCCACGAACAGCGCGCGCCACGGCACCAGCAGCAGGCCGATGAACGCGATCGCGCCGGTGGCGTAAAGGCGCGGCGCCCCAGGGTTTTCCAGCGCCGTGTAGCCGAGGAGGAACCATGCCAGCAGCGCCGCGACGCCCAGCAGCACGAACGCCGCAAGGCGCGCCATGCCGGGATCGAGCCCGTCCATCTGGTGCCAGCGGAACAGCGGCAGCAGCGGCATCAGGAGCGCCGCCGCGATGATGAGCAGCGGGTGCTCCCAGACCCAGTCGAACGCCAGCGGCGCGATCAGGGCGGTGAACAGACCGCCCAGCGCGCCGCCCGCCGACATCACCAGATAGAACAAGGTCAGGCGCGAAGCGGACGGCCGCAGATCGTAGAGCCGGCCATGCAGCGCCACCGAAATTACGAACAGCAGCGCCACCGTCGCGGCCGCCAGCGAGAGCGTGCCGGTGTTGCGCGACACCATCGCCAGTCCCCCGCCCAGCAGCATGATCAGCGGCGCCGAGATGGTGACCGCCCAGGCGATCTCGCGCCGATCGGAGAAGGCGACGACGAAGCTGAGCAGATAGAGGCCGAGCGGGATCACCCACAGCAGCGGCATCGCGAAGATATCGGTCGTGAGGTGCGTCGTCGTAGAGAGCATCAGCCCCGACGGCACCGCCGAGAGCGCCAGCCAGAGCAGGATCCGCCGCGCGCCGATGGGTTCCGCGCCCTCCTCTGCCTGCCGGGCCTTTGTGGGACCGGCGGGCGATCGCCAGCGCGCCCAGGCGGTAAGCGCCACCAGCACGATCAGCAGCGCATAACCGATGCTCCAGCCGATGCTCTGCGCCTTGAGCCGCAGCAGCGGCTCGGCCAGCAGCGGATAGGCGATCAGCCCGGCGAAGCTGCCAAGGTTCGAAGCCGCGTAGAGCGCCCAAGGCGCGCGCGAAGTGGGCTCGGCGGCGTACCAGCTTTGCATCAGCGGCGCCTGCGCCGATACGAGGAAGAACACCGGCCCCACCGTCAACGCCAGCAGCGCGGGCACCCATATCGCTTCCCAGCCCGGCGCGGGGGCGGGCAGGTCGATCAGCGCCAGCGGCAAGGTCACCGCCGCCACCACCAGCAGCGCCAGATGGATCGTCGCCTGCCGCCGCAGCGGATAGCGTCGCAGGCGGTGGGCATAGGCATAACCCGCCAGCAACAGCGCCTGATAGACCAGCATCGCGCTGTTCCAGACGTTGGGCGCGCCGCCAAGGCGGGGCAGCGCCATGCGCGCCACCATCGGCTGCACCAGGAACAGGAGGAAACTGCCGGTAAGGATCGTCGCCACGAACAGCCAGCGGCGATCGCCGCCGCCGGGCGCGGTCATCTCGTCAGCCATTCAGCAGCCGGGCAGCATGAGGAGCGTGATAGGTCAGCACGCCCGAACAGCCGGCGCGTTTGAACGCGGTCAGCGTCTCCAGCACCAGCGCATCGCGATCGCCGGCCCCGGCGGCGACGGCGGCCTCGATCATCGCGTACTCGCCGCTGACCTGATAGGCGAAGACCGGCACTTCGAAGCGCTCCTTCACCCGGCGCGCGATGTCGAGATAGGGCAGGCCGGGCTTCACCATCACGCTGTCCGCGCCCTCGGCAAGATCGAGCGCGACTTCGCGCAGCGCTTCTTCGCCGTTGGCCGGATCCATCTGATAAGTGCGCTTGTCGCCCTTGAGCAGCCCGCGCGAGCCGACCGCGTCGCGGAACGGCCCGTAGAAGGCCGACGCATATTTGGCCGCGTAGGCCATGATCTGCACCTGGGTATGGCCCGCCTGCTCCAGCGCCGCGCGAATGACGCCAATCCGCCCGTCCATCATGTCGGAAGGCGCGATGATGTCCGCACCCGCCGCCGCCTGGTTGAGCGACTGGCCGACCAGCACCTCCACAGTCGCGTCGTTGACGACATAGCCCGCGTCATCGACGAGCCCGTCCTGCCCGTGGCTGGTATAAGGATCGAGCGCGACGTCGGTAAGGATGCCGACACCATCGCCGACCGCATCGCGGATCGCGCGGATCGCGCGGCACATCAGGTTATCCGGATTGAGCGCCTCGCGCCCGTCTTCGCTGCGGCGCTCGGGCTGCGTATTCGGAAACAGCGCCAGGCAGGGAATGCCCAGGTCCACCGCGTCCCTGGCGCGCGCGGCGATCCCCTCCATCGGCCAGCGCGACACGCCGGGCAACGAAGCGACCGGCTCCTCGGCGTTGCCATCCGTCACGAAGAGCGGCCAGATCAGGTCGGCCGGGGTCAGCAGGGTTTCACGATGGAGCGCGCGGCTCCACGCGAAAGCGCGGGTGCGGCGCAGGCGAAGCGCGGGATAGGCGGCGGTCATCGCCCGCGCTTGTGGCGGAATCCGCCGCCGCCTTCAATCGCCGTTGAACGCGATCTTTCCGGTCGGGGCCGTGAGCTTGCGCAGCGCCGCGCCGGGAGCGACCGCCTTGAGCTGCGCCATGCGCGCCTTGAACGCGGCCTGCTCCTTGCCGTCCACCGCCGCCTTGACCGCGAAGCGGACGCCCAGCGGGTTGACCGTGCGCCCGTTCTGGTAAAGCTCGTAGTGGAGATGCGGCCCGGTCGAAAGGCCGGTCGACCCGACGTAGCCGATGACCTGTCCCGCGCTCACGTGCGAGCCCGGCGTCACCGCGATCCGGCTCATATGGGCATAGCCGGTGCCGAGACCGCCGCCGTGATCGAGCCGCACGTAGTTGCCGTGCCCGCCATGCCGGCCCGCATAGACGACCGCGCCGCTGCTGACCGCGTGGATCGGCGCGCCCCACGCCGCACCGAAGTCGATCCCGGCATGCATACGCGCATAACCGAGGATCGGGTGGCGGCGCATGCCGTAGCCCGAGGTCATGCGCCCCGCGACCGGCGAATAGAGACCGGCTGCCTGGCGGTTGCCGACGCCCGAGGCTTCGTAGAACTGGCCGCCCTCGCCCCAGCGCAATAGCTGCGCGAGCGGCTTGCCGCCGCGTTCGAGCCCGGCATAGAGCAGATCGCCGGTTTCCGCCTGCCCGCTTGCGGAACGCTTGTAGCCGACGATGATGTCGAAGCGATCGGTAGGTGCTATGTCGCTGTCGAGGCTGATCTGGCTGCCCAGCGTTTGCAGGTACTCCTGGATCGCCTTGGCCGGAGCGCCGGCGGCGCGGGCAGAGCGGTAAAGGCTCGATCCCACTACCCCCTGCACGCGCAGCGGCGTGTTGTCCGTGGCCAGCGGCCTGCGGTCGAGCACCAGCGCATCGCCCCGGCGGTCCACCGTCAGGTCCAGATCGAAGCGCGCGCGGAATGCCAATTGCTGCAACGGACGCGGCGCGCCCGGCGCGGCGCGCTGGCCCAGCGTGATGTCGAAGCGCGTTCCGGGCGCGATGCGGTCCAGCGATACCGCCCCGCCAAGGACCGCCTCCAGCCGATCCGCATCGGCCGGGCTCACGCCGGCGCGTTGCAGCATGCGCGCGAAGCTGTCGCCCTGCCCGAGCGTCGCCACCATGCTGACGCGCGGCCGTTCGGGCGCGCTTGCCACCGGCACGACCGCAGCGGTCACCGCCATGCGGCGCCCGCTTTCTCCGTTCTGCATCAAGGGCAGGATCATCTGGCTGCGGAACTCGTCGCGCACTTCGGCGGCGCCGTGCAGCGGCGTGGCGGCTTCGAGCGCGGAGAAATCCGGCCAGAATGCCAGCGCCAGGCAGCCGAGCCCCAGCATCGTGCCCAACCCGCGAAACCAGCGGCGGCTGCCGATATCGTCGGCCAGGTCGGGGGCGATGTCGAGGCGGTGGCAGCGGTGCTCCAGCGCGGTCTTCCATGCGCGCAGGCGATCGCGGACGGGCTCGGCGACGATCTGCGAAGCGCGCAGGAACGCCGCCGACGCGGGTGCCCCGCCCGGCGTCGGTTCGCCTGCCATGCCGTCGTGCGCCTTGTACACGTCGCGTATGTCCCCGCTCGGCCTCCACAAGCCTCGCTCCGTGGCTTCGGCATTGCGCCCGGCACGGTTAACACCGCGCTAAAGCTGTGGAATTTGAAGCGACGTCACCGATCCGACGCTGCCGGACCTTGCGGGCGGAACGGGGCGATGCCACATCGTTGAATACAATGGCCATATCCCCGACGGTCCGGCGCGACGCCGCCGACTTCCGGGTCAAGGCGGTGCTGGGACCGACCAATACCGGCAAGACCCACCTCGCCATCGAGCGGCTCTGCGCTCATTCCAGCGGCGCGATCGGCTTTCCCCTGCGGCTGCTCGCGCGTGAGGTCTATGATCGGGTCTGTGCGCTCAAGGGCGAGGCCAATGTCGCGCTGATTACCGGCGAGGAGCGGATCGAGCCGCGCAACGCGCGGTGGCTGCTCTGCACGGCGGAGGCGATGCCCACCCACGCCGATCTCGCCTTCGTGGCGCTGGACGAGGCGCAGCTCGCCGCCGATCGCGAGCGCGGGCACGTGTTCACCGACCGGCTGCTGCATGCGCGCGGCCGCGAGGAAACGATGATCCTCGGCTCGGCCACGCTGGAACCGATGGTCAAGGCGCTGGTGCCGAAGGCCGAGATCGTCAGCCGGCCCCGCTTCTCCACGCTCAAGCATTCGGGCGCCCGCAAGCTCTCGCGTATTCCCCCGCGCAGCGCGATCGTCGCCTTCTCGGCCGAGCAGGTCTATGCCATCGCCGAGATGCTGCGCCGGTTCCGGGGCGGTGCGGCGGTGGTGATGGGCGCGCTCTCGCCGCAGACGCGCAACGCCCAGGTGGCGCTCTACCAGTCCGGCGAGGTCGATTATCTGGTGGCGACCGACGCCATCGGCATGGGCCTGAATCTTGACGTCACCCACGTTGCCTTCGCGGGGCTGTCCAAGTTCGACGGCGTGCGGCATCGCCGCCTGACCACCGCCGAGATGGCGCAGATCGCCGGGCGCGCAGGGCGGCACCAGCGCGACGGCACCTTCGGCACGCTCACCGGCAGTGGCGGCCACGATTCGGAATTTGCCGACGAGGAAGTCTACGCGATCGAGGAGCATCGCTTCGCGCCGATCACGCGGCTGTTCTGGCGCGAGGCGGAGCCGCGCTTCGACAGTCTTTCGCGCCTGATCGCCGACCTGGAAGCGCCGCCGAGCGCGCCGCAGCTCGCCTCCGCGCCCGAAGCGATCGACCTGGCGGTGCTGAAGCGCCTGGCGGAAGAGCCCGAGATCGCCGCCACCGTGACGTCACCGGGAACGGTGCGCCGCTTCTGGGAAGCCTGCCGCCTGCCCGATTTCCGCCAGCAGGGTTCGGAAACGCATTCGCGTTTCGTCGCCCGGCTCTGGCAGGATTTGCGGCATGGCCAACTCGGCGCCGATTATGTCGCGCAGGCCGTGGCCCAGCTCGACAACACGGCGGGCGATATCGACACGCTCCAGGGTCGCATCGCCGCTATCCGCAGCTGGTCCTATATCGCCCAGCGCCCCGACTGGGTGCTCGCGCGCGACGAGATGGCGGCACGGGCGCGGGCGGTGGAGGCGCGGCTTTCGGACGCGCTGCATGCGCGGCTGACCGAGCGCTTCGTCAATCGGCGAACGTCCGTGCTGATGCGCAAGCTCGGTCCCGACGCGGCGCTGCTCCCCGTCGCGCTCGACGAGGGCGCGCTGCTGGTCGACGGCGAGCATATCGGCACGCTGGCGGGATTCCGCTTTCAGGTCGACCCGCTGGCACGGCACGACGACCACAAGCTGCTGCTGGCGGCGGCGGAGCGCCATTTGCCACGCCTGCTGGCCGAACGCGCGGAAGCGCTGGCGCTTGCCGTGGCGAGTGACCCGGAAAAGATCGCCCTTGCGGATGACGTCATCCGCTGGGAGGATGCGGCGCTCGCCCGCCTTCGGCGCGGGCGCGGCCTGTTCGATCCGCAGATCGAGCTCGACCGCTCGCTCGACCAGATCCCGCCGGCGGCGCGGGCGCGGCTGGAGAGCGCACTTACGGACTGGCTCCGCGCCCGCGGTGCCGTGCTCGCGCCGCTGCACAAGCTCGACGAAGCCAGCCGGGCTTCCGAACCCGGCCCCGAGCTGCGCGCGTTACTGATCCGCCTCGTCGATTCCGGCGGAATTCTGGCGCGCGAGGGCTCCCGCCTCGACGCACTCGGCAAGGATCAGCGGACGATGCTGGCCCGGCTGGGCGTGCGCGTCGGTACGCTGGACCTCTTCGTCCCCGCCATGCTTCGCCCGGCCGCGCTCACGGCTTGGAGCGTGCTCGCAGGGCTGCACCACGGCAAGGCCGCGCCAGCACCCGATGCGATGCCGCCTGTGGTCGCCGCCGGGCGCCCCGGCCTTCTCGGCTATCGTCCGCTCGGCGCGCAGGCGGTTCGGGTGGACATCGCCGAGAAGCTGCTGCGCGAGGCACATGCCGCGCGGGTCGGCGCCGGACGCAAGACCTTCATGCTGGACCCGGCGCGCGCGATCTCGATGGGGCTGACGACAGCGACGTACGCGCGCCTGCTGCGTCATGCCGGCTTCCAGCCGATAATGCCGCGCGCGCTAGCCGAAACGGCCTTCGGCCCGCCCGAGCCGCTGCTCTGGCGGTGGCGGCCACCGCGCCGGGAAACCGAAGCACCTCGTCCGGCCCCGGCGCCCCGCGACGGCGCCTTCGCATTGCTTGCCGAGCTTGTGCGCTGATGCGGATCGACAAGCTGCTATGGTTCCTTCGCTTCTGCAAGACGCGCGCACTTGCCCAAGCCAGGGCCGAGGAAGGCCATATTCGCCTCAATGGACGCCGGGTGGAGCGCGCTCATCAGAAGGTCGCGCCAGGTGACGTGCTGGTGATCCCCTCTCCTCAGGGGGCCAGCGCGATCGAAGTGCTGGCGTTGCCTTCGCGGCGCGGTCCCGCCGCCGAAGCGCAATCCTGCTATCGCGTGCTTGACGAAGCCCAGGCTTTTCCCATAGCAGCGGCGCAAATAGATGCTGCCGAAGGGGATTTGCAGCCATGACTTATGTCGTCACCGACGCGTGCATCCGCTGCAAGTACATGGATTGCGTCGAGGTTTGTCCGGTCGATTGCTTCTATGAGGGCGAGAACATGCTCGTCATCAATCCCAGCGAGTGCATCGACTGCGGCGTCTGCGAGCCTGAGTGCCCGGCGGAAGCGATCCTTCCCGACACCGAGAGCGGCCTCGAACAGTGGCTGGAACTGAACGCCAAATATTCCGCCGAATGGCCGAACCTCACGACCAAGAAGGACACGCCTGCCGACGCGGACGAGTTCAAGGGCGTGAACGACAAGTTCGACAAGTTCTTCTCGCCGGAGCCCGGCGAAGGCGACTGATTGGCAGGCGACCCTGGTGGGGCGCTACCTGCATTGAAATGACTGGCCTTTCAGGCGGGAATCGATCCGGATTCTCACCGCTGGTAATTTTGTCACAGACCTGCTATATAATGAACGACTGCCCGGGGAATCTCGCCCGTTCGGCAGCTGAATATCCATGAAAGGCAGGGTCGCGACAATCGGTTGATGGGGGGCATCGGACCGTCAGAGGACGGATTCGCCGACGCACACCTCAACCAGCTGGCATCCGCCAGGCAGCGCCCTGCAGGTGAAAGGACGATACATGGCGGCCAGGGCTAATGCCTTCGACGTTGGAGACTATGTCGTTTACCCCAAGCACGGTGTGGGCCGGGTCATCGAGCTGCAGAATCAAGAAATCGCCGGCATGCAGCTTGAGCTGTACGTGCTGCGTTTCGAAAAAGAGCGGATGACCCTGCGCGTTCCGGTGAACAAGGTCGAAGCGATCGGGATGCGCAAGCTGTCTTCGGACAAGACGCTGCGCGAAGCGCTCGACACCCTCACGGGCAAGCCCAAGGTGAAGCGCACGATGTGGTCGCGGCGCGCCCAGGAATACGAAGCCAAGATCAATTCCGGCGATCTCGTCTCGATCGCCGAAGTGACCCGCGACTTGTTCCGTGCCGACGACCAGCCCGAGCAGAGCTATTCCGAGCGGCAGATTTTCGAAGCTGCCTCCTCGCGTCTGGCGCGGGAACTCGCGGCCATGGAAAAGACCGACGAGCCGGCCGCGCTCCAGAAGATCCTCGCGATCCTCAACGAGCATGCGCCGAAGTACTACGAAGCCCCGGCGACGGCCTGAGCGCCTTCGCAGGATCACCGGAAGGCCGTCCCAATGGGGCGGCCTTTTCGATTCGGCGCGGTCTTGCCGCGGGTCGGCGAGAGGTTCATCCAATCGACAGACATTCCTGGTAAGCCGCCGGTATGATCTCACGTCCTCTCGTTGCCTCAGCGACCGCACTGGCCTGCTCGGCGCTGCTGTCCGGCTGCCTGGTGCGGACAGCAGCAGATGTCGTCACCGCGCCAGTGCGGGTTGTGGGCAAAGGGGTGGATTGGGCGACGACCAGTCAGTCCGAGGCGGACGAGAAGCGTGGACGCGACATGCGCCACCGCGAGGAGCGCCTGGGTAAGCTCGACCGAGAGTACCGCCGCCATCGCGAGCAGTGCTCCCGCGGTGATGAAGAGGCTTGTGAGCGCGCGCGCGAAGATTATGCAGAGATCGAGGACCAGCGCTCTGACTGGTGAGCGCGTTCAGGCCGCCGCCCGCCGCAGGCGGTCGTTGATCGCGGCGCCGATGCCGTGTTCCGGCACGGGCGCGACGGCGATGCGCGGATGGGTGGACGAAGCCGCAGAATGCAGCGCCGCGTAGAGTTGAGACGCCGCCTTAGCGAGATCGCCGACCTCGGAAAGCGAATAGTCACCCGCAACCGGACCAAATCCGATGTGGTACTCGTCGGCTTCGGCCGTCAGGGCGCCAAGGCGCACCGGCTTGCCCGGTGCATAGTGGCTGGCCAGCTGCCCAGGCGCTTCGATCGTCGCGTTTTCGGGAACCGCTTCGGGCGGGCCGCCGAGCACTTCTGCGATTTCGGACTCGGTGATCGGACCCGGCCGTAGCGAGTGCCAGCCACTCTCGCGGAGTGCGACGATGGTGGATTCCACCCCCTGCTCGCTGGGACCGCCGTCCACGATAAGATCGACATTGCTCCCCAGCGATGCCGCCACATGCGCCGCGCTGGTAGGGCTGACAAGGCCGCTGCGATTCGCCGATGGCGCCGCCAGCGGCAGTCCGCTTGCCGCAAGAACCCGGCGCGTGACCGGATGCGCAGGGCAACGCAGCGCCACCGTCAGCAGGCCGGCGGTCACCGCGCTCGCCAGTTTCGCCCCTTCGCGGACCGGCAGCACGATCGTCAATGCGCCCGGCCAGAAACGCTCGGCAAGCGCTCGCGCCCGGGCATCGAACTGCGCGAGCGTGGCCGCCTGCTCCTCGTCCGCCACATGGACGATCAGCGGGTTGAAGCTGGGACGGCCTTTGGCGCGATAGATGCTGGCGACCGCCTCATCGCTGTCGGCCCGCGCGGCCAGCCCATAGACCGTTTCGGTGGGCACCGCGACCAGCTTGCCTGCGCGCAGAAGCGCCGCCGCCTCGGCAATCGCCGCATCGTCGGCGTGGCGCATCAAGGCAGGGCTGTTGCCGCTCATGGCGCGTCGCTATAGGCGCAGCACTGCAAAGCCAAGGAAAAGCGCGATGACCGACCAAGGAGACCCGCTCGCCCGCATCGCCGATGCCCTCGAACGGCTGGCTCCCCGGCTCGCTGCCGCCGTGGATTGGCTCGGCGCTCCGGCATACGTCTGGGACGGCGCCAGCGCCCGTCAGGTCGATCAGCTCCAGGCGCCCGCGCTCCCGCTGCTGCGCGGGATCGACGCGCAGAAGGAACTCGTCACCGGCAACGTCGCCCGGCTGGCTGCGGGACACGCGGCGCACGACATGCTGTTGTGGGGCTCACGCGGGATGGGCAAGTCGGCCCTGCTGCGCGCCAGCGTCGCCGCCGCGCAGGCGCAGCACCCCGGCGCGATCGCGCTCGTTCAGGTGGCGCAGGAAGCGCTTGCCGGCGTCACTTCGCTCTTCGCCGCGCTGGGCCGGATCGAGCGGCGGTTTCTTGTCTTCGTCGACGACTTGGGCTTCGAGGATGGTGACGGCAACGGCCCCCGCCTGCTCCGCTCCTGGCTCGAAGGGGGCGTGGAGGCCCGCCCCGCGAACGTACGGCTGGCGGTTACGTCCAACCGCCGCGCAATCGTTTCCCGCCATGCCAGCGAGCAGGTCGATCCGCTCAACCCGCGCGATGTTGTCGACGACCGGCTCGCGCTCGCCGACCGGTTCGGGCTCTCCATCGGCTTTCACAACTGCAGCCAGGATGACTATCTGGCGATCATTGCCGGCTACGCCGAAAGCCTGGGTCTCGCCTGGGAGGCGGCGGACGCGCTCGAGTGGTCGCGCCGTCGCGGTGCACGATCGGGGCGCGTGGCCTGGCAGTACGTCACCGAACTCGCGGGGCGCGCCGGCAAGCCGCTTTAGCGCTGCATCGTCTCGTGCGGATCTGGCGAGCGCGAACCCTCGTTACCGTGCGCTGGGATCGCGCAGCTCGCGCTGCGGCGGCATGCCCTTGCTGGCAACCGCCGCAGGAGCCGCCGAACGCGATGCCCCTGGCGCTGCCACCCGCCAGATCACCCCGGCGGTATCGTCTGTAACCAGCAATGCGCCGCCCTTGTCCCACGCCAGCCACACTGGCCGGCCGCGGGTCTTGCCGTCTCCGGTCAGGAAGCTGTTGAGCACGGTTCTGGGCATACCCTGTGGATTACCGCGCGCATCGAACGGCACGAAGATGACGTCATAACCGACCATCGGCTTCCGGTTCCACGAGCCGTGACGGGCAACGAACACGCCGTTCGCAAAGCTCGGCCCCATGACATTGCCGCCGTTGGAGAACAACATCCCCAGCGGCGCCGTGTGGGCACCCAGCGCGTACTCGGGCTTGCGCGTGTACTCGATCAGGAAGTCGGGCATCGGATCCTTGACGCGCCAGTCGATCACATCCTTCCAATAGACCCATGGCCAGCCGTACTGCGCGCCCACGGGGACGTTGGTGAGGTAATCGGGAACCAGATCGGGTCCCAGCAGGTCGCGCTCGTTGACGACCGTCCACAGTTCGCCGGTGGAGGGATTCCATCCCATGCCATTGGGATTGCGCAGCCCTCCCGCAAATTGCCGGCGCGATCCGCTGGCTAGGTCGATCTCCCAGATCGCGGCACGGCCCTGCTCCTCGCCGATGCCGTTCTCGGCAATATTCGACGCCGATCCGACCGCCACATACAGCTTCTTGCCGTCCGGGCTCAGCAGCAGGTTGCGCATCCAGTGATTGCCGCCAGGCGGCAGGTCCATGAGCTTGCGCGGCGCCCCCGTGAGGCTGGTCGCGCCGGGGACAAAATCGAACGCGAGCACTGCATTATGGTTGGCGATGTAAAGCTTGCCCTCGCCCCAGGCCATGCCGGAGGGAGAATCCATCCCTTGCGATCGCAACACGGTGCGCTGTTCGGCGCGGCCGTCCCCGTCGCTATCGCGCAGCAGGACGATGCGGTTGGGCGACGGCCCAGCCGCGCCGACCCGCTTCATCATGAGGTTCATCACGAAGCCGGTGAGGCCGCCGCCCTCGCGCGGAGGCGAGTGCGTTTCCGCCACCAGCACATCGCCATTCGGCAGCAGGAGCATGGTGCGCGGATGATTCAGCCCTTCCGCAAACCGCGTCACGGCGAGGCCCGCTGCCGGCTTGGGAGTCTGACTGGCGCCCCAGCCCACCGTCTCTGCCAGTCCCACGCTGGGGAAGCGCTCGCTTTCAGCCTCGACGAGCAGCGGGTCAGGGCCGGTGGTGGCCGCGATGTCGCGCTCAGAAGGGTTGCCGTGCATGAGCCAGGCCCCGAACAGCACGAGGATGACGACCACGACGGCCAGAATGGCGAGTACCTTGCGCTTACCGGTCATGCTGCCCGAGATAGAGACGCGCCGGCCAGCCAGCAACCGCCATCGTCCGCTGAATCGCCGATCACGCGCATGATTCCTTTGCAGCCGAGGGCACGGGGAAATCCCGATCTGCTCCGAACCGGGACAGGGCGGCATTTCCCTTGGTCGGGCGCGTCTTGCGATGGTAAATTTTTGGTTAAGGCTCAGGTCCGGCAGCAAGGGGAAGATTATGCGAGCGCGTAAGATGCTGAAAACCTGCGCTATTAGTGCTGGTCTTCTGGTGACTGCCATGGCGAGCCACGCCGAGGCGGGCGAACGCCATCCCGGCCACGGACCGGATGGCCCGCCTCCGGGGTGGCATGAACACGGGGGCTATGATTTCGCCCGCGCCCGCGAGGACTGGCTGGCCGAATGCCGCCGCCGCATGCCCCGCCACGCCGAAGCGCCCGGCGTAGGTCCTGACGGGTGCGAAGCGTTCCTGCAGGATTTCTATGCTCGCCGCGATCCACGCGGCTATCAGCCGTATGGCTATGGCGGACCCATGCAGGCTTACGGCTACGGCGCCGGGTGCTGCATGCCGATGGTCATGGTGCCCGTCATGCAACCGGCGAAAGTGGAGCCCGATTGCACCGAAACCGTCGAATATGTCTATGAAGACGTACCCGCGCGCCGCCAGATCCAGCGGGCGCCACGCCGGGCGCCCGACAAGCGCATCCGCATCGCGCCCGACAAGCGCACGCGCGTGAATTGATCGCAGCCGTTCGCGCTCGCGGTCAGATACCGCCGCCGGTCAGCCGCTGACAAATGAGGTCGAGCTGATCCAGCGTCCGGTAACGGATCGTCACCGCGCCCGAACGGGGATCGGAATCGGCGCTGATCCGCACCGGCAAGCCAAGGAATTCTTCAAGGTGGCCTTGCACGGCGGCGATATCCGCATCGTCGGCCGGATCGCGCTGCGCCCTCGCCCGGCGCGGCGCCACGCTCTCGCGCGTCTGCTTGCGAACCAGCCGCTCGACATCGCGCACCGATAGCTGCTTCTCAACCGCGCCCCGCGCCAGCTCGCTCGCATTGTCGGCGCCGATCAGCGCCCGGGCATGCCCCATCGACAGGCTGCCCTTTTCGACGAGCCCGATCACGTCCTCTGGAAGCGCAAGCAGGCGCTGGATGTTGGCGACATGACTTCGGCTCTTGTCGACCATCCGCGCGATTTCGGCCTGGGTAAGGCCCTCGTGCTCGGCAAGCCGGTGATAGGCGCGCGCCTCTTCGATCGGGTTCAGGTCTTCGCGCTGGAGATTCTCGATCAGCGCGAGAGCCATGACCTCGCGCTCGTCAAGCTCGCGCACGATCGCAGGAATCTCGTGCAGCTGTGCTTTCTGCGCCGCCCGCCAGCGCCGCTCGCCGGCGACCAGCTGATACCGGCCGGAACGCAACGGCCGGACGATAACGGGCTGGATGACGCCACGCTGCGCGATCGAGGCGGCCAGTTCCTCCAGCGCCTCCTCATCGAAGTGGCGGCGCGGCTGTTCGGGATGCGGCTCGATATCGGCGACCGCCAAAGTGGCGAGGCCCTGCACCGGAGACTCGCCATCCTGCCCCGATCTTGAGGCAACCGGCTCCTCACGACGGACATCGCCCAGCAGCGCACCTAGACCACGACCCAGCGCTGGCTTGCGCTTGGCGGGAGCAGTAGGCGCGGCGGAGATTCGGACTACGGAATCGTCGCTCATGCGGCTTTCCTCAGTTCAGGCAGACGGGCGATGAGCTCGCGCGCCAGCGCCATGTAGGCGCGACTGCCGGCGCAGGCGTGATCATAGACGAGCGCCGGCAGACCGTGGCTCGGCGCTTCGGACAAACGGACGTTGCGCGGGATCGTCGATTCGAACACGAGATTGCCGAGGCACGACCGCACGTCGTCGGCCACCTGATCGGTGAGCCGGTTGCGGCGGTCGTACATCGTCAGCGCGACGCCGATGATCCCGAGATCGGCGTTGAACCGTTGCTGCACCCGTTCGACGGTCTGGAGCAGCTGGCTGAGTCCTTCGAGCGCGAAGAACTCGCATTGCAGGGGGACCAGCAGTGTATCTGCGGCCGTGAGCGCATTGAGCGTCAGCAGGCCGAGCGACGGCGGACAATCGATAAAACAGATGTCGTAAGCGGCCTCCGCCGACAGAGCATCGCGCAGCCGGTCGGTGCGATTCTCGACCGCCACCAGCTCCACTTCCGCGCCGGATAGATCGACAGTAGCGGGTACGATATCAAGACCGGGAATGCGCGTCGTTTGAGCGCATTCGGCTACCGGCGCCCCGTCGATCAACAGTTCGTAGGATGAGCGAATCCGCTCGCTCGCGTCGATGCCGATGCCTGTGGATGCATTGCCCTGCGGGTCGAGATCGATCAGCAGCGTGCGCCAACCGGTCGCGGCCATCGCGGTGGCGATGTTGATCGCGGTCGTCGTCTTCCCGACACCACCCTTCTGGTTGGCGATCGCAACGCGGATCACAAGCGCTTCCCTTTTCTGCCGAGCAGCCGCCCGACGATAATGCCGGCTTCTGGATCGGTCACCGAAGGTTCCACGTGGAACATGTGCCGCCAGCCGATGAGCTGATCCAGTTCTTGCCCTGCCGACCTCCCCTTCGGCAACAGCCAAAGTGTTTCGCTTGTGGAGAAGCGTGCGGCAAGGTCGACGAGTCGTTCGAGCGGAGCGAATGCACGAGCGGAGATCGCTTCGACAGGAGCCGCGTCGAGCATCTCCAGCCTTCCTCCCGCCACGGTGACATTCTCCAGCCCGAGACGTTCGGCTGCACGGTTCAGCCAATCAACGCGTCGCGTACGAGATTCGACGAGTAAGGTTCGCAAGTCCGGCCGCAAAATGGCGATCACCATGCCGGGGAATCCTGCGCCGCTCCCGAGGTCCATCCAAGTTGACGTTCCACGTGGAACAAAGCGAAGGAGCTGCGCGCTGTCGGCGATGTGCCGTACCCACACCTCGTCCATTGTTCGGTGCGCGATGAGGTTCTGGCACTCGTTCTCCTTGCGCAGCAACTCCACGAGCAAGCTCAGCCGTTCCTCTGCTTCGACCGAGTATCCCGGAAGCTCGCGGAGGAAAACGAACGCCTCGGCCTCGTTCATGCCGCTCGCCGCTTGGCGTGGACAAGCACCGCCGCCAGCGCTGCCGGCGTGATGCCCGGCACCCGACCCGCGGCTGCCAGCGTAGCCGGCCGGGCTTTGCAAAGGCGCTCGGTCATCTCGCGGGAGAGACCCGGAATCTCCTGATACGGAAAATCCTCCGCAAGCGTCATCGCTTCGCTTGCCCGCAGCTCGCGCAACTCGGCATCCTGCCGGGTTAGATAGGGCGCATAGATCGCGTCCTCTACAAGCTCGTCCGCCAGACTGTCGTCGGTTAAAGCCTCGTTCGCGATCCACGACGCAAGCCCGGCGAGATCCACGCCACTCATCCTCAGCCAATCCTTCAGCGGCATTCGTCCGGTGTCAGCCCGAACCGGCAGCCCGGCCGCTGCCAGCTCACCTCCGCCGACCGACCTCCCCAGCTCGCTCTCCAGCAGTGTCCGCTGTTCCTCGCGCCGGACAAACCATTCGCGCCGTGTCGCGCCGACGCACCCCGCGTCGATTGCAAGCGGGGTGAGCCGGGTCGCGGCATTGTTCGCCCGCAGGCGAAGCCGGTATTCGGCGCGCGCGGTCAGCATCCGATAAGGCTCGCTCACCCCATGGAGAGTGAGGTCATCGATCATCACCGCCATGTACGAGTTCGCCCGATCAAGTGCTGCCGGTGCACGGCCGAGCACACGCGCCGCAGCGTTCATCCCCGCGACCAGCCCCTGCGCGGCGGCCTCTTCATAGCCGGTGGTCCCGTTGATCTGGCCGGCGCAATAGAGGCCGGGCAGCGCACGTACTTCCAGAGTCGCACGCAGAGCGCGCGGATCGATGTGGTCGTATTCAACGGCGTAGCCCGGCACCGACATTTCGACCCGCTCAAGCCCCTCCATCGTTCTCAGCATCTCCAACTGGACGTCGGCGGGCAGCGATGTGCTGATGCCGTTGGGATAGATGGTCGGCGTGTCGAGCCCCTCGGGCTCAAGGAAAACCTGGTGCCCGTCGCGATCAGCGAAGCGATGGATCTTGTCCTCGATCGAAGGGCAATAGCGAGGACCCTGCGCGCCGATCGCCCCGGTGAACATGGGCGAGCGATGAAGGTTCGCGCGAATGACATCGTGGCTGCGCGGGTTCGTGCGCGTGATCGCGCAGAAGAGCTGCGGGTTTGTGCGGCGCGCCGTCATCCCGGACATCGTCCAGGGCTCCGGGTCGGACGGCTGCTCGGCCAGTCGCGCCCAGTCGATCGTGCGGCCATCGAGCCGAGGGGGTGTGCCGGTCTTCAGCCTAGAGATCGGCAGCGACGCTTCTTCCCGCAATTGCCAGGCGAGCGCCTGCGCGGACATCTCGCCGATGCGACCGCCCGTCAGTCGCTCCTCGCCGCGAAACAGCGTGCCGCCGAGGAACGTGCCCGTGCACAGAACCACCGCCTCCGCGCCGAGCCAGGTGCCATCGGCGAGATGAACGCCCCGCACTTCACTGCCCGGGATGGCCAGCGAAGCAGCCTCTCCGGAGATGACGGTCAGATCCCCCTGCTGACCCAGCAATCGCTGAATTGCTGCCTTGAACAACTGCCGATCGGCCTGAATGCGCGGCCCCTGCACCGCGCTGCCCTTCGAGCGGTTGAGCATGCGATAGTGAATCCCGGCATGATCCGCCGCGCGTGCGATGAGCCCGTCGAAGGCATCGACCTCGCGAACGAGGTGTCCTTTCCCCAGGCCGCCGATCGCGGGATTGCAGCTCATCGCACCGATCGTGTCGGGATCGAAGCTCACGAGCGCCACCCGCGCCCCCATGCGCGCGGCGACAGCCGCGGCTTCCACGCCGGCGTGACCTCCGCCGACGACGATGATGTCAAAGCGCGTCATTGCCCGCGCCTCTACCGCAAGCGCCATTTCCGGTCAAAGCGCCCGAGCGTTCCACGTGGAACACGGTTCACTTGCCGATGCAGAACCGCCCGAACAGTGCGTCGAGCATGTCCTCGGTCGTGGTCCGCCCGACCAGCGCATCGAGCGCGACGCGGCTCAAGCGCAAGTGCTCGGCCACCAGCAGCGGATCGCTGACATACCCACACGCCGCCAGCATAGCTTCCGCCTCGCCGAGCAAGCGGTGCTGCCGGTCGTTGAGCGCGGCTTCCCCTGGCGCCGGCAATCTGCTGCGCGCCGCGTCGATCAGGTCGGTCCTCAGAGCCGCCAGTCCTTCGCCGGTCCGCGCGGATACGCGATGGCGCGGATCGACCTTGATGACCCGATCACCCCTGTCGATCTGCGCTTCGATCTCCCAGGCGAGATCCGGCCCTTCGCCTTCCGCCCCCAGCCATAAGACAAGTTCCGCCGCTTCCACCTGGCCACGGGCTCGGCTGATGCCGATCGCCTCGATCTCGTCCGATCCCTCCTCCCGAAGGCCTGCGGTATCGACGAACAAGAACGGCACGCCCTCGATCGCCACCGGGCGCGTCAATACGTCCCGCGTTGTTCCTGCCACGGGCGCGACGATCGCCGCCTCCGCTTCCACCAGCGCGTTGAACAGGGTGCTCTTGCCCGCATTCGGCGGCCCGGCGAGGACCACCCGGAAGCCATCGCGCAAAGCTTCGGCGCGCGGCCTCGCCAACCAGGTGGAGATGTCCTCGCGCAAGCGGTCCAGCCGCGCGCCGAATTCCGGTGGAAGCTCCGCCACATCGTCCTCGTCGGCGAAATCGAGGATCGCCTCCACCGATGCGGAGGCCTGGAGCAGCCGTTCGCGCCATTGCTCGATCTGCGCGGAAAATGCTCCGGACGCCATGGCGAGCGCGGCACGGCGCTGCAATTCGGTTTCTGCGGAGAGGAGATCCGCCAGCCCCTCCGCTTCTGCGAGATCGATGCGTCCATTGGCGAAGGCGCGGCGCGTGAACTCGCCCGGAGTTGCGCGGCGCAACTGCGGCAGCGCCGCAAGCGCGCGCTCGACGGCGGCGATCACCGCCCGGCCACCGTGGCAGTGAAGCTCGGCAACGTCCTCGCCGGTCGCCGTGCCCGGTCCCGGCAGCCAGAGCACCAGCGCATCGTCCAGCCGGTCTCCGGCCGCATCGCGCAACCGCGCATAAGCCGCATGTCGCGGTGAAGGGAGCCTGCCCGCGAGCGCGCGCAAGGCCGGTCCGGCGGCGGGACCGCTGATCCGTATCAAGCCGATGCCGGCGGGAGGCGCGCCGCTGGAGAGGGCGAAGATAGTATCAGCCACGGAGGGCCAAGTCGGGCAGTTCGTCAGCCGGGCTTGCTGCCCGCGGGCTTGCCGGGGCGCGTGCCTCCGCCCAGCCCACCATCGAGGAATTGCTGGAAGAGCTGCATGCCCATCTGCCCCATCGGCGCGAGTTGCTTGGCGTATTCCTGAAGCTGATCGAAGCTGCCGCCCTGCATCGCCTTGGCAATGGCATCGACATAGACTTCGTTCGCCTTGCTGACGTCCGGCAGGCCCAGAAACCGGCGCGCCTCCTCCGGCGTGCAATCGACTTCTACGTTGACCTTCATGTCGTCACCTCTGGCATCCACCGCACCGCCGGAAAGCTGGCACACGCCCTTGGCAAAGTCCACAGCAGGCGCATAGTTGGCCCGGCAATCGCAGGAGAGGCACTATGACCACGAACACCGAAATTCCCACCTTGGACGGCGGCGAGACTTTCCCCGCCTACGTCGCGCGCCCGGCGGCAACCCCGCGCGCCGCGATCATCGTCATCCAGGAGATATTCGGTGTGAACCCCGGCATCCGCGCCAAGTGCGATAGCTGGGCGGACAAGGGCTATCTCACGGTCGCGCCCGACGTTTTCTGGCGCCAGCAGCGCGGCGTCGAGCTCGATGCCGACATTCCCGAGCAGTTCCAGGCCGCGATCGGCTACATGATGAAGCACGATTTCGATCTCGGTATCCGCGATGTCGAAGCGACGATTCACTGGATCCGGCGGCAGGCCGGCGTCCCGAAGGTTGGCCTCGTCGGCTTTTGCATGGGCGGCAAGGTCGCCTACATGGCTGCGGCCCGCACCGATGTGGACGCATCGGTCGGATACTACGCGGTCGGGGTCGATCAGATGCTCAACGAAGCGCACGCCATTGCCAATCCGCTGCTGCTACACGTGCCCACGGCCGATCACTTCGTCAGCCCGGAGGCGCAGAAGACGATGCATGACGCGCTCGACCCCAACCCGCACGTCACGCTGATGGACTATGAAGGCTTGGATCACGGTTTCGCCGCCGAGCATGGCGAGCGCCGCGACGAAAACGCCGCCCGGCTGGCAGATAGCCGGACCGAGGCGTTCTTCGCGGAACACCTTGCCTAACATTCATCACGCAAGAGCTTTCCGGCGCCGCGCGGCGGCGCCGGAGTTCCTTACCCGAAGGCGTAAGGCGCAACTTCGTTCCAGCCGTCCCAGATCATCTTGAGCGCGACATAGAGGATCACCGCGAGGCCTACCCAGCCGATCCAACGGTAGCGCTCGATGTACTTAGCGATGAAGTTGGCCGCGACGCCCATCAGGGCCACCGCGAAGATCAGACCGACAATGAGGATGCCGGGATGATCGCGCGCCGCACCGGCGACCGCAAGCACGTTATCCAGGCTCATCGAAACGTCGGCGATGGCGACCGACCAGGCCGCCGCCGCGAAGCTCTTCGCGGGCATCACGCCCGAATGTTCGTCACCTTCGATCTCCGGCGAACCCGGGGACTCCGCAGGTCCGCTGTGGCCCTTGATGTCGCGGTACATGCGCCACGCCACCCAGAGCAGCAGGATGCCGCCCGCGAGCACCAGCCCGACGATCCCGAGCAGCCAGGTGACCATCAGCGCGAAGGCGACCCGCAGCACCAGCGCCGCGAGCACGCCGATGACGATCACCTTCTTGCGCTGGGCATCGGGAAGCCCTGCCGCCAGCGCGCCGACGACGATGGCGTTGTCGCCAGCCAGCACGATGTCGATCATCAGCACCTGCAGAAACGCAGTGAAGGCCGATGGCGAGGTGATATTCGAGAAGTCCCGGACGATGGCGTCCCAGATCTCCGCGGGGCCGCCGAGCGAAGTGGCCCCGGCGGCAAGCACAAGTAAGTCGTTCACCGCTGATCCACCCCGTTACTGGTTCATCGTATTGAAGAAGTCGTCGTTGGACTTCGAGTCCTTCATTTTGTCGAGCAGGAACTCCATCGCGTCGATCGTGCCCATCTGCATGAGGATGCGGCGCAGCACCCACATCTT
>VFQT010001626.1_pt1 | contig 26253 bp, 19 predicted proteins | sample 3512381 | NCBI WGS metagenome assembly VFQT01 (sample SAMN10412376, study PRJNA504923) | tailings metagenome | isolation source: Relicate 2 Philex TSF3 active mining site | place: Philippines: Tuba, Benguet | collected 2017-08-29
TACGGTAACTGCATTTTAGCCTGAAGACCTCACCGTCTGCAAATCCTTCGGCATCCATGACAGCCCAGGTCCCGTGATAATTGCCCTGCAGCCAGTTCCCGTCCTGTGTCAGCTGGAAGCGGTGCCTTCCGGATCCGCTGAGGAACTGCATGGCTACATCCCACTGCCCGTGCAGGGGCATAATGGGGGCAGCGAGTGCCGGAGCGGGTGCGCGCTTTTTGGAGAGCGCGGCCCGGAGCCTGTCGCCGACGACCTCTGCATTGCCGGGCTGCATCTGTCCCGTGGTGATCTGCACACCGGTCATCCCATCGCGCTGCATGCTGCCGATGGCGATGCGGGGCGCCGATCTTCCGACTTCTTCCGCGAGTTCTTCACCCGTGAGGTTCAACCGGGCGGGATCCCATGACACATGCAGGACAGGCGATTTATTGGAGAGCTGGGTCGGTTCAATCACATTCATCGACAACCCCTCGATGCCTTCCAGCCGCTTGCGTATGACATCCAGCCAGCCCAGCCAGCGTTTCCATTCGGCGGCATGGTCCCTGGTCGTCCAGGCTTCCACGGCGGCCAGCATGCCCATCATCTCCTCACGTCCGACCTTATTATCGCGGCCCGGTCCGTGGTGCGGAGAAGAGGCCTGCCAGGCGGCAGAAAGGATGGCTTTGTCTCCGAGGATCAGGCCGGCGCACTGAGGGCCGCAGATGGCCTTGCCACCACTGTAGGCGACGATCGTTGCACCGCGCTGCAGATGCACATTGGGGATGGTGAGTACTTCGGCGGCGGCGTCTACCAGCACGGGGATGCCGCGCGGTTTGGTGAGGGCGACGATGGTCTCCAGGGAGAGCGGATTATCCGGCTGTCCCGGAGCATCTGCCAGCATATAGATCATGGCTGTCCGCGAGCTGAGTGCGGCCTCGAGTTCTTCGCGGGTGGCGACATCGATGATGCGGACGCCGATGTTTCGGATCGCATGGTCATAATTGTTCCGCGACCGAATGGGAATGACCACTTCTGTCTTTTCAAATCCCGTGAGATCAGGAATTCGTATGAGTTTTTCGGGATCTCCCCCGGTCACGCAGGCAGCCGTCAGATGCTTGAGGGCGGCGGCACAGCCGGAGGATACCATCCCCCATTCGGCACCGGTGATGGCGGCGAGCCGCTTTCCGACCCCTTCCGCCAGCTCATCATATTGAATGAAATCCTGGGAAGCCGCCTCCATGGCCGCCCGGACGGCGGGAAGTTCCAGCGAGCCTCCGATGATGGTAAAGGTTCCGCGGCAGTTGATGATCGGCTCCACACCGATGCTTCGGAAGATATTGGCATCGGCCGGCATCGCCTTCTCCGGTTTGGTTTCCGAACGGAGGACTCCGGGCAGTTCTGCAGAGAGTCCGATGACCCCGAGGGTCTTGAGGAGTGCTCTTCTGTTCATCTCGGCGGGCATGGGCGTTTGCTTTTAACTTGTAGGGTTCACTTGAATTGGATGTCTCCAAAAAATTGCGGCAGATGGAAATTGGGGCGTTCAAAATCTACGGGCGACCAGGTCAGGTAGTTCGGGCTCGACGTGCGGCTGCCCGTCTTGTAGAAGTTCGCCTTCCACATCACCCCTGGCGCAGGGCGGGTAATGGCCGTATATTTCTCCAGAACACTGAATGGTATCCGGCATTCGATCGTCCACGTAACCGGCTCTTCGATCTCCGGATAAACGATCCTCGGCATGGAATGCGCGATCTCGATCTGCGATATCTCCTCCGGCAGCAACTTCGTCAGTCCGCTCATCGGCCTGGTGATGTAGAAGATGAGCGGGGTACCGCCGGCATTGATCTCGAGATTGAAGTAGCAAAGCGGCTTCGCCGGATCCGGAGCGAAGAAAAACTCCACACAGGAATCTCCGGACACATTACCGTTGTATTCCTGCACCACACTGCGCACGAAGCGATCCTGTACCCGGAAGATCACATAGGCATTGTCGCGGTCATAGGCCATGCGGGCCTCCACCTTCGGTGTGAATTTCGGAATGTCACCCATCGGGCGCGCAACCTGCAGGATCTCCGAACCCTTCCAGGCTTCCTTATCCCAGTTGCCATCGATGGTGATGCTTTTTTTCAGACGCACGGCCTGGTATTTTGCGGGCGGATCAGACAGTCGGAAGGCCGACGGGGCCTCTGGGGGCTGAGCCGTCCCCTGGCAGAGGAAGGCCGCCAGTGCAGTAAAGATGGTCATCATGGCGTGGGTAGTTTATCCTTTTTGCGGCGGTTCCGGGGGATCTCGTTGGTGGTGATGAATCCTGCCTGATTTCCCCAGCTTTGTCGGATATAACTGAGAATGGTGGCGAGTTCGGCGTCTTTCAGATAGGCATGTGACGGCATGGCTTCGTTGTAACCGACACCATTGACGGTGATCGGACCTGAAAGACCATGTATGACGACCTGTTGCAGCCTGTGCCGGTCGCCCGTCACCCATTCGGAACCGGCCAGGGGTGGATTCCGGGTGCCGTCGCCCTTGCCGTTGGCCTGATGGCAGTTGCTGCAATACTTACCATACAATACTGCGCCTTCTCCCATGACCTTTACAGACAGATTATCCCTTACGCTGTCTGGGGTACGAATATTCTGCGCCGTTGTTTTTCGGTTATTCATGGCCGTTAGTGCCTGCTGATCGAAACGCTTTCGATCGCCCTTGTACATGATGCGCCAGACCTTGCCGTGTTCACTCTCCGTCACGTAAAGTGAGCCATCGGGGCCCTGGGCCAGTCCGGAAGGCCTGTATTTCGCATCACTGGTGTACACGATGGTATCAACCCCTGCGAACCCGTCGGCAAATACTTCCCAGTCGCCGGAAGGCTTTCCATCCTTGAACGGAACGAATGCCACGAAATATCCGCCCTGGGGATAGGGCGCACGGATCGTGGATCCATGAAAGGCGATGAAGGCACCGTTCCGGTATCTTTCCGGGAACTGGTCGCCGGTGTAGAAGAGAATATCGTTGGGTGCGAAGTGTCCGGGGAAACCGATGAGCGGCTGATTGAGTTTGGCGCCATCGCCTTCCTTTTTACCATCACCGCCATATTCAGGACTCATTAGTTTCTTTCCCTGCATATGATCATAGTAGTAGTATGGCCAGCCTGCATCCGAGCCGGAATCCACACGCAGGAATTCCTCTGAGGGCAGCAAGGCGCTTTGCCAGCGGGTGTAGAACTGTGGCCAGGTACGGAAGAGGTCGTCGCGCCCATGCTGCACAGCGTAAAGTGCATTTGTCTGTTGATGCCATGTCATACCAACGATGCTTCGGATGCCGGTGGCATAACGGACCCCATCCGACTGACGCTGCCCCGGTTTACTGTCACTGAACCTCCACACCCCGCCATACTCGGCGAGTTCGGGGCAGGGCATCTGTCCGGGGGAACCCGGCTGACGATCGTTCTCCTGGCAGGCGTCTCCGGGAGAACCGAAGGGGACGTACATATTTCCCTTTCCATCGAAAGCGATGGGCTTGGCGATGTGGGAGAATTTGGCGCGTTTGTAGTCATCGACCAGGATGCATTCGGAGGGGGAGCTCGGGACCAGGCTTCCCGGGTCAAGTTTGGTGCGGTACACCTCTCCGGCCGTGGCGAAGTAGAGGTAATTGTTATGGATGCGCATGGCATTTCCATAGTTGCCGGTATCAGCGTAATCCCCGAAATAACTGATGATATCGGCCTTGCCGTCGTTATCGGTATCCCGGAGGGCGACGCTGCCGCGACCCAAAGAATCAGGGGCGCGCAGTTTCATGTAGATGTCTCCGTTGTCGCGAACGGCCAGGTGGCGGCCCCTTCCGACGGAATCCACCACTACGACAGACTCGAACCCTTCCGGCAGGAATAACCCGCCATTGCCGGGGTCTCCGGGTGGCAGACCGGGGTTCATGTAGCGAAACAGCAGGATACCTCCCGCCAGCAGCAAGATGGCGGCGAGCCATGTCAGGCGTCGCCCGGACAGATGTGATGGCACTTCAATCGTATTTTAAACTGGACCGCTTCTTATAGGAACTGAATTTAAGTTAAATTTCAACACGAAATAAATTTTTCAAACCCTGACCATCATACGGATGACTCCGGATGTGTCATAAATTATCCATGCGATGAAAATGAGATTGTACTTGCTGGCACTGATCACCCTGTCGGGCTGGTCGGTCCTGTGGGGGCAACCGGCCGGGCATGCCGCCGCGCAGGATCCCACTTCCATCCCGGTCCGCATCCTGCGGCACCAGACCATTCAGATGCGCGACGGCGTGAAGCTTTACGGAGACGTATATATGCCTGAAAAACCGGGGCGCTACCCCACCCTGGTCGTCCGCACCTGTTATGGCGTGCAGCGCGAAGCCATCAACCTGCACCAGGACATGTTCACCTTCGCCCGCAACGGCTATGCCGTGGTGATGGTGGACACCCGCGGCCGCTATGAGAGCGAGGGGAAATGGGTGCCTTTTCGCGACGAGGCGAAGGACGGATACGATATCATCGAATGGGCGGCACGTCAACCCTTTTCGAATGGGAAGGTCGGCACCCAGGGCGGCAGCTATCTGGGACACAACCAGTGGCGGGCCATGGGCGAACGCCCCCCGCATCTGAAAGCGGCTTTCCCAATGGTGGCCTCGACCAACATCTATGCCAACTGGCTGACAATGGGTGGTGCCTTCCGGCTCAGCTTCAACTATGGCTGGGGTGTGGTCCGGATGCCCGACCGCATCATGCTGCCACAGAGCTGGCACACCGAACCATGGGCACCCGCAAACCTGCGGTATGACACGCTCCTGCGACACCTCCCGCTGATGACGGGCGACCTGCGCAGTGCGGGATACAAGGTCGACCACTACCGCGACTGGCTGAAGCATGAGTCTTATGATGCCTGGTGGAAGGCCATCAGCGACGAAGAACGCTTTCATTTGATGAACGTGCCCGTTCACACGTTCGGCGGCTGGTTCGACATCTTCGTGCAGGGTACCATCAACGGATATGTTGGCATGCGCAACAAGGCGGCGACAAAAGAGGCCCGCGAAGCCGCCCGGATGACGATTGGCCCCTGGGGGCATGGTGCATCCACCTCTTTCGGAGAACTGAACTTCGGAGCGGACGCCATGGTCAGCCACATAGAGCGGGAGATCCGCTTTTTCGACCATCACCTCAAAGGCATCGCCAACGGGGTCGAGCAGGAAGATCCCGTCAGGATATTCTACATGGGAGCGAACCGCTGGCGCAGCGAAAAGGACTGGCCCATTCCGGGTACCCGTTACCGTGAGTTGTACCTCGATGGCGGTGGCGCTGCGAATACAGGCTCGGGGGATGGAAGACTGACCTTCGAAAAACCGACCAAGGCGGCCAGCGATCAATATAAATATGACCCCATGGATCCCGTCCCCACGCTGGGAGGGAATAACTGCTGCGGCACCCCCACCCTGGCCGGTCCGCGTGACCAGCGAACACTGGAGTCCAGAAAGGATGTACTGGTTTACAGCACCGACACGCTCACCGAAGACATCACCATCGCCGGCCCGGTTAAAATGCGTTTGTTCGCTGCTACAGACGGCCCCGACACCGACTGGATGATCAAGTTGATCGATGTTTACCCCGATGGTCGTTCGATGCCCGTATCTGAAGGCATCCTGCGCGCCAGGTTCAGGGAAGGGCTTGACAAACCCAAACTGCTGACTCCCGGTCAGACATACGCCTACGATATTGAATTGACGGGAACCGCCAACGTATTCCAGCGCGGACACCGCATCAGGATCGATATCACATCCAGCAATTTCCCGCAGTTCGACCGTAACCCCAACACCGGAGATCCGCTGGGGAGTAGTGCAAGGGCGCGTGTGGCACAACAGACCATACATCACGGAGGAGAAAGACCCAGTGCGATCGTACTGCCGGTCGTGGCAGCGCTTAAGTAACCCCACATAAAATAAATATAAAGTCAAAAGGTCCGCTCCGGGAAGGAAGCGGACCTTTTATTTATATTTGGTCAAATAACTATAAGATCTTTGGTCATGAAAGATCCTTCGGCGGACGGCGGTGCCAGTAAGATGCCAGTATCGATCCCGTAATATTCATCAGCGGACCGAATACGGCAGCAGCCAGTCCGACGGTAGCGATCTTACCCATCTCCTTGGCGATACCGGAGGCCAGTCCACCGTTCTGCATGCCCACTTCAATGGCCACCGTGCGGCAGTCTCGCTCAGGAAGGCCCAGCAATCTCGAAAAACCATAACCCAATCCATAACCCATCAGGTTATGCACCAGTACGAGCAGAATAAGCAAAGGCCCTATTGCCAAAAGGCTGTCGCGGCCGGCGGCGGTGATCACGACAATAATGGTGGCAATAGCAGCCATCGACACCAACGGCATGACCTTGTCGAGCCATTCCATCCGGCCCCGCATCAGGCGATTGAAGATCAACCCTGCACCGATGGGCACGAGGATCATCTTCCCGATGTCGATCATCATTTTAAAGACTTCGATCTCCACATAAGTGCCCGCCAGTTGTTTCATGAGGAAGGGCGTCATGAAGGGGGCGATGAGCGTAGTGATCGATGTGACGGTTAGCGACAAGGGCACATTTGCCTTGGCGAGATAGGACATCACATTGGAGGCCAGTCCGCTGGGCGAACATCCGATGAGGATGATACCGGCAGCAATCTCTGGTTCAAACCCACTCAGACCTGCGAGGGTAAAGCCAAGCAATGGCATGATAAAAAATTGAAGTGCCACGCCAATGAAGACCCCTTTCGGTGATTTCACCACAGCCGCAAAATCATCCAGGCTCATCGATGAGCCCATGCCAAACATGATGATCTGCACCAGCGGGATGATGAGTCCGGATAACTTGTAACCACCCCACTCGGTGAACAGATGCGGATAGAAGAGCGCCGTCGTCACCGCAGCAAAGATGAGCGTGGAAAAGGCAAATCCCTTCAGTGCCTCATTTGACCGGAATGCGAGAGCCAGGGATAGAAAGGCGATGACAGAGGTCGGACCCGCTGTCAGGGCCTGGTCTCCCGACAGCAGCCAAAGTGAAATGGCGGCGCAGAGGCCGAAGGCGGCCAGCCCCGCCCGAAAGATGATCCTGTTGTTCATATGGCAGTTGGTTGTTGAAAGGTTTACTTACGGGGCAGTTTCCCGTCGCGCTGCGCGGTGTGATAGACGAAAGAAGCCACAATGGTGGCCATCTGCTTCAGGTCTGCTTCGATGAGATGGTCATACCCATCCATATTGCTGTGATGGGTGCGGACATTGTATTCAATGGGATCCTGGATGAACTGGAATCCGGGCAATCCAACCCCGTCAAACGACTGGTGGTCGGTGCCTCCGGTGTTGGAAGCGGTCACGGTGGTGGCCCCCAGATCACGGAAGGGTTCCAGCCAGGCGGAGAAGATGGGCCGGCAGGCTTCATTGCCCTGGAGGTAGATCCCCCGGATCTTTCCGGTTCCGTTGTCGATATTGAAATAGCCGGAGAACTTGTCATGTGACGGCATGGTTGCGCCGGCTGCCCCACCGCCGAAGGTCTTGGCCACATAGCCGCGGGAGCCCAGCAATCCCTGCTCCTCGGCACTCCAGAGCCCGATGCGGATCGTCCTTTTAGGATTGATATTCAATGCCTTGAGGATACGCATCACTTCGAGCATCACGGCGGAACCGGAGGCATTGTCGGTGGCACCGGTGCCGGCTTGCCAGGAGTCAAGATGGGCGCCGATCATCACTACTTCATCTCCCACGACCGGATCTGTTCCGGGGATCTCGGCGATGACATTGTATCCTTTCGGATCATCGGTATGGAACCGGGTACGCACTTCAGCCTCCATCTTCACGGGTGTACCGGACTTGGCGATCCGGAGCAGGGTGTTGTAATCCTCCAGGGCCAGCACCAGGTCGGTCATGTTCTCCGGATCGGTCATTTTGTAAACGCCGCCGCCCTGTGCGAACACGGTACCATCGTGATTGCGGGTCGAACTGCTCAACACGGCCACGGCACCTTCTGCCAGTGCCATTTCTTTCAGGATGTTGATGTTACGCTGAACGCCGGTGCCCCGCATCATCTGCTCACGCATGCGGCGCATCTGAGCCGTATCACGGATCTGACCTCCGCGGGGACCGGGAACGGCCTTCGCCTCTGCCATGCGTTGCAGCTGCTCGTCGGTATATCTTTCCGCATCGGCCTTGAATGACATTTGATAATGCTGCAGCTGGTCGGGAATGAGGATCCGTCCTTTGAGTCGTCCGCGGTAACCTGCGACGGTCGCGGAATCCCGGACATCCACTACCAGCAGTTCGGCCTGTCGGGGCTTACCGGTCCCGGACGTCCATGTCTTGGGATAGGCCATGATCGGTTTGTAATAAGGGGCGGTCATGGCCAGGTACATTTTCTCCAGCGTCCATCCCTTTCCAAACTCCCCCCATGCCTCCAATCGGGCGCCCTTGACGCCCCATTCGCTGAGCTTGCCGATGGCGTAGGATGCCGCCCTGGCATAACCCGGAGAATTAGCAAGACGCGGTCCGTTCAGGTCCGTGAGGTGCCAGGCGATGTCCATCACCCGGGACCGCTCAAGCCCCTCCTGACGGATGGCCTCGACCATGACCTGGTCCACCCGTTCGGTTTGCGCCATGGCAAAGGTTGTGAGGAAGGCAGCCGTTGCCATCAAGCGCATATGCAATCTGTTCATGCGGTTTTTTTCTAAATATATGCAAGAATCACACATATCCTACACCGCTCTTGTAAACCATGATATGGATTAATTGATGTATTTTTTGTCCAAATACAGAAAGTATGAAAGGCAGCACCGCCAGGAATGTAGACGAATACATCGGTCAAAGTCCGGAAGCCATCCGGGACCGGCTGCACAGAATGCGCGAGATCATTCGCCGCGAAGCGCCGGAGGCAGTGGAATCCATCTCCTACATGATGCCGGCTTACAAAATGAATGGAAAACCGCTGGTCTATTTTGGCGAATACCCCCGGCATATCGGCTTCTATGCCACTCCTTCCGGTCATGAAGCCTTTGCTGCGGAGTTGGCGGGGTACAAACAAGGGAAGGGATCGGTTCAGTTCCCCCACAGCCTGCCGCTGCCTGAAGACCTGATCGAAAGGATGGTCCGATTTCGCGTGAACGAAGCGTCGCAAAAAAAGGCTGTCGGCAAGAAGCCCTGAAATGTCGTAACCGGCGGATCAGTGTAGTTTGATCAGGAACATGTGACCACTCTGAAGCATCACCGGCCTGTCCTGCAATCCGTACTTCAGGATATCGCGCTCATTGCACAATACATAATCATAACGGTCTCGCATAACCGAAAATCTATTCCGGTACGCCCATCTCGCACTGTCAGCGTGTGCGGTCGACAGTTGATCCGTCGTCAGCAATCCCTTTGCTACCGGACTCATATACATGATCCGCTGGCAAAGCCATCCTTCGTCCCTCAGTCTTGCCGTGATGGAAAAGACGTAGTTGCCCGATTGCTCATACCATTGATGCAGCGGTACCTGCTGCGACTGCAGGAACCGGGGGATGCGGGTACCATGGCGGTAATAGGTATTGAAGAAGGTGAGACTGAATACCACCAAGAATCCGTACCTGAGCAGCATGGACGAAGATATTGCCCGCTGTCGCATGATCCTGGCGCCGATCATGAAACACAGCAGGATGATCACAAAATAGAATGCAACGAGGAATCTCGGAGGTTGCAAGGTCACCCCGACAAAGTAATGCCAGGGTCCAAGCGAGGCCAGCAGGAAGATCAGGGGCCAGCTCAGGTCAGATACATCCACCCGTAGGGCGAAGGCAGTCAACAGCATGAGGATCAGGATGCCGTACAGTACAAAATTCAGGTAGAAATATGAAACCTGTATCGTGGTCTTGACAGGATCCTTTTTCTGTTCGATGTTTCCTTCGATCTTTCTTGAGAGATCAGCTTTGGTTGGCCCGGCGTGCTGCTCCACGTATACGTGTTGTCCGGGAGACCATTTGAGACCTACCAACGGGTTACCCGTCTGCACCAGGTTCTTCACCAGTACCGGGCCGATGAACAGCAAGGGGATCATTGCAGCGAACAATCCCTTTGAGATGCCTTTCGTGCGGATCAGCATGAGCACAACGATGCCTATGGGGAAGGACAACTGCAGCCATCCGGTGTACTTGACCGCGCAGGCCATGGAAAATGCGAGCAACGCAAACCAGTGCCTGAAAGGATGTGATCTTTCCAGCAGCCAGCCGAAACCTGTGATGATGAGATAGATGTTGATCGCATCAACCTTGGCGATGCCGAACAGGAAGGGTATGCCTTCTGGAACCAGCAGGAGGGCCAGTACCAATAACAGGGATGCCCGCTCGGAGAGGTACCGGGCGGCAATATGATAGGCTCTGCGTACAAGTAATATCCCGAAGAGGGCATCGAGCAGAAAAATGGAGAGTTTGCCGCCGATCGGAAAGGCCTGCGCAAAGAGGTATTCCGCCCCCATAGGCATCGTCGTGTAGGCCGTACTGGAAGGATTGAAAGCCAGGCCGTGGTGATATACCCATTCCGCGTTGTGTACGTAAGCGAACATCGCGTCATAGTTCATCGGCGGAGAAACGGGAGAAAACAGATAAGGCAGATACAACACCATCAGAATGACCGCCGGCCTGATCTTTATCCTGCGGGCGGGTTGGAACCAGCGTGGATGGCGGATCATGGCCGTTGCGAGTGAGACGATGTGCAGCGTATGCATGAGCATGACCGTCGTCTCCCCTTCAAAATACAGGGATAGTAATATAAACACCAGATGATTGAAGGCCATGCCCGTGACCAGGGCTGCATCGAAACCGGCATCCCCCCATTTCAGCCTGGCATGCACCAGGCGACCAAGCGCATACAATGACGCCACCAGCATCAGTGCGGAGAAAACCGACGCCGCCAGTTCGGAAAATGTCAATGTATATATCATTCAGTACCTTCCCTTCGTTTTTTTCTACACCACATCAACGCATGACTCAACCAATCATATCCGTAATCATTCCGACCTACAATCGTCCGGCATACCTTCGTCAGTGCCTCGAAAGCCTGGCGAAGCAATCAGCCGATCCATCAGCCTTCGAAGTGATCGTTGTCAACGACGGAGGCACGGATGTATCGGATGTCATCCTTGAGCTTTCCTCTATCTCCGGACTCCGACTGATCAACCAGCAAAACGCCGGACCTGCCGCCGCCCGGAACCACGGTGCCCGCCTGGCATCCGGCGAATTCCTGGCCTTCCTGGATGATGACTGCACTCCGTTGCCCGACTGGATCGCATCGATCCTAACCCATGCCGCTGCCGGCATACTGATCGGAGGAAAGGTCATCAACCGTCTGGAGGGCAACCTGTATGCCGAAGCGTGTCAGACACTGATCGATTTCCTGTATCTGCATCTGGCAGGCAGTTCCGATCTGTTTTTCACATCGAACAACATGGTCATCGCCAGGAACGACTTTCAAAGGATTGGAGGTTTCGATACCGGATTCCGGACATCGGCCGGAGAAGACCGGGAACTTTGCATACGGGCAGAACGGAGGGGATTAAAGTTGATCCACATACCGGACATCCGCATCGGTCATTCACATGATATGGATCTGTTGCACTTCATGCGGTTGCATACCAAGTATGGACGTGCGATCCATACTTACCGGGAAGCCCTGGAGAAACTGCCTCCGGCGAGGCTGAAGGCCCCGTCAGGCTTCTATCGGGGGCTCTTGTTGTATCCTTTCAGCAGGCGTCTTGAATCGCCCCTGGGTCAGTCTGCATTGCTGGCATTGAGCCAACTTTGCACGTTTTGGGGATATTTGATCGAAAGATATGGCAGGCGGAGTTAGCAGTCAAGTCTCCTGATCATTTTGATGTTTCATGATACTCTTCCTCGGTATTGACGCCCCAGAGTTCTTCCTTAGAAGATTCTCCACGTTCGATCAATTCCACCGCCTTGAATGCTGTCAGCATCGAATGGTCCTGATTATTGTATTTATGTAACCCGTTGCGCCCAATCGGATAGATGTTGCCGATGGTTTCGAGATGGTCCTTCAGACACTGGATATCCGTGTAGATGCCCGTGTATGAAGGATAGGCTTTGGGACAACGCACCACGGTCCCATCCACATATTTATCCGTCTCCAGGATCCCGATGGTTGCCAGTTCTTGCAGTGCCAGCCGGATAAGATCCCCATCCGACATGTCCCAGAGTTCATCTCCCTTGTCGCAGAAATACTCGGCACCGATCCACTGGCCGCCGCCGCTCACCATGAACGGGCTCCAGTTGTTGAAGAGTTGAAGCCGCCCCACTTTCACCCCCTTGTCCTGGATATAGATCCAGTTGTCGCGAATGTCATGTCCCTGCTCCTGATCGAAACTGAGTCGTTCCAGTTTAAGTCCCACGATCAGGAAGTCGCGGTATTCCAGTTTAGAGGCAACGTCCGCCACGGCCGCAGGCACAGCGTCGCCCATGCACCGGAACAGATGCCGCATGGGCATGGTGGACATGACCACGTCTGCAACGGCAGTATGGTCCTTCCCATCCTCATGCCAGGAGACCGAATGTACCCGGCCATTTGACACCTCCAGCTTGCGCACATGCGCTTTCAGACGGATATCAACCCCCAGTGCGACGCATTCATCAGCCACTTTTTCCCAAAGCATGCCTGGGCCTTTGGCCGGATAAAGAAATTTCTCGATCAGTGACCGGGAGGCATTCCGGTTCGTGAATCGACCGACCCCGAGCATCCTTGTCAGACTGTTCCACACCAGTTCGGGAACGTTGAGTGATTTGACCCGCTGACGGCCCCATTCTGCAGAGATATCCTTGCAGGCCTTTCCCCAGACCTTCTTGGTGTAGTCCTTGAAGAACATCCGATAGATCTCATTGCCGAAACGATTGATGTAAAAATCCTCCAGATTCTTTTCCGGGCTGATGGGAAAGATCCACGACTTGATGAGATCCCGCGCCATCCGCAGTGATCGCTTCTTGCCCAGGTTCAGCATCATGTTCAGACTGATCTTCAGGGGATAGTCGTACATGCGTTGCTTGAAATAGATCCTGGAGAGTCGGGGCCTGATGAGCATCGCGTTCTCAGCCGTCTTCAGGACCAGGCTATCAATGCCCTTGGTCTTGTTATGGTAGGTGATCTCCTGATGATCCTGCGTGGTATCGATGACCGGCAGGAATTGCGCCCACCAATCCAGGACCTGGTCTGATTTGGAAAAGAAACGGTGTCCTCCGATATCGATCAGATTGCCCTTATAATTTACGGTTCTGCTGATGCCCCCGACCTGATGATCCGCCTCGAGCATACATACATCATATTTACCCGTCTTTGCCAGTTCGTAGGCCGCCGTTAACCCTGCAGGTCCCGCACCGATCACAATGACTTTCTTCCTATCCATGTTCTAATTTTTGGGGGTCCGTCAAAGGGGTAACGGTGGCCAGTAACCAACCGAAAGCGGCCGAGCAGAAATAAATATGATGCAGGCACAGTACCTGAGGGATCTGTGTCATGTTGAAATGCCGAAGGGCAAAGCGATAAAAACCACGCTGGACGATCAGAAAACACAGCAGCAAACCCGCACTGACCGGCAGCATCCACTCTGACAGACAAGCACCCGCCAGCACAAGGGGAGTCATACAGGCCAGCAAGGCGGAAAACTGTTCGCGAACGGATGTGTTGAGCGGACGCTCGCCCCAACGCCTGTACCTGCGCATGAGGATGGTCCAGGGCTTTGCCCTAAGCCATACATCCGTATGTATCATGTTCCGAAGGGTCCACCGTTTGAGATGACACACCTGTACTTCGCTCCGGATCCGGACCACAAAACCCTGCATCGCCAGTCGATATCCCAATTCAATGTCTTCCACGCTTGCATTTCGAAAAGCAGGATCGAAACCACCCGTTTTGACATAAGCAGCCCTTCTCACGATGCCGAAGGCACCCCAAAACACACCTGAGGCTCCGTGATTTCGCTGGTGATGATAATGATGCAGCAGGTTCCTGAAACGGGAGACGGTTGACAATGCTTCCGGCTGATCGTCATATGATCCGATCAGACCATCGTCACCGGAATGTTGCAGACTGAGCGCGGCCTTTTCGAAGGTATCCTTCAGGACGATCACGTCGGAATCCAGAAAACAAAGCCAGTCGTGTTTGGCCTGGGAGGCGCCGAAATGTCGGCAGGCCGCAGGACCGGCGGATGGATGACTGAACATGCGAACCTTGCCATCCGCAACGAAACGATCCAGTCTCTCCGTTTCCCATCCATCGAGCACAATAATGATCTCTGTTCCCGATGGCGCCGACTGCAATACTGCATCGGCACACCGTTCAATGAACGGGTCATCCCGCTTCACCGGAATGATGATGCTCAGGCTCAATGGAAGGGGTACAGACATCTGTTGCAAATCTAGTCGAATCAAGGTATCCCGTCAATCCATATAACATCACATCATGATGCGTTCAACACAGAGGTGCCATGAACTTTTTTTATGATCCCGAAATCTTTCTCCTCTGCGGCTTTCAATTTTCCCATCACTTCAGCATCTTTGAGCCATGTCAACTTCCAGACGCATGCTGTTCGTCTCCACCAATCCCGCCCCCTGGGGAGGCAGTGAAGAGATGTGGCATCAACTGGCGCAGCGTGCCCTGGATGACGGGCACGAGATCATGATCTCCGTGTTCAGACACCCCCGCATACATCCGAGGATACAGGAACTGGTGAATGCCGGAGCCCGCCTTCATCTCCGGCCGCTGCCCGCCTATTACGAAGACCAGCCGTTCACCCGATGGATGCTGGCGCACTTGTTATTTCGACTGAACTGGGACAGGCATGCCTTCACCTGGGCTGCGGCATTATCATTCGCCCCCGAACATATTTTCATCTCCGGCGGAGAAACACTCGATGGCTGTCTGTTTGCCGAAAGTCATATCATCCGAAAGGCGATCGAAAAAAAGATCCCTTATTCGGTCGTGGGGCATTTTCATCACGAATATTCCAAGGTCCTTTCTTCACAGGACAGGGCATCCAAGCGGACCTTCCTGCGACACGCATCCGGGCTTTATTTTGTTTCCCATCGAAACTGGCAGATGACTTGCCACGAAATCCAGGATCTGCTACCGGATGCCCGTGTGATCTTCAATCCCATCCGGGAGATCCCGATGCGAACAAGGACAATATCCGCAACGGGGCCGATCCGCATGGCATTTGTCGCCCGGCTGGAATGCGCCGTGAAATGCCAGGACCTGGCCATCAACACCCTGGCCCAGGATTGCTTCCGGAATATTGATTTCATCCTGAACATCTTTGGCGAAGGGCCGGACAAATCCTACCTGGAAGACCTCATCCGATTCCATGGACTGGAAGACAAAGTGCGACTGATGGGTCATCATCCCTCTCCCGGCAGCATCTGGGAGGATCATGATCTGCTGGTGCTCACCAGCCGGGGAGAAGGTACGCCGCTCGTGATCCTGGAAGCCATGCGCGCGGGCATTCCTGCGTTGGTGACCCGTGCCGGTGACAGTGCCTTGTGGATGAACAATGACCGTGGATATGTTGCCGAAACCATATCGATCGAAGCACTTACCGAAACCTTTATACGTGCATTCCGCGACAGGGACAGCTGGGATGCAAAAGGGAAACGATGCCGTACTTTCTTCGATGCGGCATGGACCGGACAACATATGGAAGATATTTACAGCATCATCTGCGGTAAGGATGGTAAGGCCGGCATCCCGGCATCAGCGCTGCCAGGCTGGCTCAAAGACAAATGAATACGATTTGCCCCTTCATGTAAGGTATGCGTATACGTTAGTCAGACCCCGATGATGATCATTGCGTTGAATGCCGCTCCAGGATCCAGGGCCCTTTGCGGATGAGCGTACGCGAGGTCGGAGAGTGGATGTCCTCACAGGATGTCGCGTTACAGAATCGCAGGAAATCACCTGACGGAAGCGGAAGTATGACGGATCGTCGTTGATGCAATTCCAGGTCCGTGGGCAAACGATCCCGTTGACGGTAAGGAGCCAGACTCATAACCGGTCGATCATTCCAGACCACCGGAACATCAGCGATCCATCCGTCTTCCACCAGGGCGATCGTTATGGCAGCGTGGTGTACACCCGTTTCCTCATACCACTGCCCCTCCGAAATGGAGAGGTGTCTGATAAAAAGCCGTCACCAGTCACCTTCGAGATACAAAATAAAGATCAATGTAAGGGAAAGCAGGGCAATCTGCCCCCACTTCATTACCCCTTTTACTGCCTGCAGATGGCAGACGGGTTTGAGGAGCTTAATGGATCTGATGCAGATCAACGAAGCCACGAACAGTTGAGGCATCAGAAACCTGGCCGGATGAACACTCATGGACACGAATCCGTAAAAAGGCAGCAAGCTGAGGAACAACCATTCAGCCTGGCTGCGCAGTTGCAATGGCAGTCTGCTTCGCCCCCAGGAACAACGCAAATATCAAGGCGGCGGAGAACAAGACGAATGGTGAAAGGTCATGTGTGATGAGGGCAAGCCGATCGATCAGATCGCCCTTCATCAACCATGCGTTGGAGATCGACCGGAGCGGATCGTCGGGTATGCCTCCATGCGTTGCCGTGAACACAAACTGATCCGGATCTACCAGCAGCGGAGCCAGCGTATTTCCGGTCAGCCGATCATTTCTGATCAACACCGGTAAGGTGAATGCCAGGGGCGGCAACACCCCTGCAAAACGCCAGGGGCTTCGTTCGTGCCTGATCAATTGCCAGAGCAATGACAACATGGGCAGACAGAGCAGGATCCAGTGGCGCCAGCATCAATATGAATATGATCGTGCCGAAGGAAAGTAACGGCCGGGAGATGCGTAAATTGAATCTCGCCAGCATGGAGCCATTCATCAGCAGATGAAATACCAGCATGAACATCTGAACCATCTCCGGCGAACAAAAAAGGGAGATGATGAGGAATAGCAGGTGAACGAAACCGATCCCCATACACAGATCCAAACCAAAGGCTGCATCCGACCAGCGCAGGAAGGCGCTCAACCTCCGTCCGGCTTCCCGGAGAGAAATAAATATGAGCAGCGCCGTTAACAGGGAGACGATCAAACCGGGCTTTTATCAAAAATAACCATTGGCGTGAGCATTCGATCGACAGTGAAAAACCGGTGGATTTTCTGCTATCGGTCAGTCCCGGTTACTCCGTTTTGGGTTACCCGCATGAATGATGGCTGATAGATGAATTTATCATCTGAAACATCGGTGAACCAGGCTGCATCTTCAATGTGCAGGGAACGAAAATCAGCCAGCAGGGTCCGGAGTATGAAAAGGGCATTATGCCTGGCGATCTGCATGCCTGTATATTTCACTGATATGAATAAAAAGAAGATAAAACACGTTTTGCGTTCGCATACCTACACCTGTTTCAATAGATCAGGCTGACCGATCAGGCATTCTTCGCTCGCTTCTTATTTTTTGAAGGATGGATCGAACACTCGGAATGGCATAGATCATACGCTTGACATAATAATAATTGATCCGCAGATCTGCCTGGAATAATATCAAATGAATAAGTATGACCATGATCTTCAGGGACGGCTCGGCAGGCATCAGGACGATCAGGAGATATGGCCAGAGGGTCTGATAAAAGGTTCCGGGAAAATAGGTTGCTTCTCCCGGTCTTACCTGATGCATCACCACCTGCCGGATGTTCAGCACCCTGGAAACGAGCAGTGCATATGCGATATACAAAAACAGCAGCCAGATGATATACTGCCCCGTCAACGGGAACATGAATATCAGAAAGGAAGAAAGTTCCAATGACAGCAGCAATTTACCTGTGAACATGGCATTGGCGGTTCCGTAATGTGTGGCGAATGTGCGTGCGCCGATGTTGAGATCATTTTGATGATCCTGATATTGATGCCATAGGATGCCCCTGAGTCCGAATACGAATGCCCAGCTACCCAGACAGGTCATGAACCACCATGGAATATTTGTCTCCGTCATTTCCGAGACGGCACTGGCCACAAAGAGGGTGGGAAAAAAACCGGCGCCAAGTGCATCGAACACGCCCCCCCAGGGACCGCGTTTCTTGGTCCGGAAGGGTGGGACAGAATACAATGCGAAACTGCACCATGCCATCAGATACCAGATGCCGCTCATCACTCCACGAATAAAGAACAATCCGAATAACAGTCCGCTCAATACAAGAGTTATGAGCAAGATCCATCGAACGTAAGGACGGAAAACGGCCAGCCGATTGGGTTTTCCCGCCTTCAGATCATCCTCGATATCGAAAAAATCATTGACTACGCTGGCAAATACCGCACCGATCACCAAACCGATCATGATAAAACCGAGTCCGATCAGATGATCCGCAGTAATACTGACTTCAGTGACCAACAGAGATGCATATCCCGATGCGAGCAAGGCAGGGACTTTCCAGTTCCACCAGTCGCCAGAACGAGCAACCGACATCCACCTTTGATATGCAATAACCGAAGCCATGTATTTTTATTTATTTCCGAATGTAGCGGATCCGAAAAGTGGTCTTTTCCGGATAATGAATAAAGGTGAGCGGAGGTAACATTTCCAATATTTAAATCAATACTGTATAGGCTTTAATTCAACATGTTTTCATGAACGGCCCATGTGGAAGGGACATCCTGAAGGGGCTTCACCAGCCTGTCCTGCGCCCTTGCGTCTGACCTTCATCTTCTCCGTACTGATGATGGTAATATTTCGTGGCTGCATCCATCGTACGTCCTCCAACAGAAAATCATCCATCTTATCCAGAAAATGATCTAAAAACAAGCGGGCCTGTTTTCGGGCGATTCCCATGCCCAGACACTTGTGCATCCCGCTTCCGAATCCCATGTGCTTATGACGATGACCATCCAGATACAAACTTTCCGGCCGCTCAAACGCAGAAGGATCCCTGTTGACAGACCGGATATCCACCACCAGGGTGGATCCGGCTGGGATGGATACTCCGGAGATCCGGGTGGCTGCCACCGTCTTGCGTTTCAACCATCGGGATGGAGGATGAAGGCGTACGATCTCGTCGATGAATTTGGCCCTTATGGATTCCTGTCCGCGCAGACGTTCCCTCAGATGCACATCCCGCATCAGGACTTCAAATATTCGCTGGAAAGTGGAACTGATGGTCTCTGTACTTGCCACCAAGGTGATCTTAAGAATATCCCTTGCCTCAGATTCGGATATCGATCCAGCATGAATCGACGCCTGTAATCGAGTCAATAAAGATGCTTCTGATATTGTATGGTATTCAGTGATGCTGATCTTTTCCATGAACGACATGAACCAATGCAAGAAACCGAGCACATCTCCGTCATTAAACTGAGCAATGATGTTCTCTGTATCCTCCTCATTAAAGCCGGCCAGCAAACAAAAAGAATAGGTCGCCAGCGGGTCCGTGAATGCCGTTTTCAGATCGACGGAATTTGAGGTATTGAACACAGACATCTGCGACTGCAGCCGGTTGCGCAGTTGTTTCAGGTACGATTCATCCTTGTATATCAGGAAGGCATCTGCAATCAATTCGTTGATCATTACATGACGATCGCCTTCTGCCCTGATGATCACTTCATGGGAATCAAAGAGACGGTACTCCTCAATATCACGGGGAGAGAATGTAGAGCCATCCGTCAGTACTTTTTCTGCAGCCTCGAAACCCGTCACCAGCCAAATCCGGTTTCGTTCAAAGTAATGTATCGCAGCATGCCGATGCAACATTTCGATCTGAGCCGAAGACTCCACATCATAGAATTCCGATCGATGCAGGAATTTGATCAAAGGCCTTCGTTCAGATGATGTGATCATATATTTCAGACGAAATACGATCTCCCGGAGTATGTGGTTCATTCGGTGTTTCATGTATTCCATATTTGGGTCGAATGACGGAAGATCGCCTCAAGACAGATCGCCGTAGTCATTTCCTCGGAACCCCAGGCGGCAATGATGTCAAAATGACAACCGTAATAATAGGCGTGTCTGGACCAGCTTCCATCTGATTGCTGAGCGCGGCAAAGCCATGCAGCAGCGTCATGCAAACAGGGGTGATCGATGCCGAAGTCCAGCAGGATACAGATCGCATGCGCCGTATCCTGTGCACATCCATTGAAAGAGCCGTCCGGCATCAAATCCTCCAACATCCGCTGAACGATCAACGGTGCAATTTCCCCTAACTCCGTCACCCCTTTCCTGTAATTCCTTGAAATGAAATGATGGACAACATATCTGTTCCGGTACCACAAACCATCATCTGCCAATTCAGACCTTTCATTCACCATCCGAATCAGTTCCTTCACCACAGGCTTGGTATCAGGTCCGATCCCGAGATGATATAAAATATTGGCATTAACAGAGGGGGAGACATCGAAGGGATCGATCATCCCAGACCTGCGAAACATCCAGGCATGCATGGGATACCTCAAGGCACGGGCGCAGGCCATCCAGTATGGAATAGAGGCACGCCAGCGAAAACGAAATGTCACAAAAGTGTGAAACAGTCCCCAAGCATCCCGATTCGCCATCATGACTGGATGCGCAGCAGACACAACTCTGCCCATATCCCGCAGAAAAGACAAAGCCATTGCCGTGTCATCCAGATCATCCGGGAGCATCTTGAAAAAAGTATGGCTGGGCAGGGAATGGTTCCAAAGATCTCCCTGGCGCCGGCACGACTGCACCAGTTCGAGGATCTTGTCGAGCATCTTTGCTGCAGCAGGCCGATCGCGTAAAAAAAGCAATGAATGGCCAACGATCAAAGCCGGAAATAACAACTGATGATCACGGCTGAAGGCTACATCCACCCCCGGCAACTGATCGGACATCGATACATTATCGAACCCCTTCGACTTCGCTACATAACAACCAAAGTTTCCCCTGGGTAATTGTCGGGAAGCGAGGAACTCTAATCCGCGGTCAATACATCTCGCGGCATCGAAATCTAAATGAGACTGAGTACTTTGATTTATTTTCCAAGCATCTACATCAATTTGTTCACCAGAAGATATCATAGGGTACTTGTTACCGTTGGCTTACAATTTTGAATTCCTTCAAATAATCAAGAAAAGAAGAAGCAAGCTGTGGTAAAACTATTATTGAACAATCAGACACGAGATGATAACAGCACCACATTATCATGTGAAAATCCATGATAAACAAAAGAAACCACATCATCATGTGAAGTAGAAGAAAAGGAACCTGCCATCAATCAAGCAATCAGTCCATATACCATTTTAGCCAGATGAGAATAATAAAGCTCCTGGTTCGGAACTTGCAAAAATCTCCTATTGGAGCTTCAGACCAAGTGTTCGTCTTGTTGGGGCTATGGTGATAACAATGAGGCAGAAAAAAATCAGATGATGGAACCAATGCTGAAAAGGGGCCACATCATATTCATCAGGATACGCTACTGAATAAAGATGAAAATCTTACATCTTTAATTTTAAAGTATGGCTGTAAATGAAAAGTCACGCATGCTAAAGCGGAAACGAGACGCTGAGGTTGATTGCATTGTCCAGCAGCCGTGTTGAGCCCTAAAACATGGGGCATCCCTGCTTATTTGACGCGCCGGCCCATCACCTTTCGGATCTCCGACACCAGACCGTCCTGCGCCGGATCATGCCCGAGTTGCCAGAACATGATGCCGCCCAGTTTCTGATCCAGCACATATTTGGATTTCAGTGTGATGGACCGTTTGTTGTCGAAGGTTGCGTACACCTTCTCTTCCGGATGGTAGGCATAGGGCGCCTGGGCCGTGCTGTCCCAGTAATGACGGAATCCCTGCGCCTCTGAAATACGGCTCGGGAACTGATTGTATCCGATGAAATGACGGAACGTCCCGGACTGGTAACGACCGTTCTGTTCCGGAGCAACTCCGACCCAGGTACGGGCATAAAAAGCCGCCCCGATGATCATCTTCCGGGCGGGAACCCCCATCCCGAGCAAGCGCTGCACGCAATTGTCTGTGGACTGCTTTTGCTGCGGCGTGCTGTACAATGCGGTGTGATGCCCGGTCATCCTGGACCCACCGCCCACCAGGTCGTAGGTCATAAGGTTCACATAATCCACCAGCGGCATCACCGAGGCCCAGTCCACCGATTGATCTATAAATCGGTCAAATCCACCCGCCGCAAAGGTGATGGTCTTTCGACGCCCCAGTGTCTGACGAAGGGCCCGCACCAGTTCGGTAAAATTCGCCTTGTCCTCCGGGGCATACCGATGTCCCTCATAACCCGCGATCGTCGGGTATTCCCAATCCAGATCGATACCATCCGATCCGAAATGATCCGTCAGTTCCTTCACAGAGCGGGCAAATGATATACGTCCCCGGGCCGTGGAGAACACCTCAGAGCAGGGCGCGCAGCCGCCCCAGCCACCCAGGGACAGCAATACCTTCAGACGGGGATTGCGCTGCTTCATGGCCACCATCTTGCGGATGATCAAGGTATCCCTCGATCCCCGCAAATGCAGCACATCCCCCTTGAGATGCCCGAAACAGTAGATGATGTGCGTGTAATCGCGCGGATCGTAGGCATCCAGCGCATCAGGACTGCCCGAATAGTAGGCGATCACGGCCTTGCGATTTGACTGCGCTCCTGACCATAACGGTAACGAACACACGAATATCAACAGCAAGAGGAGGCTGCGCTTCATAGCGGGTAGTTTTGTGCCTACAATTTAATTGAAAAAAACATCCCCTGTTACATCCACCGGCACCGGATCCCCATGAAGTAGGTGCGGGGCGTTCCGGGTCCATACACATAATTGCTGTCGCGATGCGGACCGCGATCGAAGTCCCGCTGACGGGCGTCGGTCAGATTTCGTACCCCGATGAAGGTCTCCAACCGGATCCGATCTCCCCGGATCATATCCGTGCGTGATATCCTTACATGGTGCTCCAGAAAGGCCGGTGCATCCATGACCCGATCCTGTACGATCCCCTCCCCGCCCGCCAGGTGCAATACCTTCATCGAGCCGGTCAGGACCTGGCTGATGCCCAGTTTCCAGCGCCCGAAGGGGGTGAGATCGAAGCGGCTGAACCCATACCAGTCAGGAGTACGCAAGAACCGGCGCGTTGCCGGCAGTCCCGGTGCAGGCTCCACCGGCTCGTCCAGCAGACTCCGCTGTGCGGTCACCCCGGCTTCCCATTCCACTTTCCCCTTGAGATTGATCCTGAATTCTGCATTGATGCCGAATACGGCCGCCCCGGATCCGTTGCGCTTTTCAAACACTTCACCCACTGCATCCCGGCCGACATTCACCGTGTTGAAGACATCACGGAGGCGGGTATGAAAGAGATCGAAGGTGTAACCGAAGATCCTGCGCTCACTGGCATGATCCGCATCGTATGATACGCTGAAACTCCGCCCCCGCTCCGGTCGCAGGCCATTTGCCAGGAATGCCCTGGAGATGCCGCCTCCGGCGAAGGCCATGTGCAGGTCTGCGTCAAAAGCCTGGGGTGCCCGGAATCCTTCTCCATAGGAAACGCGAAACCGGCCGGAGGCACCGGTTTTCAGCAGGAGGGATAGTCGCGGTGACAGGGGCACACGGCCCGGTAACCGACTGTGCAGGTCTGCACGGCCACCCGTCAACAGGGTCAGCCATGGTTTCATTTCCCAGTCACTCTGCAGAAAGAAACCCAGATCCCGAACCTGCTGGTCCACCATGTAAGAATAGGCAGGAATGCTGTCCAGCACCCGCTCCTGCATGAATTCAACCCCTGCAGTCAGCCAATGCCGCCCCCTCCCCTCGCGGTGCAACCTGCGGTCTGCCTGCAGTCCCGACTGAAAGGTCTCGGACCGTGATCCGCCGAAAGGCAGGGCCTGCAGATAACCCCTCCGTTCTGTCGGATCTTCCGGCATCACCCCCGTGAAGTGTGCACGCCCCAGACGCTGCCAACCTGCATATGCCTGCAACCGCGTCAATCCGTCCGCAGAACGCCACTGGCCCGACCAGGTTCCCATCCATGTCCGATGGTCACGTTCCTCCGCCTGTGCCGCCGTGGCCGGACCATCGGCTTTCAGGTCTCCCCCATATCGATACTCTCCCAGCCGTGTGATGGACAGATCGAAGGACAGCCGATCGGATGGCTTCCACCAACTGCCGGCAGACAACATGTCGCTGCGCAGCTTGGGCATCTCCGAAAACCCATCCCCCTGCGCATCCCAGGCATCCCTCCGGCGATGATCATAGGTAATCGAAAGGCCTGCCTTGCGCGACCTACTGAGGATGGAGGCCATGGCTCCGGCCCTGAATTCATCTGAGTGTCCGCCGATCCGCTGGTGCTGAGCATGCAGGGTCAGGGCATTCCGGTCCGGCACCCGGGTGATGACATTCACCGTCCCGCCAATGGCAGATGTGCCATACAGAGAACTTCCGCCCCCCCGGACTACTTCGATCTTTTCGATCCATTCCGCCGGGATCTGTTCCAACCCATAAAGACTCATGAGGCCGGAGAATAAGGGCCGGCCGTTGATCAGGATCTGCGAATATCCACCCGCGAAACCATTCATTCTGAGCTGACTGTACTGGCAGGTCTGGCAATTGACCTCTACCCGGAGTCCCGGCTGGAAAGACAATGCATCTGAAAGTGCACACACCGGTAAAGAGGCAATGGACCGGCGGTCGAGTACGCCCGATAATGCCGGAGCATCCGTCTTCCTGCGAAGCGTACGGGTGGCCGTCACCACCACCTCCTGCATCAGTCGATCCCACACTGAATCCTGCCTGACAGCACCCGGATCCGCCTGACCGAAGAGGTCCATGACACCGACGGCCAGGAACAGCAAGCCACCGAAAATAGCCTTACCTACACTCATGACGCAAACATACAAAACTAATTTTATTAGGGTAACCTAACTTTTTTTATTCGGATTCTCCTTTTTCATGTTTAGTTTGCCGTCATGTTCACCGCAACGGAAGAAAACTATCTCAAGGCCCTGTTCAGGCTTGGGGCGCTGGCTGAGGGAGGGAAGGGACCGGCCGGGACGAATGAACTCGCCCTGGAACTGGACATCCGCCCGGCCACGGTGAACGGGATGCTGAAAAAACTGCGGGAAAAAGGGCTGGTGGAGCAGCGCAGATATGGCAAGATCCTGCTCACCGAGGCCGGTCGACTGCACGCGGTGGAAGTCATCCGGAAACACCGGCTCTGGGAAACTTTCCTGTATGAGAAACTGCACTTCACCTGGGACGAAGTACATGATGTAGCCGAGCAACTGGAACATATTCGTTCCGTGCATCTGACAGACCGGCTGGAAGAATTCCTCGGATACCCGAGTGTGGATCCGCACGGAGACCCGATCCCGGATAAATCAGGAAGAATGCCGCCGGAAGTCAGGCGTACCCTGGCGGAAAGTGAAGAGGGACATGCAGGCAGGATCGTCGGGGTTTGCGATAACAGTTCCGAATTCCTCCAGTACCTGGATCGGCTGGGGGTTGGGCTTGGACTGCGACTGACCATCACCCGCCATATCCCTTTCGATGGATCAGTGGAACTTGAATCAGCCGGGATCAGGATGATCATCACCCGGAAAGTCGCGGAAAACCTGCTGGTGGACTGACAACCACATCTCAACAATTAGCGGCAAAAGGCGGACGCACATTCCTCGAGTGTGGCGAAAGGTCCGACCGTAGCGCATAAGCGAAGCTTTCCGGAAGGCGTCATGATCATGCAGTCCCAGCGCCCATCCGGGCGAAGCTGGGGGATGCAGGCCGGAACGACATCCGGAGTTATTGATTTGCGCAGGAACGCCCGTCGAATAAAATACCTGATCGATATGGCATCACGTTCAATGCGCCTGGAAGATCTGAATCCCATCTTGTATTTATTTTTATAGATTGATATTGTTCTATATGCTAGAAGGGACAGCCAATACAAGGTCCTTCGGCCAAAAGAAAGACATACATGATCTACAAGGGTCGGAGCCAGGATGACACCGGAAAATGTACTGTTTTATTGGAAAAGCAAACATAAGATAACAGCCCTACTAGATTGTCTTTGTGAATGAATGCCCTCCCACTTTGTCATTCCGAGCGGAGCGAGGAACCTTGCCTTTTTCATGCCAAATCATTATACGTTTTAACGCTTCATGCCCACTACACTTTCAAAGGCAAGGTTCCTCGGAGGCCTCGGAATGACAAAGTGGGGGAGTATGTTTTTTTGAAAGGCAAAAAAAGATGACACACGATGACGGAACATTTACCCCCCCATAAAACAAATA
>VFQT010001627.1_pt1 | contig 26236 bp, 20 predicted proteins | sample 3512381 | NCBI WGS metagenome assembly VFQT01 (sample SAMN10412376, study PRJNA504923) | tailings metagenome | isolation source: Relicate 2 Philex TSF3 active mining site | place: Philippines: Tuba, Benguet | collected 2017-08-29
TATGCGGTGTCGAACGTGGTTGTGGTGACCATTCGTGACCTCAATACGGCTGGCACGTTGTTGGATGCTGTGGTACAAGCTGGCGCCAACAACATCGGTGGGTTGTCGTTCGGGATTGCTGATCCGAGTGAGTTGCAGGCTGAGGCTCGCACCAAGGCCATCGCAGCTGCCCGTGCGAAAGCCGAGCAGATGGCAGAAGCAGCCGGTGTTCGTCTTGGCGACGTAATTACCATGAGCGAATCGGTCTCGTATGGCGAGCCGGTATATGCGCGTGAAGCCGTCATGGCCGACGCCATGGCTGTGCCGATTGCATCGGGTCAACAGCAAATTAGTGTCGACGTGTATATCACTTTTGCGTTGCGCTAAACAGAGTCGCCTTGCCCCCCTTGTGCATCGCACAAGGGGGGCTTCGTGTGGTTGGTCGCTGGAGTTCGAGCGGATATTCCTGAATTTGGCATGCATCTTCCAAGTAGAATTTGGTAAGATGAACGAGTACATGAGTTAGTCAATGAGGTGCCGTGTGTTCGAGCCCAATGATCATTCACATCGCAGACACAACCCCTTGCTCGATGAGTGGGTGCTGGTGTCACCACATCGTACCAAGCGCCCGTGGCAAGGCCAGGTCGAAACGCCCCCACCCGAGTTACGGCAACCCTACGATGCAGAGTGCTATCTGTGCCCGGGCAACATGCGCGTAGGCGGGCTGCACAATCCCGACTACGCTGACACATTTGTGTTTGACAACGACTTTGCCGCACTGCAACGCGATACTCCTGATGGCGAAACCAACGACGGGTTGTTGCGTTCAGCCAGTGAACGCGGTATCTGCCGTGTGATTTGTTTTAGTCCACGTCACGACTTAACCCTCGGCGAAATGGCTCTGCCCGATATTGAGCGAGTGGTACAAGTCTGGCAATCCCAGTTTCGTGAATTGTCGGCCCATCCCGATATCGGCTATGTGCAAATCTTCGAAAACCGTGGTGCGATGATGGGTTCAAGCAATCCGCATCCGCATGGGCAAATCTGGGCTACCGCTCATGTGCCGACTGTCGTGCAGCGTGAAGACGCCACACAGCGTGCCTACTGGGATGCGCACGGGCAGACACTGCTCGGTGCATATGTTGCCCAAGAAATCGATGCTGCTGAGCGTATAGTCTACGCCAATGAACACTTTGTGGCGTTGGTGCCGTACTGGGCCACTTGGCCGTTTGAGGTGATGATTGTGCCACGCCGTGCGCAACCCGATATCACCACCTTGACGGTTGCTGAGCAGCAGGCGTTAGCTGATGTCTTGAAACGCACCGTGACCCGCTACGACAATTTGTTCCAAACCCTGTTCCCCTATTCGCTGGGATTGCATCAGGCACCATCCAAACAGCGCGAAACCGCACATTGGCACTGGCATTTGCATATCTACCCGCCGTTGTTGCGATCGGCAACAGTGCGCAAGTTCATGGTCGGCTACGAGTTGATGGCCGAGGCTCAGCGTGATATCACCCCCGAGCAGGCTGCTCAGCGCTTGCGCGAGCTTTCGGATGTGCACTACCGTGAGCAGGTGCGCTGATGACAACCTATCGCCACGTTTGGTATCATGCCAGTGACATTAGTGAGGTCGTCCCTGCGTTGACGCACCTGCTAGCCGATGCCGTGCAGGCCGGGGCGAGCATCGGATTTGTGTGGCCCGTGGATGTTGTTGAAGTTTCCCAGTACTGGGACGGTGTGCGCGATGCCGTGCTCCATGGCCACAAACACCTGTTGGTGGTATTTGATGAGCACGATACGTTGGTAGGTACGGCACAGCTCGAGCCAGCAGGCAAAGCAAATGGCCGGCATCGGGCTGAAGTGCAAAAGGTCATTGTGGCAGTAGATCAGCGCCAACGCGGGATTGGTCGCCTGATGATGCACGAAATCGACGCGCGGGCTCGCATGTACCAACGCACATTGTTGGTGCTCGATACACGTGTCGGTGATGCCGGTGAACGTCTGTATCAGGCGCTAGGCTGGCATAAAGTCGGTGAAATCCCCGGCTATGCGATTAGCCCGGATCTGCAGAGCCGTGATGCCACGGCGCTCTACTACCGTCAACTCGATTAAAAAGACCAATCCCCCCAACGCCACAGCGTTGGGGGGATTGATTTAGATGAACATGATTTCTTGGGGCTTCATCGGTTGCAGTTCGTTCATGCTGCCCGAACGATACCCTGCTAAGTCGATGGTCACGTATTTGTAGCCCAGCGATTTGAGGTGTGCGGTGATTTCGACTCGATGAGTGATGGCCAGTGCAAATTGGTCGTCAGTGACTTCGATGCGGGCGATGGTATCGTGATGGCGAATGCGGAATTGCAAGAACCCCAGCTCGCGCAGTTTGCGTTCAGCATCGTCGAGGACCCGTAATTTGTCTGCAGTGACGCGCTCACCGTACTGGATGCGCGACGACAGACAGGCGTATGACGGTTTGTTCCAGTTGGGTAGACCGAGATATTTGGCCAGAACACGGATTTCGGCTTTGCCGAGCCCGGCTTCAATCAGCGGGCTGCGCACGTTAAACTCTTTGGCGGCCTGGTGACCGGGGCGATGCGTGCCCACATCATCGGCCATGGCACCGTAGACGATAGTGGCAATGCCGCGTTCGCGGGCCACCGGTTCGAGCTCGGTAAACAGCGTCTTTTTGCAGAAGTAACAGCGATCTGTGTCGTTGCGGGCATAGCCCTCGAGTTCGAGTTCACGGGTTTGTACGACTATGTGCTCGCAGCCAATGAGTGCGACCAGCTCGGTGGCGAGCCCCAACTCTTCGCGTGGGTATGTCTCAGAATCTGCAGTGCCCGCCACGCAGCGCTCTCCGAGTACATCGTAGCCCACTTTGAGCAGGACTGTGCTATCGACACCGCCTGAAAAGGCGAGCATGACTGTGCCCATATCGGCAAGGATGTGCTGAAGTTGCGTGTATTTTTCGGCGACGTTCGGTGGCAGTGTAGTCATTGTGAAGTTTCCTTTGTACGTGCTTGGTGGGCAAGTCGGGCAATGCGTGCTGCGACTGCACCTGCCCCAATGCCGTTGTCGATATTGACGACGCTGATGCCTGGGGCACAGCTCTGGAGCATGGTGCCAAGGGCTGCCTCTCCTGCAGCCCCATAGCCGTATCCCACGGCTGTTGGCAAGCCGATGACCGGCACATCGACAAGACCAGTGACGACTGCAGGCAGGGCTCCGTCCATGCCGGCTGCCACAATAATAACATCAACTGGCACAAGCAAGAGTTGACGTAATGGTTCAAACAGCCGATGAATCCCTGCCACACCCACATCGGTCACCCGGTGCACCTGACAGCCGAGTTCGTAGCACACCGTGGCAGCTTCATCGGCGGCTGGCAAATCGCTGGTGCCGGCGGCAATAATGCCAACCTGCGCCTGGATCGCTACCACCTGGCTATCTGGGCTGGCAATGGTGATGATGCGATCAGCGGTGCCACGGGTAATCTGGTAATTGGCAAAGTGAGCAAGTAGCGCAGGTACCATCTCGGCTGTGGCCCGACTCACGAGCACACGCCGATGGTGGCTCAAAATGTGCTCAGCGATGGCGATGGTCTGTGCCGTTGTTTTGCTGGCCGCATAGATGATTTCGGGCATGCCAGTGCGTTGCTGGCGAAACAAATCAATGGTTGCAAATGATGCAAGGTGGTTGATGCTATTGCTGTTGTGCATGATTGTGCTCTGGTGTCTCTCCGATTGCAGTCACGGCAATGCCGATAATCAGCATGCCGAACCCGACAAGTTGTAGTGGGGCAAACGCTTCTCCGAACAAGAAAAAAGCCAAAATCGCCGAGCCAACGGGCTCGCCGAGCAGGGCGATCGTCACGAGTACTGCCGAAAAATGACGCATGGCGTAGTTGACCGAGGTATGCCCGATGAGCTGTGGTCCCAACGCGAGCCCGGCGAGGAGTAGCCATACGAAGGCCGTGTTTGGGAGGTCGAGATTGCCCATGCCGGCACTCGTCAGACTCAAAAATACGGCCGCAGCTCCATACGTCATCCAAATGTAGGGCAACAATGCGAGCTGGTTGCGCAGACCACGCCCCAGCAAGAAATAGGCTGATCCACTAATGGCACCGATGAGGGCCAGGGTATTGCCCAGCAGTGGATTGCTGCCTGGTGAGGCTTGCTGGTCGCTGAGGGTGATGGCGATAGCCCCGATCAGCGTCAACCCAATCCCCAGGCTCCGCCAGCGATTGAGGGGCTCTTTGAGGAATAACCAGCCGGCAATGCCCACCCACAACGGATTGGTCGAGACCAACGCTGCGGATGATGCCACGGAGGTGTACTCGAGCGATTGGATCCATGTGCCAAAGTGAATGGCCAGACAAGCGCCTGCCAAGATTGACAACCCAGCTTGACGCCAGCTGATGTCGTGCAACGCAGGCCGCCGCCAGGCTACCAGTAGACTGAGCACACTGGCCGAGATACCCAGGCGAATGGCCGCAATCATAATTGAGGGGATGTCGCTGTATTGCAAATAGCGGATGAAAATCGATGCTGATGCAATGACGGCAATCCCCAACGACAAAATAACCGCCGCTCCGATGCGTTGTTGAGTGTGTGTAGTCGTTGTCATGCAGCTGCATCCTTTGGCAAATGACATCGTCGGTCAAATCCATTTGTGTATTATACCGTTTTTGATTTGGGTGTATGCGTGCATGCGATATTCGTAGCGGTGATTTGAGCAAAATGCTACCCTATCCACACGAAGCTTGGTATAATACAACAGAATTTTGCCAAAGGTTGATTAAATATGCGAGTCTTGATGATTTCTTGGGAATACCCGCCGCATATGGTGGGTGGGCTCGGACGTCATGTTGCTGATATTGCACCCTATATTGCCACCAATGATGTCGAGCTTCATATCTTGACCCCTGCCTCCGGACATGCCCTGGCCTACGAACTCGTACAAGGGTCAGTCCATGTGCATCGTTTAGACATCACCGAGCATGCCAATGATATTTTGTCACGTGTGAAAGGGGCTTTGCCTGATTTCATCAATGCTGCCCAGCAACTCTGGCAGAACGCAGGTGGGTTCGACATCATCCACGTACATGATTGGTTGCTTGCCGAAGCCGCCATTGAACTCAAGCATCGCTTTCAGCGCCCACTGATTGCTACTATTCACGCCATCGAGCGTGGCCGCCATCGGGGAGATATTTCTTCGCATGCCTCAACGATGATCGACGCCATTGAATGGCAGTTGACCTACGAAGCCTGGCGAGTCATTGTTTGCTCGCACTACATGGTGCAGCAACTCCATCACGAGTTCCAGGTGCCGCTCGACAAACTCGATGTCATCCCCAACGGTGTCTGCATGCCCACATATCCGTTCAGCGATAAGCAGCAACTGAGCGTAGCACGAGCGCGTTATCAGCCATGTGATGCGCCATTGTTGTTTGCAGTGGGGCGTCTGGTGCACGAAAAAGGCTGGCACATCTTGATTCGGGCGTTAGCAGTGCTTTCACAACGCTTCCCGGGGGCCCGCCTCGTACTTGCTGGTGTCGGTGGCTACCGCGAGGAACTGCAGTGGGTCGCCCAAGAGGTGGGAGTTGCAGATGCGGTCACCTTCGCTGGCTTCATCAGTGATGATGAGCGCAATCAGCTCTATGCGGTATCAGATATGGCCGTGTTTCCATCATTATACGAACCATTTGGTATTGTGGCCCTAGAGGCCATGGCATTACGTTGTCCCGTGGTCGTGAGTGAAACGGGTGGGCTTTGTGAAGTGGTCGATTTGCATCGGACGGGTCTGCTCGTCGAGCCGGATCACGTCGAAGCCTTGTGCTGGGCCATGCAACACGTGCTCGATCATCCACAGTGGACGCGACAACGCGTCGATGCCGCATTCGATGAAGTGCGCTATGTCTATGGCTGGTCGACCATTGCCCAAAACACGGTGGCCATCTATCAGCGCATTCATGCTGAGTGGTGTAATGGGAGTTGGGGACGGTAGACAGACATGCTTGCGGGGATTCGTCGCGCGGCGTACGACGTGGTCGTGCGCCGTTGTTGTTTTGCCAAGGAGGCAGGGAGTATGACCCCACGCCACGTATCGATGATGCCACGCGTACGCCAATTCGTACGGGCTGATTTTGTGATTGCAGTCATAATTACCGTGCTCTACCCCCTCTACTTTTTGGGGCGAGCAGTGTTGCTGACCAAGCATCGTCACACGTTGCGCGGAATGCTGGCGTATTGGCGTGTTGCAAGTTTGTTGATGGTATCGGTGTATCTCGTGGCAGGTGGTCGCAATGATCGCATGCTCGTGGGGGCGCTAGCCCGGTTGGCCATGTTGCGTGCGCTCTATCAATTGCCATCTGATGATGCAGTATGGCAACGGTGGCGCTGGGTGGGCATGGCGTATTGTCTGGGCGGGGTATCGGCACAGCTTGCAACCATTGCTGACACAACCGTCCACGCCGAGTACGTGGTAGCCACGCGCGTATTTACCGACACCATGCATCCTCAGCGCACTGCACATGAGTTGGCACGTTGGGGGCAGGTCGGTTTGGGGGCGTGGCTGATGGTGTGGGTATTGGAGTCGTGCATAAAAAATCCCGCCAGCGACTCCTGAGAGTCGCCGACGGGATGAATCCAATCGAGAGGTGCTACTTGGCGCCTTCGATGACGGCCTGGGCTGCGGCCAAACGTGCGATGACCACACGATATGGGCTGCACGACACGTAGTTGAGACCAGTGCGATGACAGAACTTCACGCTGGCTGGCTCACCACCATGCTCACCACAGATACCCGTCTTGAGGTTGGCACGGGTGGCACGACCGCGCTCGACGCCCATGGCCACCAATTGGCCGACACCCTCTTGGTCAAGGACCTGGAAGGGGTCTTCGGGCAAGAGCTTCTGCTCGACGTACTTGGGCAAGAAGCGCCCAGCGTCGTCACGGCTCATACCGAAGGTGGTCTGGGTGAGGTCGTTGGTGCCGAATGAGAAGAACTCGGCTTCCTTGGCGATCTGATCGGCCGTCAAGGCAGCACGGGGCAACTCAATCATGGTGCCGACGAGGTACTCGAATTCGACGCCGCTCTCGGCCTTGACTTCGGCAGCCACGCGATTGACGATTTCCTTCTGCTTGGTCAGCTCAGAAACTGCACCAACCAATGGAATCATCACTTCAGGCAACACGGTGATACCACGCTGCTTGACTGCAACCGTAGCACGGAAGATGGCACGGGCCTGCATCTCGGTGATTTCGGGGTATTCGATGCCCAAGCGGCAGCCACGGAATCCGAGCATGGGGTTGGCTTCGCGCAGGCTCTCGACTTTGCCCTTGAGGGTGGCAGCTTCGATGCCCATCTTCTTGGCCAATGCTTCGATTTCGTGATCACCATGTGGCAAGAACTCATGCAACGGTGGGTCGAGCGTACGGATGGTGACCGGGTAGCCGTCCATCTCGGTGAAGAGACCTTCGAAGTCGCTCTGCTGCAGTGGCTCAATCTTGGCCAAAGCGGCTTTGCGCTCTTCGAGTGACGACGCCACAATCATCTGACGCACGGCATCGATGCGATCGCCTTCGAAGAACATGTGCTCGGTGCGGCACAAGCCGATACCCTGGGCACCGAACATGCGCGCTACGCGGGCGTCGGTGGGGCTGTCGGCGTTGGCGCGCACGCCCATTGTGCGTACTTCGTCAGCCCAGCTGAGGAACTTCGAGAAGTAGCCGTACAACTGTGAATCTTCGGGCTTGAGTGTACCACGGATGACCTGGATGACTTCTGATTCGCTGGTCTTGATTTCGCCGTTGTAGACAACGCCGCTATGACCATCGACGGTGATGTAATCACCTTCCTTGATGACCAAATCGCCGACCTTGAATTCGCCCTTGGCATAGTTGATGTCGATTTCGCCACAACCACAGACACAGCACTTACCCATCTGGCGGGCAACCACGGCGGCATGGCTGGTGAGACCACCACGAGCGGTCAGAATGGCGTTGGCTGCCACCATGCCGTGGAAGTCTTCGGGGGCGGTTTCGGTACGTACCAAGATGACTGACTCACCCTTTTCGGCCATCTCTGCGGCACGATCGGGGTCGAGCACAACCTTACCGCTCGCAGCACCAGGACCAGCTGCCAAACCGGCGGCCAGCTTGGGTGTCGCACTTGCGACAGCGGCATCGACGATGGGGAAGAGGAACTGATTGAGCATCTCAGGCTTGACGCGCATCAGAGCGGTCTGCTTGTCGATGACGCCTTCTTCGACCAAGTCGACGGCGATGCGTACAGCTGCCATACCGGTGCGCTTGCCGTTGCGGGTCTGCAACATCCACAAGCGACCACGCTCAATGGTGAACTCAACGTCCTGCACATCCTTGTAGTGGGCTTCGAGCTTGCGTGCGATCCCCAAGAACTCGGCGTGTGAGGCGGGCAAATCCTTGGCCATCTGAGCGATGGGCATCGGTGTGCGGATACCGGCTACGACGTCCTCGCCTTGGGCATTGATGAGGTATTCACCGAACATCTCATTTTCGCCGGTAGCAGGATTACGGGTAAAGGCTACGCCCGTAGCGCTGTCCTCACCCATGTTGCCGAATACCATGGTCTGGACGTTGACGCCAGTACCGATGTTGTCTGGAATGCGCTCGATGCGGCGGTAGTCAATGGCACGACGACCCATCCATGAGTTGAAGACAGCCATGATGGCCATTTGCAACTGCTGATGTGGATCTTCGGGGAAGTCATGACCGGTGTCTTCCTTGATGATCTTCTTGAATTCCTCAGCAATCTGCTGCAGTTCAGCAGTGCTCAGGTCATTGTCGGTGCGATCCTTGCCCTTGGCATGATTCATCACATGCTCGAGCTTTTCACCGTCAGCACCCAACACGATCTTGCCGAACAACTGCACAAAGCGGCGGTAAGCGTCAGCAGCGAAACGAGGATTGTTGGTCTGTGCGGCCAACCCGGCGATGGTCTGTGTATTAAGCCCGAGGTTGAGCACAGTATCCATCATGCCTGGCATGGACTCGCGAGCGCCCGAACGTACTGATACCAACAATGGATTGCTGGGGTCGCCGAACTTGCGGCCTACCTGGCGCTCGACGTCGGCCATTGCGGCCAATGCCTGGTCCCACAAGCCATCGGGAAGCTTCTTCCCGAATTCGTAATAGGCATTACAGGCTTCGGTGGTGATGGTGAATCCTGGAGGTACTGGAACACCCGTGCGCGTCATTTCGCCGAGACCAGCACCCTTACCACCAAGCAACTCGCGCATGGTGGCGTTTCCTTCGGTAAAGAGGTATACCCACTTCTTAGACATTACAATATTGCTCCTTAACTGTGCAAAGAACAGGCAGAACTATTGTGCGTTCGAATCGGAGCGGCATTGCCACGTTGCACGCCAGAAACTCCACGGAAAATGCACAGAACACCGCGCATACTATACGCTATGTTGCCTTTTTGTGCAAACGCAATGTGATTGCCCACCTCACGCTTGCTTGAGTAGCCCTTGTTCGTGCAAGTGCGTGATGACTTCAGCAGCAGCTCGTTCACCGGCATCGACGGCCCCTTCGAGCGTACCGGTCCATTGACTTGATGCCTCACTGCCAGCCCAGTGGATCCTGCCCACCGACATATTGATGCTGTGCACAAATGACGATGTACCTGGTGGCATGAATCCAATCGAACCACGATTCCAACGTTCACCATTCCAGTCGCGCTCGATCATGCCACGATACGCTCCGGCTTCGTTGCCCAGCCAACCACTGAGTTGTTGCACGAGCGCGCGCAACCGTTCGCCACGTGGTTGGGCCCCCCAGTGACTGGCCGCATTGCCGGCAATCAGGCATGCCAGAGCCCCTTCAGTGTTGGTAGCCGGTGATACGTCATGTACCATGACCGCAGGGCCTTCATCACTCATCATGAACCCTGATTTTTCGTGTTCACGCCAAAATGGGTAGTCATAACACAACACGGCTTCGATGGCGCGCCCCATCAGGATGCGTTGATTGAGGGCATCACGCCCTGGGGGGAGGTGTGGCTCGAAGTAGATTTGTTCGGCTACTGCTGGTGGCAATGCGATGACGGCGAAGCGTGCTCGGAACGAAGCCCCGCGCGAATATGCCGTCACGCCATTATCGTCTTGGCGGATGGCAAGTACCGGTGCATCGAGCGTGATGTGTGGGCGCAGGTGCTGGGCTAGGCGTTCGCCGATGCGTTGGGTGCCGCCGACCACTCGTTCGTGTTGGTAGGCTGGGCGCGCCAAAAATAAATGTTCGGCTTTTTGGAAGGCTTGTACTTGGTCGATGATATAAATCAACGAGATTTCGCTGGGCTCGGCGTGGAAGTGTACGCGGCACAGCATCGTAAACCAGGCCACAGTCGCTTGATGGCGGCAGGTCTGTTTGAGCCACCACGCAAACGACATCTGGTCAAGGGTATTGATTTGCTCGATGACTTTGTTGGTGGGCACCTGCATGCTCGTCGCGAGTCGATTCAACTTGCGTAGGATGCGACCACGGTCGAGTGTAGCCGCCGGCGACAACATGGGCACGCGCTGTTTGAAGGTGTGATGTTTTTTGTGCAGGTAGATGTCGCTCACCCCATCGTGATATTGCATGGTGAGTGGTATGCCGAGTTCGTGCGTCAGTTTGCGCAATTGGGTGGCATGTGGGGCAATCCATTGCGCTCCCAAATCGTACGACTCACCATTGAATGTGCCGCTTGCCATGCGTCCACCTGGTCGATCGCGTGCTTCGAGTACGACAACATCGACGCCTTTTTGCACGAGTCGGTATGCAGTGGTCAATCCTGACAACCCACCGCCAATGACTACGACATCGGCGTTATACCCGAGTTGGGATGGGTCAAACGGCAGTGTGCTCATAGTCTTTCTCGATTCGATCTGTGGCGTGGGCGAAGTCATTGAACGTGACCAGGCGCAATTCTCCATTGCGCCACGATAGGGTGGTTAATGCGCAATTTTCGACCCACATGCGATTGTAGTTGTCGATGTCTAGATGGAGTAGTGCACAGACGATGGCGCGGATGGTGCCACCGTGCGTCGCGATGCAGATGGTCTGGTCGGGTTGGTGTTGGGCCACGATGGCCTCAAGGGCTGCCAGTGCACGTGCTTGCATCTGTGCATACGATTCGCCACCGACATGCACGGTATGCCCAGGGGCATTGCGATAAGCGGCATAGTTACCGGGGTATGTGGCGGCGATTTCGGGGATGGTCAGATGCTCCCACAAGCCGACGTCGATTTCGCGCAGACGCTCGTCGAGTTGTACCGAAATTTTGGTGGCTTGGGCCAATGGGGTAATTGTCTGTATGCAGCGTATCAGGTCGCTACTGTAGATGGCATCAATGGATTGACGTTGCAGGCGTTGGCACACTTGGCGTGCTTGGCGCATCCCTTGATCGTTGAGTGGGATTTGCATGTGGCCTTGATAGCGACCAATCGCATTGTATTCGGTTTGTCCGTGCCGGACAAGTATTATCTGCATAGGAGTGCCTCTCGTATGATGCGCCTTTATTGTACAAGAAAAAGTCACAATCTCGGCACACAAAAGTCCTTTGCTCATACGAGCAAAGGACTTTCGCTGAGCACAGAATTCAACCGTGCGTGTACTACTTCTTGAGGCGTGGGTCGAGCGCATCGCGCAGACCGTCACCGGCCAATGAAAAGCTGAGCATGGTCAAGCCAATCATCAGGGTCGGGAACAACCCGAGATGCCAGTACACTTCAATGTATGCAAACGAGTTGCCGGCCATTTTGCCCCAGCTTGGCAGGGGATCGTTGATACCGATACCAAGGAAGCTCAAACCAGCTTCAGCAAACATGGCTGTGGGGATGCCCAGCGTGAATGAAATGATGAGCGGTGTGAGTGCGTTGGGCATGATGTGGCGGGCTGCAATGTTGAATGGGGTGACACCCAAGGCACGGGCAGCTTCGATGTACTCTTTTTCGCGGAGCGAAAGCACTTGGGCTCGGGTGAGACGGCAGGTTTCGATCCAGCCGATGAGTCCTAGGGCTAGTACCACGTTGAAGAGACCACCACCCCAAATCGAGAGCAAAAACAGGGCAAAGAGCAACTGCGGAATGGCCGTGAATACTTCGATGATACGCATGATGACGTAGTCGACCCAGCCACCCAAGAACCCAGCTGCACAGCCCAGTGATACACCGACGACGACGGCAATCAACTGTACTGACAAGCCAATGATGAGCGAGATACGCGCACCATGAATGATGCGAGCAAGCTGATCACGACCCACAGCATCGGTACCGAGCGGGAACTGTGGACTCGGGAACTTGCGCACGTACTTCAGGTCGGAGTACTCGTAGGCCGGCACTGAAGTGCCACGACTGTTGAGAATCGGTGGCGCCAGCAGATCTGCAAACACTGCCAAGAAAATGAAAAAGAACACGACAAAAAGCGCCGCCATGGAGAGTCGATTTTTGCTGAAACGGATGGCTGCATCGCGCCAGAGATTAGCTGCCTTGCGCTCGGGAATTGCGGCCACAGCTGCGTTTGATGTTGCTGTCATGACTTGTCCTACTCGAACTTAATACGCGGATCAATGACGGTGTAGAGCAGGTCTGTCAAAAGATAGACAAAACCCCACAGCGAGGCGATGATAAGCATGAGAGCCATAATCATCGGGTAGTCGCGATCGAGCGTACTCGTGACGAAATATTTGCCAATTCCGTTGACACGGAACATCGTTTCCACAAAAATCGTACCCGTCATCAAATTGGGAATCATCGGCCCAATGACGGTAATAATCGGAATGAGGGCGTTCTTGATGGCATGTCGCCATACCACCATGCTTTCGCCGAGGCCCTTCGCACGCGCAGTGCGGATGTAATCCTGCGAAAACACATCGGTGAGACTTGCTCGGGTATAACGAGCAGCAATGCCCATAGGACCTAATCCGAGGGCGACAACTGGCATAATCCAGGCCTTCCAGTTGCCCCAATTGGCACTATCGAGTGCGATTGGTAACATTTTGAGTTGCACAACGAAGATCAACAACATCCAAATGGAGATGATGAAGTTCGGCACGGTCAGACCAAGTGTCGCAACAAATGTGACAACGTTGTCAACCCATGTGTTTTGGCGCACACCAGCGAGGATGCCGAGGAGAATACCACTGCCAATGGCAATCACGACCGTGATACCACCAAGTTGCAGGCTTTGTGGCCACACTTGCCCAATGATTTCAGCAACGGTCTTGTCGGGAGTGGCAAACGATGTGCCAAAATCGCCTTGGAGTGCTTTCGACATGTATTTGTAGTATTGCACATACAGTGGCTGATCGAGACCATACTTGCGGCGTATATTCTCTTTTTGCACTGCGGTCAGTGGCATTTGCACTTCGTCAAATGGGCCACCTGGCGTATTGTGCATCAGCACGAAGGCTACAACCGTCACGAGAAAGAATACAAAAACCAATCCCGCTAGGCGGTTAATGATGTAGGCTATCATTCGGATGCCTTTCCTTGGTTGGTTCAAATCGGGTTGGGATGGGTGAGAGGATGCAGGCGTTGGCACGAAGCCAACGCCTGCAGACCGCTGTGCTTGAATTAGCAGTCGCGGATTTCACAAACCGTGTTGTTGATGTACATCGAACCAGGAACGTCGCTCAAGGTGTTGAACCCTGGCCACTGAATCCCGTTGAAACCAGCAGCGTTGGGCTCGAGAGCCTTACCAACGATGTATGGCTTCAACAAGCTGGTGTTGATGCGGTGTACCAAGAAGGCACCGGCAGCTTCTTCCACGAGCATCTTTTCGGCTTCTTGGAACTGTGCCAAGCGACCGGCAGTGTCGTTGCTGGCTGAAGCTTCAGCTACCAACGCGTCGAACTCTGCGTTACACCATACGTGGCGACCACCACAGCTCCAGACGCCGAGCATGTTCGAAGCATCGAAGAAGTCGATACCGTACGAAACCATACCGAACTGGATCTGGGTTGGCTTGGCGTTGATGCCTTCCATGAAGGTCTTGAATTCCTTGTTGGAAACTTCAACGTTGACGCCCAACTCAGCCTTCAACGATGCGGCAATTGCTTGTGCAGCGTCCTGGCGGATCTGGGGCTCGTTGCGGAGCCACAGCTCGAGGTTGGGGAAGCCTTCGCCATTGGGGTAACCGGCTTCTGCCATCAAGGCACGAGCGCCTTCAGGATCGAAATCCTGATATGGCTTCAGGCCTTCGCTGTTGGCAGCGTGGAAGCCAGGCATCAAGAACGAGTAGGCTGGGATAGCCTGGGTCTTGCCCAAGATGTTGGCGATGATTGACTCACGATCGATGACCTTGGCGAATGCTTGGCGTACGCGTACATCGTCAAAAGGCTTGGTCGTGGTGTCGAAGAACAAGTAGTCCGTGCGGAAGTCAACGGCGTTGACCTTGGTCTGCTTGCTCAACTCGGGATCACTGTTGATGATCTCGGTTTCGGCAGCGCCGAGGTACTCACCACCAACGAAGTCTACGTCATTGTTGCGGTAGCCAATGAAGAAGGTCTCTGGCTTGGCAGCAATGTTTTCGATGCGCTGGATGTATGGCTTGTTGCTGCCGGTGTAGTTGGGATTGGCTTCCCAAATTACCTTCTCACCAACAACCCACTCCTTGAGCACGAATGGTCCACATGATACTGACGTTGCAGGATCATTGTTGTAGTAAGGACCGTACTTGTCGAAGGCGGCCTTCTGCAAAGGCATTGAGTACAATGCCTTGGCTGGGAAGAACGGTGCTGGGGTCTCGGTGGTGAAGACGACGGTCTTGTCGTCCAAAGCCTTCACGCCCAACTCGTCGTTGGGAACTTCACCGGCGTTGACCTTGCTCCAGTTCTTGATTTCACCTGGGGCTCCGAAGAACCAGGCGAAGTCCCAAGCATGCTCTTTGTCGGCGGCATACTGGAAGGTGTTGACATAGTCAGCAGCCGTCACTGGTGTGCCGTCGCTCCATACCAAGTTGGGATCCAAGTTGAAGGTCCACTCGGTTGCGTCCGCGTTTGAACTCCAGCTCAAAGCCGCTGCCGGCATGGGCTGGAAGTTGTTGTTGAGACGGATCAATGGCTCGCCCGTCATGTCGCGGATCGCGTTGCCGCCACCTTCGTACACGGTGACCATGAAGTCCACTGACGTGAACGTGGCCGTGCTGTCGAAGTAGGCGCGGTAGACCTGCTGCTCTGATGGAGCAGCGTCAGCTGGCAACTGGATACCGTTGATCGCACCGACCAACTCGCCAGCAGCCTCAGGCTCTGCAGTGGGCTCTGGAGCAGCCGTGGCCTCGATGACCGACGCAGCGGTCGGAATCGTGGTTGCGGTTGCTTCAGGTGCTGCAGCTTCCTCTTGCGCTGCAGGAGCACCGCCACAAGCAGCAACAATCAATGCTGCTACAATGGTCAGCGCCCAGCGTGCATTTCGCTTGTAGGACATCTGTTACCTCCTAAAACCGAATCCTTACTGTAGCAATCTACAGCATGTATTCAATCCACGGAAATCCGTGTGATTGATAAATGAAACCTGTCAACCTACACCAAATATTCCCACCGTCCGTGTGATACGTAATGTGGTTTGTGGATGATGCCGGGGTTAAAGGAATATGCGGGAGACATTGACATTGCACTAACTATAGCATTCCTGTTTATTACTGTCAACGAAAGAGATATGCAGTTTTATTTCAAAACCATAAGGAATTTGTTGTACGTTCAACACACCACACTGCCAGATTCGCCATAATATCGCATACATCTAGTTTTTGATTTGGTCAGATAATCCAAATATACACACGAAAATTTGCATCATATAGCCAAATCGTCATTGAATAACGCGGCATTTGACACTGCTGATGTGCGGTTTATCTCGCCACCTGTGGCATATTTGGGCACAAATCGTGTGTGGATGCACCCGATTTCATATAGAATAGAGGCAAACCAAGAACGCTTTGTCGTGATTACAGTAAGTGAATGTATCTGCCATGCAACGGATAGTAATACGCTTTTGGTATGCCTGTATCGCCATATTTATCGTCGGTTTGGTGGTAGCGCCCCTGTCTGCCGTGGTGCGCACGGTAGTCGATGAAGTCCAACAGCGCGTCGAGCAGGTGCCCGAAGTGCCACAATTTTCCCAAGAAACCGAAATCGTCCTAGCCGCACTCCCCGATGACGACCCTGTCGCACCGTCGCGCTTGATGGCGCCCACACTGGCAAGTGGTGGCGGGCATTCGTGCGTGATTACGCGCTCTGAGCAGGTCGTGTGCTGGGGCGGTAATGGGTCAGGTCAGCTCGGCAATGGGAGTGATGCCCAAGCATTGCCGTTTACGGCGACTCCGGTCCTGGTAAGTGGCATGATTGGCGCATCTGCATTGGCACTTGGTGATGCCCACTCATGTGCCCTGCTCGGGCGCAGCGGTCAGGTGTGGTGCTGGGGTAGCAATGACTTCAATCAACTAGGAAGTGCCATTCGTGGCCCGATGACGAACGCCACCACTGCGCAAGCAACTGCCACGGTGGGTGATGTGGTGCAGTTGGTCAGTGGCGCTAATCACCTGTGTGTCTTGCAAAGCTCCGGCCAGGTCTGGTGTTGGGGTGACAACCGCTTTGGTCAACTGGCCAGCGATCAATTCTTGGACGCCAATACTGCAGTACTCATTCCCGGCATCCCAGCCAATATCGCCATGTTGAGTAGCGGTGCCAATCACACCTGTGCCTTGTCTCGTGATGGCCAGGTCTGGTGTTGGGGTGATAACCAGGCCGGCCAAATCGATGATAGTGGCACACGCCGCATCATTGAGCCGCGTCTGCGCACTGACATCCCAGCAGCTGAGCAGATTCAATCAACAAACACCCAGACCTGTGCGATGACCCAGGCTGGCGATGTGTGGTGTTGGGGCGCGTATCGTGGCCTGTTGAACATGCCACTGTCACAACCGGCTGCCATGTTGCGTGGTAGCCTACATACCGATATGTGCGCGCGCTTCGTCGATACGAGTGTGCAATGCTGGGGTGATACTCGTGAAGTACGCTCCATTGCAGTGGCCGGAGTGACCGACGTTGCCGTAGGCTATCAGTATGAATGCGTGCTCTTGCAAGCGGCTCAGGTGTTGTGCCGTGGTGATAATCAATTCGGCCAGATTGCCGCCGACTCAGACGTTACCGTCAGCAACGACTATCTGATGGTGGCGCTCGGTGCCAAAACGCATTCTCTGAGCGCCGGTGATTTTCATTTTTGTGCGGCTTGGCAACAGGGCAAATTGCGCTGTTGGGGGCGGAACCTCGAAGGCCAATTGGGTGATCCGAGTGTGAGCGGTCTGCGCGAAAGCTCCGAGCCTGTCAATCCGGCCATCAATGGCATCATTGATATGGTCGCTGCTGGGAATCATACCTGCGTCATCCGCTATGACCGGACGGTGAATTGTTGGGGTGATAATGCATCTGGCCAGCTAGGTGTAGGCGATACCTTGTCGCGTACGACTCCCGCAGCCGTGTGGAGTCTTGGCCAGGTGCGCCAGCTGAGTGCTGGATCGGCACACACCTGCGCTTTGCAGATGACTGGTGAAGTCTGGTGCTGGGGCGATAATACGGTCGGCCAGTTGGGATTCGTGGGGGGCAATCAATCGCTGCCGTACCGCCTTGATACGCTCGATGATGTAGTCTCAATTGCATCTGGCGGCCAAACGAGCTGTGCCCTGCGCAATGATGCGACTGTGGTGTGTTGGGGAGCCCCCCTGCGTGCCGGTGAATTGCCTTTTGCGACAGTTGATGGACTCAATGAAGTCGTATCGATTGGGCTTGGGGTGCAACATGCGTGCGCACTGCTCGCGACCGGGGCTGTGGCCTGTTGGGGCGATACGCAATTTGGGCAGTATGATGCCACAAATGTACAGACGGTGAGCGTGATTGATGGCTTGCCACCCATTCGCACATTGAGCGTCGGTGGGCGACATACGTGTGCCATCGATGTAACACAACGATTGTGGTGCTGGGGTTGGAACGCCTACGGTCAGGTCTCGAATCAGATTGCCAATCCCACCGTGACCACTCCGCAGTTGTTGTTTGACGGCGTATCGGCGGTGGCTGTCGGTTTCGAAACAACATGTGCCCGCCTGCAAATCGGCGAAACCCAGTGTTGGGGCGATGGAAGCTACGGACAGTTGGGTAATGGTGCCAAAGAAGTGGTCGCCAGTGACCCATATGTGCGGGGCCTTGCCGATGGATTTGCACTGGCGAGTGGTGGTAACTTCACCTGTGCGTTGCTCAAATTTGTGATGGTGCGTTGTTGGGGTGGCAATGAATACGGCCAACTCGGCAATGGTACGACGGCGGCGGCATCACTGCCACAAACCGTGCGCAGCAACGATGAAGTGGTGGCCTTGGCCGCCGGGAGTGCCCATGCGTGTTCGCTGATTAGTGATGGCACTGTGCGGTGCTGGGGCCACAACAACTATGGTCAGCTGGGCAATGAAGGCACCGAAAACAGCGATACCCCCGTGGTGGCCGCCGTCCAAGCCGTGGTTGAATTGTCACTCGGGCAATCCCATAGCTGTGCCTTGCTCCAAGACGGTGGTGGTGCGTGCTGGGGGCGCAACGACGATGGCCAACTCGGCAGTGGTAACACGGTGTCATCGGGGATGCCGTTGCGTATTGCCGATCTTGATTCGGCGGTGCAAATCGCCGCTGGCGGCAATCATACCTGTGCCGTTTTGCAAGATACGACGGTGCGTTGTTGGGGGCGCAACGAACAGGGGCAGCTGGCCAGTGGTGATACTGGGCCGGGGATGTCGGTGCCCGTATTCATCGATGGGCTGGCCAACATCCAGTCTGTGGCACTCGGCGACAACCACAGTTGTGCATTGTCATATCAAGGTGAGGTCTGGTGTTGGGGCTGGAATCAGTTCGGTCAAGTCGGCATGGGTCAGGTCGGGGCTGAGGCCTTCGTGACTCGCCCCCAACTGCTCCCCGATGTGCGTGACGTGGTCGCGTTGACTGCCGGTGGCAACCATACCTGTACGTTGCAACGTAACGGCGTGGTGCGCTGTTGGGGCGACAACTTCAACGGTCAGCTGGGCTCGGGGGTTGTCGGGGCGGCAGTCGGCCAGCGCAGTAGTAGCTCACCGGTGGTTGGTCTCAACGATGCCATTGCCATATCTGCTGGGCGGGCCCACACGTGTGCTCTGCTTCAGCGCGGTGATGTGGCCTGTTGGGGGTGGAACTTATTCGGGCAGTTGGGCAACGGTGCCAGTGTAACTGTCGAAGACGTGTATGCACCCCGACCAGTCGTCGGTTTGACTGACGTCGTCTCTGTGGGAGTGGGTGTGCATCACCTCTGCGCCGTCGATACTGTGGGCACCGTGTGGTGTTGGGGCGATAACGAATTTGGTCAGTTGGGCATTGGCACCATCGGCAATGCCGCGCGCCTTTCGCTGCCGAATGAGGTCGATGCCGCGGTGAACTCCTTGGCCATGGACCTCGGTGCCAATCACAGCTGTGCCCTGCTTGTCACATCCGAGCTGAACTGCTGGGGGCGCAATGAATTCGGTCAGGTCGGCAACGCCTACGCCGGTGATTTGGCCGATACGGGTCAGCCCAATTTTGTCAGTGGTTTGATTGGGGTGTCGGCTTTTGCCACGGGTGGTGATACGAGCTGTGCCGTGGTCGCTGGTGAAGTGTATTGTTGGGGCGATAATCAGTACGGGCAAATCGGCTACGAGACAGTGGGAATCGGCGATTATCGTACTACCCCCACCCTCGTGCCCGGCATCAGTGATGCCGTGGATGTCAGTGTCGGCTTGCAACACGTTTGTGCCCTGCTCAGCAACGACACCGTAGCATGTTGGGGACGGAATAATTTGCACCAGGTCAGCGCCGATGATGCTGAGCTCGTAATTGTGCCCACGACCGTGCCCGATATTACTGATGTTATTTCGTTGACGGCCGGCGCATATCACAACTGTGTCACTAAGCGCACCGGTCGTGTGGTGTGTTGGGGTGGCAATCAAAATGGGCAGTTGGGGGTGGTTGGTACAGACATCCGTACTCCACAGCAAGTGGTCGATGTCGATAATGCCGTCCAAGTCAGTGCTGGCTTGTTCCACACCTGTGCTCTGCTTGATGCCGGCCAAGTACGCTGCTGGGGTGATAATGTGCATGGCCAACTTGGCAGCGCGAGCGGCGACATGATCTCGGCGGTGCCCGCACGTGATGTGCCTGACCTTGCCGAAGTCGTCGCCATTGAATCCGGTGGCAATCAGAGTTGTGTGCTCCGTGCAAGTGCAGAGGTCTGGTGTTGGGGCGAAAACACCAATCAACAACTCGGAGTTGACCCCAATCCGGATCGTTCGACTCCTGCTATGGCCTTGAATCTGTGGAGCATGCGTGCCAGTGTGGTAGTGGTCCAAACCCCCACCCCCTTCCCCACCATGCGCAGTGTGATGAGCACTGCGACGCCCACGGTCACGCAGACGACTGTGCCGACCCGTACCTTGATTCGGCGCATATTACCCACTTTGGCAATCCCAACCCGAGAGGTGCGTGATGAATGATACGGTGCTCTTTGTGACGACGGCGCGTTCATATCGCAACCACGATTTCATCGTAGCGGCGAATGCTCTGGGGCTGGAGTGGTATGTCATCACTGACGCACCACTCCAAGACGTACCAGCGATGCAACAGTGGGTGGGGGATTGGCATGACGCTGTTGCGCTCCAGGCTGCGGTGCAGACTGTGCAGGCACGAGCTCGCATCGTGGCAGTACATGCCCTCGACGACAGTGGGGCCTTTGTGGCGCAAGCCATCGCCGAGAAGATCGCAGTGCCCCACAATCAGGCTGAAGCCGTGCTGGCGTCGCGCAATAAATGGGTGATGCGCCAGGCACTGGCCCGTGCCAGCGTGCCTGTGCCACCGTTTTGGCGATTCTTGACGCACGAAGATGTGCACATGGTGGCCGCCCGTGTACCGTACCCGTGTGTCATCAAACCAACCGAACTCAATGGGAGTCGTGGTGTAATCCGCGCCAATACGCCTGCCGAATTCGTGCAGGCCCAGGGCCGCGTGCGTGCTTTGCTCGGGCGTATTTACCCTGCGGCACAGGTCGCACACGAATACCTTGTGGAAGGCTATATACCTGGTGTTGAGGTGGCACTCGAAGGGGTGATGGATGCTGGTGAATTGCGTGTACTGGCCCTTTTTGACAAACCAGACCCCCTCGAAGGCCCATACTTCGAAGAAACCATCTACGTGACTCCGTCGCGTTTGCCGGCGCAGATGCAGACGCAGATTAGCGCAGTGGCACAGGCTGCGGCGTTGGCACTTGGTTTGTATGTGGGGCCGGTGCATGCTGAACTGCGGATTACACCGGATGCAGAGGTGTTTGTGGTCGAAGTCGCCGGGCGCTCGATTGGTGGGTTGTGTTCGCGCACCCTGCAGTTTGGCAGCAACGAATCACTCGAAATGTTGATCTTGCGTCAATCGGCTGGCATGCTACAGCACATTCCACCAGCCACACATGCGGCTGGTGGGGTGATGATGATCCCCATCCCACGCGCCGGTGTACTGCAGCACATTCATGGCCTAGACGCGGCACAACAAGTGCCCGGTATCACCGCCATCGACATCACCAGCCCCTTGCATCAGCCCATCGAGCCTCTGCCTGACGGCGAGAGTTACTTGGGGTTCATCTTCGCTGACGGCGATACTCCTGCTACCGTGGAAGCCGCATTGCGGGCGGCGCATGCCTGCCTGAAAATTGACATAACGCCCCATATCCGATTGGCTTGATGGGCGATTAGCGCGGGCCACCTTTGCTCGGGCCGCCCTTGCTTGGGGTTGCATTGGGCGGTGTCCAACCTTCGGGGAGTTGGGCACCATCGCCGAAGAAGAAGTCTTCCATGGACTGCAACAGCACTTGTTGTGACTGTGGATCGACTAGGCTCAGGCCGTAGTGGTTGATGAGGATGCGCTCTTGTTCGGGCCATAAATTCCAGGCACGCAGTGAAACGTTGTCGTAGATGCGCATCCCTAGTCGTCCGGGGAACGGTGGGGCCTTGAGGCCTGGCAGTGCGAACCCGAATTTGGTGCAGGTGACGAGCCGCTCGTCGGTTGGTGCACCAAAGAAGAACTCGCGGATGGCTGCCATGCGTTTTTGTTGGAAGGGGGCACTGCGCGGATCATGTTCGAAGTGCTTGGTGAGGATGTGTTCGACCTTGAGCCATTCTTGCCAAGCATCCTGTGAAATATGCTCGCGCAGTTGTTCGCCGAGGGGGCCTGGCACCGGAGCACTCGTGAGTGCCGGTAATTGTCGTTTGAAGTACGTGCATTCAATCATGGGCTGTGACATGGGTACTCGCTTCACTGTGAGGGACGTTATGCTGGCGTATTTCACGATCCACACAGATGGTTATATGTAGGTAAGTCGAAATCATCATACCATGAGCAATCAATCCTTTCCCGATGAATATTCACTGGTAACCCTGGCAATGCCCGGTTTGTTCAGCGAACACGTACTCACGGGGTTGGCAGCATGTCAAAAGCCACGTGTGGTGGTCGTGCCCGCTCCACCCATGGCTCCTTCGTATCTGATCAATCCCCAGCCGACCATGTTGATCCAACCCAATGGACTACTACAATGGGCGAGCCAACACGGTATCCCCGTGTTGCACCTGGCCCAATGGCGTGACCTCGAGCCCTACCTCACGGCCACCACCATCCTGGTGACAGCGTGCTTTACACGGCGTGTACCGCCATGGGTACGGCAGATGGTGTACCGTGCCATTAATGTGCATCCGAGCCTGTTACCGGCACTGCGTGGACCCGATCCACTGTTTTATGTGGCGCGCGGTGACTCCCCAGCTGGAGTGACCATCCACGAGATGACCCATGAATTCGACAGTGGTGCCGTGTTGTGGCAATCTGAGCTGTCGTGGGATGGCGTCCTTGACGAAGCCGACCTGATACGCGTACATGCACAGCAGGCAGCATGTGGCCTGCGTCAGCTCTGGCAGGCTGCCGAGGCGCCCCGTTGGCCTGCTACCCCCCAAGCAACAGACGGGGTATCATCGGCCCGCCCGCCACACGCCTTCGCATATACTCTGCACCCCGAATGGTCAATGCATCGTGTCCGACAATTTGTGGCAGGCACGTCGTTGCGTCAACATCCGTATTTTGTGCCACAGCAACGATGCTGGGTAACCCGTCTCGACACGGGGACGATTCCGGTCGAGTGCGCTGATGGCGTGCTCTATGCACAAGAATTGAGGCAATAATGGAACCACACAATCTGCCATCGGTGGCCGTTGTGACGGGGGCTGCCCGTGGCATTGGGGCCGCCATCGCACAACGCCTGTGTGCCGAGGGGTACCACGTGCTGGCGGTCGATCAAGCCCCTATTCCGTATCAGCAGTCACAGGTGTATCCCATGCAACTTGATGTCTGTGCCGACACAGCACCACAGCAGATGATTGCTGCCGCCCAGCAAATTGGTGAAGTCCGTGTCTTGGTGCAAGCGGCCGGCGTAATGCAGGTGGCTCATCCGTCTGATGTCGATCATGCGCACTGGGATCGGGTGATGGCCATCAACGCCCGTGCACCGTGGTTTGTGGCCAGTCATTTTTTGACGCTGATGGCGCCAGGTGCACGGGTCGTGTTTGTGGCCTCGACTGCCGGCAAAACTGCGACTACCGTGCATCATCCCGTCTACAACATCAGCAAGGCCGCGGTCATTGCCATGACCAAAACGCTGGCGATGAGTGTGGCCGCCGATCAGACCACCGTGAATTGCGTCTGCCCGGGTGTCATCGCCACCGACATGCAACAACAAGTGACTGCAGCCATGGCCAGTGATGGTCGCGACCCTGATCTGATTTGGCAACAACGCCTGGCCCGAGTCCCCATGGCACGGGCTGGCTCTGCCGATGAAGTGGCCGATATGGTGGCGTTTTTGGTGAGTGACGCCGCCCGCTATGTGACCGGTCAGGCCATCAATGTCTGTGGCGGCATGGTAATGTGCTAGCATAATGGTATCCATTTCAAAGGAGCAGATGATGAAGTATCACGAGATTGCTACGCCGGCGCTGATTATCGACGAAGCCGTGCTCCGCAGCAATATTGCCCGCTGGCAAGCTCATGCTGATGCCTGCGGCGTCGCTTTGCGCCCTCACATCAAGACCCATAAATCCCCCGAAATCGCACAGATGCAACGCGATGCTGGTGCCTGTGGCATCACCGCCGCCAAACCCAGTGAAGCCGAAGTCTTCGTACAGGCTGGGTTTGATGATGTGTTTGTGGCCTATCCGATTGTGACGGCTGATAAGGCCGATCATGTGGCTCGTTTGGCGCAGCAAGCCCGCATGGTGGTGGCCGCTGATTCGCTGACTGGCATCGAGCAACTGGCACTCGCCGCCCAGCGTGCCAACGTCAATATCGGCGTGCGCATCGAAGTCGACACGGGCCTGCACCGCTGTGGTGTGCCGGCTGCCGACGTGGCCGCCTTGGCACGCCATGTGCAGAGCCTGCCCACGCTGTGGTTTGATGGGATATTCACCTATCGTGGTGCCTGGTTTGCCGGGAGTGCAGGTCGCACACCAGCCGAGCTCGGCCACGAAGAAGCAGAACTCATGGTCGGTGTGGCCGAGCAGCTACGCGCTCAGGGGATCGTTGTGTCCAGCGTGAGCGTGGGCTCTACACCGACCGGCTGGAGTGCTGCCATGGTGCCCGGTATTACCGAGATCCGCCCAGGTACCTACGTCTTTGGTGACGACATGCAACTGTATGTGGCGCATTCGTGTACACCATCACAGGTGGCACTGGCCATCCACTGCACAGTGGTGAGCCGCCCCGATGCCTCCCTGGCGACGGTGGATGGTGGCTCCAAAACCTTTAGTGGCGACAATAACCCCGACAAAGCTGGCCTGCGTGGCTATGCCACCGCCGTGGATGTCGATGCCGTGCTCGTGCGCATGAACGAAGAACACGGTGTGTTGCAACTGGGCACAGATGTCGATGTGTCCATCGGCTCGCGCATCGCACTCCGCCCCAATCATGTCTGCACTACCGTCAACCTCTCCGACGAGGTCTACCTGTACGACGCATCCCAAGATACGTATCGTGCCATGAGCGTGCAAGCGCGTGGTAAGCGGAGTTAATCATGTCAGACATGCACATCCCCCTCCCGCACATGGTGCGCCAGCTGTGTGATATTCATCCCATTAGTCATGACCAGCCCTTTCATGCAGCGTGGTACGATTACCCCTTTGTGGTGCTTTCGCATGCGGTGACTGGTGAGTCACTGGTGCAGGCCACCGTCGTGCGTCTGGTGGCAACTCCGCACGCCATGTGGCTCCGCTTTGATTGTGCCGACGTTGCCCCACAAGCCACGTTGTGCGGTCATGATGAACCCATTTACACCGAAGAAGTCGTCGAACTCTTCATCGCACAGGGGGCAACCACTCCCATCCGCTATTGTGAATTCCAAGTCAACCCGCTCAACACGCGCTTTGATGGCATGATCGACAATCCGCACGAAGACCGTGTACATCTACGACTCGATACCAGTTGGGACCCGCCGTGGCAGAGTTGGGTGCAGTGTGACGCCAGTGGTTGGCAGGTCGTCATGTGTATCCCTTGGGGTACCTTGGGTGCTGAGTCTCCACTGGGGCACTGGCGTCTCAATCTGCTCCGCATTGATCGTGGTTTTGCGCACTACCCCAGCGAAGAAAGTGCCTGGTCGCCTCCGCTCCGCCAGCCCGCAGATTTCCATGTGCCGAGTCGCTTTGGCGTATTAGAGGTACTGCATGCCAGCGAATCCGTATGATGAATTCTGGGCCGGGCTAGTACAGCTTGTGGGCAATTCTGGTGCTGATTATTCCGAAATCGAACTGGCGCGTGTCACAGCATGGCCGTTTGTAATGGCCGCTGCCGAAGAATGGGTCGACATCCACACACTTGTCCTGCATCCAGGCGTGCGAGTACATGCATCACCGCAACTCTACGCCCTGCGCTCACTCATCCTCGATCGCCTCAATCGTTTGGGGTTGCTGTCAGTGTATACCTGGCATGATTCTGTGTTGTTGTTCGAAACCAATGATTTGCCCCTCAATGCACTGTTAATCGGAGTCCAACGCGTCGCGGTTGGGGTGATAGTCGCCATCGATGATTTGACCTGTCATGTACACACGGTGTATGGTGAAACACTGCTTATCGAACTCGTTGAGGCAGTATATCCTGGTGGTTTCGAAGTGCTCAGATTGAT
>VFQT010001628.1_pt1 | contig 26234 bp, 22 predicted proteins | sample 3512381 | NCBI WGS metagenome assembly VFQT01 (sample SAMN10412376, study PRJNA504923) | tailings metagenome | isolation source: Relicate 2 Philex TSF3 active mining site | place: Philippines: Tuba, Benguet | collected 2017-08-29
TTTGAACGGACGCTTGAACTCGGGGTTCTTTACGCGCATGATCCAAACACCTGCACTTACCAAAACGAAAGCGAAAAGGGTTCCAAACGAGGTTAAATCTCCGGCTACAGAACCTGGAACAAAAGCAGCAAATGCACCAACGAAAACAAACAAAATCCAATTGGCTTTGTACGGAGTTTTAAACTTCGGATGCAATTCTCCGAACGCTTTAGGCAATAGTCCGTCATTCGACATAGAATAAAATACACGGCTCTGTCCCATTAACATAACCAAGATAACCGAAGAGAACCCGGCCAAAATAGCAACTGTAACACCTGTACTGAGCCATTCAAATCCTTTCATGTACGTGCTAATTGCGTACGAGACAGATGCCTCTTTACCCAGTGCTGGGTCTCCAAAGTCTGACCATGGAGCAACTCCTGTGAGCACGTGTCCGAATAAAATATACAAAATGGTACAAACCACCAGTGAACCCAATATACCAATAGGCATATCGCGCTTTGGATTCTTTGCTTCCTGAGCTGCGGTTGAAACTGCATCGAAACCTATAAAGGCAAAAAATACAATGGCTGCGCCACCAAGGACTCCTCCCCAACCCCACTCGAAGAAGCCTTCATGACCTTTTACTCCCTCTGGGATAAGATAAGGCTCGTAATGGCTTCCATCTATATACTGCCAACCAATAACAATGAACACAAGTACTATGGCTACTTTTAAGAAAACAATAATGGCATTCACGAAAGCCGACTCTTTTGTTCCCTTTATGAGAAGAAGTGTCAAAGCAAGCAGAATGACCAATGCGGGAGCATTGATAATTCCTGATGCTGTGTGTACTTGTTGTGATAACTCTGGACCAAGTTTACCGATTTGTTCGGCAGATAGTACCAAATTTCCGTGGTGCAATGACTTCCCTGCATCAAGCAAAGTTGCTGCTGAGTTAGCCGCTTCACCGCTTAAGTATGAAATACTCTCGAAGGGGGAGTGGCACCATTCATAGGGTATGGCACCACCGAGTAAGTTATTTAAATATTCGCTCCATGCAATGGAAACTGTTGCAGCACCAAGGGCATATTCCATTACCAATGCCCAACCAATGATCCAAGCAACAAGCTCACCCATGGTTACAAACGAGTAGGCGTATGCGCTCCCTGAAATGGGAATCATGGCTGCAAACTCGGCGTAACAGAGGCCGGCAAAGGCGCAACCAATGGCAGCAACAACAAACGAAATGGTTACGCCATTTCCTGCAGCCTCAGCAGCGGCTGCAGCTGTTCGAACGAACAGGCCGGCCCCAATGATGGCTCCAATTCCTAGTGCAACTAACTGAAATGCTCCAAGCGATCGCTTCAATGAATGCTCACCGCCCTCTGCCTCACTCATTATCGATGTGAGATCTTTTTTCCTCCAAATTGACATACGTTGTGGTTTAGGTATAGCCACAAATATAAAACAATCGAACAAACATCACAGATATTGGTTTAAGTAGTAAATAAGATCAAATGAAAGATTTACTGATAGAAATTGAAGAGCAAGGCAATGAACACGTGATGACCAGCGTGGAAACGCCCCTCCGTGAAGATGCGTTTCTTTTGAGCGACACTGAAAAAATTGCCCTGATAGAAGATAAATTCCGAGACATCATGAATATTCTGGGCCTGGATTTAACCGATGACTCACTTCGAGGCACTCCCTATCGTGTAGCTAAAATGTATGTCCAAGAAATTTTTTCTGGCCTAAGCCCCGAAAACAAACCCGACATCAAGCTGTTCGAAAATAAATACCACTACCAAGAGATGCTCGTTGAAAAGAATATCACCTTCTTTTCCAACTGCGAACACCACTTTGTGCCCATCATGGGGAAAGCGCATATTGCGTACATCTCAAATGGAAAAGTCATTGGACTTTCCAAATTGAATCGAATTGTTCAATACTTCGCTAAGCGCCCGCAAGTTCAAGAGCGTTTAACCATTCAAATTGCCAATGAACTGAAAAATGTTCTGGGCACTGAAGACGTTGCTGTACTTATTGATGCCACCCATTTGTGTGTAAGCTCAAGAGGGGTTCAAGACATCAATAGTTCTACTGTAACCGCTTCGTACGGCGGAGCATTCCAAACCGAATCTAAACAAGCCGAATTCCTGAAATACGTTCAACTTTAATTCGCATGAAAAATTATTTAGTTATTGGCGGAAGCCGAGGAATTGGTCAAGCGCTTGTACATCTTTTGCAAGAAGCCGGTCATCATGTATATAGCACTGATAGAACTTCTTATGCCGCAGGCGCAGATACCTTGCCTATCCCAAGCGATGTTGTCTTAGATGGTATTGCCTATTGCCCAGGAAGTATTCAGCTGGTGCCTTTCACCCGCATCTCTGAAAGCATGTTCAACGAGGAAATGCACCTAAATACATACGGCGCATTGAAAGCCGTTCAATTGGCATTGCCACTTCTGAAAAAAGCCGACCAAGCCAGTATAGTCTTCTTCAGCACGGTTGCAGTTCAAACCGGAATGCCCTTTCATGCAGCAGTGGCCATGACCAAAGGAGCTATTGAAGGATTAACACGTTCGTTAGCCGCCGAGCTAGCTCCAAAAATTCGTGTTAACGCCATTGCTCCGTCATTAACAGCGACAACTCTCGCAGAAAAATTCATCAATACACCGGAAAAAATAGAGGCCTCAGGCAAACGCCATCCCTTGAATAGAATTGGACAAGCAAATGACATTGCAGCCATGGCTAAATTCTTACTTGAATCGGAAAGTAGTTGGATTACCGGTCAAATCATACACGTGAACGGAGGAATTGGACAATTGAAAATGTTGTAACTCTTAAAATCAAGTGTACTTTCGCATTTGATTTTAATTGTATGGCATTAATTGAAGAAATGAATAAGAACGGCAACTGGCTGTTCAGATGGAGAAGTTTTTTACCTCTCGCCCTCTATGCTTTAGCCGCTCTTGTTATTTGGTTCGAATTGGATACGGATCAGCCCCTATTTAATAAAAATTGGGCTATAGTATGTTTGAGTGTAGCCATGTTTGGTCAGGTTATTCGAGCAATTACCATTGGATTCACCCCGAAAGGAACCAGTGGTCGAAATACCAAAGAAGGGCAAGTTGCCGAAGTACTCAATCACACCGGAATCTATAGCGTAGTTCGTCACCCCTTATATCTTGGCAATTTCTTCATGTGGTTGGGAATAATCATGTATGTAGGAAATTGGTGGTTCACCATAACTTGCTCTTTGTTGTTTTGGGTGTATTATGAGCGAATCATGTTCGCAGAAGAATTTTTCCTTCGAAATAAATTTGGAAGCACTTATTTGAATTGGGCTGAAAAAACACCTGCCTTTTTACCTGCCATTTGGAACTGGAAATCGGCACATGTTACCTTCTCTTTGCGCAATGTTCTGAAAAGAGAATACAACGGGTTCTTCGCTGTGTTTTTATCTTTTGCCTTGTTAGACGCCCTGAAGAACTACGTCCACATTGGCTATTTCAATTGGCAAGATCACTTAAGTGCATTTTGGACTAAGGCTCTTATAGTGGCATTTGTTGTATTCATTGTGCTTCGCAGCTTAAAAAAATACACCCGTGTATTGAATGTAGCCGGACGTGAATACAACGTTGAAGAATGAAGACTCTTTTTCTCATTCGGCATGCTGAAGCTCAGGACTTATTTGGTTTGCCCGATTCATTTCGCGGTTTAACGAAAAGAGGCAATGCTCAAGCCAATGAAATAGGAACACTTTACTCGTCATTACCCCCGTATTGGATTGTGAGTCCTGCTGTTCGAACCTATGCAACGGCACATATTCTTGCAGCACATCAAAAACAATCTCCAGAGATTCATCTTCTACCTGCACTGTACATGAGCAGTTGCAATGCCTATTTAGACTGCCTATTCACACTACCCAATGAGGTGAATTCAGTTGTGATTGTAGGGCACAACCCAAGCATTTCAGAATTACATTACGTACTTACCAAGGAAGCCATTTCATTTAAAAAAGGGTGTTTAGCAGAAATTCAATTCGACACAACAGACTGGGTATCACTTGCTCAATACACAGGTAATCGCATTTCGTTAAAAGTTCCAACCGTTTAAGTTGCAACGAGCCTTGTCTTTGCCATAACTTTGTATCCCGTTATGCAAAAAAAAGCAACGGGTTCTGCCAAAAGAACGAAATACATCTTTGTTACCGGTGGAGTAACAAGTTCATTAGGAAAGGGAATTATTTCAGCTTCATTAGCCAAACTTCTTCAATCGAGAGGTTTTACTGTGACCATTCAGAAACTAGATCCTTACATTAATATTGATCCTGGAACACTGAATCCGTATGAACACGGCGAATGTTTTGTAACCGAAGATGGTGCTGAGACAGACTTGGATTTGGGACATTACGAGCGTTTTTTAAATGTTCCTACTTCACAAGCCAATAACATTACAACAGGTCGCATTTATCAGAGTGTCATTGAAAAAGAACGTAGAGGTGAATACTTAGGAAAAACCGTTCAAATCATTCCTCACATTACCGATGAGATTAAGCGATGCATACAGATATTAGGTAATCTGCACAATTTCGATGTTGTAATTACTGAAATTGGCGGAACCGTAGGTGACATTGAATCACTTCCATATATTGAGGCTGTGCGTCAATTGATGTGGGAATTTGAAGACGACTGCATTAACGTGCATTTAACCTTGGTGCCATACTTATCAGCAGCAGGTGAATTGAAAACGAAACCGACGCAGCACAGTGTGAAAATGTTGTTGGAAAATGGTGTGCAGCCCGACATCTTGGTTTGTAGAACCGAACACGAATTGGGAACTGCCCTTCGAAATAAAATTGCGAAATTCTGCAATGTCTCCTCAGACGCTGTGATTCAGAGTATTGATGCCGATACCATTTATGAAGTTCCGCTGCTCATGCAAAAAGAAAAGCTCGATGAAGTGGTGCTTCGAAAACTGCAGTTGAAATCGAAATCAAAATTGGACTTAAAAAAATGGGAGCAATTCCTTTTCAAACTTAAAAATCCAAAAAAAGAGGTTCATGTTGGTTTAGTTGGAAAATACGTAGAGTTGAAAGATGCCTACAAGAGCATTGCTGAGGCATTCATTCATGCAGGAACAAGTATCGAATGTAAAGTCAATGTTCACTGGATTCATTCTGAAGAAATTTTCGCAAAAAACGTTGCCTCAAAGTTGAGCAATTTAGACGGTATACTTGTCGCTCCAGGATTTGGATCACGCGGTATTGATGGAAAAATAGAAGCCATTAGGTTTGCACGTGAGAAACAAATTCCATTCTTCGGTATTTGCTTAGGCATGCAGATCGCGACTATTGAATTTGCGAGAAATGTTCTTGGTTTCAAAGATGCACACAGCACTGAAATGAAGGCCTATACAAAGCACCCTGTCATTTGCCTCATGGAAGAACAGAAAAGCATTGTGAACAAAGGTGGAACCATGCGCCTTGGTAGCTATCCTTGCGCATTGAAAAAAGGAAGCAAAGCATACAAAGCATATGGAAAAGTCAATGTTGAAGAAAGGCATAGACACCGTTTTGAATTCAACAACGAATACAAAGAGGCTTTTGAAAAAGCAGGTATGAAGTGTGTTGGAACGAATCCAAAAAGTGGTTTAGTTGAAATTATTGAATTGGAAAATCACCCATTTTTCGTTGCTTCACAATTCCATCCGGAATACAAAAGCACAGTTATGAATCCGCATCCGCTATTCGTTGGGTTCTTGAAAGCTTGTGCCCAAGGTTAGTGAATAAAGGTAAATTGTAAGACCTCTGTTTTCTTTCCATCTGGATTCGAACAAAAAACATAGTAGACACCTGTTGCTGGTCTATTGCCATCAGCGTCCGTACCATTCCAGAATGCTCTTCCTCCTTCACTATTTCCCTGATACACTACATTTCCAGCGGTATCTGTGATGCGAATGGTTGAGTTATAGGCTAGGCCATCAACCGTTATGTTTCCGTCATACGACGGCTCTACCGGGTTTGGAAACACCCGAACATTTTCCATTGCTTGATCAAAGTTCGTAGCCGTAGAAAAATAAGAAAGCATTCCACTTTCTGTTGCAATATACACTTCGCCGTTCGCTTGATTCACTGCAATATCGGAAATTGAATTTGAAAGAAGTGGACTGTTTTCGGCAGTGTAGTGCGCCAATTGTTGCAAGCCGTCTGCACTAAATAGAAATACTCCACTACTCTTTGTTCCTACCCATTTTCTATTTCCTCCGTCAATCTCAATAGCCGTTATGGATTCCGTTCCAAGCAGCTCTTGCACATTTCCATCTTGCGTTATTAAAATAGGTTCTGCGTCTAAAGGATCATCTGAAAACAAGCTACTTTGAGAATAAAAAATAGAGAGACCCTGCACTGTACCAACCCACAACTCACCATCTAAATCTTCAATCATACAAAGCACATCTTTCGAAGCTAACCCACCCGAGCCATCCGCTTCAGAGAGAAGCTTGTAATTGTCATCACTGGTATTGCTGACAGTACCATTATCATCAAAAGCCAAAATTCCTCTTCCACTTACAATTGCGAAAATATATCCTTCGCGAGAAGCTACTACATCTGTTAACCAATCATCATTGGTGAGGAAGGAATTAAATCCGAAAGCATAAAAATTACCTGCTCTATCTAAAGCCTGTAGAGGTTTGTTGGCGTAGCTATTTGTAAACCACAAAATTCCTTGGTCATCGTAAGCCATTCCGCCAACACCTGTCCATCCGGGAGCCCATGCAAAACCACTACCTTCAAGCGTGCTATTGTTCGTTTCCACATTGAAAATGGAGACTGAACCATTCGATTTGCAATCTAATAAACCTTCTTCCCACGAACCGAAATTCACATGGGCGTTGTCAATGGGGTCTATTGCCACGGCCACAACATCTGAAACACCCGGTGTTTGATTCACCCCACTAAATGATTTTTCTGACCAAGATTCACCAACCCGACCTGAGACAATCCCCTGTCTCCAAAAATTTCCACCGTAGGGATAAAGACCTCCATGGGCTACCCACAAATGGTCATTGTATGCAGTCATGCGCCGCACCTCTGCACTAGCAGGACCTTCGGGTTTAACTGTGAATTCCTCACCGTTCGCTTTTTTTGCAACAAGTCCTCTGTTTTTATCGGCCACCCAAAGGGTATTGTTCTTATCGCGAACTACCATGTTCGGAGCCAGACCACCACCATCTAAAGTTGACGTATTCATGGCTTCATAAAGCAACGCATCATACACCTGAATAGCCCATTCACCGGGTATACACAAATAATTTTCATTGCTCCATAAGCGCTTGTATCGCATGGTTTGAAATTCTGCGAAGACACTCCATGAGCCGCTTGTTAAATCATAACGCCAAATGACATCATTGGTATCTGTTTCATAATGCACGAAAAGATTCTCTTGAAAATATTCGGCATCTATCACTCGCCCCACACCCTGCCAATCAGTTACCGCAGTCCAATTCTGAAAGTTGGCAAGAAATGGATCGTTCACATTTGCCTTCTTCACGCCTTCACTTCCAACCACATAAATTTCGTTGTTCATAACGAACACATCATTGATTTTATCTTGTTGACCATTATTGCCTAAGAAATATGTTGATTTAACTTCCAATGCGAATGGGTCAATAACAACAACACCAAAACCGCAACTGAGATATACCAGGTCACCATGAGAAAAGACATCGTATACCGCCTTATCACCTATTAAATTGCTCAATTTGATATCTGGTAAATTAATGGTTTTATCACGAAAAAGAAAGTCAACATTTCCGTTTCTGTATCCCACAATCACAGCATCTACAGGATCATTGAATTCCATAGAGGTGATATCTACATCTGAGAGTCTGTTGATTTTATTCCATCGTTCAACTTCGCCCGTGGTGGGTTCATAGGTGAAGACGCCATAAGGTGTTGCACCATAGACAGTTCGTTCATGATCGAAACAGACATCTACAACATTGCCATATGGCAAATGATCACGCCATGTTCCAACACTGTATTGACCAATAGCTTGGTGAACGGAGAGCAATACAACTATGACGCCTACAATGAAATTTCGCATGGGATAAAAATACGCACTCCACAACGAACAATAAGCAGGTATATTGTATTTTCCAAACAAGACATTGCATCAACCGCTTCTCATCAATCCGCAACCGAAAATGGAATTCATTAAAAAAAATGAAATTAAAAAACGAAATTCCTAGAACTAAATCCGAAAGCCATGGGAAACATAGCATCTGACCAATTGTTCATACTCATACAAAGCATGAGTAAATCTGAGAAGCGTTATTTCAAATTACAACCGCACCAAGAAGAAGGCAATCACCGTGTGTTGTTCGATGCAATTGAAAAACAAGTGCAATATAACGAGCAAAAACTTCTTGAAACCCTTGCCGGAACCGGAATTGAAAACACCTTATCACTATCGAAAAATAGATTGTACCATGTGCTATTAAAATCACTGGCATCTTTCCATGCGAAGTCTGATCCCAATGCAGAACTTTACAGACTTATTCAAAGCATAGATATTCTTTTGAAACGTGATCTAGCTGATCAAGCCCAAAAAATGCTACATTCTGCATATAAATTGGCTGAAAAACATGACATCATTCATTTACTTCCAGAACTTTTTCGCTTAGAGGAAAAATGCATTGATCTCTTACCCATCATGCAGAATGAGCGTCAAACACTCTTGTTCAACCTCGAGTCTAAACGTGAAAACCACATGCAGCTGTTGTTGCAAATCAATGCCGTTGGTCTGCTCAAAGCACAAATGATGAACGAGCATTTCAACAATGGACAGGCACGCAATTCAGCGGCTCTTGAAAAAATAGAAAAAATTCAACAAGAGTTGCAAATTACCCAAACAGATACCATGGAAGCCACCATTAAAAAACATCAAGTTCAGGGTTTAATTTATTTGGAAATGGGAAATAGATTGGCCGCACTTGAAGAATTGACTGGTATCTTGTCTCTTTTACCCGGCGATTCCAAAGAGCGCATCTACGCCACTACACTGGCCAATAAAGCTGTACTTCAAGCTCAATTGGAATTGATTAACGATGCCTATGAAACATTAGAACTCTTAGAGAAAACTGGAAACTTCATGTTATATGCCAGCAGTTTTTTAACGGTTTGTATTCAACTAAAATTAACAGACCGCGCTTGGAACGCTATTCAAGATTGGAATGAAAATCATTTGTTGCAATTTGAATTATCACATATTCGTGGTGCTCACCTCTTGTTTCAATCTGCTGTTGTCGCATTCTCAAAAGGCGAACTCAAATTGGCTGAGAAATTCACGTATCGCATTATTCAAGATTTCCCGCAAGAAGAGGGTCTTCACCTCTTGAGTATTTCTCAATTGTTTTACTTAGTCGTTCAAATTGAATTAAAAAATGAACGCTTCATTCCCTATGCGCTGCGAAACGTTCAACGTTTTCTTCAAACCAGACAACGTGAATTTGAACCAGAGAAAAAATTACTGCAATTTGTCAATGAATTATTAAAGAAAAGAAAGTCAATTGGAACTAATGATCCATGGACTTGGCTCGCGCAAGAATTGCGTGCGATTAAGCAAACAGATCCACGCTTCTTTCAATACTTCAATTTTTTGGAATGGGCTGAAAGGAAGAGTTTACAACGTTTGTAACTACCTTTGATTTATGCAAAGCATTGTTCAATTCTTTGAAAATCTATATTCCGTGCATCCGACCTACGGACATGTTCTTGCTGCGCTTATAGCTACAACCTTCACATGGCTTGTGACTGCTGCAGGGGCCGCTTTGGTCTTTGTGGTGAAAGATTTGAATAGAAGGGCGCTTGACGGTATGTTAGGCTTCACCGGAGGGGTTATGATTGCTGCGAGCTTTTGGTCCTTGCTTTCGCCCGCCATTGAAATGAGTCCCGGAGAAGGCTTTGTAAAAGCATTTCCAGCGGCCATAGGATTTGCATGCGGGGCATTATTTCTATTTGCTTTAGACAAATTTCTACCTCATTTGCACATCAATTTCCCGCAAGAAAAAACAGAAGGAGTGCAAACCAAATGGAATAAAACCATTCTCTTGGTTTTGGCAATTACGTTACACAACATTCCCGAAGGACTTGCGGTAGGTGTTTTGTTTGGTGGTGTAGCAGCAGGAATTCCGGAAGCAAGTATTGGTGGTGCCATTGCATTGGCTATTGGAATTGGCTTACAAAATTTCCCGGAAGGCATTGCCGTTTCATTTCCCCTTCGCCGAATGGGGCTGTCACGTAAAAAAAGTTTTTGGTATGGTCAACTCAGCGCAATTGTAGAACCCTTAGCTGGAGTAATTGGTGCTCTTGCCGTGCTTTCTATGACTGCGTTTTTACCCTACGCCCTTGCCTTTGCCGCAGGAGCCATGATCTATGTCGTGGTTGAAGAGGTAATTCCTGAAACACAACAAGACAAGTATACTGATGTTGCTACATTGGGTCTCATAGCCGGATTCATTGTTATGATGCTTCTTGACGTTGGACTTGGATAACTTCCTACATTAATTCTTGAAATTGTATACCATCAAAATTGCCTGAAGACATCATGAGTAAATTGGTGTTTTCATACGATTTCGACTTCAGGAAATGAAGTAGTTCATTGGTATTCGTTATGACCATAACCTTGTCTGATCCGAATGCAGCCTGTACCTCCGAAGCTGCAATGGGGGGAAGTTTTTTGTGTTGAAGCGTGTGTTCATTGAAATAGACAATTGCCTCATCTGCTGCGTCCATGGCGCCAGCATATTGATTCAAAAAATCTTTATTCAAACTCGAGAAAGTATGCAACTCCATGCATGCAATGAGCTTTCTGTTTGGAAACTGAGCCTTCAACGCTTGGGTTGTTGCCTTCAACTTGGAAGGTGCGTGTGCAAAATCTTTATAGCACGCCGAATGTTCTGTTTTCTTCACCAATTCCAAACGTTTTGCAGCTCCAGTAAAAGACTGTATGCATTCAATGAAATCCAATTCAGAAACACCCAATTTTTTACATACTTCAAAGGCAGCATTTACATTCTGTAGATTGTGATCTCCAAAAATTTCGAGGGGGTAACTTGCCTTCTGGTATATCAATGACGTTCTGCCATTTTCAACCTGATTCGGGAAAATTCCGTAAGCTATTTTTTCAATGTCAGCGCGTGATTGAAGTGCCACATTTTTCACTTCTGTATCCAGTTCGCAATAGATTAAAGTTCCTTCTGAAACTATCTTATCTGTGAAGATTTTAAATTGATCTACATAGGTTTCAAAAGTTGGAAACACGTTGATATGATCCCAAGCAATGCCGCTAATAACAGCTATTGTAGGTGCATACAAATGAAATTTAGGTCGAAGATCAGTAGGTGAAGACAAGTACTCATCGCCTTCAATGATGGCAATTTTCGCTTCTTCCGTAAATTTCACCATACAGTCGAATCCTTGCAGTTGTGCACCCACCATGTAATCTACATTGATGTTGAGTTGACCAAGCACATGCAGAATCATACTGGTGATGCTTGTTTTCCCGTGGCTTCCACCAATGACTACTCTTATTTTATCTTTCGCTTGTTCATGAATGTATTCAGGATAAGAGTATATTCTGAGTCCTAGAGCCTGTGCTTTCAGAAGTTCCGGATTGTCTTTTCGAGCATGCATTCCCACAATAACAGCATCGAGATCGGCGTGAATACGCTCATCATTCCACCCCATTTCAGTAGGAAGTAATCCATTATTCAGGAGCCGCGTCTTACTGGGTTCAAAAATCTCATCATCGCTACCCGTTACAACATATCCTTTTCTGTGCAATGCAATGGCCATGTTGTGCATGGCACTTCCACCAATGGCAATTAAATGAACCTGTTTCTTCATTGTACGAAAATCGGAAGGGATTATCTGGTAAATAATTTCCACTTAAAATGTTATTCATAATTCGCTGTTGAGTGTAAATTCACTAAAAAAAAGCATGACTCTCAAAACAGGATTGGAACCGGGCTCACTCATATACGTTGGTCAGGAACGATCACACCCGTGCACCATTGACATTTGGAGATTTAATCATCAAGAAGCAATACACCAAGAGAATGTTCCCATTTCTGAGCTACCTGAAGCGGGAAAAGACAATGATGTTTATTGGATCAATGTTCAGGGGGTTCACGATGCTCAAATAATTCAAGGAATTGGTCACCACTATGGCATTCACAATTTGCTTTTAGAGGATATCATGAATACAACAGGTCGTCCGAAAATGGAATTAGACGAAACCTGCACATTCATCTGCGGAAAAATGCTTGAACCTGAGGCTTCACCCGGGCTTAAAAAAAGATTCCCGACTCCGGAGCACTTCAGTATTTTATTGATACAAAATGTGGTTGTGTTGTTTCAAGAGACGGGCACAGATACCTTCCAAAACATTCGCGAACGAATTGAACATGATCGTGGACGGGTGAGAAAAAAGAACTCTGAGTATTTAGTCTATCTCTTGCTCGATAACATGATTGATAATTACATGGCGTTAGGTGCTCGATTAACGGAGGAAGTAGAAATTTTAGAAAAGGTAGTTATACAGCGACCGCGAAGAAATTTTATTGAATTGGCGCTCTCACTGAAAAAACGCATTCGTGAGTATAAGCGCAATCTTGACCCATTGAATGAAGCGGTGAAACGCATGCAGCATGAGCTATCACAAGAAAACTCGAAATACTTCCGTGATTTATATGACCACATTTTACACGAGACAGATAATATTCACAATTTAAACGAAGAGTTAGATGCATTAATGGACATTTACCACGGTAACTTGAGTCAAAAAACCAATGACACCATGCGCACACTTACTGTGGTGAGCAGCATTTTTGTTCCATTGACTTTCATTGTTGGCGTGTATGGAATGAACTTCGAGAATATGCCAGAGTTACATTGGGAAGATGGCTATGTTTACGTTTGGATACTGATGCTAGCTGTTGCCATTGGAATGCTCTTTTTTTCAATTCGAAAGAAATGGCTCTAAACCTGCCTGTGTTTAGTTAGTTTGAATTAAAATTGCAAAACATTTTTTTTGAGTACGTTAACGAATGAAAACCAAATACAAAGACCTAATTGACCAAACGTTTGAATGGCCACAAGAAGAATTTCAATTGGACGGAAATGAGCTCCAATTTCATGGCGTGCCCATGATGGAATTGGTCAAAAAATTTGGATCACCTTTGAAGTTTACATATTTACCCAAAATCTCTGAAAACATTCAACGTGCGAAGGAGTGGTTTTCAAAAGGAATTCAAGAAGTGGGTTACGAAGGAAACTACCATTACTGCTATTGCACAAAAAGTTCGCACTTCAGATATGTGCTTGAAGAAGTATTAAAAAATGATGTACATCTCGAAACTTCTTCTGCGTATGATATTGATTTAATTCGCAGACTGTATACGCTCAAGAAAATCAACAAAACTCAAACCATTGTCTGCAACGGCTTCAAAAAAGAAGAATACGTGCAGCGCATCTTGGACTTGAAAGAAAGTGGTTTTGAAAATATCATTCCTGTCATTGACAACGGCTATGAGTTGAATGTATTTAAAGAACGCGCTACTTCGGCATTGAATATTGGAATTCGTATTGCGAGTGAGGAAGAACCGAAATTTGAATTTTACACCTCACGTCTTGGAATTGGATACCGAAACATTACCAAGTTTTACAAGAAGGTCATTCAAGAAGACCCGAATTTAAAATTGAAAATGCTTCACTTTTTCATCAATAGCGGTATCAAAGACAACGCGTATTATTGGAATGAATTGGTAAAATGTCTCAAGGTTTATTGCGAGCTCCGGGAAATTTGCCCAACCTTAGACAGCTTGAATATAGGCGGTGGATTTCCAATTAAAACCAGTCTTGCCTATGACTATGACTACCAGTACATGGTCACTGAAATCCTTCGTCAAATTAAATTAGCTTGTGAAGATGCAGGTGTTCCTGTGCCACACATCTTTACTGAATTTGGCTCGTTCACTGTAGGTGAAAGCGGTGGATCTATTTATAAAATTCTGTATCAAAAAGAACAAAATGATCGTGAGAAGTGGAACATGATTGATTCATCTTTCATGACTACCTTACCAGATACATGGGCCATTAACAAGCGATTCATTATGCTTCCATTGAATAATTGGGATGAAGTTTATGAACGCGTTTTCCTCGGCGGTTTAACGTGTGATAGCGACGACTATTACAACAGTGAACAGCATACGAATGCTATTTATTTACCCAAGTACTATCCAGATCAAGACCAATTCATTGGCTTTTTTAATACCGGTGCTTATCAAGAAACGTTGGGTGGTTTTGGCGGCATTCACCACTGCCTCATTCCACAGCCCAGACACATTCTAATTGACAAAGACGCCAAAGGCAAATTCAAATTCAAAGAATTTGCTCCGGAACAAAAACCGAAAGACATACTTGAAATATTAGGCTACTACAATGAATAAAAGAAGTTCATTCATTCATTTGCTCTTGGCCACTGGGGTGTTGAGCCTTGCCTTCTGGAACAAGAACTTTTCTATTGATGTCATTAAGAAAATTCCCTATCTCGATTATCTCGCTGAATCGTTGTTTCGGCTGGTAGTAACTTTTTTAATTACAGACATCATACATCAAATCATCAAGGTTTTTTACAACCCTGAAACCAAAGGAAAACGCGATAATTTTTTATCGGGAATAAAGCACATTTCTCGAGTGCTTTATGCGGTATACCTTTCTTTACTTTTGTTGGCGATTTTAAATATTTCTTTGGAGAAAGCCATGACCACGCTTTCGTTGGTTGCGGCAGCCGTAGTCTTGATTACCAAGGATTACATTTCCAATTTCATTAATGGAATGTACATGACCTTCGCACGAATCATAAACATTGGTGATGAGGTTCAAATTGGAAATCACAAAGGAAAAATTCAAGACATTACACTCAGTAGTGTTCATTTAATCAATGATGATGATGACTTGATTTACATTCCAAACAATGTTTTTTTCGGTAGTGATTTTATCAATTATACTCGTCGTGAAATCAAGAAAATATCTTTAGACTTCGAAGCCGATCTACTGGCTGTTTCTGAAGTATCTGAATTACAAACTGAAATTTGGGAACACATTGCAGATTATCATGCGAACATTATTGAAAACACCATTAACCTCAAGGTAGTTTCTCTGTCTTCGAATGATGTGAAGTTCAAGTTTCAATTCATCATGATTGATGACACCAACAAGCAGCTTGAAAAAATGATAAAGAAAGCCACCATTCGAGCGGTGGTCACTATTCTTCACAATAGAAAAAAAGTTGCGGAATCACTACGCCATTAAATGCATTTGAAATAATCGAAAGGTTCAAGGCACGATTCGCACTTATATAAAGACTTGCAAGCGGTACTTCCAAATTGGGAGATCATGTGTGTATCATATGACTTACACCTGGGGCATTTCACATCTCTCAGTTTTCCCATAAGCAACGCTTTGTCTGAACTTCCCTTTTGCGGCGGTGCTATACCATATGCCTCTAGTTTCATACGCGCTTCATTGGTCATCCAATCGGTGGTCCAAGCGGGCGATAAAATGGTCTTTACCTCAAAATGTTGAAGGCCTTTTTCTGAAAGTAATTCTGTAATGTCTTGTTCTATGGCATGCATAGCAGGACAACCGCTATAAGTAGGTGTTATGGATACCACCCATTTGTCTTGGGCATACGTTACATCTCGAACTATTCCCATTTCAATCACATTCACAACAGGTATCTCGGGGTCTTCCACCTCAGTGAGAAATTGCCAGATGTCTTCAGCTTGAATCATACCTTACAAACAACAATAGCAAGCCAAATGTTTACCACTTAGCATTGGGGTATGCGCGCTGTAGATATTGCATTGGGGTTAAAAGATGCCCCATGTATTCTGTGTGCTTTCCATGTCTGCCACCGCTGTGCATCCAACCGCTTACAGGCATCACAACAGTTGCCTCCAACAAAGTCTTTTGTACTGCACTTTGCCATTCCGAAAGAAGTTTACTGTTGGTAGGAACCACACCCGCTTCCATGAGCTCAGCATCTGCTTCAAAATCCATGAACCATTCACCGGTAAAATTCCAAATGTGGTTCACAGCTTGTTGAATGCGGTGGTGACTCTCTTCAGTTCCATCGCCCATGCGTAAAACCCAATCACGCGCATGCTGCACATGATACTTCACTTCTTTCAATGATTTTACTGCATATTCAGCGAGAAATGTGTCTTTTGATTTTGTTAATTCAGACAAATACAACGCATAAAACTCGGCAAATAAATACTGCCTGGCAATGGTAAATGCATAATCGCCATTTGGCAGCTCCATGGCCAAGAAATTGAAATATTCTCTCTCTGAACGAAGGAACGCATAGTCATCTTCTGATTTACCCGCTCCTTCAATCTCTGCAACACGCTTATAAAGTAACGTTGCTTGACCAATATTGTCTAATGCAAAATTACTCAGAGCAATATCCTCTTCCAAAACGGGACCGTGACCACACCATTCGGCAAGGCGCTGCCCCAAGATGAGCTGATTGTCTGCCAGATGCAGTAAATAGTTTTCTAATACTCCCATATTACATGTGTCCTATTTGATCTGGTATATCATAAAAAGTTGGATGACGATATACCTTGTCATTGGCTGGATCGAAAAGAACATCTTTTTCTGCAGGTGATGAAGCCGTAATTTCAGAACTTGGAACCACCCAGATACTCACGCCTTCCATTCTTCTGGTATACACATCTCGGGCATTTTCAATTGCCATTTTTGCATCTGCAGCATGCAAACTTCCTACGTGTTTATGTGCCAATCCACTTTTGCTTCGAATAAAGATTTCCCACAAAGGCCAATTTGAAGAACTCATTGTTTTAAAATTAGGTGCAACGAATTTAACGCATGTGATACAGAAATGCATCGCTTTTCTCCTGATTTCTATCTTTGTCTCGAAAAATTAATATCAGCTATGTCGAATTCCAATCTTTCCAATGAAGCTTTTAAAGCCCTGTTTCCCGACATCTATGAATCTGCAGCCGTTAATCAAATTCTTGCAACAGCGAAAATGAAGCAGGTAAAACAAGACGATTGGTTAGTTGATATTGGTGACCCCATTGTGTATATGCCTTTGGTTTTAGAAGGGCACTTACGCATTCTACGTGAAGATGAAGACGGGAATGAATTACTGCTTTATTTCATTAAACCGGGAGAAACTTGTGCCATGTCTCTGACCTGTTGCATGGGAAATGCTGTTAGTAATGTTAGGGCTATTGCGGAAGAAGATACACGAGTTTTGATGCTACCCATTCAAGTCATTGATGAATGGACTACCGCGTATCCTTCGTTTAAATCATTCATCTTGAAAACGTATCAAAAAAGATTCGACGAATTGCTTAAAACCATTGATGGAATTGCCTTTCACAATTTAGACGACCGGTTGTTGCAGCTTTTGAAACAAAAGGCAACCAATGAAGATCATGTTGTTATCGCCACACATCACGAATTAGCAACACAACTGAATTCTTCACGAGAAGTTATCTCACGTATTCTGAAACAAATGGAGAGAAAAGGAAAGATTCAAATGGGAAGAAACAAAATCACATTGCTGAATTAATTCACCACAACCCGAATGCGTTGAATTGTACTATCGCATTTAACCTCCAAAATGTATACACCCGCAGCCAGATGAGTTGTAGAAAAGGTATAGTTTGAATGACATCTCATATTCCTTTCTAAAACTTCACCAGACAAGTTCAACAACTTGAATGAAAACGTCTCACCATGCATTGAAATACTAATGCTTTCATTCGTTGGGTTCGGATAAACAGTTAAATTTTCGGTGTCATTTTCATTGACTTGAACGATACACGGACCTGCAGAATAGTGTGTCACTCCGCCGTAATAAATGGCCTCACAGAAATTGTTGTAGGTTACGTTGTTGCATCCGCAAACAGGATCATAAATAGCGAAACAATCAACTACAGGATTGATGAGTGTACTGTCAATGCAGGGATCACCATCGGCGCACGTGAGCAAACACGATTGAATGTCGGAATAAAAAGCTCCACTATAATCAATACCATTCACCAACCAACTGCAGCCAGAATAAGCGCTACACGAAGTACCGTTGAATGCCCAACCCAACGCCATGTCACAATCACCAAAATCAACTCCACTCACATCTGAACATGCAGGTGCATATTGAATGCATTCCCCCTCTGTATAACTGGTAACTCCGGCATAATTCACAGCAGAACAAAAATTAGGATACGTAATACCATCGCATCCACAAACAGGTAAATAAATTCCGGGACATAATACAGTAGGATCTATTAATGTAGAGTCAATGCACTCAAGAACTATTAACGTATCACCCAAGCATGTTTGGTTACACTCATAGGAAGATGTGAAAAAAGAACCACTGTAGTCAATCCCATCAGAACCCAAATAACCACAACCACTTAAAGAGACACAACCGCTATCTGTCATAGCGAATCCAAGCGCCATAGCACACATTCCAAAATCAACGCCAACGGGAATTGGATTGCAATTATTTACCCCACATTCGCCGTCTGTATAATCTGTTACTCCGCCAAAATTCAATGCTTCGCATGCATTGCCATAGGTTACACCATCACAACCACAAACCGGCATCCAAATCATTGGACAAATTGCGAAGGGATTGATAAGCGTTGGATCTACACATTGCGCTTTGGCTTGGTAACTTATAACCGAAATAATTATTAACGCTAGTATTTTTTTCATTGAACAAAAATGGACCATAAAAAAACCTCGAACAAATTTATTCGAGGTTTAATTATTTTTTTTTATTCCGCACTAGTCGTCATCACCATCATCGGCAATTTCCTCAGCTTCATCCATATTATCATCTGCATCATCATCCTCTTCATCATCATCTGCACCATCTGCGCCCTTGAATCCATCGAAATCATTCACATCACCATCTGTCTCGGCATTTTCATCTTCTGCAACAGACATGTTTTTATCAATTTTGAAAAGATAAATGGTATCCTCTGTTCGAATTTCAAGTGCTTTGATGTATTCACCCTTCGGTGTTGTGAACGAAACCAAATGTTCATTTTCAAATCCGTTCGGGAATTTCTCTTTTATGAGCGTTGCCTGCTCTTCAGTAATTGCGTTGTAGTCTTTGATTACTCTTTTCATGTGCCAAGTATTCTTAGTGATTCAAAAGCCAAGCAAAAATTAATGGAGCCACAATGGTAGCATCACTTTCTATGATGTATTTCGGGGTAGTGATGTCTAATTTACCCCAAGTTATTTTTTCGTTTGGAACCGCTCCGCTGTAGCTACCGTATGATGTGGTGCTGTCTGAAATCTGACAGAAGTACCCCCAGAATGGAATGTCATGCATTTCCATGTCTTGGTATAACATTGGAACCACACAAATTGGAAAATCTCCAGCAATTCCACCACCTATTTGGAAGAAACCAACGCCTTTCCCACTGGAATTTTTTGTGTACCAATCGGCCAACCACATCATGTATTCAATACCGCTCTTCATGGTTGTTGGTTGAATTTCCCCTTTGATGCAATAGCTCGCAAAGATGTTTCCCATGGTACTGTCTTCCCAACCTGGAACTATGATTGGCAAGTTTTTTTCAGCAGCAGCAATCATCCAAGAATTCTTCGGATCTATTTGGTAGTATTGCTCTAAAACGCCGCTTAAAATCATTTTATACATGAACTCATGCGGAAAATAACGCTCACCTTTAGCATTCGCATCGGCCCACAACGCATGAATGTGCTTTTGTAATCTGCGAAATGCCTCTTCTTCTGGAATACAAGTATCGGTAACACGATTCAGACCGCGTTCTAAAAGATCCCATTCTTCTTGCGGAGTAAGATCGCGGTAATTCGGCACGCGCTCATAGTGATTGTGTGCTACCAAATTCATTAAGTCTTCTTCCAAGTTTGCACCTGTGCACGAGATGATATCTACTTTGCCTTCACGAATCATTTCAGCAAGTGAAATTCCCAATTCAGCTGTAGACATTGCACCTGCAAGGGTGATCATCATTTTACCACCTTCTACAAGGTGTTGCTCATACCCTTTTGCCGCATCTACAAGAGCAGCAGAATTGAAGTGCAAATAGTTGCGCTCCATGAATTCGCGCATTGTTCCGTATTTTCCCATATCGAGTGCGAAAATGAAACGAATAATTCAAACTTCACAACAAATGAAAAAATTTTTTTTATTCTTTTTGGTAGGGACTGAAAATGGAGGCCTCTGGTTGCTATTTCTGAATCTCTAAAAGTTCATGATCTGAACCATTCATAAGCTTCACGCAATAGGCACTCCACACCAAATTTGGGAGATAATAATCTGTTGAAACAATTTGTGCCATGCTTTGAAATGCCGCATTTTTCCTAGAACTATCATTTCTTCTTGCTTCCCAAGTGCCCGCGTCTGTTCGTGTTCGAACTATAAACCCCCTTCGAACCAAATCTTGAATGGCAGTTTCGTTTTGCAAAGGGTCATTCCTCAACAAAAAAATACAGTTGCGGTTTTGCTCACTACCGTATCCAAAAACTGGAAAATGCGTTGGATTCGTCCAGTACAACTTACTTGTTTCTTGATTGAATCCTTCCACAATAAAAATAAACTTCCCGCGCAGATCATGCAATTTCGGCCAATTCAAAGAATCTATTCTTTGCCTTAAATCTACGTAATCTCCTTGCATATCTATCGGAGTTAAAATGCGGTCTGCCAACGTTTGAACAATGGTGGTATTGAGTTCGCTCCATGCCACTGAATCAAACAGGGGAGCCTTTTTGAATCCCAAGCGTTGCAGTGCGCGTGAACTATTTCCGGGTCCATCTTCTTTCAATTCAATGTTGACATAGATGGGAAAATGATTGGGATGATTCACACTCCAAGTGCGTAATTGCAACAGGGCTTGTTCAAACGAAAAAACATGCGTTTCAAAATCAATGTCTTTGATGTGTAATATTTTCAATCCGGGTTGACCCAGCAATGGCTCCTTGCACTTCTTCTTCACACCGCGTGCAAAAAAACCAATTTGTCTTTTTCGAAATGCATTGCCTTTTGGATCGGCATAAACATCGAACTCTAACCCTCGAATTTGATGCATGGAAAGTTGCTCTTCGAGCGTGGCATGGCCGTATGCAATCATGTCTGGATTATTCTCTTCACCCAGTTGTTTCCGTATTTTATTCAGAAATCGCATCTCTTGTTCAGAGGGTAATTTCTTGTAGCTGTTGTGCGATGCAAGAATTCGAAAATGATTCAACGGAATGGAATCTTGCGCCATTACGTGAATGGAAAGCAAGAGAAAAATACTAGGCCACCACTGCTTCATGACGTGCAAATTTGGAAATGATCCATAGACCGAAAAAGGTTATGCATCCGTTCACAATTAAATTTTCCACCCCCATTACATAACCAGAAAACAGCTGCTGACTATACAGCGAGAGTGTAAATGTGATTGCAGGTGCGAGCAAACATACAGCAATGACCCATGGACCAACGCCTTTCAAACTTCTTTTGGTTAAAATTCCAAAGGCAAAAAGCCCAAGCAGCGGACCGTACGTGTAGCCGGCAATGTCCATGAGTAAATCAACAATGGTTTTCTCATTCAGCCACTTAAAAAACAGCACTATGAAAAAAAACAACACCGTAAAGGCGAGATGCACCACTTTGCGTTTTTTTGCTTTTTGCTCTTCCGTTTCAGATGAAGATTGAAAGTTCAACACGTCCATGCAAAACGAAGCTGTTAAAGCAGTAATGGCCCCGTCAGCAGAGGGGAATAAGGCAGAGGTTAAGCCAATGATAAAAAGTAAACCCATTACTGGTGGCATGTGATGCATAACAAGATTGGGGAATATTTCATCGCCGCTGTAGAGTGGCTGCACATGCAATTGGTTCATGTAAATGAAAAGCAATGCGCCAAGAAAAAGAAATAAACCCACAACAACTACCATGATTGAACTGAAGAGCATCATGTTGCGTTGCGAATCTTTCAGGTTTGAAACGCTAATGTTTTTTTGCATCATTTCTTGGTCTAGCCCTGTCATGGCAATGGTAATGAATGCGCCACCGAGCAATTGTTTCAAGAAGAATTTTTTATGCATCCAATCGGTATTGAATAAATAACCGAGTCCCAGATCTCCCTTTGCAGTGGTTGTATTTTGAATAGCGGTCCACGCGTTGTTCCATCCACCCAATTGATTCATCACATACATAACACAGGTTATGAGTGCGGCAAGCATAAAAAACGTTTGAAGGGTATCTGTCCAAACAATGGTTTTAACGCCGCCTTTAAATGTATAGGCCAAAATCATGAGCAGGGTTAGCATGGCAGTTACGGCAAAAGGAATTCCCAAAGCTTCCATAACCAACAATTGCAAAACGTTTACTACAAGATACAGGCGCAGTGAAGCTCCCATGGTTCTGGACAACATAAAAAAAGTGGCTCCAAGTGGATAGGCTGGTTTCCCGAAACGGTGATCTAGGTAGGTATAAATTGAAGTAAGATTCAGTCGGTAATAAAGAGGCAAAAGTACAAATGCCACTACGAAATATCCGAGAAAAAATCCGAGTGCCAAAGTGAAGTATTGGAAGCCCGCGTTGCTTACTGTTCCGGGCACCGATACAAAAGTGACACCTGAAAGGGAGGTACCTATCATACCAAAAGCAACCAGCAACCAAGACGCGCTCTTATTGGCTTTGAAGTAAGAGGCATTGTTGGCTTTTCTACCGGTAACGTATGCTACAACATAGAGTAACGCAAAGTAGATCAGAAGAACAAGGGCTATAGTAAGCGGTGGCATGTTTGAAAGAATTTATTGCAATTAACTTCATTTTTGAAAAGTTGTGAAGGAAAGTTGAAGAGGTTCTTAACAAGAGCGTGTAATTTCGTGGCATGAGTAGTTCATCGAAATGGATAGATGAGGCAGTTGAGCAAATGGGAAGTTTGCCTGGCATAGGTCGAAAAACGGCGATGCGTTTGGTGTTGCATTTGCTGCGTCGTTCCGGTGAAGACATGACTCAGTTTGCTCAAGCATTTTTAGATTTGAAAGAGCACGTGCAGTTTTGTTCTGTTTGCAATAACATCAGTGACTCTGAAGAATGTGGTATATGTTCCAATGAACTGCGTGACCGCAGTTTAATTTGTGTTGTTCAAGACATTCGCGATGTTATGGCCATTGAAGGCACCGAATATTACCAAGGGGTGTATCATGTGCTTGGTGGATTAATCTCGCCCATGGAGGGCATTGGCCCGGGGGATTTGGAGATTGACAAATTGGTTAAACGTTGTTCAAGTGGAGAAGTATCAGAGCTTATTTTCGCGTTCAACGCCACATTAGAGGGGGAAACCACCTCATTTTACATCTCGAAAAAACTAGCGTCGACCGGAGTTAAATTCAGCAGCATAGCTCGGGGCGTGGCTGTAGGTGGCGAGTTGGAATACACCGATGAGGTTACATTAGGCCGAAGTCTTCAGCATCGCATACCGTATGGGGGGTGATGAGGTTTCAGATTTTCAATCGTGATTTCTAAAACCCACGTCGTGAAATTCAAAGCCCCCACCTTGCAGTGGGGGCTGGGGGTTATTTTATGATTTCAAATTGTTTTATCTCTTCGTCAATTCTGAGCATGTAATGGCCCGTTGCCATTTGATAGAGAGAGATTGGCGTTTGTGTTGAAAGAATTTTTTGTTGGTGAATCAACTTACCCGTTGCATCATAAATCATCATCTCCTTCCCTACCAAGTTGCTGTTCACTTGCAGTGTTATGTTGGTTGAAGCTGGATTCGGATAAAGAATAAATGCGTTTGAAAGTTCTGCGATGCTGTTGTCAATTTGTCCGTCGCAGTTCTCGTCTATGCCATTGCCCGCTAGGTCTTCTGCTCCTGGATTGATGTTCGCATCGGTGTCGTTGCAATCGGTGTTGTCGAGGACATATCCTATTCCGAGATCTACACAACTGCTTGTTGCAGCACCAGCTCCGAATCCGTCGTTGTCTTGATCTGCATAGTAATCTGTGAATGTTAATCCATCGTCAATCGCGTTGTTGCAGTTATCATCAATATCGTTGCAGATTTCATTTGCCGCTGTGTTGATGTTTGCGTTGGTATCGTCGCAGTCGGTGTTGTTCGTTACCCAGCCGGCTCCAGGATTGGTGCAGCTTGTAACGGCGTCTCCGGTTCCGAATCCGTCGTTATCGAAGTCTTGGTAATAGGTGGTGAAGGTGATGCCTTCATCTATTTGTCCATCGCAGTTATCGTCGATGCTATTGCAAATCTCAGTAGCATTCGGATTAATTAACGCGTTTGCGTTGTTGCAATCGCCGTTGTTGGTAACATATCCAGCACCAAGATCAACACAGCTATTTGTTGCAGCACCCGCACCGAATCCATCGCTATCCAAATCGGTGTAGTAATCCAAGAAGACCAATCCATTGTCAATAGCTCCATCGCAATCATCGTCTTCGCCGTTGCAGATTTCAGCAAAGGCTGCATTTTGATTGGCGTTGTTGTCGTTGCAATCGGTGTTGTTGGTGACATATCCAGCACCGAGATCTACGCAACTGTTCGTTGCAGCACCAGCTCCAAATCCGTCGTTGTCTTGATCGGCGTAATATAAATCCGGCTGTTGCACTGTAACGGTCACGCTGTCTGTGCAAGAAACTCCGTTGGTAGTAACCGTGCACCAGTAGGTTGTTGTTTCTATTGGAGAAACATCAATGGTTGGTGTTGTTGCTCCGCTGGACCAGAGGTAGGTTGTTTGACCGAGGGTATATAGCTGTTGAATTTCTGTGGCGGTCAGGGCGCGGTTGTGAAGAGTTATATCATCAATATTCCCATTCCAGAATTCCGCATAACTGCCTATTTGATTTCCTATTTTAAATAAATTACTAGCAATACTTATTGAAGATCCAACTTGTTCAATTAAACTTCCATTTTTATAAAGACTATATGTCCCATTCAAATATGTTACGGTAGCCATCTCCCAATTAGATGAATATTGGGCTCCGCCAGAAATAGCATAACCCCAGGTACCGTATGTAATAATTGAACTATTTCCATACAGCCCCAAATGAAAACCAGAGTTTGTTTCGGGCAATCCAAAAGAAAAAATCCATTGGTTTAAATTAAAAGGGTAATTTGAAGTATTAATTAAACTTTTTGTAGCCCAAGCGTTAACTGTAAAAGATTGGTTAAAGGATGAACCTATCACACCTGAAATATATTGGCTCTGATACCCATCAAAACTATACGCACTATTTGCATTCCCGAATCTGTCCGTCGTCAACGTAGCACCGTTCACCGTTCCATTGTTTCCATTTCCACTAGCGTCGTTGGCATTTCCACAAAACGGCCAATAGCCTACTAGTCCGTTTTGTAAGTTACCTGGTAATGTTGGACAAGCCAATGAAGATCCGCTTGCTGAAAGTGTCACACTCGTTCCTGCACAAACGGTTTGGTCTTCGCCGAGGAAAGGGGTGCAAGGAACTTCAACCACGCTGGTTTGATCGGTGTAAAGCTGAGTGATTTCTTCCGGGGTTAATGCGCGGTTGTAGATTGAGATGTCGTCTATATCCCCAAAATATGCTTCACCATTTGCACCTTGGCCAAATCGCATGAATTCACCCTGCCATTGCCATGCCGTATTGCTAAAGCACCCATTTCCAGCAGGATATCCGTTTGATGTTGAAATTTGAACTCCGTCCAAATAAACTTGAGTAAAGCCTGTATAATCATTGGAGTTTACCACTATATGATGCCATACCCCAATTGGCCCACCGCTCAAACCTACTATATTGCAGCAATGCTGAGAATATCCGTACCAAGTATCGAACATTGAACCCGCATAAAATCCAATTCCACCATTTTGGAAAGTAGTTTCATAGATTCTCCCTCCTGTTTGATTTGCGCTTAATCGAAACCAAAATGAAAACGATCGGACAGGTATTTCAAATAATTGCTGGGTCATTGGAACCTCTATCTTACTCCCTTGGCTAAAGTTGTAGGCACTATTAGGACTTCCAAATCTGTCATTTGTTAAATTGGCATATATAATTCCGTGATTTCCATTTCCACTTGCATCATTCGCATTGCCGGTAAAAGGCCAATAGCCTACAAGTCCGTCTGATGGAATTTGGGCAGCAACCGGATTCGCCA